>TARA_R110002049_G_scaffold4601_6_pt1 | contig 161696 bp, 109 predicted proteins | sample TARA_R110002049 | Tara Oceans TARA_R110002049 (sample SAMEA4396941) | marine metagenome | biome: Polar Biome; feature: [SRF] surface water layer (ENVO:00010504); material: water (ENVO:00002006), including particulate matter (ENVO:01000060) such as... | depth 5 m | reverse complement strand
AGGCAACGGCACGGCCAGCGATGATTACACGCTGACGGTGACGGCAACCGATGACGATGGAGACGTCGACTCGGTCGATACCACCATCACGGTGAACAACGTCGCGCCTGCACCGGTCATCACTGGTGTGCCTGCTGGCAATACGACCGAGGAATACAACGCGATTAATCTGGGCGTGACCGAGAACGATCCGGGCACACTCGATGCGTTTACCTACGCTTGGACGATCACGAAGGACGGATCACCGTTTGACTCGGGAACAAGTTCGACGATTTCGATTCCTTCACCTGAATTCGGAACCTATCAAATCACGGTCGTTGTCAACGATGACGACACGGGCGTGGGAACGATCACAGAAACGATCACGGTCACTCCCGTCACTTTCCGCGTCATCAATTTCGTATCCAACGAAAGCGGATTTGATGCGGTATTCAACCGCGGAGCCGATTTTGCTGACATCAATCTATATGACGGTATTGATGCGAGTATCGACTTGCCCGATGTCGTCGTGACCAATAGTTCCAGTCAAGTCGTTGATGGTTCGCTTTCGTACGATGGCAGCTCGCCGGAGAAAATCCGATGGGTTGCGAGTGGCAGCGTCCTGCCCGCGGATACTTATACGGTAACGCTGGTTAGCGATTCGGCTGCATGGAAAGACACTCGCAGCGGCCAACTGCTCGATGGCGATAGCGACGGGACTGTCGGGGACAACTTTGTCACATCGTTCACGGTGACGAACACCGCTCCATCGATTGGCTTGCCTGACTTTATCCGCGGACCTCAACAAGCCGTCGACTTGCCCGCCACTGGATTTGGCATGCCGGTCACCCTGACCGATGGGTCCGGAGTCACTTCGGTCGCGATGACGATTGAGTTTGATCCCTCTTTGCTTGACGTCACCGCAGCGAGCCTTTCGACCTCCGTCCCTGGCGACTGGCTTGCAAGCGTCGACGTATCAACCCCAGGCCTCGCGACTCTTTCCGCCTCGGGGACCACTCCGCTGGGTGCAGGTGTGGCGAACGTATTTGACTTGATCGCTGAAGTTCCTGCTGGAGCGGCGTTTGGTGCATCTCAAGTGATTGAAATCACATCGGCACAGCTCAATGGCGGTGCGGTGAACGTGGTCGGCGATCATGCATTCCAGAAAATTGGGTTCTTTGGTGATCCGACCGCCAACCGTTCCTATACGGCTTTGGATGCCGCTTTGATTGCCCGTGTCGCGGCCGGTCTCGACACCGGATTTGACGCGTATGGAAAAACGGATCCGAAGATCATCGGCGACATCAGCGGCAACGGCATCGTCGGCGCGCTGGATGCGTCGCTGGTTGCCCAACATTCCGTTGAGCTTCCGGTGCCCGAAATTCCTGCCTTGCCCGCCGGCACCATGCCGACACCGATCACTGGCGTCGATCCTTTGGTTTCATTCCCGGACTTGACGGCGACGGCCGGCAGCACGGTTAATTCGGTAGCGTCCATCGATAACGCCGACACGTTGCAGGCGATTGACTTGACAGTGGATTATGACACGACGCGTTTGGACTTGAGCAATGCAGACATTTCGCTGACCGGACTAACCGCAAGCGGCTGGACCATCATCACCAATGTGAATGATCCAGCCGGTCATGTCTCACTCGCGGCGTTCACGACGACGCCTCTGGGTGCTGGTGCCGGCGACCTTCTTGATTTTGCATTCCACGTTCCGACCGGGGCGCCTTTGGGCGTTTCGCCGGTTGACATCGTTGCTGAACCCGACAGCCTGTTGAACGAAGGCGCGTTGGCGTTGACCGACGACGATGGAACCATCGAAATCGTTGACGCCACCGCCCCAACGGTGGCCAGCGTTAAAGTGGCCGGCAACATACCGATGGACGAGTGGACTACTGAATTCAAAGATTTCATTGATCCTGTCGACGGTGACAACACCGATGGAAGCGACCAAGTCGGCTATCAAATTCCGACAGCCACGCTACCGCAGCAGCTGACACCACTTCCATGGGTCAACCTAAACCAGATCATCATCACGTTCTCGGAACCTGTCGTGGGATCGGGAACATTGGGTAATTCCGATGCGATCCAGCTGGACGACATCAATGTCTTCGGTGTTAACAAAGAAGATTACAAAGTGTCAGACGGTCAAACACCGCAATTGATCAATGTCGACTTTGATCCATCGACCAACCAAGCGACGTTGACATTCGATGGTGCGTTGACAGCAGACAAGTTGCTCATTCACATTGCCGACGGAACCATCGAAGATGCTTCCGGGAATCCGTTGGACGAGTTGCAATTCCGAATCAACGTACTGCCAGGTGACGTCGACGGCTCGACCGGCGTATTCGGCACAGATGTTGGACTGGTGCGTGGTGAACAATTCACCTTCACAACAACGCCAGGATTCAAAGCGTTCTATGACGTGAACGGTTCGGGGAGCATTCTAGGTACCGACGTCGGAGCCGCGCGTGCACGGCAGTTTACATTCCTGCCCAATGACGACCCCGAAGTTCCTGTTGCAATGATGGCACTCGACGCGGCGGACGATGAGGACGCCGACGAGACAGACGAATCATGGCAAGAAATGGTCGACACCCTGTTCTCCAGTGGTCGTTTGTTTAGTTAAGACATTCCGACTTGTGAATTTAGGGCAATTACAACTAGACTCCCCTATTCGGATAGCTATATTCGGGGGGCGTAAACTGAGCAAGTTAACTCGTCATCAAAATGACAAAAAGGACCGTGACGGATGGTTAGAAAGATCGTAGTGCCAACGATGATCGGCTTGGCCTTGCTGCTTATCGGCAACGCGCCGGCGGCGGCAGATTTCATCCTTTCGATTGAGGACTCGCCCGAATTTTCACCAAATTCCGCCGCATCGATTGGCGTCTTTATCCGATCGACCGAAGCAGCGGGTGAAGACTTCGGTAGCTTTAACGTGGGAATCGCGTTCGACTTCGCGGGGATCGACGATGCGATGCCGCTGATCACAACCCCACTCTTCCTCAATACGTCCAACTTCGGCCCAGTCGGTATGGCGGACTACGCAATCGCTGGCGATATCGTTCCAAACAACTTCACCGTCTTCGATACGAATCAGAAGCTATTCGACTTGAATTTCGAAATTGGCGGCAGTGTTCCTGCGGGCAGTTACCCGCTGACATTCGTCAATGGCTTTAACGAAGTCGGACGTGGCGACGGAACGATGTTGACAATTCAGAGCTTCGAATCCGGTGCTTTGAACGTTGCAGCCGTTCCCGAACCAGGCGCGTTTGCCGCCCTGACATTGGCAACCGTTGGGATGGCGGGTTTAAGACGACGCAAGCGAGCGTAGTCTTGTGACTTCGATCCTGCGTCCTAGCATCCTGTTGAAGCATGATCACCGTTCCTGATTGCGGATGCTCAACGGTGAGATGCGATCCGATGGGCACCTTATTTGACGTGGTGAGGATCCGTTTTTCTTTCCGGCCCGTGCTTTCGTTGCATGGGCTCTCGTTGCATGGGCGATTGCGGCCTGAACTTCTACGCGAGTTATTTTGCGTCCATGCTTCTTGGACCCTATTTTTGCCTGTGCGATAAAGGCGTGCTCGGTGATTGACATGGTGTAGCCCGCGGCAAGCAGTTCCACCACCAAACACTGCTGGATCGATGTGCGTCTCGCTGAGTGATCGTTCGACGGCTAAGAGCGCGCCGTCAAGCAGGATGCGATGCCGAACGTTTTGTATTGGCATCACTTGGGGCGATGCGACAGCGTCCGCGATGTTATGAACGACTCATGAGGCATATGACTTTTCGAGTCGTCTCCCAACTCGGCTAACAATACTTCTCGAAACCGCCGCGACCAAATCCACGCATCCGTCAAAGCCGCCCCGGTGCCGCGGAGTTCGCCCACTCGCACAGGCTGACCATCAGCACGATGCACCGGAATAACAGGCACCCGTTCCACGGTGCTAACGTCCCTGCGGCGCATCAGAGCGTAAGGCAACACGGTCGTTCACGAATGTGACTGGCGACGAACCCTCTTGGCCGTTCGGCCGTAGGTTGCGATTCGCCATAAGTATTCGATCGGTCCGAATCGATAATTTTTCATCCAGATGCGTGACAACATGATTTGGAATGCCCAGATGCAGACGACGATGCCGACTTGCTGTAGTCGATTAAGCGTTGCAAACAAGGCAAAGCCGTGACCATAAAAGATGGTGGTGCAGATCACGGTTTGCATCAGATAGTTCGTCAGAGCCATTCGCCCGACGGGAGCCAATGGCGAGAGAAACGCTTTGCCACGCACAGTTTTCATTAGCAGTCCGATCGCGGCGATATAGCCGATCGCCACCAGTGTCGAACCAAAATAGTTCGGTAAGGTTCCCAGAAACATACTTTGCCGCAGCGTCCAGCCGGCCTGCTCGTTCGCATGGATGCCCCAAGCGATCAGCGGCAAGCCTCCAGCAAGGCCGATCACCATCAATGCCGCCAGCGACCCGACGGATCGATCGCCTGAGAGAAAACCTGATTTGAACAAAGCCATCCCCAACACCATCAATCCCGCGATATGCCATCCGATCATCGTCGGTAAGACAAACAACTGCATGCCAATGGCCGATTCGGCGCGATGGGCAAACTGCTGCGTCCAGGGGCCTCTGTACGCGGCGATCTCTTTGCGAATCTGATCGTCGGTCGGTTGCCACGATGTCATGACGTCGGTGAGTTCCTTTGCGGACAGAAAAGACACCCCCCAATCGAAAAGAACGATGATCAGCGCGCCGATGAACATCAATGTCGCCGATGCAGCGACCAACCAGCGACCGGGCAACCGCCATAGCGGATACACCAAGGAACCACACACCGCATAGGGAACCAGGATGTCGCCGTACCAAAAGATATATGCGTGAAACAGACCGATGCATAGCAACCCCAGCATCCGTCGATAGTGCAGACGGCCGGGGGCCCCGTCGCGGGCAATCTGTCTCTGTGCCATGAGCACGATGCCGGCACCGAACAACATGGAAAAGATTGACATGAACTTCGAATCCGCCAGCAAATGACAGACGTACCAGATCAGATATTCGGCCCCCTGGTGGATTCCCGTTGCTGTTGGGTTCAGATAGGTCGCCCCCACCATCGAGAACGACTGAATGTTCATGACCAGTATCCCAAGCACCGCAAAGCCCCGGATGACGTCAAGTGTCTCGATACGATCGATGGATCGAATCGGCCCACCACGGCCGAGATTCTGGCCGCCGTGGGCAAAGCGAGGGGGTGATTCTGGTTCGACCGTTGTCGGCGGCGGATCGATGCCGGCAGCATGCTCGTGGGCGAATGCGTCCATCAAGAGGTCTCAGTGTCTGTTGTCGTTTGTAAATAAATCACAAGGGTTTTATCGACTCCGGCGACGTTCCGCCGATCGACCGCGGTCTACTAACATTTCTTTTGAACTTCGTAGCTGATACAGTAGAAGGAGCCGCGCCGGTCGCCCTGAAAAGCGACCCGTGTCGAGTTATTGGGATTCGGCATCTTTTGACGCCGAACGGGGCGCACTTAATGATGACCATCAGGGCCTAGTCCACGCGCGAGTTTACTTCCTGGTCAACGCATCAAAGCCTGAATGAGTCATGGTGGCATATCTGTCGGTCGATAAAGGGCCGGAAAAAGGGAAACACTTCCCCCTGGATCCCGATCGGCCGATGCATGTTGGCCGCGGCTCGAGCTGTGAAATCAGGTTAAACGATCCCATCAGTTCGCGGTTTCACGCGGTGATGTATTTCGACGACGGGTGCTGGCACATCCGTGACACCAGCAGTCGCAACGGCACGATGGTCAATGGCCAGAAAGTCGATCATGCGAGGCTGATGGATTCGTCGGTGGTCAAGATCGGCGGCAGCGAAATGCGTCTGGTCGATCAAGAATCCGAATTGTCAGCGGATCATCCCGAGATGCAAACGGTTGTCGCCGACGTGTCGATGGGCTTGTCCGATTCGAATGCGTTGCTGGACGATCCATTCGGGCGAGCGGTCGATACCGGGCACGTGATTGATCTGTATTCGCTGAGCCTTAGGTTGCTGCAAACCGACAACCCCGACGATGTGATCGCGACAGTCATCGAACTGCTGCGAGACCGCACCGGCGCCGAAGTTGTCGGACTTTCCTACAACTCTGGCGACGGGCGTCAGAAGCCGCAACGCGTGATTCCGCCCACCGCTTTCGAATCCGTAAAACTGAACCGAGCCTTTTTTCGCCGCATCATTCGCAACGGCGAAGCGGTATGGGTGAACGATCATCGTCAAGATCACTCTGGCGACCGATCGATGGACAGCAGTTTCAAAGACTGGTCCGATGCAATGTACATTCCGTTAGAAGCGGGCGAGAACAACCTTGGCGTCTTACAGCTTTACCATAAAAAGTCGTTTCAAGAGTCTGACTTTGAACTTGCCATCGCGGCGGGTCGTTTGTTGGCCGTCGGTTTGAAACGAGTGCTAGAACTTGACTCGCTGCGTGCACAACGCAGCCGGATTGCGGCACAAAACGCGGACACCGATGAATTGATCGGCCGCAGCCCTTTGATGACGAAACTAAAAGAGCGCATCGAACGCGTCGGTAAAGCAAGCGGCAGCGTGTTGGTGCGAGGCGAAAGCGGGTCGGGAAAGGAATTGGTCGCTCGTGCCGTTCACCGACACAGCCAACGCGCACAGCGCCCGATGCTAACGGTGAATTGCGCCGCGATTCCCCAAGATTTGATCGAAAGCCAACTGTTCGGTCACCGCAAAGGTTCGTTCACCGGCGCCGACAGCGACCATATCGGCTGGTTTCAACAGGCTCACACCGGCACGTTGTTTCTCGATGAGATCGGCGAACTGACTCTGGAAGGCCAAGCGAAATTGCTGCGGATTCTCGAAGGCCATCCGTTCTTGCCCGTCGGTGCGACCGAAGAAGTGTTGGTCGACGTGCGCGTGATCGCTGCAACCAACCGTGACCTGGGCGAATTCGTTCGCGAAAAGAAGTTCCGCGAAGATTTGTTCTATCGACTAAGCGTTTTCGAGTTGTTTGTTCCGCCGCTGCGTGACCGCGGCGATGACATCGATCTGTTGACCGACCACTTTCTGGACCACTTTCGCATCCAGCATGGTCGCGCCGCTTTGCAGTTGAGCGAAAACGCGCGTGAACGTTTGTTGGAATACGCTTGGCCGGGAAATGTTCGCCAACTGAGAAACGTTATCGACAGCGCCGTTGTGATGGCCGACGATCCGTCGATCGAGAGCGATGACCTGGGACTGCGCGACGCGGGAACAAGCCGACTGGATACCCTGAGCATCGAAGAATGGGAACGACGATTAATCCGAAAGGCTCTCACGCGAACCGGAGGCAGCGTTCCGCAGGCGGCAAAACTATTGGGTATCAGTCGCGCGACCGCTTATCGCAAGATCACCGAATACGAAATCGATCGATAGTGTGTTAGCGATCTTGTCCGCACCGGGTTCTCGCGGCGACGTCAATCCGATGGTCGCGATCGGCAAACAATTGCGTCGGCGCGGCATCGACGTCGTGATTTCACTCGCCGAACCCTATGCGGACGTCGCCCAAGCAGCAGACTTGCAAGTCGAATCGGTATTCTCGCGAGAACGGTTCGACGAACTCTTGGGTGATGCCGACGTTTGGAAACCGATTCGCGGGATGCGAAGGGTCTTGGGCCAGGTGGCCGCTCAATTCTTGTCACAACACAACGATGTGATTCGTAAGCACCACCGGCCCGGGCAAACCATCCTGATTTCGCACCCACTCGATTTTGCATCATGTGTATTTCGCGAAAGTGATCCTTCGACGCCACTGGTCGATGTGCATCTGGCCCCGGCGACGCTGCGTGTCCCCTCGTCGCCGGGCCGATTGTCACCATGGTGGTTTGAAATCCGCCGCCCGACATGGGCAGTCAAAGCAAGCTACTGGGCGGCCGACCGTCTATTCCTCGATCCGACACTCACCCCTTCGGTGGGGAAACTGCGCGACCAATATGGCCTGCCGAAAATCAATCGTTACTTGGACCAGTGGTGGTTGTCGCCGGATCGAATTCTCGCGATGTTTCCAGAGTGGTTCGCGCCGGCGACTTCCACGGTTTTGACCCAGCTGATGCATGTCGGCTTCCCGTTGGCCGATCTCGCGCCAGAGTCGGATGATACGCTAGAAAGACTGCAGCGGTTGCAATTGAATCGCCCCGTGATCTTTACCGCGGGCACGGCGCATCACCACTGTGGCGAATTTTTTAGACGGGCCGTCGAGGCGTGCGATCGATTGCGTTGCGGTGGCATCTTACTTTCGACGCATGGCGAGAACATCCCGAATCCGTTGCCACAGGGGATTGTCCACGCGACGTACGCCCCGCTGGGTCAATTGCTCGCTCACGCGTCGGCAATTGTTCACCATGGTGGGATCGGAACCACGTCACAATCACTGGCTGCGGGTGTACCGCAGGTGATCCGCGCCAACGCGTTCGACCAATTTGACAACGCCACGCGAGTTCAGCGGCTGGGTTGTGGTCGCTGGCTGAAACGAGACCGACAACTTACCGACATGCTGGACCATGTTCGTCGCGACGCAGGGGTTGCATCCGCCTGTGACGCGGTCAAGCGTCAACTTTCGACCGACCCGGAAACATCGGGAGCCGAAGCGGCGGCGATCGAGATCGAATCGATGTTGTCGCGGCTGTGATAGCGGCGCGGTATGGTAAACGATAGAAATTTCCTGCCGTTTCGTCGAACATCACCGGCCGTGCCCACATCCGACTCGAATCCCACCGCCCGTGTCTCGGTACCGACTTTGGTCGCGCTGACAATCGCCTTGGTCGGTACGGCCATTTCGGTGACTGCATACCGCGCCATTCGTGGAAATCAGAAACGATTGGTCGAAGCCGAATTCAGCGTAGCGGCTGACAACCGCATCCGTGCTTTCGAGACGTCACTGCGAACGGCCAACGCAGGACTAGGACGAAACCCTGCGATCACACGCAACTTGGGCCCCGATCGCCACGCGGCGATTGCCGACTTTGTCTCGCGGCGAGTCGAACTCGATGACCGTTTGATTGCGATCGGCTGGGCGGCAAAGTCGAAAATTCGCAACGGCCAAAATATCGCAGAGTCAAATTCCACCGAAAATCCGCTGGCGGCATACACGTTCCCATTGACCGTGGTGGAACCAGCCGACAATCACTCGCTCGCCATCGGAATGGACTTGGCGAGCAATCCCGAATGTGAACAGGCGCTGCTGGCGACACTGCGGTTGCAACGCGCCGCATTGTCGGATCCTTTTTCCTGGCAATCCGATTCGGTCACGCGAAAAGCGATCGCAATCATGCGGCCGGACATTCGCGACCGAGACGAAGACACCACATCCGAGGACGTGGTCGATCGATTGCGAGGTTTCTTAGTGACGGTGATCGATGCGGAACTGTTGATCACACAAGCCATGCAAAACTTCACGGACGAGATCGACTTGGTCATTTTGCGAAACGATGGGACGGACCGCCAAGTCGTCGCGGCCTATGACGCCCAGGCCGGCCGAACGCGGTTTGATGACCTCGATACATTCGACACCCGAGCGCAACAAAGTTCTGTTCCCGCGAAAACCGTCGATTTGCCAGTTGGAAGCTGGCAGATCCGCTGCATCGCGACGCCGCGTTTCATTTCTCGGCGGACCGGCAATCTGCCTGCCGCAGTACTTGTGTTTGGGACATTGCTCTCGCTGGTTTCTGCCGGATACTCGCGCACACTACTCGGCCGCAGCCAACGAGTGGAACGTTTGATCGTCCAGCGAACCGCTGAACTGAAGGAGATGAACGAGAAATATGCCGTCGAGCACTTCCTGCTGAACACCCTGCTGGAATACTCCCCCGACTTTGTTTTCTTCAAAGACTCCGATAGCCGTTTCATGCGAGTGAGTGAGACACTGGCCAAGCATCTCGGTTTCGAATCACCCAAAGAAGCAATCGGAACATCGGACGCCGATATTTTCAGCGAAGAACAGGCCACAAAATATCTGGCCGATGAGCAACGGATCATGGATTCCGGTGAACCCATCGTCGGTCAAGAAGAGCAACAGACATCACCTGATGGCAAGACCATCTGGGTTTCCACGACCAAGGCTCCGCTGCGAACCAGCGACGGGGAAGTGGTCGGCGTTTTCGGCATCTCGCGAGATGTGACGATGCGAAAACATGCCGAAGCGAACTCGGCCGCAGCAAAGGACGCGGCCGAAGCGGCCAATCAAGCCAAGAGTGAATTCCTGGCGAACATGAGTCACGAGATTCGCACGCCGATGAACGCCGTGATCGGGATGACCGAACTGGCGTTAGAAACAGATTTAAATGATACGGCGCGAGAGTATTTGAAAGTGGTTGCCGAGTCGGCCGAGTCACTATTGTCGATCATCAACCAGATTTTAGACTTCTCAAAAATCGAAGCCGGAAAACTGGAACTCGAGTCGATCGATTTCGATCTTCATCACGAACTTGGGTCGACGATCAAAACACTGGGCTATCGCGCTCATGCCAGCGGTCTGGAACTTGCATGGAATCTCTCGCCCTTGGTGCCACGCTGGGTGACCGGCGATTCAACCAGGATGCGACAAGTCATCGTCAACTTGGTCGGCAACGCGATCAAGTTCACCGAACAAGGCGAAGTGGTCCTAGACGTTTCCGTTGATAAAGATACCGGTGACGAAATCACGCTGCACTGCCGGGTGACCGACACCGGCGTCGGGATCGCGAAAGACAAACATGAAACGATCTTTTCAGCGTTCGAGCAAGCCGACATGTCGACGACACGGCAGTATGGCGGGACGGGGCTTGGTCTGGCGATCACTCGCCGGATTGCGGAAACGATGGGAGGCCGAATTTGGGTCGAAAGCACGCTGGGGCAGGGCAGTCAATTCCACTTCACCGCGACGCTGAAAATCCCGCGTGACAAAACGCTGCCAAGCACAGAAGGCCCCGATTTTGGTGGCAAACAGGTGGTGCTCGTCGATGACAATTCGACAAATCGAAAGTTCCTGAAACAGATTTTGGAACAATGGAAACTGAATGTCAAAGACTTTGGCGACGGAACATCGGCGCTACAGTGGATGCAGAATTATGTCGGCGATGACAACCCCATTTCATTGCTGATCACCGACGTTCGTATGCCACAGATGGATGGCGTTCAACTGACTGAAAATGTCCGCCGGTTGGAACCCTTGAAGTCGACTGAAATTATTTTGCTGATTTCGGGCACTCATCACGATGACGTCGCGCGCAGCAAGGATTTAAGAATTTCCAGCCGATTGATCAAGCCGATTGCTCACGATGAATTGCGGCAAGCCATCGAAGCGGCGATTGGTGATAACAAAGTCTCAACCAAGAGCAGCAAGACGACCGGCACTCCGGGAACGGCATCCCCGATGCAAATCCTGGTGGCCGAAGACGGGATTGCGAACCAAAAAGTCGCCGTCGGCATGCTTACCAAACACGGCCACGACGTCACGCTTGCGACCAACGGCGAAGAAGCGATCGACCGTTGGCGCAACGGCGAGTTTGACGCGATATTGATGGACGTGCAAATGCCGGCGGTGAACGGATTAGAAGCGACGCGTCAAATTCGAGAATTGGAACAACAACTGAACCGAAAACGCACACCGATCGTAGCGATGACGGCGCACGCGATGAAAGGCGACCGAGAACGGTGCTTGCAAGCGGGCATGGACGGCTATTTATCGAAACCGGTCCGAAGCGACGAACTTTACCATCAACTACTTTCGATTCACCAAGCGAGTTCGATGACCGGCGTAGAAACAAACGATCCCTCTCCGGCGCAATCGGCATCGGCCGTGGACAACCATGAACCGGACAGCCATGAATCGGACAACCATGAATCGGACGCTGTGATCGTCGATTGGCCGGCGGCCCTGGCCAATGCGGCCGGCGACCAATCGCTTTTTAATGCCGTGCGCGATGCGGCACTCGAGGAAATCCCGTCGTTGATGCCAGCACTGCAAACGGCGATCGATGCGACCGATGCGAAAACGGCGATGCGGTTGGCGCATACGATCAAAGGTGCTGCCAGAGTCGTCGCAGGCGTGCGCACCATGAACGTCGCCGAGATCGTCGAACAAGCCGCCGCGAACGATGATCTCGCTCTTGCTGGTGAAACCATGCCAAAGCTGAGAGAAGTCGCGGAAGAATTGGTTGCCGCGCTGAAAGAGTCCGACGCGCATCTTGGCAAGCTTGACTAAAGCCAGATGATCCTAGCCCGTCTAGCCGTCGGCCGCATGGGATTCGCACCTGGGCCGCTTGCAATTTGCACGGCCGCCGTGAACATGCCACAACAAAATACTTTCTATCCACTGCGTACACCCTTTATCCTCTGCGATTGAATTCATGCCAGAATCTGAAACGCTCGACCGCGAACGGCTGCTCGATACCGCAGTCGCTGCCGCGCGAGCCGGCGGCGAAGTGCTGATGCAGTATTTGCGTGAGGGTGTCCGGATGCGAAACAAATCGAGCGAGGGCGGAAAGTCCTACGATTTGGTCAGCGATGCGGATATCGATAGTGAGAAAGCGATCGCGAATCTTATTCGGTCGCGCCATCCCACCCATGACTTGCTGGGCGAGGAAGCGTTATCGCTTGACGATACCAACGTCGCGGACTTGTGGATTATCGATCCACTGGATGGAACCAACAACTATGCACACCGTGTTCCCCAGTTTTCGGTGTCCATTGCATATTATCACCAAGGCCTTGCGACGGTAGCCGCCGTCCTGAATCCGGCGCGAGATGAATTATTCACGGCGACACGCGGCGGCGGAGCATTCTGTAACGATACGCCGGCGCATGTCAGCGACGCCTCATCGCTTTCGGAAACTCTGATCGGTTGCGGTTTTTATTATGATCGCGGTGACATGATGCGCAGCACGCTCTCATCGATCGAAGATCTATTCGGACATCACATCCACGGCATCCGTCGCTTTGGGTCCGCCGCACTGGACCTGTGCAGCGTCGGCTGCGGACAGTTTGGCGGCTATTTCGAGTACCAGTTGTCGCCTTGGGATTTCGCGGCCGGTCGTTTATTTGTCGAAGAAGCAGGCGGAAAAGTCTCGACCGCCCGCGGCGACGATCTTCCTCTAGCATCATCCAGCGTTCTGGCCAGCAACGGCCGGTTGCACAACGATTTACTGTCGATCACTTCGCGACATCATCCACAGTAACGCGCGGCAGCTAAGTTCTTGGTAAACTGATCGGAACCGGCACGCGCGCGTTCCCACCTCTAGCCGGCGTTCCCACCCGCTATTTCCCTCCTTTTAAAATCTTGCGAGATAGACTCATGTTCACGAGCGTCCGTCCAAGAATCTTGGCCTCGATCTTGTTGCTCGTTTCCGGCAACGCGATCGTCTCCGGTGCCGACTCATCCAATCCTGACAAACCCAACATTGTCTTTATTCTTGCGGACGATCTGGGCTACCGAGAACTTGGATCGTTTGGACAGCAACTGATCAAAACGCCAAGACTGGACGACCTTGCCAGCGAGGGGATGCGGCTGACGCATCATTACAGCGGTAACGCTGTCTGTGCTCCATCGCGCTGCGTGTTGATGACCGGTAAGAGCCCCGGTCATGCATACGTAAGAAATAACCACCGCATGCCTACCGAAGGCCAGTTCCCGATTCCCGAATCGGAAGTCACGATCGCTGAGTTGTTGAAACAACAGGGATACACGACAGGCGCTTTCGGAAAATGGGGACTCGGCGGCCCCGAGTCAACGGGTCGACCGCTGAACCAAGGCGTCGATCGCTTCTTTGGATATAACTGCCAATCGGTTGCGCATAGCTATTACCCAACGCACCTGTGGGACGACGACCATAAATTGATGTTGGACAATGATCCACCGGTTCCAGGCCACGCGCCGTTGGCCGAAGGAGCGGACATCCACGATCCGCGCAGTTACGACCAATTCAAAGGCACCGACTACGCACCCGATCGAATCAATCAACAAGTTCTGCAGTTCATCCGCGACAACCGAGACGGGCCGTTCTTTCTCTACTACCCCTCGATCATTCCGCACGTTGCGCTGCACATTCCCGACGAAGACCTAGAGCCCTATCTGGCGATGGGATGGAATGACCCGCCGTTCACCAAAGAAAACGGTGTCGGATACACTCCGCATTTCACGCCACGTGCCGCTTACGCCGCCATGATCACGCGATTGGATCGATACATCGGCAATGTCTTGGACCTGTTAGACGAACTGGGACTGTCCGAAAACACACTGGTTGTTTTCAGTAGCGATAACGGCGCGACTTATTTGGAAGAAGTCGATTACGCGTTTTTCAAAAGCGTCGGTGAATTGCGTGGACTAAAGGGTTCGCTGTACGAAGGCGGCGTCCGAGTTCCCACGATTGTGCGTTGGCCGGGTCGCGTCGCACCGGGCACGGAAAACGATCGCGTCAGCGGATTCGAAGACTGGTTGCCGACTTTCGCCGACGCCGTCGGCGCGATCGACACGGTACCCGACGGCGTAGACGGCATTTCGATGCTGCCAACGTTGCTGGGCGAATCTCAATCGCCACGGCCCTACCTATACCGCGAATTCCCAGCGTATGGCGGCCAACAATCGATTCGTGTCGGCAACTGGAAAGCGATTCGTCAAGACATCAGCAGCGGCAACGAGCACGTCGAATTGTATGACCTTGGCACCGACGCCAGTGAACAGAATGACGTCGCGACCAAACACCCCGGCGTGGTCAAGAAACTGGTCACCATGATGCAACAAGCCCGGGTGCCATCGAAAGAGTTCCCGCTTGTCGGTTTAGACTCGCCGCCGCGACAACCCAAAAAACGGGCGACCGCAAAGTAACCTCGGCGATAGAGTGATCGTGGTAGCAGAGCGATCACAAGCCCTTTTGAGAATTGACAGAGACACCGTCGGTGACGTCACGCGCCACGGCGAAAACGATATTCTCTTCGGGAATGGATTTTGCGGTCCATTCCATCCAGTGGTATCGGCCATCGGAATCCAAATAGCGATTTCGAAAGCGGACAACCGGGTTGCCATGGTTCAACCCCTGCATCACTGCGACGGTACTGTCGATATCGTCGGGATGGACAAAATCTAAGAATGGTCGAGAGACGAGTTCTGCGTCGGAGTAACCGAGCACGCGAGAAAAATTCGAGTTCACGCGTTTGAAGTAACCGTCCAGACTGGCGATACAGAACATGTCCATGCTGATTTCGAAGAAGCGTGCGAGATCATGTTCGGCACGTTTGAGCGCGGATTCTAAGAATCGACCGATCTCCGCCGCGACCGCGCCGGCATCTTTGGGGCGATTCAATGGATTCACATCGAGACATTGCTTGGCCAATCGCAGCAACGGTTCTTCGCGAGCGGACTCATTTAGCGATTGAATGGCCGATTGAGTTTCGCCGCGAGACGACTTGCGATAAACATCACGAAGATCGTCGCCGCAGAACGGGGGCCGGCCCGTCAAAATCTCACACAAGACCGCACCGAGTCCAAACACATCGGCAAGCGGGCCGACGGCATCACCGCGAGCCTGTTCCGGCGGCATGTAGGCAGGCGTGCCGAGCACTTGGCCATCCGACCAAGCCTGTGGATCGAATGCGTCGATCTTGCCCAGGCTTGGATCGACATCTTGCCGCAACAACAAAGATCGAGAGCCAGTGGTCCCTCGCAACGTCCGACACATCGCATCGTCCTCATCGGCGCGTACCCTCGATCGCCCTCGCAAGCTTTGACATAACCCCCAGTCCATCACGTGGACTTCGCCAAATTCGCCCACCATCACATTGCCGGGCTTCAGGTCTAAATGGATAACACCACGTGAATGCGCATAGGCGACTGTCTGGCACATTTGCTGAAACACCTGTAACTGCCGCGACCGATCGCGTGACTGTCCACTGTTGGTTGCCAACAGATCGGCCAGGGTTTCGCCTTCGACCAACTTCATTGCAAAGTAGGCGTCACCATCACTTGATTGGCCGGTTTCATAAATCGGTACGATACCCGGGTGCTGCAACTGGCCGGTCACGCGTGCTTCATCGTTAAAGCGTTGCCTGATGCTCGGACTGTCGCGATGACAGCGACGAAGAATTTTGATCGCAACATCGCGGCACAGCATCTTGTCGACCGCTCGATAAACCAGTCCCATGCCACCGCGAGCGATCATTTCAGAAATCTGATAACGGCCGAGCGATTGACCAATCGGCGCGATCTCTTCGTCGTAGTCGATCTCAAGTGCATCAACGGAGTTGGCATCGGAAGCCAGCACGGTCGGCGGAAGATCGTCAGAGTCGTTGGGTTTTGGTGACATAGCGACGCAGCGTTTTCGAACCACTCAGCGTTTTTCATACCACTTGATGCCCAGAATCACACCATCATTGAACGCAATTTTGGTCGCTCATAGTATAAACTGAACGCAGATATGTCATGGAAACTGAACCGCGCTTCGGATCTCGCGCCGCGATCTTTGCATCGAAAACAAGAAATAAACACATTGATTTCTGATCCCGATCCATCGTTAGCCATCTTTCGCGCGTGCGATGTCACCAAGGTTTACCGGATGGGTGAGGTCGTCGTTCACGCGCTTCGAGGAATCAATCTTGACCTATTCAAGAGCGAATTCACCGTATTGCTTGGCCCCAGTGGCAGCGGCAAGTCAACGTTGCTGAATATTTTGGGCGGACTGGATCACCCGTCCAGCGGCACTGTGACCTATATGGATGAGGACTTGTCGGACGCGAGTGAGCGTCAACGCACATGGTTTCGACGGGAAGCGGTGGGGTTCGTTTTTCAGTTCTATAATTTGATTCCCAGTTTGACGGCCAAAGAAAACGTGGCCCTTGTTACCGAAGTGGCCCACGATCCAATGACGCCTACCGAAGCGTTGGAATTGGTCGATCTGGTTGATCGACAAGACCATTTTCCGGCACAGCTTTCCGGTGGCCAACAACAACGTGTCGCGATCGCCAGAGCAATCGCCAAACGACCGGCGGTGCTGTTGTGCGATGAACCGACCGGTGCGCTTGACGCCGCAACAGGGATCACCGTACTGCAAGCGATTGAACAGATCAATCAGCAACTGGGAACGACAACCGTTGTGATCACGCACAACGCTGCCATCGGTGAAATGGCAGACCGAGTCGTGACAATGCGAGACGGGATGATCTCAGAAGATCGGCGGGTCGCGAATAAAACGCCCATCGAACAAATCCGCTGGTAGACAATCACACGTCACAAGCCCATGCGCAGCCTGGACCGAAAGCTTTTACGCGAACTGTGGCAGACCAAGACACAGTCCTTGGCAATTGGGTTGGTACTCGCATCCGGCGTGGCTGTACTGGTCATGTCTCTGAGTACCCTCGGGTTTCTCAGTGAGACGCGAGACGCTTACTACGACCGATACCGGTTCGCCGACCTGTTCGCGTCGGTGCGCCGCGCACCCCAGCCGATCGCGCAGCGCATCGAATCGATCGACGGTGTTTCCCGCGTGCAAACGCGCATCGTTTCCGATGTGACCCTTGACGTTCCGGACCTGAACGAGCCCGCCGTAGGCCGATTGATCTCAATCCCCGATCAAGGCGAAAGCATCTTGAACGCGGTGCACTTGAAATTCGGCCGGATGCCTGATCCCGACCGACCCGGCGAAGTGCTTGCCAGTGATGCGTTTGCCCAAGCCAACCGACTGGAAATCGACGGAACGGTTTCAGCGGTTCTGAACGGGCGATCACAGGAACTTCAAATCGTCGGTGTCGCGTTGTCGCCGGAATACGTCTTTGAAGTTCGCGGCGGCGATTTGCTGCCTGATAACCGACGTTTTGGTGTGTTTTGGATGCCGCAGCGGCAAATGGAATCCGCTTTTGACATGGATGGCGCGTTTAATAACGTCACCGTCAAACTGCTTCGAGGCGCAAAACCGCAGGAAGTGATTGATCGCATCGACGACCTGCTGGAACCCTATGGTGGTGTGGGAGCGATTGATCGTGATCAGCAGATTTCGGCAAGATTCTTGGCCGACGAGATCAAACAACTGCAGGCCACCGGATTGGTCGCGCCGTCTATCTTCATGCTGGTGGCGGCATTCCTGTTAAATATTGTGCTCTCTCGCCGGATCGGAACCGAACGCGTCGTTATCGCCGCGCTAAAGGCATTCGGGTATAGCAATACTGAGATTGCATGGCATTACATCAAATCTTCGCTGATCGTCGCCACGATCGGAGCCATCGCGGGAGCCATTGCGGGCAACTGGATGGGCAGCGGCTTGGCCGCAATGTATTCAGAGTTCTATCGCTTTCCCACGTTTATTTATCGGCCTGATTCTCGCGTGATCGTGCTTGCGATCGTGGCGAGCTTGGCGGCCGCGATTGCCGGTTCTTACCGCGCTGTGCGGCAAGCCGTCAAATTACCGCCCGCCGAAGCGATGCGACCGCCATCGCCAGCGGTTTATCATCGTTCGCTGATCGAAATCGTTGGACTGACACCGTTCGTGCCATTGCCCGTCCGCATGATTTTAAGGTCACTGCAACGACGCCCCGTCAATGCAATCTTGTCGTCGCTGGGCATCGCGTGTTCGGTCGCGGTCCTCGTGCTGAGCGGATTCACCAACGACGCCATCAGCCATCTGATTGATTTTCAATTCTCGACGGCACAGCGTCAGGATGTTCAAGTCAATTTTTACGAACCGCTTTCGCCGTCGGCCCAATTCGACTTGGTACACCAACCGGGCGTGCTCGCGGTGGAACCGTTCCGAGCAGTGGCGGTCAATTTCAAGCACCGCCATCGCAACTATCGGACGAGCATCCTGGGACTGGGATCGCGGCGTGACTTGTACCGGTTGCTGGACGTCGATGCGAAGCCGATTCCGCTGCCAGAATCCGGTATTGTCCTGAACGACCAACTTGCCAAATTGTTGGACGTTCGGCTCGGCGACACGGTGACGATTGAGGTACTTGAAGGAAAACGACCGAAACGTGAAATCGCCGTACGCGGAATCGCAACGGAGTACTCGGGAACCAACGCGTACATGTCGATTTCGGCGTTAAACACCATCCTGCGAGAAACGGACGCCACATCCGGCGCGTTTCTGGCGGTGGACTCCTTGGCGGAAAACAAACTCTATCAAGAGCTAAAACAAACCCCCAAGGTCGCCTCCGTTTCGGTCAAGGCGGCGATGATCGGCCAGTTTCAAGATACCATTGCCAAGAACCAAACGATGATGCAATCGTTCACGGTCTTTTTTGCGGGTGTGATCGCGATCGGAGTCGTGTACAACACGGCACGTATCTCGTTGGATGAACGTAGTCGCGAATTAGCGACCATGCGAGTGATCGGGTTTACTCGTGGCGAGGTCGCATCGATCTTGATGGGCGAACTGGCTGTGCTGACAATCGTGGCGATTCCGCTGGGCTGGATGATCGGTTATTCGTTTTGCGCAGCGATGGTGCAAGGGTTCGAATCAGAGATGTATCGGTTTCCGTTGGTCATCCGTAATTCAAGTTATGCCAAAGCTGCGGTCGTGACTTGCGTGGCATCCGTCATCAGCGGATCGATGGTACGCAGTCGCCTGAACCAGCTCGACCTGGTGGAAGTACTCAAGAGCCGCGAATGAATAAGACATCCACACGATTGCGTCGGTTGGCTTGGTGGACCCTGGCCTTGATCATGATCGCGGTGACGTTATACATCGCCATGCGTCCCCAAAAAGTGTTGGTCGATACGGCACGTGCCGAACAAGCACCAATGCAAGTCACCATCGACGAGGACGGGATCACACGCATCCGAGAACGTTATGTCGTATCGACACCGCTGAGCGGGCGATTGCTGCGCATCACCTTGGATGTCGGCGACGAAGTCAAAGCCGGTGAAACGGTGTTGGCTCGCATGGAACCGACCGATCCCGAATTACTCGATCCGCGCATGGTGGCGCAAGCGGAAGCCCGCGTGCGCGCGGCACAGCGTAAACTCGAAGCCGCCAAGACCGAACAAACCAAAGCCAAGAACGCGCTTAACTTTGCGGAATCCGAGATGGGACGCGTCCGCGTATTACGTCGCAACAATGCGGCCTCGGATCTTGAATTTGCCGAAAAAGAGCTGGCGTTTCGACAAGCGACCGAAGACGCACGAAGCGCGGAATTGGCCGTTGATATCGCGAAGTACGAGTTGGAATTGCAAGAAGCCGCATTGATCCTGACCGATCCCGCCAAGCAAAAAAATGGTGACGGCGAATTGCCAATCAACGCTCCGATCGACGGACGCGTACTACGTATCAACCAGGAAAGTGCTGCCGTCATCACCGCCGGGTCGCCGTTGATGGAAGTGGGTGACCCGTCGGACTTGGAAGTCGTCGCCGATGTGCTGTCCCGTGATGCGGTCCGGATCCAAGCCGGAAACGATGTCTCCTTGGAACACTGGGGCGGTGAAAAACCACTGCGCGGACGTGTTCGGTTGGTCGAACCGTCGGGATTCACCAAGCTGTCGGCATTGGGCGTCGAGGAACAGCGAGTCAACGTCGTGATCGATCTGCTGGATCCACCCGAATCGCGGACGCAACTTGGTGACAATTTCCGCGTCGACTGTCGTATGATCGTGTGGAGTTCCGACAGCGTACTGCAGATCCCCACCAGCGCACTGTTCCGCGTCGAACAACGGTGGCATGTGTTCGAAGTCCGCAACGGCGTTGCGATCCTGACACCGGTGGACGTCGGCCACAACAATGGTCGGCAAGCCGAAATCCTGGGCGGAATCAATGTCGATTCGGTCGTCGTGATCCATCCGAGCGACACATTAGAAGACGGGGTACAAGTTGAGCAGCGATGATCAGGAACTGGTGGACGCCGCAAGCGAATTGGTCGACTTACTAAGCCGGCATCATCGTCGCATCGTCTTTGCCGAAAGCTGCACCGGTGGTTTGGTTGCGGCCACGATGACCCGAATTCCCGGTGTATCGAATTGGTTGTGCGGCAGCGCGGTCACCTATCAAGAAGAAACCAAGCAAGCTTGGCTAAACATTTCTGCGCACGATCTTCACGAGTTCACGGCGGTCAGCGACCAAGTCACCCGCGCGATGGCATTCGAAGTGTTGGCAAAAACCTCACAAGCCGACATTGCCGTTGCAGTGACAGGGCACCTTGGCCCTGACGCACCGCAAGATATCGATGGCACGGTATACATTGCCTGTGCGTGCCGCGGTGAAACCGAATCGCAAACCAATTCGGTACGCATACAGTTGGTTGCAAACGACCGGCGCGGTCGACAAATCGAAGCAACCAGAGAAGTCCTGCGGTTTGCCAAAGAAGCGAACTTGCTTAGTGCGAACCGATCGCATCCTTGACTGCCGCGATCGTGGCCGCCGGGTCATCGTGCGTGTAGGCGACGTCGGTCGATTCCTTCGTCGCGAGCGTCTTTAATTGGCATCGATGTTCGGACCATTCACTGCCACCGGCGATAACGGCGATCTGAAAACCTTGCGCATCGGCGTACTTTAATTGTGCACCCAATTTTTTCGCATCGGGATAGACCTCGGCACCGATACCCGCGTCGCGCAAATTCGATGCCAACCGCAGATAGTCGTCACGATGGTCCGCATCAAAGTAGGGAATGAAAACCGGTGCCGCTTTGGACGCTTTTGGCAACAAGTCCAGTTGTTCCATCGCCGCCAGCAACCGGTCGAGCCCCAGCGAAGCCCCAATGCCAGGCAAGTGCTGCTTGGTGTATAGCTGAGCCAAATTATCATACCGACCGCCACTGCAAACGCTGCCGATACCCGGCAAGTCGTCCAATGTCGTTTCGAAAATCATGCCGGTGTAATAATCAAGACCGCGCGCGATCGACACATCAACCTTGATACGACGCGCAGGCACACCCGACGCGACGGCACCCTCGTAAACGTCTTTCAATCGTGCAATTCCGGCCGCGGCATTTTCATTTCCGCCAGTGATATCGGGAAGCTGCTGAAAAATTTCTGCCGCTTCACCGTGACACTCGGCCAACCGCAATACGGAATCCGCTTGCGAGGGATCGATCTCGGCAACCCGGCACATTTCGTCAGCCGTTTTTTGGCGACCGATCTTGGCAAGCTTGTCCAGCGTCCGAAGCACCGGAACGGTGCGGTCGGCCAGTCCGAGATGTTCCAGCAGTCCGGTCAGGACGGTTCGGTTGTTGATGCTGATCGTGAATCGGTCGAATCCGATGGTGGCCAATAGACGGTCAATCACCACGACCGCTTCGATATCCGCGAGCACCGATTCGGTGCCGATCGTGTCAAAGTCACACTGCACAAATTCGCGATACCGACCCGCTTGTGGGTTTTCGCCGCGCCAGACCGGTGCGATGTGGTAACGCTTGAACGGCGTCCCCAAAGTACCAATGTGCTGCGCGGCAAATCTTGCCAGTGGAACCGTCAGATCGAAACGCATTCCCACCGGGCGACCGCCGCCGTCCTCGAAGCGATAGATTTGTCGATCGGTTTCGTCACTGCCTTTGCCCGTCAGGATTTCCAGATGCTCTAGCGTCGGCGTATCGATTGGCGCGAAGCCAAAAAGCTGAAAGACGTCGCGCGCGGTTTGCATCAAACGCTCGCGAGGAATCATCACCGCCGGCAAATAATCACGAAAACCCTTGAGCGTTCGAGGTTGAATCAGAGACATAGAATCGTTGCGCAGTTGGAATGGTGCCAAGAACGTGAAAATCGATTCGTCTTGGCGAAAGGAAACTCGAGGAAATCGAACCCTCGAAAAAGGTGACTTCAACAATGCCGCTTGTGCGTTGATGCTAAAAAATGCCAAGCAAGGGATCGCCAAGCGGTCGTAACGCCAAGCAGCAGCAACAGTGCTACGCGGCAGCCTCGCTATGCAACGGGCAAACCGGTCGGCCGTCGGCTACGAAGCGAATCGCGATCGTTGCGTTCAAAATCAGGGAACTGCGGCCCGAACAGTGCGTCGGCATATTCGTCGATTTGTTCGGGTGTTTCGAAGTATGCGTCGTAACAATAATCGTCATCGAACTCGCATTCTTTCGTCGTGTATTCACGACAAATTTGCGGGCGTGTCTCATAGATCCCACAGCGATAGTCGTCTCGCAGATGCTTGCACGTCGTGTGCACCAACAGGTACCAGGTTTCACCATCGACAAACACCGTCGCGTGCTCATGCAGCAAGTACCAACGCATGAAGTCATAATCGCGTCGGTCGACCGGTTCATCAATCGCAAGGGCAAAGTAGTGACAACATTTCGCGGTACAGTGTTCGCACAGATTCGTATCAGCGGGATAATCATCCCGGCTGCGTCGGGCCGTCGGCAGATTTGACGTGGTCACCAATGCGAGTCTCCTTGAGTGGCCTTTAATAAACCGGATCCGATGTGCAAAGATAAGGGCAGCACAGCTTAACGCAATTTCAAGATCCATAAAGGATACAGGGATGGAAGTCGTCATCACCGCACTGGGGCCCGACAACGTCGGGCTAACCGATCCGATTATCCATCACGTGACCGGCCGCGGCGCTCGGATTGCCGAAATTCAGATGTACGATCACGACGAGGAACATTTATTCGCATTGCTCTGTCGTCTGCACATCGAGCCCAATGAGTTCGATCCGTTGGTCGACGCGATGCGACAGATCGGCGAACACACGCATCTGGCGATCCGGGTCTGGAGCAGCGAACGGCGCGCCCGCCGACCTCGTTTGGCGATTTGCGGCACGTTTGTTGAACATACTCCCAGGGCGGTCCTTGAGGCGGTCCGAACCGGAGTCATCGATGCCGAGGCGGCCGTCATTATTTCCAATCGAAAGAAACTGCAGTCATTGGCCGACGAGTTCGATGTGCCGTATCGGATGATCGGTGACGGCAACGGGGCGGCCGACGATGCGGCGATGGTCCAGACGCTGGACGAGTTCGACGTCGATTACGTGGTGTTGGCCCGGTACATGCGAGTCTTGCCGCCCAGCACGTGTTGGCAATTCGCGGGCGGGCGAATCATCAATCTGCACCACGGATTGCTGCCCGGATTCCCCGGATTCCGTCCCTACCATGACGCTTATAACGCCCGCATGTTGACGTTCGGCGCGACGTGTCATTTCATCATCCCGGAACTAGACGCCGGCAACCAAACGATCAATCAGCAAACGTTTTCGGTCGCTCCGGGAACCCCCTTGGCCGACGTGATCGCGACGGGGGAGCGCGAGAACGAACCGGCATGCTTGGTCGAAGGCGTGCGCCGCGTGGTTGATCGCGAAGTTTATTTGCATTTCCACCGGGTGGTCGCCCGCGCTGCCGTTCCATCGGCTGGTTAGACTGGTTCGCAGTGATCAGCGAAGCTCTTTAGCAACCAACACACATTGGCGAGGCGTCTGTGAAAGGTTCTGGTGGTACCGATGGCGGCATCGGCATGTTCTTCTTTGGACTTTTGATGGCGATCGCCGGAGTCTATTTTTTCTTTGACTCGGTCCGCGTTCACGCGGGGCATCCGGGTGTGTTGAGTGGAATGATGGGTGGCGGCGGGCGCCACGGACGGATGATCGACACGACGTCGATGGGGATCCTTTTCGTTCCGTTCTTTATCGGTGTGTTCTCGCTATTCGTCGATTCGCGCCGCCGATGGCCGTGGATTTTGACCTATGTCGGCATCGCCATCTTGGCCATCGAGATCCTCAGCCGAATTCGATTCATCATCGACACCAAGCTGACACACTTACTTGGCATGATCATCTTGTTCGCCGCGGGTTGCGCACTGATGTTCCGTTCGTATCGCGACGGCAGCGCGCCGATCCACTTGACCGACGCCGACCAACGCGACTCCGGTGACGATCACTCGTGACGCAGAGCTTCGATCGGGTTCATTCTGGCCGCTCGGATCGCCGGGTACAAACCGCTGACAAGTCCGACTGCAACCGCGATACCGACCGCCAAGGGAATCGTCCAATAGACGATTGACGGTTCCGCTTCACGAATTGCCGGGGGCAGGGCGGCGAACTGTTCGGGAAGTCCTTTGCGGGCTCCCCAAATCAAACCGCGATACATCGGCATGCTCAGGAAACCCAGCACAATACCAAGAATTGCACCGGCAAAACTAAGCACGATCGTTTCCACCAAGAACTGTCTCGTAATGTCACCACGTTTGGCACCTAACGCGCGACGGACACCGATTTCGCGAGTCCGCTCGGTGACGCTGGCCAACATGATGTTCATGATGCCGATACCGCCGACCATCAACGAAATGCAGGCGATCAAGATACCGATCCCCAAAAACATCAATTCCATGTTGCGGGCTTGTTCAAGCAATTCCAACGGGACAACCACCGCCGTATCACCCATCTGCGAGTGCGTCTGCGCCAAGATTGTCTCGATCATGGCCGCACTGGTGCGCACCTGTTCGCTCGATTCGACCTGCAGCGTGATCTGATCCAGCTCGATCAGTTCCGATGCGAATTGTCCGGCACGGCGCGTGATGATCAGGTCCCCGATTCGCTGGCGCACGGTTCGAAACGGAATATAGATGTCTGAGGAAAAGTCTTGCGAATCGAGCGATCCACCAATAGCGGCCGAAGGATTACGGTGTTCCAACACGCCGACGATTTTGTAGTAATCGGTGTGCTCGGGAATATAGACACGCTTTCCGATCGGGTCTTCGTAGGGAAACAGCCGTTCGGCGACGCCCGATGACAACACACAAACGGTATCCGCACGCATGTTGTCGGCATCGGAAAGAAAACGTCCGCCCCGGTTGCGAATTTTTAAGTGATTGACGTCGGCGTAATTTGGCGTGCAACCGACCAGACGACCATCAACGGATCGATCCTGGTAGGTGAATTGACGCCGAATTTCGCGAATCGGAATCGCTTCCTGAATCGTAGGCAGACTGCCCAGGATGCGATCCATATCGCGCCGCAACAGGCCGTATTGGCTAACGCGGCCGCTGGCAAGTTTGTCGTCCGGCGGTTTTTGTGTACGGACAATGATGGTGTTCGCACCCAGCGAAGCGATTTGCGCTTGGACCTGGTTGCTGGCACCTTGGCTGATTGCGGTCAGCACAATCACCGCCCAAACACCGATCATGATCCCCAGCATTGTCAGTCCGCTGCGGAGCGGGTGCAGTGCGAGGCTTTTGATTCCTAATCGCCAAGTTCTTAACCAGAGCATTCTTCGCTACCTCGCTTTATTCTCTGGCCTTGAGTGCTTCGACGGCGGCTCGCTGCTGGTCGCGAGCGGCTTGTCGGCGTTCTTCGCTGATCACATCGTCACTATGCAACAGCCCGTCCTTTAAGCGAACGATTCGCTTAGCACGTTCGGCGACGTCGTCTTCGTGGGTCACCATGATGATTGTTCGGCCTTCGGCATTCAGTTCGTCAAACAGCCCCAGGATTTCGTCGGTTGTGACCGAGTCCAAGTTTCCTGTTGCTTCGTCCGCCAAGACAAAAAACGGATCGTTGATCAAGCTGCGTGCGATGGCGACGCGTTGTTGTTGTCCACCGGAGAGTTGATTGGGGCGGTGATCAAGCCGATCGCCTAAACCCACACGTTCGGCCAACTTGACGGCACGCTGGTACTGTTCCGGGCCAAGCTTGCCTTGGTAATAAAGCGGGACCTGGATGTTTTCGACGACGCTAAGTTGTTGAATCAAGTTATAGGATTGAAAAACGAATCCGATTCGTTGGCTGCGAACTTCGGCCAACTGGTCATCGCTCATTGATGCGATATCGTCGCCGCCCAAAATCAGGCTGCCTTCGGTCGGTTTGTCCAAGCACCCCAACAGATTCAACAGCGTACTTTTCCCGCTTCCCGAAGGTCCCATGATGGCAACATAGTCCCCAACCGGGACTTCGAACGAGACACCGCGCAACGCTTTGACGGTTTCGCTTTTCAGCACGTAGTGTTTGGCCAAGTTGCGGATCGACGTCGCCGATTCTGTCGCAACGGCAGCCGCCCCGGGTGCGGCCGGGCTGTAAGCTTGCGAGGTATCCACTAGCGACCACCACCGCCTTGGCTCATGCGTTCGCGTGCGGCCCGCATCAACTCTGCTCGGGTGACCGATCCGTCACCATCGGCGTCAGCCGAATCGACGAGTCCGCGCCGCTCGGGATCGATCTGGCTGATCTCTTCGGCTGACAACGTACCGTCACCATCGGAATCGACGCGTTCAAACGTCCGCGTGACCATGGTCGCTGGATCACGTCCACCCCCGCCGCCACCGCCGGCCATTCCGCCAGGACCACCTTCGCCGGGTCCACCGCCGGGGCCGCCAAATCCGGGTCCGCCGCCGGGGCCACCGAATCCAGGTCCACCGCCACCGCGAGGCCCACCACCGCCGGGTCCTCCGCCAGGTCCGCCTGGGCGTGATGCACCGTCCAAGGGCGGACCGCCGCTGCCAGGTTTGACGTCCGCAATTTCTTGCATGTCGCTATTGTCCTCTTGAACGAGCTCTGGCAGGTCCATCAGGTCCAAATGCTCACGCAGGTTCAGGATGACGGTCTCACCTGGCTCCAATCCCGAGTTGATGCTGGCCATGGTGTCGTTGGTCGCGCCGATTTCGACTTCGGTGGTTCGGAACGACTGCGGCCCCTCTTGGACCAACGAATACATTCGGCCACCGTGTTCATACAGCCCCTGAATCGGAATCTGCGTGGCGTCGGAGATCTGTTCGACAAAAATTTGCGCCTCGGCGGTCATCCCGGTACGAATGTTGTCCGGCGGATCGATGATCGACACGATCGTGGCATACTCTTTGACCGACGAACTAAAGAATCCGCCCGGCTCGGCGTATCGATTGACCTTTTTCACGCGGCCTTTCAGCACCATGCCGGGAATAGCGTCGACGGAAATCTTAGCGGCCATGCCCTCACGAATCAGCGTGATTCGCGACTCGTTGATCTTGCATTCGACCTGCATCTGGGATGGATCGGGCAGGCGGATGATCGTTTGGCGTTCGCGAACGGTTGCTCCGGGCTCGACGACAAATTCGGCGTTTCCGCCACGACTGCTGAACTTGTTGGCATGCACAACAACACCGGCCGCGGGCGCCACGAGCACACAATTCTTAATCTGTTCTTGAATGTCGGCGAGTTCGTTTTCTTTCTCTTCCAGATCGCTTCGAGCCGCGGCCAATCCGGCCTGTGCCGCCTCGATATCACTGTCGAACTGCACCAGCATTTTCTTTTTCGTCAGATTCTGCAGCACGCGGAGGCGGCCTTCGGCGGCTTCAAGCTGGTTTTGTGCATTTGCGACGGCGAATTTGTCAGCATCAAGCTGCAACGATTTGACCAGCCCTTTCGCGACCAAACGTTCACTACTCTGCAACGCCAACTGGGCTTTCCGAAGGTCTTGTTCGGCGACGGCCATCTCGCTTTGGATGGCTTTTTCTTCAGTTTTATAGACGCCTTCGAGATACTCTTCGCGAGCGATCTTGGCTTGTTCCAGCAGGGCTTCTGCCGTCGTCACGGCGGCTTCCTGCGTGATGACCTGGATGCGTTGATCTTTTAACAGCTGTTCCAATTCCGACGAATCAAGCTCGACCAGTTTGTCACCTTCTTTGACAACCGTGCCTTCGTCGATGACCCACAGGATCGCCGCTCCGCCTCCACCGCCGCTGCGCGATTTCACACTGCTGACGACTTCAATGTTACTACTGCTTTCGATTTCGCCCTGCTCGAGCACGATATGGTCGAACGGCCCCTGGAACACTTCTTGCGTGATCAGGTCATCCTGCGAAACACCGGAAACACCGCCGAAAAAGTATTCATACCCAGCCCAGCCGACCACACCGGCCAGCAAAAGGCACACGACGACGATACCAGCCAGCCCACCGTGACGACCACGAGCGGAGGCAAATCGAGTGGAATAGTTCATGTCTTGGCGGGGTAGAATGAATGGTGGGAAACGAGGCAGGAGTTTACGCACTCTGATGAAACCATGTTAACGGCTCAAGGTATCGGAACCTCCCATCATTCTACTTAGGCGTCAAAAAACCGGTCAGCTTCAACCTCCATATCTGGAGAAATCTTTTCGGCAAGCTGTGACGGTGAGAGCGAATACAACGGACTGATCTCGACCTTGACGCCCGGGCCGACCTTGGCCCCGGCCTGTTCCAGCCAACCACGATGCAGATCGACTACCGCTTGGCGAGCCAGTTCTGGGGTGTCGGCCGGTGCCCCGTCAGCATTCTTGACCGGTGCGAAGCATTCACTCGGCAGCCCTTCGACCACGATCGCGTTGGTTGCCGCGGGCAGCAGATCAAAGATAAATCGCTCGAATTTGGTCGCGTTCGGGCTTTCCGGCTCGACCAGCACGCCCGATTTATCAAGAAATGGGACCTTCTTTGACGCCCGATGAAACGGCAATGCATCGGTCTCGCCCGCCATCCGAGCCAGAAAATCGATGTCGATGACGTGAACGGCGATACTGCCCGCCCAAAACTTTAACTGGCCGTCCGCGTCGGTCGCTTCGGCTGCCTGATCGGGCAAGTCGCTGTATTCGATGATTTGCATCTTGCCGTCGACCACAACGACGTTGCCAACCTTTTCCTTGGGATAGCGTTTGCGAACGACCTGAGTCGTCATTTCGCTGTCGGCCAGCAAGTGGTGTCCGATGAACACCGGATCACATAGGTGAACAAGCGGATTGTCGACTTGGATGTAACACAAGTGTTTGACCCCGCGTTTTTGGGCATCCTCGAGACAACCGTTTCGCTGCAGCGCACCGACGGTCCCGCCGTGCCCATCGGGACTCAGTGCGAGTGAGTCTTCGCTTGCCAACAACAGTTTTCCGCTTTGCGAATCAACCGCCGGCATGGTTCCTTGCTTAAAAATCGTGACGCTTGATGGCGAGAGTCCCAAATAGTCGTTCTGTTGGAAATACTCGCGCGTCGCGGCATCGGTCGCCTCGCTGGTCATCAAGTACAGCGGCACCTCGACGCCGTAATGCTGATTGACCGCCTTCAGTCGGTCAGCAAAAACCTGAAACAGGGTACGATCACTGACCGGTCCGATCGGAAACATGCCTTTGGGCTGGTCGAATCCAAGCCGTGTCCCCTGACCGCCGGCGACCACGACGACACCGACTTCGCCGGCGGCAAGTGCCGCCTCGCCACGTTGTCGTGCCTGGTCGATCGACCAATCGGTCCCGCTGCCATCGGCTAGAACTGCCGGCGGCGATGATGCCCGCGCGGCCATGTCGGCGAAGTCTGGTTTTTCATCCTCATCGGCAATCAACTTGGACAGCTGATTCAGATCCAAACTCTCGATCTGGCCGGCAAGCCGAGAACGCTGTTGTTCGTCCAATTCATCCCAGAACTGCAGTACGTGATCCTGGCCCAGCGGAGACAGCAAATTCTGCAAAGATTCTTGATTCATGCTCGATTCAATCAATTCTTGAGGCGTAAAGCGTTTCTTTCGGAACGGAAGGGAAGCGACCGCCGATCCGAAAACAGGATAACAAGAAGTTTCAGTGACGCAGATTCCATGCCGGGTTGGCATACTTCGTCGTCTTTAACTTGGCTACTTGTTGCACCGGCAGACCCGTTTTAAGGTCGCCGTCGGCACCAAACGCGTTGAGTAAATCCTCTTTTAATTGGTTCACTCGCACCGGAATATTGGTGACGAAATCATGATGATCACGGCGGCGGCGATACTCCGGTTGGCGAGGAGCCTCGCTCAAGCAGTTTGCCAAAACGGCCAGATCGGCGTCGTACAAGATCGTGCCGTGATACAGCAGATGCTCGCGTGTGATTCGCAAACTGTTTCCCGAACACTTTCGATTCTGGAACGTCACATCGCAGATGCCCTGATGTTGAACCTCAGGCACCTGACACCGGATCGCCGCGACGACACGGTCCATGACAAAGCGGTGGGCCGCGTCCACCTTTTGCAGTTCCGGTTTTTCTCGCTGGCTTAAGATCACGCTATACATCAAACATCCCGGACCGCCCACGACCGCCGCACCGCCGCTGCACCGCCGCATCACGGGGACACGTTCACGGTCACAGAAGTCACGATTGACCTCGGCATCGACCTTGGATGAACGCCCCAGCACAACCACGTGGTGATCGAATTGCCACAGACGAATCGTTTCCGATGCAACCTGGCCCGCATCGGCGGCTAACAGCATCGCCTCGTCCAACGCCAAGTGCGACGCGGCATCGGCGACGTCCATCATGATTTGTTTCATCCGTGCTTACTCGCCGCGAAGTGATTCCAATAGCGGCATCCTGACGACACTGCGAACCGCGAACAACCCGGCCAGCATGCCGAACAAGATGATGCCGACAACGACGACCAGTGGTTCGATCACCGGCGGTTTCAGACCACTGAGAACCGCGTAGGGAAACACGGCAAAAATGGCGCACAAGACGCCGCATCCGATTCCGGTCAACAACAGCGACGCCGTCTCGCTCATCACAAACGCCGCCAGCCGACGACGCGTGAACCCCATCGCTCGCATCACCGCCAATTCTTGACGGCGTTCATAAATACTGCGCAGCTGTGATACCGCAAGACCGATCGTGCCGAGCAAAAGCCCCAATGCCCCCAAACTTTGAAAGGTCCGCAGGTAAGTGTTTTGCACAGCCAACATGCCGGCCAAGACGGTGCCTGCGTCCGATACGTCCATCCCGACATCCCCGAGCCGATTTTCGAGTGTCGATGCGATCGCATCGGTTCGTTCCGGCGCACCACCGACCAGAAAAAATCGATAGCCGCTAATATGAGCGAACTGTTTTTCGAAATTCGATTCACCGATCATCAATCGACCTTGCAGTACCGAATTGGAAAGCAGTCCGACGACGCGAAAATAGACCTGACGTCCCGATTCATACTCAAACGATTTCACTTCACCCACACCACCGCGCATCTGCAGACTCCACATTGCCGTGTTCTGATCAATGATGACGGCAATCGGATCCTCGGCCGTTCCTTTGGCGTCGGCATGTAGCAATTGCCACGGTGATTCGTCATCGCTGACCGGCGCATGCGATGCCCAATCAAACTGGGCGATTGGGCCGAACGATTCGGGGATGCCCAACACCGTCGGCTGAGCCGCTTGATACAAGTTATTGCAACTGGCGTCTTGGCCCGGACGCAAGCGAATCGGCACGATCTGAGCGCCGGTCAATTCACGGGCATCCGGGCCCAACAATTCCGATTGCACCGCAGGATCGCTCAAGTCTCTGAGAACCGGAGTGGCCGTCTGGCCGACCAGATCGAACCCACCGGTGCCACGTTCGGTCGGCTGCAGCCGGAACGCGGTGATCGCGATGATCAGGAACGCCGCTGACGCCATCAACCCGACCGTGAGCGTGCTGCGCAGCGGATGACGCGAGGCGTTACGTGACGCTAAGCCACCCAACGAAAATCGACGGAGTGTTTTCTGGTCGCCACTTGATTCGATTCGGCGAGGTCGTCGCAATCGTGAAAAGATCCATATCAGCGAAGCAAACAACAACATCATCCCGCCACCGACAAACCCGCCCGCTGCCGCTTGCCCGCCGGCGACGGCGCCCGCGGCGGCCACGATGATGGCCAACACCGCCATCGCGCCGGCGACCATTGGCAATTTGTCTTTCGCGGCGGATCGATCCGCTGTTTTGGACGTCCGGACCTGTTGTTGGTCCGTGTCCCGACCGGACAACAGGGTTTGTGCGTGTGCCTTTTTTAGCGAACGGGCCGTCCACGCAATGGTGACCACGGCCACCAACCAGCTCGCCGCCGCCCCGATGAACAGACTTGTCGGTGTCCAGTGAAACGTCAAAAACGGAACCGTCACCGCGCCGACCCACCAATTGCGCAGTGCCCACAAGACAAACACCGCGTAACCGATACCGCCGACAATGCCCAATAGCACCCCAACCGCAGCGACCAAGACCCCTTCGACCAACGCCAACGATGCCACTCGCCGAGGCGTCCAGCCGACCGCCAACAGCGTGCCGAACTGTTTCAGTCTTTGGACCAATCCCAAACGAAACAGCATCGCAATCAACATGACCGCGGCCAAGATGACAAAGAAACTGAGCGACAAGAACAACGCATCGAAAGGCGTTGTGCCGCTGGATGCAGCGAGTTGTTGCTGGCGAATCGGACGAACCGACCAACCCAGTTCATCCAAAATGGGTGACAGCGATTGGCGAACCTCCGCCGAAAGAGCCTCGACGTCCGGGGCCGCTGTCGCTGCGATACGCAATCCGGTTGTCTGTCCGAATCGGCTGCCGAACAATCGTTGACCGTCGGCCAACGGGATAAACGCTTTGGGCGTCAGCCGATAGTTTTCCCAGTACGAATCATCAGCGTCGCTGATCTCGCGCGTCAGCTGAAATGGCAAGTCCCAGTCGCTGATCGAATCCTGGTCGGTGACTCCCGGTACGGTCGGTGTCAAATGTGGATCGTTATAGACCGTCGGGGGCTGGTCAAAGGTCGCCGGACGTCGGCGCCGATACGGTGTTGCGGGCGCCGTGACGGGGACGATATCGCTGACGATAGCGTCAAAGTAGCGTTCGATTTCTTTGCCTTTTTCGACCTCAGGTTCATAGTAGGCAACGCGCAACGGCGTGCCCGGCTGCGCATCCAATTGCGTGGCAGTCCAGTCGTTGATCACCATCGCAATCGCATCACCACTCTCGGCGGTTTCCTTCCGCTGCACCGTCAAAGCATCGTACCGCAGCGGCAAAGCCTCGGTCGAATCGATTGCCGTCAGCGTGCTGTAGGGAACCGATGCAACCACGTTTCCGTCTTTGTCAAGTCGTTCGATCGCGTTGGCAAGGTACGTCATTACGGCCGTCGCTGATTCGGCACCTACCTTTTCAACGACGCGTTCCACCGCCGCCTCGGGCAACATCAACCGATCGCTAGTGATCGAGTAATAGTCGAAAATCGTATCCACCGATCCATCACCCGCGGTGAATTGCTGTTGCACGCGTTCTAGCTTTAGCCCCAAATCGGTGATGTCGACGTTCAAGCTTTCGCGATCGATCACCGAGTCGAACAACAGCGTGTTGGCTTGACCATTGCGGTCCAGCACGTCGGCGATCGTTTCTCGATTGACGAAAATGTTCTGCGGCGACGCTTGACTTGCGGCCAACGAAAGTCGCCCGATGCCTCGATCGGCGATAATGTCCAAGACTTTCATTCGCGGCAAACCCTCGGTCTGGATGTCGCGACGCCCGAGCGGACTATCGGCCGGCACGGCTTGCTCGACGGGTAAACGCACGGTGACCATGTCGCCGATCTCGACTTGCAATTCGTCCGCCGCGGCCTGATTCAGGACGACTCCGTCATCGCTGGGAATTTCTTTCGGCGTGACGCCGCTCACGTCCAACTGCCAAAAACTTTCGTCACATCCAATCACTTGCACCGAACCGGCGCGGCGCAGATCACCGCTGGAACCATTACCAGATTCACCGGCGCGTGACTCGACGACACCACTAGCGAACAGAATCAAAGCGACCGGGCGAAACTCATCGGTGGTGATCCCGTCGATATCGAAAAAGGCGCCGGGAACGACAGCCGATTCGGTCTTGCCCAACCGCTCGACCGTCAATCCGCGCAAACTGCCTCGCATCGAGTCGCCGACCAACAAAGCGCCAATGATGACCGCGGCGGCCGTCGCGACTCCCATCGCCACGGCCAGCGAGACTCGCCAGCCGTGCTTGATGCTTGCCAACGCGACTCGCAGGAACGAAAACGCGGTTCGATTGGCCGCTTGGGCGCCGGGGGTACTCTGATCCGCAGCAGACATTTGATTACCTGTCATCGCCTTGTGAAAATAATCCAGCTGTTTGTTCTACGACGATCGTCGCGATTGCGACAGCGGGCGGTCTTGTCGTGAGCGTGTTCTCGCTTAGAAAGCGTGTTCTCGCTCGGAAATCGGGCAAATTCGCTGAGGATTGTCCCGACTGTGCCGCGACACCGCTGGCAACTCGTTTTGTGTTCATCGAACGTCGATCAAGTGAATGACGGATACGGGAATACACAGGCAACCAGTACACCGGCAAACAGTACACCGGCACCAATTAAGCCGGCACCTATTGTCAAAGTCTGATCCCGTCGATTTATCTACCTTTGGTTCAAGGAAGAACCCATCGTGCCCCGGTTGGATCGCACATCGCGCCATCGCACATCGCGCCATCGCACAGCCTGGCCTCATCGACGCGTGTGGGCCGGACGCCGAACCGCGCCGCTGCCGATCACTCTCATTTTACGCGTGTTGCTAGTGCCTGCGCTGCTGTGGGTCACCGGATGCAGTCGTTCGTTGCGCCCGCGTTGGCTGCGTTTGCCCACATCCGCCGCCGTCGAAAATATCGACCCACATGATGAAGCATCCAACGCCGAGACCGAAGCCGACGAAGACGAGTCGCGTTACCGACTGGCCGGATTTCGCAGGCCCGCCGCGACCGAATCGACCGCCGCGACCGAATCGATTGTCGATGGATGGCTCGACCCAACAACCGACGTTGCCGCCCCGTCGGGACGAATGGCAGCCGATGATGACTCGGGCGATCGTGCGCCTGCCGCACATCTGCTTGAGGACGATCGATCACCGACTGGGCTCGTGCCGCGAGATGCCTCACAAGTGCCGGATCATTTTCGGTTGCTCGGCGAAAGCGAAATGTTGCAACTCGCTTTCGCGCATAGCCCGGTACTGCGTCCACTTGGACTAAGGATCCTGGAAAGTCCGTCCGCCGCGACGACAGTGTATGACACGGCGATCGCCGCAACGGATCCATTCTTCGGACCGCAAGCGGCGCTCGCGGATTTCGACAGCCAACTTGGCGCCAGCATCAACGCACAAAACAACGATCGCGTCTTCAACAATGCGACCTTGGGCGGCCAAGTTCAAGAACTGACGCAAGACTTGGTGTCGGCTGATGCGACTTGGCGTCGCCGCACGCATAGCGGCGCGATCTGGGACATTCGCGCGCTCACCGGGTATGACGACAACAACCGCGCGGGCAATAGCTTTGCCAATTACTGGGAAAAACAAATCGAAGCCGGTGTCCGCCAACCGCTGATGCGTGGGGCGGGCCGCGAATTCAACCTGATTGCGGGACCAAACGCTCAACCGGGATTTAACTTTTCCAATGGCATCGTGATCGCGCGATTGAATACGCAAATCAGCGATGCGGATTTCGAAATCGCGGTACGCACATTCGTCCGCGATCTGTATGCGACGTATTGGGAACTGAGCCGTCAATACCAAGTCTACGACGATGTCGTCCGTGCCCGCGACCTCGCCCATGACACGTGGCAAAGCGTGTTGGCGAAAAGCGAAGCAAAACTGGCAGGCGGCGAATCGCATCGCGAGGCCCAATCTCGGGCCAAATTCCACCGGTATCGTCGTGACGTCGCGATTGCGTTGGGCGGCGAACATGAGGGCGGCGGCCTGTACGGTACCGAACGCCGCTTGCGCCAACTGATCGGACTGGATGTCGTCGACGGACAGTTGCTGCGTCCCGCCGACGCGCCGGTTGAGGCCAAAATCAGCTTTGACTTTGACGCCTTGGTTGCGCGATCGATGATGAACCGCGCCGAACTGAAACGCCAATCGCTGCGTCTTCGCCAACAGCAACTGCGCGTCGTTGCGGCCAAAAACTTCCTGCTTCCTCAACTGGACTTGATCGGACGCTATCGCTTACGCGGATTTGGCGACGACTTGACTGGTGGTGCCGGTCGGTTCAGCAACGCGTATCGAGATTTCTTTTCCCTTGATCATCAGGAATGGGAATTTGGTCTTGAGATGGGCGTCGCGGTCGGCCAACGCCAGGCACGAGCGGCCGTGCGAAACGCATCGCTGCAATTGCAACGCGAACAAGCCATCTTGAGTGAACAGCAACGCATCGTCCGATACGAAATCAGCGATGCGATTGCCGATGTAAACAGCAGTTATCTTGCGATGCAGGCATCACAGGCGCAAGTGGATGCATGCCGCGAGCGACTGGAAAGTTCGCGGGCTCTCTTTGACGCGGACAAGATTCCGACGGAACTGTTGTTAGACGCCCAGGAAGAATCACTGGTGGCACAGCGACAATTCGCTGCCGATCAAAGTCGATACGCCGTCGCGATCATCAATGCGGTGGATGCGTCCGGATCACTATTAACGGACATCGGCGTGCACTTGTCTCACGACGGTTGCCGCAGTCACATTCTCTATGCGACAGAGCATTGAAAAATGCACTAAAAAGACACCCAGCCTGCCGCCGCAACGCGCTGGACGAATGCGAAATGTTTTGTCGTTCGATGTAAAGCTTCGTCTGCGGCCTCGGTGACATCGGCGTATTTTCCTATCAACGTCGGCACCGCCGCCGCGGATCGTTTACGACAACCACCGACCAATTCTTCAAGGCGTGGGGTGATTCGATCGTGGCAATTCGCAAACGTCGTCGCAAATACCGGTTCGGATCATTCGAGCGACTCGAAGACCGCCGGGTCTTAGCCGCATTCACGGTCGTCAATACCGACGATGCCGGGGCCGGTAGCCTGCGACAAGCCTCGCTGGACGCCAACGGCGATGGGGCGGTGGATTTCACTGATTTCGCCAATGAATTCTTGGCGAACTTTGCGACAACTCGCGATTAGCCGCGATTAGCCGCAGGCGATAATTGGCAGCTCACGCGATGGGCCACCAAGGACATCACCGGCGAGGGTCAGCTTTCCGATCCGTAGGGCCGGGTGCTGATGACGCCTTTTTCGGGACTGCTGGCGGTGCCGTAAAGTTTTCGCGGGATGCGTCCAGCCAAATAGGCTTGGCGTCCGGCGATCGCCGCGTGCTTCATCGCGACTGACATTCGCACCGGATCTCGTGCGTGTGCGATCGCGGTGTTCAACAGCACGCCGTCGGCGCCCAGTTCGAACGCTTCGCTGACATCACTGGCCGTACCGACGCCCGCGTCGATGATCACCGGATAGTCGGGATCGTCCTCTTTCAGGTATTCCAAGATGATCCGCAGGTTGTTTGGATTCAGCAGGCCTTGCCCACTGCCGATCGGGCTTCCCGCCGGCATCACACTGGCGGCACCGACGGATTTCAAACGCTGTGCGGTGACCGGACAATCGCTGGTGTAACAGAGCACCGAAAAACCATCGGCGGCAAGCGTCTCACACGCGGCGAGCGTCTCGGCGGGGTCGGGCAGCAGTGTGCGACTGTCGCCGAGCACTTCCAGCTTGACCCAATCGGCACCCGCGTTTCCCAGCGATCGCAGAATTTCGCGTCCCAGCTTCGCCGCACGGATCGCATCCGCGGCGGTATAGCAGCCTGCGGTATTGGGCAGCAGTGTGTAACGATCCAGATCGAGAAAATCCAAAATATTTTGGCCGTTGCGATCGTACAAACGCTCGCGCCGCACGGCGACGGTCACGCAGTCCGCACCCGATGCGTCGAGTGAATCACGCATCTGATCCATCGTGTCATACCGACCGGTGCCGACGATCAGCCGACTCTGCAAGGTATGCCCGCCAACGACAAGGCGTCGCTGCTCAGCAGTGGAATCTGTCTTATTCAAAGTGCTCGACACAATCGCAACCTCGGCGTCTCGCGTCTCCGCTCGCGAGAAACCCTATTTCGCACCACGCCAAAAAGCGTCCCGACGGCGGAGTCGCCAGATGTATCAACATAGCAGCGAACGGTAGAAATCGTCAGCCGACATCCAATCGAACGCGAAAAAGCATCAGCGAGACCGCGACGCTTGACGCTACTGGAATCGCGGCGGCTGGTTGGTTGATTCCAGAACGGTCATCCACAGGTCACCGTTGGGATCGACACAATTTCGTTCTCGGATCGCCAAATCCATGGGCACATTGACCCACCGAGTTTGCCAGCGACTGACAACCATGCGCGTCTTACCGCTCATCGCGGCGTGTACCGCATTATGAGCCAAACGGGTACAGAACACACTGTCGTAGGCGTTGGCCGGCACGCTGCGGATCGCGTAACTGGGATCGATATATTTCAAATTCAGCGGCCGGTTTTCTTTGGCAAAGTGATCTTCGATCTGCTGTTTCAGCCAAACGCCCACGTCGCCTAAACGAGCGTTGCCCGATGCATCGGTCTTGCCAGATGATTCCATCAAGTGTTGACCGGCGCCTTCGGCAACAACAATGACGGCCTCGCCTTTTCGGTCCAGGCGATTCTTGAGCAACGCAAACAGCCCGCGGTCGCCTTCCAAATGAAAGTCGACTTCTGGGATCAGTACGAAGTTTGCGTCGTTGACCGCAAGCGACGCGTAACAGGCGATAAAGCCGCTGTGCCGGCCCATCAATTTCACCAACCCGACACCTTGGGGTGCGGCGTGGGCCTCGGTCTGCGCCGCACGAATCGCATGAGTCCCCTCGCTGATCGCCGTTTGGAAACCAAAACTCTGATCGGTAAAAAGAATGTCATTGTCGATTGTCTTGGGAATACCGATGACCGAAATTTTCAGCTGGCGACGTTCGATCTCGTCCGCGATTGCAACCGCACCGCGAATCGTGCCATCGCCACCGACGACCATCAACGCATCGATTCCGTGACGCTGTAAACAGTCGACGATGATCGCGGGGTCTTGATCACCGCGCGATGAACCGAGCATCGTGCCGCCATGCTCGTGAATATTTTCAACCCGCTCGGGTGTTAATTCTAGAATGGGTCTTTCACAGTCCTCGGCAAAACCTTGATAACCGTTTTGAATCCCAAAGACTTTTTCAATCCGATACAGCCGGGTGAATTCGTTGACGAGCGAGCGGATGACATTATTCAATCCTGGGCAAAGGCCACCGCAGGTCACGATCGCGGCTCGCGTCGTGGCGGGATCGAAAAAAATTCGGCGTCGCGGACCGGCGGGTTCGAGCCCCGGCAACTGATCCATGGGAACGCGTTGATCGACGATCCATGACCTGGTGTTATCGAGCAGGATGCGGTCCGTTTCTTCGACATAGTTGACTGAATACTGACGGTAGTCCAACAGCGGCAGCAGGGGAGAGTCAAAACAACACTCGCCCAAACTTTGGACTTGAGTTTCAGCCACATCCAGCATCAGATACCTCGATCAAAAAACAACGACGTGCTGCGCCGAACCGACAACGCTTTCGCCACAATGCAGACCCGCCACCGGGTAAACAACGAAGACCATTGAAGCCTGCGAAACAAGGCGGATCAACCGCTTGCCGGCAGCGGCAAGATGGTCACTCTTGAACGCGATTACGGGTCAGCTATCCGGGTTATCCACGTCGAACAGATGCGCAACGCGACAGCTCCGCAGCGCCCCCGCATGCCCCATCGCGATCCGGCCAAGCCGCCTGAGCGTTGCTGAGGGAAGATTTCGGCGGCACAGAGTTCGAGGATTGTTCCGCCCCGTTATCAGGCCGTTGCTTAGCCGCCGCCGACCAGCGTCACGACTTCGACATCGTCACCGGCTTGAACCATCTTTTCGCCGTACTGCTCGCGCGGGACGACGTCTGCATTCAGCTCGACCGCCAAGTAATTTGGCGGCACATCAACCGTGTCGAGCAAACGTTCGATGGTCATCGGTGATTCGATTTCGACGCTTTCGCCGTTCACAGTGATTTGGATCATACTTAATCGATATCTACGTCGAAGGCAGCGTGAAAACGGTTGGCCGTCGTCGGCTTTGCGCGGCTGCGGCAAGATACGATCGAACGGCGATTCTCGCCGGAACTGCGCATGGCTTGTTCCGGCCTACTATTTACAACGAATTAGCAGCGATCGAAATCTTGGCGGGTCGCGGCTGACGCCAGGATCAGTCATTTTCCTCGTCGAAGGCGGCGTCAAAGGCTCGGGTGCTGGGCGAGAAATCCAGTTTCTTGGTGAACTCGCAGGCTTCGCGGGCCCCGAAGGTTCTTTCCATGCCGCTGTCTTCCCATTCGATCGACAATGGCCCTTCGTAACCGATATCGTTTAGGGCGCGAATGATCTCTTCGAAATTCACACCGCCGCGACCGGGGCTGCGGAAATCCCATCCGCGCCGCGCGTCACCGAAGTTCAAATGGCTGGCATTGATGCCGCTTTTGCCGTCGAGTGTGACGATCGCGTCTTTGACGTGGACGTGATAGATACGGTCGGCAAAGGTGCGGATGAACTGAACCGGATCGACACCTTGCCAAATCAGGTGACTCGGGTCGAAATTGAATCCGAACTCGGGCCGATGCTCAAGCGCCTCGAGGGCGCGTTGTGCGGTGTAAATATCAAACGCAATTTCGGTCGGGTGGACTTCCAATGCAAAGCGAACACCACACTCGCCAAAGACATCCAAGATTGGGTTGAACCGCTCGGCCAACAGATCAAAGCCCGCATCGATCATGGATGGTGGAACGGGCGGGAACGAGTAGAGCAGGTGCCAGATGCTGCTGCCGGTGAATCCGTTGACGACATCGACGCCGAACTTCTGTGCGGCGCGAGCGGAATTCTTTAACTCTTCGGCGGCTCGCTGATTGACTCCTGCCGGGTCGCCGTCGCCCCACACGTATTCGGGCAGGATCGCTTTGTGGCGTTCATCAATGTTGTCCAAAACGGCTTGGCCGGCCAAGTGAGCACTGATGGCATGGCACTGCAATCCGGCGTCATCGAGCAATTGACGTTTGTTGTCACAGTATCCGTCTTCGGCGAGCGCCCGGTCGACTTCGAAGTGGTCGCCCCAGCATGCCAGTTCGATTCCGTCGTAACCAAAGTCCGCGGTCATTCTCGCCATTTCTTCGATGGGCAAGTCGGCCCATTGGCCAGTGAACAGAGTGACGGGTCGAGGCATGGAGCTTCTCCGGCGGTGGGTGGCGAGAGTTGGAAACGGGCCACCATTGTGCGCATCCCTTGGCCAGGGCCGCAACAACCCGCAAAACATTGAGGCGTGGAACTCGAGTCCGGCCGGTTAAATCCCGACACTTGCCGCCTTGCTGGACGCAGAGAATCCCCGCCGCTTGGCTGAGACGCTAAACCTGAAACGCCAGTCGTCTCGCTTGATCGTTGATCTGTTTTCGCAGACGGTTGATGGCCCGTTGTTGCTCTTCCATTTCTGTCTGTGCGACTTGCTGCGTCAGCCGAAATTGCCGCTCTCGCACATCTTGTTTGGCGATCCTGGCATTGAGCTGTGCCTCGCGAGCATCCAAATCCTCGGACCAACTGGCCAGCCGATCAATCAAATCAGTCGCGTGAAGAGTTAGCCAACTTTCCGGCAACGGAGCGAAGGGACGTGACGATGAACTTGCGACATTCTCGGACGCCACTTGCTCGAGCACCGAAAAATCATCCGGTCGATCCGGCCGATCGCCAAGCGGGCAAGCCGCGATTTTGTCGGACGAGGGGGTGGTCGGATCGGGATTGACCTGACCGTGATGGGGCCGGTCAATCCGCTGGTATGCGTTTGAAGCCGCCGCGGACGTGCCAGCGGTCATCGCATCCGTTTTCGCCTCGCCGGTGACGCGAGATTGCGAACCCGTCGCGGACGGATCCGCGGGTGCATGCTGTCTCGGTCTTTGAAACGACGGGGTCATGGCCAAAATTGACGGAAGGATGATCCAAATTCGACGGGGAGTAACACACTTCTTTCTTCGGCGAGCACGAGGGTCGACCTGCATCACAGAGCCGCGGCACGATAAGATAGAGTTTGCGAATCGGCCTGTTAAATGGCCTGTGCCGATTACTCGCCCCCGTACTAACAGAACGCCCTCTTCCAGAAGGACAACGGATATGAATCGAATCGGTCAACTCGTTTGGCTTGCGATTCCAGCGATAAGCGTGATCTCAGTTTTATCGGCAAGCCCACTGATGGCGCAAACAGATGCGGCGAAGGCACCGCAGCAGAAATCGAGCGATTCTGCGGACGCCTCGGGCACGCGAGACCAGCAACAAGCGGTCGATCGCGCGATTCGATTTCTAGAAGTCCGTGGCCAAGCCGACGACGGATCCTTCAGCGGCGAAACGGGGGTTGCCGTGACGGCGCTGTGCGTGCGTGCCATCTTGGAACATCGCCCGCGTGCCATCGACACGCCGACCGTTCGCAAGGGCATCGAGTACATCGAATCGAAAATCAACAGTGATGGCGGCATCTACGCGCAGGGTTCGATGTACCGCAACTATGAAACATCCGTCGCAGTGGGCGCTCTCATCAAGGCCAACAAGGACGACAAGTACGATAGTGTCTTGGGACGCGCCGAAGCATTCTTGAAAGAGATCCAGTGGGACGCGGGCGAAGGCGTCGAATCGTCCGATCCGGCATTCGGGGGTGCCGGTTACGGCAAGCATCAACGGCCCGACCTTTCCAACACTTCTTTCCTGGTCGACGCGTTACACGAGTTGGGTAACGACCCCGACGACGAAGCGATCAAGAAGGCGCTGCAGTTTGTTGTCCGAACGCAAAACTTGCCCGACGAAGGCAATGACACGCCGCACGCCGAGATCGTCGGTGATGGTGGTTTCTATTACACGCCGGCCGCTGGCGGACAAAGCCAAGCCGGGCAAACCGACAGCGGCGGATTGAGAAGCTATGGATCGATGACGTATGCCGGACTCAAAAGCATGATCTATGCCGGACTGACCGCGGATGATCCACGCGTCGTCGCGGCGATGGACTTCATCAGCAAGCACTATTCCTTGAACGATAATCCCGGCATGGGCCAGGCTGGCCTGTATTACTATTACCACACGTTTGCCAAAGCCTTGGACGCAGCCGAAATCGAAATCATCGATGACCAGTCGGGAACGCCACATGCTTGGCGCCAAGAACTTTCCGAAACTTTGATTCGCGCCCAACAGGATGACGGATCATGGGTCAATTCAGGAAGCGATCGCTGGATGGAAGGCGACCGACAACTGGTGACGGCTTACGCACTGCTTGCCCTCGCATACTGCAAAGAATAAACACGATGCACAACACGAAATATATCGACCAACCCAACGCTGTCACCCTATCTCAAGCTGCCACCCTGTCCCGAGCGGCCGCGAATGCAACAAAGGCATGTCACCGAATGATGCGCTCGATTGACCGGGCGAGTCACGTCTGTTGCCAACCGCTGGCGATAATCACGCTGATGCTCGCCTTCGCAACCGTGCACGCCGACGCCGACGAATCGTCTGACGAATCGACAAACTCGGATTCATCGGTTTGGGTTACCTCCATCGCTCCGTTGGATTCGGACCGACAATTTGTTGCCGGCACGGCTACCAGCCTGCTGTTGCGTGAGGCCGACGTTGTTTCGTTTTCAGTCGATTCGCCAAACGAGATGGTGAAGTTGTATTCGCACCCGGCCGCGGTCTGGTGCGTGGCAGCAACCGCCGACGGTAAAACGGTGGCAAGTGTCGACTATCGCGGCAACTTGATGACGTACGACACATCGTCACAACAGGCTGCCACGCACACCGAAGCGTTCCAGCGATGGTGCCAAGCGCTGATCGTGTCGCCTGATGATCAGTTCGTGGTTGCGGGCAACGAAGACGGAAAGGTGATGGCTTGGAACCTCGCCGATAACAAAGTCGAAACGACGGTCGAACTGGATGGACATGCAGTCACAGACCTTGCGTTTTCACCGGACGGAAAACGAATCGCAGCGAGCGACGGTGACGGACACGTCCACCTGCTGAAATGGCCAAGCTTGGATGCGATCGGTAAGATCGAAGTTTCCGAGGAACCGGCTTGGTCGGTCGCATTCATCGACGACGGCATGACATTGTTGATCGGTTCGGGCGATCGCAAACTCTATCGCTGCAGTGCCAAGCCTGACGCCAAACCTAAAGTCGCCACCAAAGGCCGTGATTGGATCACGGACATCGCGATTTCGCCAAGCGGACAAATCGCTGCATCGGAGGTAGGCGGCCGCGTGCTCTTGCCAGCAGGCGGACAAACCGAATCGATGGACGCCACCAGCGGTGTGTGGGCGCTGCAGTGGAACGGAGACGGACAATTGCTCGTTGGCACGCGTAAACATGGCGTTTCCGTTGCCGGCAGAAGCTGGAAGTGGACCCAGCAATCGACCGAGGCAGATGGATCCGCAACCGAGTCGGACGATGACTGAGCTGCCGCTGCCTGTCGATCCGGCGCCCTCCGATGCTTCGCAAACACTCGAATACGTCGTTCGATTCGGTTCGATGCGTATCTTGGGCGTGATGTCATCGCGCCAAACGTTTCGTTATGGCGACGAAGTAGTCGCGCGGACCAAACGTGGTACCGAGGTCGGAACGGTCTTGTGCGAAGCGACGCCCACGGCACTGGACCACATGACCGAACCGAATCAGGGACGGATACTGCGGCGTCTAAGTGACGACGATAAACGCCAATGGTCTCACTTTGACGAAAAACGCGACGGGGACATGCAACTGGCCCAACAGTGTGTCGACGCGTTGAAACTCACCATGGAATTGGTCGACGTCGAACGGATCCTGGGCGGTGAACTGCTGATCGTTTACTTCCTGGCCGAACAACGCGTCGATTTCCGACAACTGGTCAGGGATTTAGCACGCGAATTTCAAACGCGGATCGAGATGCGTCAAATTGGCGTTCGCGATGAAGCCAAGCTGCTAGCAGATTACGGAGACTGCGGGCAACCGATTTGCTGCTCACGATTCCTTAGCAAGATGCCGCCCGTGTCGATGAAGATGGCGAAAGTGCAAAAAGCGACACTGGATCCGACAAAAATCTCAGGTCGATGTGGCCGATTAAAATGCTGTTTACGCTACGAATTTGAGACGTATCAGTCGTTGGCAGCCGAACTGCCACCGGTGGGTAGCGAAATTTTGACCCGAGAGGGTACCGCCCATGTGATCGCTCAAGATATCCTATCGCAACAATTGGTCATCAAGACCGATGACAATCGTCGCGTCATGATTGCTGCCGATGCTGTGATCAGCGTTACACGTCGGGGCGATGCGGGCCACGAAAAATCCGCAAAGAACAGCCGCGCAAAGAAGCGACCCGAAACAGGCGGCGACCCGAATGGATCTTAGCCAAACCAATCGATCATCGAATCAGTAGATATAAAATATGACCACACCCATGCAAGCGATGCGAGAATTGCTGGAAGAAGATACGCGATTCAAATTGGAAGCGTATCAATTCATTCGCGAAGCTTTGCAGTTCGCGCAAGAACATCTGGATCTGTTCGATCGTCCCGACACGAAAACGCCAGAGAGTTCGGCGTCGGCGATGCCTAAACATGTGACCGGCCAGCAACTTTGCGAAGCTTGCCGTCGTTACGCGATCGATCAATACGGATACTTGGCCAAGATCGTCTTGGCCGACTGGGGCATTCACACGACCGGTGACTTTGGCGAATTGGTCTATAACCTGATTCGCATCGAACAAATGCGCAAGAGCGAATCAGATCGCCGAGAGGATTTCGATGACGTCTATTCTTTTGACGATGCGTTCGAGCCCCAGTTCGAGTTCGCCGCACGAGACGACGACTAGCCGTCTGTCGGGCAGTCGATGGCTCGGCCAGGCACGAACCGTGCACGGTGAGGGCAGGAATCGAAAATCGCGACCAAGCGGCGATCAATGTCGCAATCTCTCGCGGCTTGTTGCCGGCTATTTGGTGTTCGCGCTGTTGACGTCATCGCTATTCGCGGATTCGCCGCGCACCGATCCCCCCAAACCGGTCGAGAAGTCTCGCCGTTCTTATCTGGGACGCGTGCTGGCCCAACCGATGTCCCACCTGGGAGCATCATGGTTGGTTCGCCCTGAACGCGACGACGAAGAGAACGCATCGGAATCATTTGTGCAGCTAAAGCTGGCCGATGGGATGACGGTCTGCGATCTGGGTTGTGGCAACGGCTATTGGACGCTGCCCATGGCACGCAAGGTCGGCAAAGAGGGCAAAGTGTATGCCGTCGACATCCAGCCTGAAATGCTGCGAAAACTGCAAGTGCGCGCCGACAAAGAAAAGATCAAAAACATCGAATTGGTGCGTGGCGATATCGATGACCCTCGGTTACCCGAAAACCAAATCGACCTATTGCTGATGGTCGACGTCTATCACGAGTTTTCTCACCCCGAATCAATGCTGTGGGCAATCCGGCGATCGCTGACCGAAAACGGGGTCGTCGCACTGCTGGAGTACCGCGAAGAAGATCCTGAGGTGCCGATTAAACCACTGCACAAGATGTCTAAGAATCAGATCATGAAAGAGTACCAGAAGAACGGATTCAAACTGGTTCGCGAATACAACCAATTGCCTTGGCAGCATCTGATGTTCTTTGCCCGAGACGACAGCCCGACCGATGCGATCGAGCCGGTACCGACGCAACAGGTGCTGGAAGATTTGGAGTAGAATTTTCGTCAGTATGTGTCGCGGTCAACCTGGATCGCGACGCGCTAGCGACAGCTCGCTGCGTGCTATGTGCTTTGATCGCACCGAGACGAGCGACCATTCTTTACTGCCGGAAATTTGCGATGCCCACCACGATCCGCCTGAACATCATGATGTTTCTCCAGTTTTTTATCTGGGGAGTCTTTTTCGTGACGATGGGAACGTACTTGTCGCAGTTGTTCCAAGGTGAAGCAGGTATCAACTCGATCATCGGCAGCAGCTATGCGACGCAAACCTGGGCGGCACTCTTCGCCCCACTGATCGTCGGCTACCTCGGCGACCGCGTCATGAACAAAGAGCGACTGAACGGAATCTTGCATTTGATCGGGGGCGCGGTCTTGTGGTGGGTCAGCACGATTACCGATTCCAGCATGTTGTTCTGGGCATTGCTTACGTTCTTTATCTGTTACATGCCGACGCTCGCACTGGTCAACACGATCACGTTTCAAAACGTCGCGAACATCGAGCGTGACTTTCCGAAAATTCGATTGTGGGGAACCATCGGGTGGATCGTCTCTGGGATCGTGATATCCGAATCCGTATTCGGATTATTCTCGATCAATATCCTGCCAGGCATCGAAGACGGAGCAAGTAAGAACGTTCAGTTCAAAATCGCCGCGATTGTCAGCGTTATTTACGGCGTGTACAGCTTTACGTTGCCGGCGTCACCGCCAGAGGGAAAAGGCAAGCCGGTCAGCATCGTGAAGGTGCTCGGATTCGACGCCCTCAACTTGCTAAAGAATCCTTCATACTTGGTGTTTGCGGTCTGTTCGTTCCTGATTTGTATCCCCCTGGCTTTTTACTACGCCCGGACGGGAGAATTCGTCCGCGAGATGGCGTTCGGCGAACGAACCGCAGGCGTGATGGCCTTGGGTCAGGTCAGCGAAATCCTGTTCATGGCGCTCGTCCCGTTCTTCTTGTCGAAACTTGGCGTCAAAAAGATGTTGCTGGTCGGCATGTTGGCATGGGCAGCACGCTACTTTCTGTTCGGACTCTTCCCGTCAAGTTCTGCGATGCTGGTGCTGGGGATCGTGCTGCACGGAATCTGCTATGACTTCTTTTTCGTCACCGGTCAGCTGTACACCGACCGCGTCGCTCCGCCGGAGACACGCACCAGTGCACAGGCGCTCGTTGGCCTGCTGACGTATGGTGCCGGCATGCTGGTCGGTAATTATGTGTTCGGTTTCTGGGGCGACCGCATCGGTCTGGATCCGTCAACGACCGAAGGCTGGCTGGCTGATGGTCGGCAATTCTGGTTGCTGCCGGCATGGATCGCACTGGGCGTCGCCGTACTGTTCTTTGTGACGTTCTGGGACAAATCCAGTGCGGCACATTCGGCCGACGCACCGGCAAGTGACCAATCATCATCCTGATACGTTTGCGTACGCTCTTAACGCTCCGATCGGACTGAGCCGCTTTAGATGCTGCAATAATTCGGCGGGTGCGTTCATACTGGCGGTGACCGATGACCACCGAGTAATGGCGTCCGCCATCGCGGTACGGTCCAAAGAATCGAAGAAATCGAACCAAGAGCGTGTTGCGTCAAAGCCAAGACCACCGTGCATCGCAAGTTCGAACGCGTCAAAAGAATCCGCAACGCCCTGTCGCATCGCGATCGCGGCTTCGATCCACATCGGGATCGCCAGGATCTGTAAGACGTCGTCATCGGATAACGGCGCCGACGGTCGAGAGTAGTTTTCGACCAGTCGTTGGGCATCGGGTGACAGGCCCGGCGATCGAACCTCATCGGTATAGTCATAAAAACCATTGCCGGTGGCTCGCCCAAAGCGTTTAGCCTTGATTAGGCCCGGCAGGATCGGCGATGGACTGATGCGATTGGGGAACGCTTGCCAGAAAACTCGGCCGGCCTGGAACATCGTTCTCGCACCGATCCAATCGATTAGCTCAAGAGGTGATAGTGGCATCCCGTATCGCTGCGACGCATGCTCGATACGTTCTGCCGACACGCCTCGGCCCAGCAACAGCATCGCTTCATTCAAATAGGGTGACAACAAACGGTTGACGATGAACCCAGGGAAATCTCTCACGACCAAAGGCTGCTTGCCCAAACGGCCAACATGTCTCGTCGCATGATGCATTGTCGCTTCGGACGTTAACTCAGACCGCACCAATTCCACCGCAGGACGTTGATCGACCGGCATGAAAAAATGCATGCCGCACAATCGGTTGCGGTTATTCATCGGTTCCGCGATCGCGGCAATGCACAGCGTCGACGTGTTGCTGCACAAGACCGCCATGTCGCCAAAATATTTTTCGGCGAGCAAGAAAAACGATCGCTTGGCGTCCAGTTGCTCAGAGATCGATTCGATCACCAGCAGCGGTGCATCGCATTCGCCCGCATCCGTCCGGCCCGCATCACCCGCGTGCGCATCACTGGTACCCGCACCCGAATTGCCCGCATCCGAATTGCCCGCACCGGGATCTCCGCCAGCGTGTCTGCCCAGGTGCCGAATCGATACGGAGGGCAGCCAACCTTGCGGCGCCACGATTTCGGACCGATCCCAATGGCTGGGCGACAATTTTAAGGCGTCGACGGCGGCAGTCAGCGACGCAGCATCTTGATCGGAAACGGTGACGCCGATTCCAGCATCTATGTGCGCCTTGATGATCGCCCGGCCAACCACTCCGGTGCCGACCAGATGTACCGAAGGAGGCTTCATTGCGATTGACGGCGAACGCCTGAACTCCAACGGTTCGATCAAGCCCGGCTTTGCGCCGCGTACTGTTCGGCAAACTCGATGGCCCAAGCATCGATCAGTTGCTCGAATTCTTCCAGATCGACATCAGCGACCGGCACAAAATGGCTGCGATTGAAGAGTTCGCGATTCATCACGGTGCCTTTCCCTTTCAGGTCCAGCACTCCAAGATCGCTGGCCGGACGAATCGTCATTTCCAGTCGACTGTATTGGTTAGAACGCTTGCCGGCGTCGATGCGCAGGTCGTCCCGGAAACACGCTTCGCCCCAGCCGACTTCGCCGAACAGCGATTCTTGTTTGAATCCGGGAAAGTGATCAGCGACGCGGTGAATGGCTTTTTCGATTCTCTCCGAAAGCGTCAACCGGTATGACGTGTGAAGGCGTTTGAGTTCCTCCGCAGTCATTTCCTGCTTACGCTGCTCGTCGGCTTTCGCTTCGGCACGCTGTTTTCCACGGGCGATCGCCGACTCAAGCCGCGATTCAAATTCATCACTACTCATGAGGTCGGTGGATCCTCGTCGCCAGATGCTGACACACTCGGGTTGGAGGAGTCATCGCTTGTGGGAATTTTTTCCGGTGCGGGTGTAACCGCTGCCGAATCGGTTTCTGCCGCAGGCACGACACTGTCGGTCGCTGTCGGCGTTTCCGCCGCCGGTTCCGACGCTTCGGCCGCCATGTTATCAGCCGCCGGCTCTTGGGCAGCGGCAGATTGCTGATCCTGCGACGCGGCAGGCTTCTTTTGCGGCTTCGCTTGAGGGGGCTCGGGTTTGCCAGACTGTTTATCTTTGTCGAAGAACTGCAACAGATCGCCAAAGGACCGCAGTGGTTCGGCGCCGGCCTGCATCGCTTCGGAGATCGGTTTCTCTTCCGCCTTGCCGACGACGCGATAGGACTCCGGTTTGCGTTTACCGCGCGTGTCTCGGCCGCGACCACCACGCGAATCGCGTCCGCCTCGGGAATCACGACCACCACGCGACTGTCCGCCTTTGCCGCCGCCTCTTGATGGCGGTCCGCCACGACCGCCCGACTGCGCGCCGGCTTTCCCGCCGCCCGCTTGTCCGCTCGAGGCGGCACTTGCCGGTCTTCCGCGACCAGCCGCATGTGTTTGATCGCCGCCGCGGCCGCCCTGGCCGCCACGCCCGCGTGGGCCACCACGCGATCGTTCACTGCGTGCTTGGTTCAAGGCCGCTTCGCGTTCCGGCGAAATCGCACTCAAGGCGACTCGGCGGCGCTTTTCATCGACTCCCGTGACCCAGCATGTGACGACGTCGCCGACCTGGATCGCTTCATGCAAGTCCTCAACAAACGATTCCGAGACCTTGCTGACATGAATGAGACCGCTGCAATCGGGGGCGAGTTCGACGAACACGCCAAAGGGCATCACGCCAACAACCACACCGATCACTTCATCGCCCGTTTTGAGCCCCTTGAGTGAAGGCATCGTCGACATCACCGCGTGCGGGCTGCCCGAAACGTCGCTGTCGCCAAATGGGTCGCACAACCAAGTCACTAACTGGTTGACTCTTGACTTGCCGACTTGCCATTCCTTGATGCACTTGTCGATCTTGGCTTGATCAGGTTTTGGTCGCTTGACCGAAGGCAATTCTTCGGCCGGTGAAGGTTCCGTCGCCGCAGCAGCCTCTGGATTTTCATCCGCCGGCGTCGAGGTCTCATCGGCCGCGGTTGGTTCAGAGGTCTCGGCTGGCCCGTCGGCATCCGTCGCCGAGGCTGTCGACGAACCGGATTCTGCAGAATCGGAGTCCGCTGTGTTGGCGCCCCCAGGGCTATCGTCCGCTGTGCTATCGTCCGTTGTGCCTGAATCGGACGGCACGGTCACGGATTCGGGCGACTCACTGCCAGCGGCTTCACTGCCAGCTACTTCACTGGTCGGCGCCTCTGGCTGATCACCTGCGGTTTCGCCTGCTGATGATTCGGTCAGATCGGTTGCGAATGAATCGCCTGAGGATTGCGACTCGGTAAAGTCTTCCACCTTGGGCTGCTCGGGTTCGGGCGTCGCTTCGGCCAAACCCTTGACGGCAACCGAACCGGATTCCGGCTGAGTCAACTCTTGGGCGACGTAGCCCGGTGGCGATGCCGGTGGCAACTCGATCTCTAGCGCCGTGGCAAGTTTCTTGGCCAACGCATAATCGTCCGGATGAATCAGAGTTCCGTCTAACGACTCTTCACCGCCAAAGACGCGCAGAAAGGGGATCGCTTGTCGGCTGTGGACGACGTCGGGCCAGGCGTCAATTCCCAAGACGTCATCACGCGACATCAGACGCGATTCACGACGTCGCTGATCAAGCGCCGCAGCGATCTCGACCGTCATGCCGGGCAGTCGTTGCAGCCATGATTGCGGAGCATGGTTGGCATCGACACCGCCGCGCGATGCGCCGCTGACCAGGATATGTTCTAGCTTTTCATACAGCGTTTGCTCGGCCAGTTCGCGTTGGAACGACGCCAGTCGCAACTTAAGCGGGTCGACCTTGGCGAATGCCTGTGCAGGCTGCAGCACGGAAAAGGCCAGCCACGCCGCACCACGGAAACGTCGCGAAGTCTTACGCATCTCTTGATCGGCAACGCTGCTGCCCGCATACGCGTCGGCGCCGCTGCGATCAGTCATCGTCCAGCGGATCGATTTCTCGGGTGACTGTTTGATCAGTTCATTGACGGCAATCATGCTGGCACGTCTTGCCGGACCGTTGCTGATGACAATCAAGTCGACATGGTGCGCGTGAATCAGTTCGCCCATTTTCGTGACGGCTTGCGTGCGCTGAGCGGCAGACAGTTGACAAGGAATATCCTCGCAGTGCAGCACGCGTCCGTCAGCGGCAACAATCGCGGTTGCCGCCGTGCGCGGTCCCACCGCATCGATGGACATGACCACCTTTGCGTCGACGGATCCTCGATTCACATAGCGACGCAAGTGATCGGCGGCCACGTCGACCAAACGGGTCGACGCGCGTTCGTGCAACTCGTTCCACCAAGCCGATTCTGCGGCTTCACGAATGTTCGCTTCGTGTTCTAGCACGATCGCTTGCAACTTCTGCGATGCCGGTCGATTGAAATTACCCGCGGTGCGCTGCAATTCGTCGACCAATTTCGTCGCGTCATACTCAAAAGCACACTCGGCGACTTGGCTGCGCAGGGCTCGCCCCAACATCACCACTTGGAATGAACTGAGCTTGGTTGCCGGGAATCGTTTTCCAGCCAGCGGCTTCAAGACACTGACCAGCCAGCGACGACGACGCTGACGCGGCGAAATCTTTTTCTTCTTCTTTGCGGCTTCCTTTGTCTTGGCAGCTTTCGCCGACTTCCCTTTCTTCCCAGCTGACTTGGCAACTGTCTTCGCTGCCTCCGGCTGCGGTTGGATCGCTTCAGCCCCCGCCAAGGATACATCGGTGTCGGCGGCAGGCTTCTGTTCGGTCGCTTGTGACGTCTCGGCTGAGCCCGTCTGGCCGGCGGGCGTCTCCGACGCCGCTGGTTCGTCGGTCCGCGTCTCAGACGCCTGTGCCCCATCGGTTGCCGCGGGTGCGTCGGTCTCCGTTGCGGGCTGCGCGGTTTCGTCGGCGTTACCGGTCACCGCCGACGGATCAACTGTGACTTCTCCAGCAACCGGTTCAGCGGCCGGCGACTGGCTAGCCGTTTCGGATTCGGCCGCCGGCGATTCGGAACCACCGTCGGCCGGTTGACTGGCGGATTCCGTGTTACTGGCGGGATCCGTGGAATCAGCGGCAAGGGAATCGGCGGCTTTGTCCGAGACAGCTTTGTCCGAGGCATCTTGCTCGGGTGTGCTTACCCGCTGGGCCGGACTTGCTTGTTGGTTTTCGGAGTCGGTGTTTTCTTCAGAGCTATCTCCTTCGCTGGCCGATTCATCACCACCGATGTGAGGATCGCTGATGCTGGCGATGTGGATTTTTGCGTGCTTGGACAACCACCGCACGGCCGAAGCGATCAAACGTGGATCGCCAGCCAACCGGTTCGCCAACGCTTCATCCAGCCCCGCGACTGCGGCCGATGCGTCTTGGATGCCTTCGACTTTTTCGGCCAGCGCCGCAAGGTCGTCCCCGTCGCCCCGCTGAGGATTAAGAACACGGACCGCCAAACGATTCGCATCGCTGACTTGATCACCGGACTCTTGTTTTAGGCGTCGCGATAGACGTTCCAAAACGCGGATCGAATTGGATTTTTCGATCGCCTGTCCGATCGCGGGGTCGGCGAGGGTCGTTTTCGACCACACTGCCTGCAATTCATCGCGACGCTGCTGCAGATCGTTCTCTGCGGCAACGGCGGCGGACAAGGCCCACAGACTTGCTTCATCGACGCCACTCAACTCGTCACGACGGTATCGCGATAGGAATGGCGGAGAGTAACCCTGCTCAAGCAGTGGCAACGCAATTCGCAGACTGGAAACATCGCAACGCCCGCGGCGGGCAATTGCTTCTAGATCGACAACCATATGAGTCGGTCTCTATCAGGACGCGGCCTGGGGCCATCCGCGTCGTTCAAATGGACAGGGTCGCAGGGTCGGCCGGTTTTTCCCACGAAGCTCGTTTCACTACCCCGCAGATTACGGGAAATCTCGTGAATCAAGTGGATGCGAGAATAGCGCGGAGACATAGCAATGTCAACCGATGTGGCGATCGGCACCCCCGCAGTCGCAAATCCAGGCTGCGGTAGATTCGCCCTCGCTCATTTGTCTAAGTACGGACCTTCCCGACCAGCAATTCGGTTCATTCCGGCCTGATTCGTTCCGCGGACACGAACGGAACCGTCCGGCAGAAGTAAATGGAATCGCTGCGGGGATGTGAAACAGGCCTGCGATCCCCACTGCAACCAAACCTAAAAATCGGAATTTTTTACTCAATCTTCCTGGCCGGCAAAGTCGATACCGCTTCAATGACACATCGCCGCAGATCCATTCGGCTGGAAAAACATGCGTGAGTCACCGCTTTCTCCCCTCCCATCCAAAACCACCGAGAAGCAATTGCTGATGACCAACTTTGAATCCACACCGCGATCCTCCCTGCGTATCTACCTGGACAATTGCATCGGTGACTCGATTGATGATCAACAGTGTGACCAGCAAAGCGACCAGCACGCCGATGTGATCCCCATGGTTCGCAGCGACCGCCAAGAACGCGAACTCGACCGAATATCGGGGATCGCCCAACCCAAAACCGTCACGCTGACCGTCGGACAAATCGTCCCGCTGTTGCTTGACGCGATGGAAAACGATCGCACGTGGCTAAGCGATTTTGCCGACGACAGTGTCCGTATCGACTCGGACCTGTACGACGTGCTATTAGCCTATCAACGAATCATCGACCGCAAGGCGGCGTAATCGAATCCTGTCTCAAGCAATTACAGGCACTCGCGCCAAAAGGGAAGAATCATGCGTTCCATTGCTGTGATCAATCAGAAAGGCGGCGTCGGCAAGACGACCAGCAGCGTGAATCTGGCTGCCGCGATTGCGGAATCCGGCCGCCGCGTTTGCGTGATCGATCTGGACCCTCAAGCACACGCCTCGCTGCACCTGGGGATCTCGGCCGTCAATGGCGAGCCGAGCATGTACGAAGTGCTGTGCGGTGAAGCCACGATTTCCCAAGCCCGCCAACACGTGACGGAAAACCTTTCCGTGATCCCGGCCAACTTGGACTTGGCGGCTGCCGAATTAGAATTGGCCGGCGAAGTCGGTCGGGAAATGATTCTGCGTGATCGTATGCAAGAAGATGATTCGCAGTACGACTACTTGATCCTGGATTGCCCACCCAGCCTGGGCGTGCTGACGGTCAACGCGCTGGTCGCCGTCAGCGAAGTCTTCCTGCCGCTGCAACCACACTTCTTGGCCCTGCACGGACTGAGCAAACTGTTGCGCACGGTCGAAGTGGTCTCGCGCCGCCTCAACAGCCAACTGCGACTCTCGGGCGTGATGCTATGCATGTACGATTCCAACACGCGCTTGGCCGCCGAGGTCAGCACCGATATCGACGAGTTCTTCCAATCGACCGGAAGCAGTCGCGATTTCGTCAGCCATGCGAAGTTCTTTGACACACGAATCCGACGGAACATTCGCCTGGCCGAAGCACCCAGCTTTGGACAATCGATCTTTCAATACGCCGCCGACAGCAACGGAGCCGCCGATTATCAATCGCTGGCCGAAGAAGTGATCGCGCAAGAAGACGTCTTTGCGATCAAACCCGCGAGAGCGGCCGCCTGACATCTGCGAACGGACTGGTCCGCCGAGAAAGCAAGATCGCGCTCGCATATTTGCCTTGACGTCGTAGGTTGCTGTGCCGTCGGTCGTCATGACACTCGGCTGCACGACTTGCCCGGCCGCTTACGCGTCGCGGGTCACATTAACGAGACAAGCTTGCCCGGCCGCTTACGCGTCGCGGCTCACTTTAGCGATGACTTCTTGCGTCTGGGCTTACGGCGATGGGCCAGTGGCCCGTGTCAAGATGCGCGAACGGTACCACGCATCAATACACTTGCGATGCCTCGACACTACAGTGTGGCCAAGTCGTTGGCCAGCGTTGCCAGGACGTCGTCTTCTTCGTCATCGGACGCATCGTTGATCGCGATGCTTGCCAGCGATGCACTTGCTGGAGCAAGCGAAACGGGTGCGTCGGTCAATAAATCGCCCGAAGACAAGTCAGCGAAGACGACATCGGCTTGGCTGGCGCCGGATGTGCCCGACTCGGATCCACCGCTTGTCGAGCCCACCGATTTCAGGAACTCGCCCTGAGCCCGATTGACGTTGGCGGCATTCAGATAGTTGACCACTCGCAGTGCATCACCGGCGGTCAGCTTGTTATCGCCGTTGACATCGACGTAGAAATTGGAAACGAGCGGTGCTTCACCTTCGCCTTGTCCGCGGCTGAGTCGATTGATGATGTGCAGCGCGTCGATCGCCGTGACCACGCCATCGTTGTTCACATCAGCCGGCATCGCGTTGTTGTGAAGTGGTGCTTCGCCTTCGCCCCCGGTGGATGGACCGACATTGATCACCAAATTGTCATAGCGAATTTGGCTGACGGCAACGGGATCGTCTTGATTGAACAGCAGTGTGTCTTGGAATGGGAACGCATCAGCGGGGCTGCCGACGACGGTTGCGGTTCCCTGGCCTGTCGCAGTAAAGAACAACGTCGCCATCAAGGTTGGATTCCCGGCTCCACCGCCTTCGGCAACACCCTGCAACATCAACGTTCCGAACTCGTCGATGATTCCTGGCGTGGCCGCGGTTCCGACGGCAGCAGGTTCATTAAAGGCCGCGGCAAATTCGACGTCAAAATCGAAATCGTCGCCCGCGATCGTGTCACTCGGACTGATGATGCCCGAGGTGTACAACACATCCAAGAACCCGGCAAAAACGAATGTTTCATCCAATCCGCCGCGTAAATCTTCCACGTTGACTTGAACACCAAATCGGTCACCCACGGTGACGCCGGTGTCCTGACTGATTGGCACGCCGGCTTCGTTGACCAATGCGAAGTCGATGGCGACGATGTCGTCATCACCTGCGTTTCCAATGGCTAGCGTGACTTCGGCGGTGCTGCGAATACCATCGGCGGTCACGATCACGTAAGTGAATGAATCAAATCCGTTGGCGTCGACATTGGCTCGGTATTCGACAAAGTCATCATTCAAGTTTGTCGGTGTACCGTTGTCGTTGATTTCAACGTTGCCCAACGACGGTGCGGTCACGATTCCGAACTCTTGAATCGTACCCGTATCACCAAGATTGTCGTTATCGATCACATCCAATACGGCGGGATCGATCGAAGTCGCCGTGATCACGAAACCATCGGAATCACGTCCGTCTGGGAACGAATCGTCGATCGCGGAAGTAAAGTTGTCCGACGCCGGTGCGATCAGCAACTCGGTTCGTCCCAACCGAATTTGATTCACGGTCAACGGAGTGTCTTGCCCTAGCAAGATCGTCTCGCTCTCGACTTCGTCCGCCGGGTCTGCCTGGAACACGGCGACGCCCGGTGAAACCGCTTGCATCGTGACGGTAAACAAGACTGCGGGATCGAAGTGCGATTGCTGGTTTCCGACCGATTGGGTTCCGCCCAACTCGTTCAGCAGCCCCGGCGTTTGTGAGTCGCCTTGCTGGAACAGATTGCTGCCGGTGAACAGTGGTCCGAATGTGATATCGAATGGGAAGTTCGGATTCGCATTGGTATCCACCGTCGCGACTAGCTCGTCGGTGTAAAGCAGGTCCAAGAATCCGGACACGACGCCTTCGGGATCAAATCCGCTAGGATCGAATCCTCGCAGGTCATCGACCGAAACGCGAACACCGAACGTGTCACCAACTCGCACGTTCTCGACCGGACGCTGATTGATTGGATCAATGATCTCGACCGTGTAACTGGCCAAATCATCATTCTGCGCGCCCGGCAACAGATTCACGGTGACCTGTGCCGTGCTGGGTACGCCGTTGGCGTCTTGGATGCTGTAGGTGAATTGCTCAGTGCCGTTGAATCCAGGCAGTGGTGTGTAACGCAGCGACTGGCCGCCGCCAATGATCGTGATCGTGCCGCCGCTGGTGCCTGGCGTGACGCTGGTGATCGAGATGCCACCGGCAATGCTAGGCACATCGTTATCCAAAACATTCAAAGCGCGATTGACGCTGCCTTGCGGCACGTCGAACGTATCATCGACCGCAATCGGCTGAGCCGACTGGAATGTCACCGTCACGTTCACTTGTGCCGATGATGTCTGTCCGAATTCGTCACGAACGGTGTATTCAAAGGTATCGCGTCCGATGAATCCGTTCGGCGGCGTATAGTCGACCGACTTGCCATCGGTCGCGATGCGAACTTGGCCACGCGTGCCGGCCAAATTCAAGTTGATGATCGTGAGTTGATTTTCAGCCGTTTGGAAATCATTGGCCAGCACGTCCAAGCGGTTGGACAGCGAGTTGCGTGAAACCGAAACGTCATCGTCATTGGTGACCGCTGTGCCGGTCAGAATGGTGATGGCGTGATCTTCGACTTCGCCGGTGTCCGCGTCACCGCCAATCCCCAATCCAGGCGTTTGGCTGTAACGCAGTCGTGCGTAAGTGGTTCCCGTTTCCGCGTCGATGGGGACCGTTACCGGCAGGATGTGCTGGCCGGTGCCCAACAACAAGTCGGTTGCGACTCGCTCGCTAATACCGTTGATGACATCTTCAAAGTCGCCGTCGCCGTTGAAGTCGACCCATGCTTGCAGGTAAGCGGCCGTGCCGGTCGAGTTCGTCAGGCTGACTTCGACGGTGGATGTGGCACCCGGACCTAGCGGGGAAAGTAAACGCAGCCCGTCTTCGTCGTCGATGACATTGCCATTGATATCCAGCAATCCGTTGACGTCATCGCCGTCAGCCGCCGCACCTGGCCGACCGTCCAGATCACGATCGACCGCGTTGCCGATGCGAAGACCGTCCAGCAGTCCGTGACTCGGTCCGTCCGCGTCAAGTGTCGTGCGATACGAATCCGGTGCATCACCAAAGTCGCGCGACGGCAGGTTGCCGAAGTTGTAATTATTCGTCAGCGCGGTGCCATCATAGGTGACGGTGTGCTCGCCACCGACTGGGAACGTTTGTTGGAAACCAGGGCCGATCACTTCACGAATGGTATAAGTGCCTGGGCCAGGGAAGTTGATCGAGTAGGTTCCATCGGCCGCGGTGATGTCACCGGGCTCGCCCAAATCGGGTCGGTCGTCGCCGTCCAAATCAAGATAGATGTAGACACCACCGATTCCGCGTTCGTTGGTATCAAAGATGCCATCGCCATCGACATCGGCAAATTTCGTCCCCGTGATATCCGGAATGACTTGGTTGAAACCAAAGTTAACGCCGGTGACAGCACCACCCAGTGCGATCGTGGCGGATTGCGACAGAACCGTCGTGCCAGCGAATTGAGTGGGCGTCAGGGCAATGATGTTGAACGTGCCTGGAGTCACACCCAGCGTGTAAGTTCCATCGGCACCCGTCACTGCGGACGGATCGGTTGGGTCGAGCAGGCCGTTGCCGTTGACGTCGGCAAAGACCGTCACACCGGCAAGTCCGGCGTCGGTTGCACCATTGCCATCGCGGTTGGCGTCGCTAAAGACGCGTCCGCTCACGCTGCCACCGGCCGTACCGGTCGAAAGCACGTGCGAAAGTGCGGCAGGGACAAATTGAGTGCCCAGATAGCCTTCGGTCAGATCGAACTGGTCCGTCACGAACTCGATCTCGGTGTCGTCCAACGTGCCAAAAATACCGTCAGGGCCAACTCCGAGGTCAAAGGCGGGAACCTGCGTCCCCACCCCGTCGATCAATGAACCGACGAGATTGTTTCCATCGGTGTGTTCCATTCCAAAGACGTGAGCAGCTTCGTGCGAGGCGGTCACCGCGATCGTCTCGGCTACTGCATCAAGGACGGAGGAACCATTCGCAATTGGAAATTGAGTCGAGTACGCCTGCACGAGGTCCATGGGTGCAAGCACGAGTTCGGAAAGGTCGAAGTTACCGATGTCACCCGATGGTGCAACACCCAGAATATCTGGAATTCCAATCCCCGCGGTCGTTCCACCGATCAGCACACGTGTAACGAGGGGATTCGCCAGGAACTCGAACTTCCTTGTTGCGTCGGTATCGTTTCGGAAGTCGAAACTACTAACGATCGTGATCCCGTATTCACCCGGTGTTCCCGTTGAGTCGTAATCGCCGTTTGTCCCATTCGTTGCAACCGATTGAAAATGCTTTTCCACCTCGCTGACGATATGGTCAACCAACGCCAACATGTTCGCTTCATCGTTTTGCTGAATGCCAACCAGCGGCAACGATTCTTGTAGACTCGGGATGCGAATAAACCCGGGCGCCGGAATGAATCGGCTGAATTGACTTGGCAAGAATGTTCCGCCGTCAAAGTCCAGATAAAGCACCTGCTGCTGGCCGATCGGAAGCGACTCGGTGACTGGTCGATAGGTCCGCAAGCCAATCGTATAGCTGCCGGAACCGGCCGTGGTTCCTGCACCGAAGATGTAGTAGCGACCAGATTCCGGTACTACCTGTGCCATGACGGCATTGCCGGTCGTCTGCAACGGTGATGATCCTGAATATCCCGCGATACCCTGGTTCTGATCCGTTCCCCACAGAAATTGACCACTCGCACCGTGAACCGAGACTTGAGTCAGCGTTCCCTGAACCGAGATATCAAGAATGTCACCGGCTTGAAGATCAACCGCATAGATGTCGATGTCGCCTTGAACGATCCCGGTGATCGGGTTGATCGTAAAGTCGGATGATCCGACCAAGTCGATCGTGCTTTCTTGTCCTGGCAGATTACCCAGTGGGATTTCCTGGGCGGTCAGGAACGAGTCGTTTGCGCCGGACTCGCTGGCACCCTCGTTTTCCGATGCCGAAAAGGCGGGAACCGTGCCAACGTTTCGCGGAGATGTGAAAGCAGGCAAGTCCAGTGACGTGGCCGGTGGCAACGTCGGCACAACACCTGCGGCGAGCAGTTGTCGCTGTTCGAGTCCTTCGACGATCATCCGCCGACCGTGCGTCTTTCGGCGCTGGTCTCGTCGCGAACGCTTTTTCTTGCAAAGGCGGTTAGGGCGAGGACGGGAATTCATTGCGGATTCCGATTCACTGCGTTCGATCATCGAGGCTCTCTACCAATCGTGCGGCCCTCGTCATGAAGATAATCCGGTCATGACGATCAGCCGACCCAGGTTCATGGGCGGTTGTGTACGTAAGTTGATATGTACGGTTCAGGTGCTTCTTGCCGTCAGCTTGGACGATGTCGACGGCTGGTACTAACTCTACTGTTGACCAAGATTTAGCGGTGGCCCGCCAAAAACTACGGCCGTAGGTAAATAGTTGATGCCAGCCCATTCAGAAGTATGGGTAAAACAGGAAAGATGCAACGAACGGACAAGGAGTGCCTGCGATTCTAGTTGCACCCCATGGGGTGTCAACGAAACGCGGGTTCTAGGACGCTGCGGGGGCTGCAAAGTTCCAATCTTGCGCCGCAAAACCGGATCACCCGATTTCAACCCAACGCTGAAATCACCACTTTTGGGGGGCGTAAGTCCACAAAAAAACCCGCTTGGTTTCACCAAACGGGTCTTAAGAGTGGCCTTGCGTTCAGGTCCGATTACCAAATGTATTCGGCACCGACAGAAAATCCTTGCACAACCAGCGAATCGAACGTCACCGATCGTGGTGTCAAAACAGCGGCGTTCCCGTTAATCACGTCGGCAAAGCTTCGGCTGCTTTCCACATCCACACCGCTGAAGGCGATGTCGTCAACCGCGATCGCGTAGTAGGCCGACTTGACCGACCAGGAATGCGTCAGTCGATAAACCATCTTGGCTTCGAACTCGCCCAAAATGGTGCCGGTTTCATCGCCACCACCTGGAACCGTGCGAGTCCCTGGGGTCGCGTTGGTGCCCAGCGAATTGGCGGTCAACACCGAGTGACGGTCGACGTCATTCTTCAGCCATGCACCTTTGGCACCGACACCGACGTTCACACCTGGAATCACATTCCACCACAGATCGAATCCGAGCTGTGCACCGAAGAGTTTGTTTTCGGTTTCTTCGTCCGAAGAGAAGAATCGCGGCAGGTTACCGTTACCGGTGTTGTTTTGTGTGCCCAGGGTCGAATACAGCAGTCCGTCGTCGTATTTCACATAACGCAAACCGACCAACCATGATCCTTGGAACCGGCAGTACGGGCCGACGGTGCGACGCCGGTAATTCAATTCAACGCTGTCAAATTCGCTGGTGGCGTTGATACTTTGACGGAGCGACTGATCGGTATCGTCGAATCCGGGACCACCCGGAACGGGCAAGTTGCCGAAATCGCTGATGAATGAGTACAACCCCGCACCTGTATCGGAAACCGACGCACTGCTGCTCCATTCGTGACCGCCCATCCAGGTTCCTTCGATGTTGCCACCGGCACCGAAAATCAAGGCACCCGAAAGTCGCACACCGGCTTCCAGATCGTCGCCGGCATCGGCATCGGAAAGACTCATCACGATTGGGCCTTGATTACCAAGCGAAGTGACCGCACCGTTGAATCCACCGGTATCGTGCGACAAGAAAACGGCTTCGGCCGACAAGTCATACCAACGCTGCGAACACAACCCGGCTTCGCTGTAAGGCAACAGGGCGGACAGCATTCCCAAGATCTGGCCGTTGCCAACGATCTGACAAGCACTGCACCCGCTGCCGCGACAGAACAGACACATGTGACGCAGATTGGAAAGTCCACAGCCACCGCCGCAGATACCGCTGCCGCAACCACAGTTTCCGCCGCCGGCCATGCGTCCCAGCAGGCCGCCCGAACCGGTGCCGCAGGAATCACACCCGCTCATGCCGTCACATCCGCCATCGCAGCCACCATAGGTGTCACAATTGTTCGACGGCACGCCGCTGAAAAAACCAACCGGCTGCACGGGGCCTTGATACATCGACGGCGGAGCCATTCCCGCAGGAGTGACATAGCCGGCGGCCGCATAGTCCGCATCGGCTTGGACGACTTGGCCATGTGCCGAATGAATGTTCAGCGATGTCAGGCCGAACGATACCAGACCGAGCATTACCAGGCTGAACGTTGCCCGCGTGAAACTGGCGAGCTGGAAACTACGGCGAGCATTCTCAAGCATGCCAGATCCTTTGCAAAGGCAATTTGATTTCAACTGAGTCATTCGGTGCATCACAAACTTCTCCGCGGCTGAGGCCGCATTTGTCCTGTGCAGACGGATCTCCATACGATCCGACTTCGTGGAACAACCGCTCCAGGCGGACTTATCGGCACAATCGCCCCCCAAGGTTTGGTTATTCCTCTCGATCGAACTAGGAAAACTTTGACGAAGGATCGGCATGCACGCGGAGAACGTCCCGCCGCCACCGCTGCAAAATCCAAATGGTGACAGCTTGATCACCAATCCGCCTGATCGCGTAAACTGTCCTTCATGTCCAGCGAACGCGAAAACATCGAGTCGGCGATTCGACGAGTCCAAGCCGGCGAAATCTCCCCCGCCGAAGCGACCGAAATATTGCTGAGAGAATCCCCGGCACCAGGATCCTCGATCTCTGGGTCGACCGATTCGGAGTCCGCCGGCTATGAGTCGGCCGGCTATGAGTCGCTGGCACAACTGGTCCGGCGACTGGGACCGCCACCCGGCGATGTGCTGGACCGGTGGAGCGACAATGTTTACCAGCAGGCCGCATCCGCGCTGATGGCAAACCGCTCCGTTCCGCCGATCGATGTGGAGCAGTGGTTGGTCGCCACCGACGGAGAACTTGTTGTCAAAGGACACATCGAACCACCTGCTGATACAAGTTCGGTCTCGCCAAACATTCACCCGCCAGACATCCAGAAGCTCGCGCAGGAACACGCCGCCAAATTCCGGCAACAATTTGATGCATCGTCGACTTCTTTGCCCGCGCCGGCCGCGAACGATGCACCCGAGCAAGGTCCTTCGTCGGAATCAATGACTCCGTCCGAGCCCGAGCCGTCGAAGGAGACCGCTTCAAAGAAGACCGAGCAAAAGACAACCAAGCAAGATCAGACAAAGCCAAAGAAGACAGCGCCCAAGAAGACCTTGCGCGGTGTGGTCGTTGGCGGCTTGCTGGTGGCCAGCGCCGCTACGATCGGCGTGATTCTGTACCGAGCCTCGCGCCCCGCGGATCCCATTGCCCAGCAGGTCAGTTCGCGTCCGGTCCAAGATGGCGTCGCGCACAACACTCGCGCAGATTCGCCGAACACACGCCCCGTTGGCGAAACCTCACAGGACAACCGCGCGAGCGTCAACACGGATTCCCTGGAGACGTTCGAGATGGCCATGTCCACAAGCGAGGCTTCGGTCGATCCATCGTCAGAACTATTGTCGCTCGATGCGCTTGCACCATCGATGCCCATGCTGTCCATCGATCTTGATTCAACAAGCCCATCCAGTACCGCCGATTCCGATGGTCCCACAGCACCAATGACCGCTGGCGAACCGACATCGACAGAGGCCCCGTCGAGCGAAGATTCGACCACCTCGGCGATGACCACCTCAGCGATGTTGTCCACCGGCGCGGGCGATGACCCTCTGGCCGCATCCGATGAGAAAGACGAACCCGATGAGTCACCGCAACAAACTCGCCGAGTGAGCGAAACCGCGGTCGAGTTGCCCAAGATTGATGACGTGGATTCCAACATCGTTTTGCTGGAATCTCCGTTGAACGCCCCCGCCCTGAAGTTTCCTTTCAATGTCGACCTGGCGGTACGGCCAGACGCCTCGGGTGCGAGCGATCAGTGGGATGTGGTCGACGGAAAACGCAAGAATGTACTGGCGAACATCCGCGTCCAGGGCGAGGGCGATCCAAGACAATCGACGTTTCGCTGGACCGAATCGGCCAAGCGAACCTCGACCGCCAGCCTGCTGCATCACGCCCGACTCATCGACGCATCGGGCCAAACGGTTTACTTGCGGCCCAAAATCGTTTCCGATCGCTATGGCATTTCGTTCGACCAATCCGACGCGAAGCCAAGTTGGGACTTATCATCGCCCATCCCTCCACGCGTGACACGTTTGTCCATCGATTTTGATTTGCCCACCGAATCGAAAGATCGTGATGGCATCGAACTGGGTTGGATCGAACCGGTGGAAACGACCGATCCCAAACGCACCCGCGGCCTGGCCGTGTTGACGCCGACCGATGGCGAGACGATTGCGGTGGGAATCCGCTTTGACGTTCGCTGCACGCGAAAACTTTCTGCCCGCGTGCGGACCTTCGGCCGATTGGATTCAAAGATGCCTTGGCAGTTGATTTCGCGACCGGTGCTGCGGAGCGCGGCGGATCAAGTGACGGCAAGGGCGACTCAGCTGAGTCAGTTGTCCACACAGATGGCCGCGATGTATTCTCGCGCCGGAAGCGACCAGCGCCGCATGTTGAGCCCCAAACGTGACGCGATCGAACAAGAGTCACAACGGATCGCAGAGATCTCTCAACGACTGGCCGAACTGGAATCGCTGTGCAACCGCATCGAGACCGAGGTTCCCATTCGATTCCGAGTGTGGGTCCAGTGGCCTGACGCACAGCAGGATCTGTTGGTCATGACCGCCGACAACGAGCCATAGAGATCATCCGCCGTTTGCGGCCAGAATCAGATCGTCGAAACTTTTCACGTCGACCGACACGGCTTCGTTCGGACACCGCGTGGCGACAGCCACGGCCCCGATGAACCCCGGACGTGGCTCAATGGAAAAGAAATTCCAAGTTCGGCCATCGTCCAGTGACGGATTCAGCAGCCTGATACGCGGGCGGTCTTTCTCGATATCTTCAAACGCAAAATCTGCCAGTGGCGTCTGCAAGCCCGTTCCGATTGCTTTGATGAACGACTCTTTCAGCGTCCAAATGCGAAGGAACAGGTCCTGACGCTGTCGTTCGCTGCAACACCTTTTCAGGAAATCTACTTCCGGACGTGCGAAATAGCGTTCGGCCAATCCGGGGTCGGTCTTGCGGCATAGGCATTCCACGTCGACGCCCAGCAGATGCGATGGATCGTTCCCAACGCCACACATCACCAAGCCGTCGGTGTGCGCGACGTTGAACGGTTGCTTGGCGGCCTCGGGTGCGACCACGTAGGGCTTGCCATAGGTTTCTTCGGCAAAACAAACGTCTTCGGGCGACACGTTGTCTTCACCCAACAAACGTCGCGCCATTCCGCGGCCGACGACGTGCTGATTGCGGCTGGTTGGTTTGCGAAACCGGTCTGCCCGCTTGATCTCTTCGGCGCTCAGCCAGCCCTGGCACGTCGCTTCGATCCGGCCAGGCCGTTCGGTGGAACTGGTTGCATGCCACACCCGCACCGGTTGCATCGTCGCGGCGGACGTGGTGTCGGAAAGCGGTTTGGCAGAATCCGATGACATACAAACAGATTGAAAAGCGGGCAGATTGAAAAGCGGGCAGATTAAAAAGCGGGTTTCGAACGACTCTTAAGCACTCGCCATCGCGGTCGCGCCGGCAGTGAAGTTTGGACGAACAGGCCAGAGGAAACGGGCCAGCCGCACACAGGCTTCATCCACAGGCTGATCAAATCAGGCACTTCCATTCAGGCGAATGACAACAGACGCCCGCATAATCGTCAATGTTCGCTGAAACGGAATGGTTTCAATTCCATTTGCGTCCCGGCGTCCTCTGGGTCGATGTTAGACGACAATCCAAGATCTTTCATCACCGGTCGAGAATTGACCATGCCCATCAACGCGTTTTCATCCGCAGTCGCCCCACTGCTGCTCGCCGACATCCGCGGCGCGCAGTTGCTGATGGTGGCCGGATTCGTGATGTTGGGATGGGTGCTGGCGCGACGGCAGATCGCGATGCGAAAACGCGTCAATCGCAGCACTCGCCAAGCAAACAAAGAACTCAAAGCGATCCGCGAACAGACCCAACCCTTGGTGCCGCTGTGCGACGCCCCGGTCGAAACGCAGCGCTGGCAAGTTGCGATGTTCGATCTGCAGCGGGATCTGAAGGCCGAACTGGACACTCGGATCGCGATCGTTCAAACACTGGTCCGGCAGGCCGACCAACGAATCGAGCAGTTGCGCCGGATGGAATCGAACGAGGCGAGCATGGACACGCCGAGCGATCCCGCCGCCGGCGGCGGGCAGGCGTCCGCCCTCGCGCTGGACGCCGATCAGCTATCACGCCTGAAAGAGTTGCTGCAGAAAGGTCACACGTCATCTGAAATCGCCGAGCAACTGGGGCTCGCGATCGGAGACGTCGAACTAACGATCAGCACCATCGCTCCCTGATCTCGCCGGTGAATCAATGTGCGTTTTAGTTGATGGGCGTTTTAGTCGATGCGTGTCTTAGTCGATGCGCGTCTCTTGTTCGGCGATCCACTGCCGCGTTTCCGCAGCAACGAAGAACGACCCACAAACGACCAACATGCCTCCCGGCCCAACCGCTTGTAATCCTTGGCGACAGGCTTGGATCGGATCTTTGGCAACCTGCGTTTGCGGCTCCATCGACTCCGGTACCAGCGGCAACAGCTCTTCGGTGGGTGTGAATCGGGGGTTACCTGCGAACTGAGTCAGCACGATGTGATCGGCAACCTCGGCAAGCAGGGGCAGCATATCGCCGGCAGACTTATCGCGGCTGGTGCCAAAGACGACGGCGACACTTCGGTCACCCCGACGTCGCTGAACACAACGGCAAAGTGCTTCGATGGAATCTTTGTTATGAGCCGCATCGACGATTGCAACCGTGTCGTGGGGCAACGAGAAACGTTCAATACGGGCCGGACATCGCAACTGGCCGATACCTCGCGCGGCCGCGTCGACGGTGATCCCAAAGCCTTGTTCGCGCAGCAAATCAACGATTGCGATCGCGGTTGCCGCGTTGACCGACTGATGGCGTCCATCCAAGGCCAAATCCAATCGCATGTCATGGGTCATCGGCGGGGTGATGCCACGGAAATGCACGCGGCTGCCCCAATCGGGATGATCGGAATGCTGAAATTGAAAGTCACGATCACGCAAATACAGCGGCGCGCCGTGTTCGTCGGCACGCTGTGAAATGACCCGGATGACTTGTTCCATCGCCGGATCGGTACTGGAAATCCCACAAACGACCGGAGCGGATGATTTGATGATTCCCGCTTTTTCGGTGGCGATGCTTTCCAGTGTGTCGCCCAAGACGTGTTGATGATCCAGTCCGATCGGCGTGATCGCGACAACCGCCGGCGAGCAGACGTTGGTGCTGTCCAGCCGTCCGCCCAAACCGACTTCGAGCACGATCGCGTCGCAATCCTGGGCGTCAAAGTGCATCAGTGCCATGGCGGTGGTCAATTCAAAGAACGAACACGTGCCGATTTTTTCCGGTGACCGCTGTGACGAATCCAAAAGTGAACGCAGCTGGTCGACCATCCTCACGATATGTCCTGGCTGGCATGGGATTCCATCGATACGGAAACGTTCTTCCAACCGGTGCAAATGCGGCGATGTGTAGAGCCCGGTGCGATTCCCCCCCGCGGTCAGAGCGGCGGCGACCATCGACGCGGTCGATCCTTTCCCCTTGGTCCCGGCGATGTGCACGATTGGGACGGTGCGGCCAATCGCGGCCGAATCCGGCTCCAGAGCGCCGTTTTTCACCGCATCGGTGGTGGGTTCGGTCGCGTGCAGGTATTTTGCCAAGCTCAGACGCTGTAACAAACGCCGCATGCGGCTGAGCCGGAACGGATATCGAGCCGTATTACCCGACATCCGCTCGTAATTGATTCGATCGTAAAGAAACTGGAGTGCCCGGGAATAGCCATCTGAATCGTCCAGCGGCAGGGCTGCGTCGTCCAGCGGCTGGGTTGCGTCGCCCAGCGGCTGGGCTGCGTCGTCCAGCGGCGGGGCCTCAGGCGAATGATCCGGCAACGAAGGATGATCCGGCAAAGCGGCCGAAATTGGGCGGTCGCCGCACCCTGGGTCGTCTTCCGGGTCGTCACTTTCGCGCCGCGGTTGCTTGGCGATATCTTTGTTCACGGCAAAGTCAGCTGAATCAGGGCAAAAACACGAACACTTCCCGCCGGGGCCTCGTAGCCAAAACAACAGTAACGTAAAAATTCCCAGCGGCAGCATCCGTCATTTATCGATCTTGCCGACGTTGTCATTTCAGAGAACTCATTCTGTGGAAACCCATTCTGTGGAAACCGATCCAAATTCACCCACATTGACCCAGTCACCAGCGGCAGACGATGCGGGTTCCCAAAGCGATGATTCGGGCGTCGTTATTGAAACACGGAACCTCAGCAAGATATACCGCGACTTCTGGGGTCGTAAGAAGGTTCACGCACTGAAGTCGCTGGATATCGAAGTTCGTCCCGGAGAGATTTTCGGGCTGCTCGGACCCAACGGCAGCGGCAAATCGACGACGATCAAGTTGATCCTGGGGCTGTTGTTCCCCACCAGCGGCCGCGTTTTGGTGTTCGACAAGGACGCCACGGAAACGCAAAAGAACGAACGAATCGGTTACCTGCCCGAAGAATCGTATCTGTACAAATTCTTAACGGCCGAAGAGACGCTCGATTTTTACGGTCGCCTGTTTGACATGTCGGGTGCGGAGCGTCGCCGCCGCGTTGACGAATTGATCAGCTTGGTCGGACTGCAAGCGGCCAAACACCGACAACTGCGTGAATACAGTAAAGGGATGACACGCCGGGTCGGTTTGGCGCAAGCCTTGATCAACGACCCGGACTTGATCCTGCTGGACGAACCAACGACCGGGCTGGACCCGATCGGGACACGCGAGATGAAGGACTTGATCCTGGCACTGCGTGACCAAGGCAAGACCGTTCTGTTGTGCAGCCACCAACTTGCCGATGTGCAAGACGTCTGTGACCGAGTCGCGATTTTGCATCAAGGCGAACTGAAGGAACTCGGTCGAGTCTCGGATCTGCTCAAGGTTCAAGACATCACCGAAATTCACGCCCGTGGGCTCGGCGAAGATGCCAAGAACGAAATCGCCGAAGTCATTCGCCGGCACGGCGGCAATGTCGAGTCGATCGACAACCCGACCGCCACGATGGAAGACTTGTTCCTGAATATCGTGCGTGAAAGCGAGGCCCGTCCGGGCGCGCGACGCGTGTCGGCGAGCGACACCGCAGAATCAGCCCAAGCCGATTCCGCCGACGATGCAGGAGAATCAGGTCAATGAGGCTGCAGCCCGAAGATTTCTGGTCGTTCTATGAATGGCTGATGCGCCCGGAAGCGTTTTTGGAAAGCGCGTTCCTGCAAGGCGTCGTATTGCTGGTCTTGGCAATCGTGCTCGGATTGATCGTCGGCTACATCATCTCGGCTGCGCGATATGGACCCGGTGAAGGGTTCTACGCGGTCGCTCGCGCGGTGCGTGATTTGGTGCGATTCGATTTGCCCGGTATTTCAACCAGTCGAGTCTACGCCTTGGCGAAACTTGCCTTCAAGGAAGCGATCCGGCGAAAGGTTTTGTTCGTTGTCGGTATCTTTGTTGTCGCACTGTTGCTGGCGGGATGGTACTTGAACCCGCAAAGCGATTCGCCAGCGAGGTTGTACATCAGCTTTGTGTTGACGGCGACGAACTACCTGATTCTCGCATTGGCTCTTTTCATCAGTGCGTTCTCTTTGCCGACCGACATCAAGAGCCGCACGATCTATACCATCGTGACCAAGCCGGTGCGGGCAACCGAAATTGTGCTCGGGCGGATGTTCGGCTTTGTCGCCGTCGGGACAATGATGATGATCCCGATGGGACTGGCAAGCTATGTGTTCGTCGACCGGGGACTGCGCCACTCGCATTACGAGGTGGCGGACGTCACCGATGTTGGCGGCGGTCAACTGGAAGGCGAAACCGATTACGTTCAATTCCATAGCCACACCTTTACGATCGACGCTGGCGAAACCCAGGGGATCACCGACACCGTTCGTGGACACAAGCACGTCGTCACGCGCGGCGACGACGGATCGTTCACGATCGGCAAACCAACCGGCGCTCTGCGAGCACGCGTGCCCTCGTACGGGTCGCTGTTGTTCTTGGACCGATCCGGGAACAAAAAGCTAGAAGGCATCGACGTCGGTAACGAACGGTTGCCCGGCGGATATGGCAGCGCCGGAATCGCACGACTGGCCGGTGTCGCCAAAGGCAGCCGGCAACTGCTGCACGGCTATGTCGAAGGCGGAACGCTAGGTGCCGCGATCTTCACGTTTGAAAATGTCACGCCTACTCGATATCCGCAAAACATTCCCGTGGACTTGTCGTTGCGTGCGTACCGCAGTTTCAAGGGTGACATTGAAACCGGGATTCGTGGCAGTATCACGATGAAGAATCCTGATCCGACGCGGCAAATCGAGTCCAATCCGATCAATTTCATTGTCGACGAATACGAAGTCGACGAAAAAACGCTGCCCTTAGAAATCGAGGGAACCGACGAGAACGAAACCCGCATGCTGAATGTCTTTGAGGACTTGGTCGACGACGAAGGACGCATGCAAGTGATCGTGCGTTGCTTGGATCGCGGTCAGTACTTGGGCGTCACGCAAAGCGGTGTGTACCTGCGTCCGTCGGAAAGTTCCTTTGCTTTGAATTTGACCAAAGCCTATGCATCGATTTGGTTGCAGATGACGATGGTGATCGCCTTTGGCGTCATGTTCAGCACGTTCCTCAGTGGCCCGGTCGCCATGATCGCGACGTTCGTGTGCGTCTTGCTGGGCTTTTCGGCCGAGCAAGTTTACGACACGCGGCATTACATTGATGCCGGCATCTCTCGCGGCGGTGGCCCCATCGAATCGATGGTTCGTTTGCTCAAGCAAGACGCGATGACCACCGAACTGGACGTCGAGGGATTGGCCAGCAAGGTCATCAAAACGGTTGACGCCGGTATCATCTATGTGCTGGACGCAATCGCGACCGCACTTCCCAACCTGCCCAAAATGGTCAGCACGGCTGAGTACGCCGCCAGCGGATTCGACATCTTTGGCGCACTGCTGGCCCGGCACGCGGTGGCGACGCTGGGATATTGCATTCTGGCGTTCTTGGTCAGTTACTTCTTCTTAAAATCGCGTGAGATCGCGGCATGAATCGCTCATCTGTTCTCGGTCGCAAGATCATTTACCTGCTCATCCTGGTTGGCATGTTGGTGCCGCTGTATCTGCTGGGGCAACCCGCCGGCGGCGGTGACAGCGGCGGTACGCTTTCGCAGATGCGGGACAGTTTCAACATCGCCGAGAGCGATCTGGGTGAAATCAGTCCCGCTAGCGAGACGATGAAACTCGCCTCGCTCGGACTGCGCGGCGTCGCGGCGAGCCTGCTTTGGAACAAGGCACACGAATACAAAGTCAATCACGAGTGGGATCGCTTGAAAGCCGCGCTGAACAACATCGCGCTGCTGCAACCGCACTACGACAAGGTTTGGGAACACCAAGCGCACAACTTGGCCTACAACGTTTCGACCGAGTTCGATGACTATCGACAACGGTACGAAATGGTCCGCGAAGGCACCGAGTTCCTGACCCGTGGCGTGCGTCAAAATCGAAACGCACCGCGACTGATTTGGTACACCGGATGGTTCTACGGCTCAAAGATGGGCATGTCGGACGAGAAAGTTCAGTTCCGCCGACTGTTCAGCGAAGATGAACGGCTGCACGAATCGCTGATGGAAGAAGGCATTCCCGTCGACAGTCCAGACGCACGGGGTCCCAACGGCCCGGATAACTGGCTGGTCGGACGACTGTGGCTCTTTCACGGATATGACTTGGTTGATTCAGGAGTCCAAATCCGACGCCAGACACCCTTGAATTTTTATGAAACCGGGCCGAAGTGGCGTTTGAAATTTGCCGAGTCGATCGAAAAGGAAGGCATCCTGGACGATCGCGCCGTCGATGCGTGGCAACGTGCCTCGCAAGACTGGGAAGACTTTGGCAACCGCAGTATCCCCACCACCGCGAGGTTCACCATCAAGCTGGGGCAACTGGAAGAATTGAACCGGCAACGTGACGAGAAAATTACGCAGCTGCGCGAATTGGCAACCGAAACTTACGATGAAATGCTCGGCAACGCCGTTAAAGCGTTGCCCCAATACATGCGGGAAGCCTGGAACAAGTCGCCCGAGGAAAGAACCGAAGAAGAAATCGACCTCATCCCGACCATCAAAGAACGAGTCGAACCCGACTTGGATCAAGTCGCCAAAAGCTCGAAACCCGCAGTACGACTAAAAGCAGTGGAATTGGTCGACGAAATCAACGACTTGTCCGAGCGGATCCTGAAAACCAACGGTTACCGCAACCAGATCAATTACCCGTTCTGGGAAAGTCTGGCGCAAGCGGAGCAAGAAGAACGCACCGTCCGGGCCCGCCGATTGATCTACGAGGCCGAAGAAGCCAACGGGAATGCCGAACTGGATAAAGCGATTGACCTGTACGAACAAGCGTTCGCCATCTGGGCCGACATCTTCGACGACTATCCGATCCTGACGATCGACGACTCCTCGATCGATCTTTACGAGTCGATTCGTCGCTATACGATCGCAATCGATTCAGAAGAATTGCCCGAAGACTTTCCCCTGCTAGCCTTTGTGCAGGTCATGGGCGATGACGGAAGGGTCGACAGCCAACAATACGAACAAGTGCGCCGTCAGCAAAAGGAACTGCTTCGCAAACGCAAGCAAGAACTGGCCGAAGAAGAACGACGTCGCGAACAAAAAATCGCTGAAGAAGAAGCCGCGAAAAAAGCAGCGAAAGAGCAAGAAGCGGACGATGACGAGGCGATGAAAAAGGCGTCACCCGAGCGGGACGACGCGGAGTCGAAAGTCGATGGCGCCGAATCGAAAGACGTCGACTCCGATAGTGACGCCGAAAACGGCAAGCAAGCCGAAGACAAAAAGGATGCCGATCAGGATAGCGGGGAGCCGGAAAAGGACGGCAAGCCAGAAAAGCAATCCGAAAAGAACGACAAGAAGAAAGCCGAGCAGGACACGCAGAATAACGACGACGCGGACCAAAGCTGATCACGACGTCGCCCTCTGTCGTTCATCCCGCGATCAGCTAGCACCCAACCATTGATCAAGCTGGTCAAAGTCTCTCTTGATCGCCGCAAGGTGATCAGGCACAAGCTCGGGTTTCTTGTGGTCGATGTATTCTTCGTGCAACGAGACCGGGCCGTCGAACTGGATGTCGCGGAGCATTTCGAAAAAATTCTTACTAACGTGGCCCTGACCGAGTGGCACGTTGGTCACTTTCTTGTCGACCCACTGATAGTCTTTGACGTAGACGGTATCGATGTGGGGCTGAATCATACGAAACGTGACCGGCCAGCTTTGCCCGCCTTCGACCATGGCGTGACGAATATCGTAAGCGACTCCGATGTCAGTCTTGGGAATGCCCTTGAGTACTTCTCGCAAATCCCAAATGGCGGCGCCCAAATTCTTGGCACCGGCATGGTTTTGGTACAGTCCGCGAATACCGAAATCGTGATTGATCGCCGCGAGATCGCGGAATTGTGAACGCCATCGCTGCAACTGTTTTCGTATCGGCTGGTCACGATCGAACGCCACGTATTTCATTCGATATCGCTCGATGCCCAACGTCGCCGCCGAACGCAGCACCCGTTGGGTGATCGGGTCGTCGGGATCATTAACATCCGTCGTCATGACCGTGATTTCCAGGTCACGTTTCTTCAGCGCTTCGACCAATTCCGGCAGCCGATCCTCCACTTGTTCCGGTTCGATGTGTCCGCCTTTGCGGATCGGCGCTTCGATGCCATCGAATCCCAGTGTCGCGATTTCTTCTGCCAGTTCGTCAAAGGAAAGCGAATTGAACGGCTTTGTAAAAATGCAAACTTTGTTTTTTCGCTTGCGATCAGCCGCGAAGGTACGCCTTGTCGACAATTGACTCGCCGCGACAGTCGCCGCCGAGCCGATCAGAAATTTGCGTCGATTGGTCATCGATTTCACTGGTGTAAAAGGTTTTCAAAGAAATCAGCAATGCAACCAAGATTGTACTGTGACGGACACGACGGTGCGCACCGAACAGAACGCTCTGGATTCAGATTTATTTGCGTTGGATTCTCATTCATGGCCTTAGCTCTGCACCGATCGAAAGGTACGCAAACAAGTCGCGAATCTGTTGATCCGTCATCTCTTTCAAGACATCCTCGGGCATCAGCGACGTCGGCAGCGCCTTGAGCACCTCGATGTCGTCTCGACTGATCACGGTTAATTCGTTGTCGGCGTTGCGCAGCGTGACGGTTTTCGGATCTTGAGCCGCAATCATTCCCGTAACGGTACGCCCGTCGACCGACAGCACCAAATACGATTGGTACCCTTCGCGAATTTCAAGGCTCGGTTCGACGATCGCTGTTAACCAGAAATTCAGTTTGCCCCGTTCGTATCCGTCCAGCGGCGGCCCAACTTTCTTGCCTTCTCCGAACAGTTGGTGGCACGTTGCGCACCGTTTGGTGAAATGACCTTTTCCCTCGGCTTCGTCTCCCACGCCGCTGGCAACGATGCTGCGCAGTTCGGTGATCTGCTGCAGTTTTTGCTCAGAACTTGAGGCGAGCGGATTTCCGAAAACAGCGTTCGTCTTCGTTACGATTTCCGGGTCGGAATACGATCGCAGTTGTTGCACAACGTCGGCCGGAACCTGATCGCGGCGAAGACGCCACTGGTTCAGCTCTTCTAGCAATGCCTTGGCCCACTGGGTACGGCTGGCCAACATTCGACACGCTGCATCACGCAATCCATCGCTGGCCGGGATGCTGGAACCGAGTCCCGCGATGATGGGCCGAGAAATATCATCATTGTCGTATTGGGCGAGGGCGCCGATTGCGACTCGCTGTAGCGCCGGTTCAGCGGCACCTTTGCCCGTTGCCAGCTTTAATAACGTCGAGACGGATTTCGGATGTCGAACTTCGCCCAGCACGCGGGTCAGTTCGATGCGCAGGGTCAGACTGACATCCGCGTCAACCATCTTGCGAAGCGACTCGTTCAGTGCGCCGGCGTCACCCTGCCGTAGTTTCAACACCAACCCTGACGTGCCCAACTTGTTTTGGTGTTCGGCAATCGCATCGGCCAACAGATCGGGCAGTGGCGGAATGGAACGACCTTCAAAGGCTCGGGTGAGTCCGACCATCAACAACTCGCGTGAATGCTGGTCAGGCGCGGTCTGCAATAGCGCGGCGCAGTGCTCTAAGTCGGCCGGCGAACCGGCCGCCGCGTATCGCTGCATCAATCGACTGATCAGGTGCTCGCGGACCAACGGCCGATGCCAAAAGGTCGGTTCATCGATCAATGCCTGAATGCTCGCCCACGCGTCGGCATGCGTTTCAATGGCCCACCAATTCATCAATGGCATGTGCGGATCGTCGACATCTTGGTCGTGGGTGACCAGCGCCTGGATGATCGGGATCGCATCACTGGCCTCGATTCGGCGTGCCGTGGACGCCAGCTGGCTGCGAACCTGAACTTCCGTTTCGTGTTGGGCTAGCGTGGCGAATCCGGGATGAGATCGATGCTGATCACCAAGGGCGCGAACGACCCAGCGACGAATATGTGGGTCGGAATGACGCAGCCAGCGGCCGGCACGCTGGTCGGTCAATTCGCCCAGCAAGTTCAACGTCCAAAGCGACTCAAGTGAGGCGAAACGGTCCACTCGATCAACGAGTTCATCCACCACGGTCTTATCACCTCGCCACCCCAGCTCTAACACTGCGCGCTGGCGCACCCATTTATTCGAATGAACGAACTTGGCCATCAGTTGTTCACTGGAAATTGCGTTCAAGTCGCCTTCGGTGTACGCCGGATCGCTATTCGATGGCCGGACCCGATAGACGCGTCCGCTCGCCTTGTGCCAATCATCGATCGGACTGACGTGGCTGAGACGAGTGTCGTACCAGTCGGCCAGATAGAACGCTCCGTCGGGGCCCACGCCGCCGTAGACCGGGCGAAACCAACGATCGGGTGTCTCGATCAGATTTTCGGTATCGACCGCGCGATAAGTGGATCCATCTGCGATTCGCTCACTGGCCCACACCAGATTGTGCAGCGCGTTGGGCGCGATGATCATCCCGTCAAAGGCTTTTTCAAACAGACCGCCCTCGTAGATACAAAACGCTTGGGCGAACCGCCGTCGATCACCTTGCAAATCCATCGCGGGAAAGAATCCAAAGGCGTACGGATTCGTAAGCGGTCCGTGCTTTCCCCAGTTCTTGCGCGAGTAGCTTCCCTGGGGAAAGTAATAGCCTCGCGTGCTGCCACCGTTGGTGCCCGTAAAGACTCTGCCCTTGGCGTCGATATCAAGACTGAACGTGTTGCCGCCACCTTCGGCGTAGATTTCGAACACTTCCGTGTCCGGGTGATATCGCCACACACACTGGCCTTCGAAACGAACACCCTTGGTGACGGACGAACTGACGTCGCCGACGGTCGTGCTGCCGTTGCTGCCGTACAACCAACCGTCCGGCCCCCACAGCAAGCTGTTGGCAACCGAGTGCGTATCTTGCAGTCCGAATCCCGATAGACAAACCTTGGGATCGGCATCGGGAACATCGTCGCCATCCGCATCGGGATAGAACAACAAATACGGCGGATTCAAAACCCAGATGCCGCCGCGACCGACTTGCACGGACGTGGCGATGTTCAACCCCGTAATCACATCCTTGTGATGGTCGTATTGGCCATCGCCATCGGTGTCCTCAAAGACCGTGATTTTGTCTTCGCCAGGCGTACCGTGCGGCGGCGGATCGGGAACCCTGTCGAATACCGCTCGCAAGTGCTGGTCGTACCGGATCACTTTCAGCCCGGCAGGGAATTGGTACTGGCGATACTGAACAACCCACATCCGCCCGCGCGAGTCCCAGGACAGAAAAAGGGGCTGTGAAACCACTGGCTCATCGGCGACCCGATCGATTTCAAATCCGTCACGAAGCCTGAACTGCTTGATCGCTTCGGTGGCCGGCGTTGGCTCTGAACCGTCGCTCATCACCCCGCGACCGGCGAAGGTGCGCATGATTTCGGCGACCTTTTCATTGCCCGCACGCGAGAGATCGGGTTGCTGGGAATTCGCGACCGGGCCGACCAATAAGCACATGCCACAGTAGAAAATTGAGCAGTGCAGGATTCCTGGACCGTTGATCGGGCCCAGTGGCCATCTGGGCATCAGCACAAAGATCGAATTTAGACAGCGATGCATCAATGTGTCTCGTCGATAGGAAGAATATGTGAGCCGACCGCGATACGGCCCCGATTTGGAACCCGGGGCCGCTGCCGCAGGAAAGTCCATCATCGTATAGATTGACGACCGATTCGCGGATCACGTCCCAGATATCGACGTCAAAACTAGCCTTTTCGGTGGTTTCGCTGTTGACGCTTGGCACTCAGTGACCGGATACTTTGGCAAATAGGCTTGACAAAGGGACCATTTTTTACTGGCAGCAGGCCAAGATTGGGCTCTTTGCGAGTTATAGTTGTCAACGAGTTTGACGTGAGGGTGTTCCTCGCGGCAGGACAACATTTCTCGCGATTCACAAATGCGAGATCGTATGATCGAAAAACACAAGCCGGATTGCCGTCCGGCAGGAGACACGTGATTGGTGGCTTTGGCAAAAAGAAACGTTCAACCAGAAAACCGAGATTCTGTACGAATCAACAACAACATTCGGATCACTCCCGTACGAGTCGTCAGCGAGACCGGCGAACAGCTTGGGGTGATCCCTACAGAAGAGGCTCTCGAGAGAGCCCGTGAATCTGGCCTCGATCTTGTCGAGGTGGCGCCGGGAGAACGGCCGCCTGTTTGCCGAATCATGGACTACGGCAAATTCAAGTACGACAAGAACAAGAAAAAGAACAGCGGCCAAACGCATACGAAGACCAAAGAGATTCGTTTGCGCCCCAAGACCGGTGAAGAAGATATCCGCACCAAAATTCGGCAGGCGGAGAAATTCCTCGAACACAAAGACAAAGTTCAAGTCAGCGTGTTGTTCCGCGGTCGTGAAATGGCGCACATCGAAGAGGGCCGCAAGGTCATGGAGATGGTCATCGAAATGCTCGAAGAGGTTGGCAAGGTGGAAACCAAGCCGCAACAACACGGGCGTCGTATGATTTGCATGATCGCGCCGAAGTAATCGGCGGTTCGTTCATGGCTTCAATCGATGCGATTTGCCAAGCACTGGCGCGTATCGCGCCGCTGCGTCTCGCGGAATCCTGGGATAACGTCGGCCTCTTGGTCGGCGACCGCAGCGAGTCCGCGGAACGGGTCATCGTATGCCTGACCATCACGCCAGCCGTGGTGGATGAGGCCCTATCGGACAACGCAAATCTAATCGTTGTTCATCACCCGCTTCCTTTTAAACCGTTGCAACGGATCACCACCGATTCGATCGCCGGTTCAATGTTGCTGCGATTGATTCGCAGTGGCGTCGCCATTTACAGCGCTCACACCGCGTTCGATTCGGCCTCCGAAGGCATCAATCAAATGTGGGCCGATGCACTGCAACTGCAAGACATCCAACCGCTGGTCGCTGCCGAACAAGACGACCATGGCCTGGGAAGCGGTCGCTGTGGCAAACTCTCCAAGCCGATGTCGCTGCAATCACTGGTGGTCGCGGCGGCAAACCAAGTCGGCGCCACGGCGCCACGCCGCGTAGGCGACGCCGATCAAATCGTCAACAAAGTCGCCTTCGCTTGTGGCAGCGGTGGCAGCTTTCTAGCCGCAGCTCGCCGCCGAGGCTGCGACGCCCTGATCACGGGCGAGGCCACGTTCCACACCTGTCTGGAAGCCGAATCGTCGAGGATTGGCTTGGGACTACTAGGCCATTACTGGAGCGAGCGGTTCGCGATGCAAAGGCTGGCCGAACAGCTGGCCTCTGAGTTTTCTGAACTCTCGATCTGGGCAAGCCGCGGCGAATCAGACCCGATTCATGCGGTCTAGGCACACGAATTGCTTCTTTCGCGTGCTCTCGTCTTTGCCTGCAATCGTGGCGGGCGGGGCGAAACATTGACCATCATCGAAATACGCCTAGAATCTCTGCGAGAGCTTCATTGATCGCAGAAGCTGCATTTACACGCACGTCCAAGAGCCGCATGTCACATTTGCCCAAAAACGGCGACCGCCCACACCAATCCAGCGGAGCTGGCAAATCTCGCGGAAATGGCGGCAAACCCGAGCGTTGGCTTGCTGCGTTGCCCGTCTATAACGAGGTTAAATTCGTCGATGCGATCATCGACGAAGTCCTGCAGTACTCGTCAGAGGTGCTGGTGGTCGACGATGGCTCCACCGACGGCACAACCGATGTCTTGAGCAACCGCTGCGACATCCAAGTGATTTGCCACCCTGAAAATCGGGGTTACGGGGCCGCCCTGCAAACGGCGTTTCAATACGCGATCGACGAAGGATTCGATGGCGTCGTCACTTTGGACTGTGACGGACAGCATCAACCCAAGCGGATTCCCAGGTTTATCGAGGCGGCAGCGGCGGCGGACATCGTTTCAGGCAGCCGCTACTTGAAACGATACGAGGGCGACAGCGAACCACCCGCCGACCGGCTGTTCATCAATCGTCGAATCACGGGCGAACTAAACCGACGACTTGGTTTTGAACTGACCGATGCGTTTTGCGGATTCAAGGCTTATCGAACGTCGGCGCTGCAACAGTTGCGGATCACCGACAACGGATATGCCATGCCGCTGCAATTGTGGGTCGAAGCGGCTGCGGCGAACTTGCGAGTCATCGAGATCCCGGTACCGCTGCTGTATCTAGACCTCCAGCGATCGTTTGGCGGATCACTTGATCACGCCGAGACTCGACTCAGCTATTACAATCGTGTACTCGACGAGGCGATGGAATCGGCTCGCCAAGGTGGTCGCTCGATTTCGGCAAATCGGCAACTCTGTCGCCAGAGTACCGGCTGAGACGGACCATCCTGTTACCCGCACCGTTTCGCATTATCGTTCACACGTGCCTTCAGCCAGCCCAACCTCATCGGTCGCAAAAAACGAAGCGGCACCCCCGACCTTTCGTTCCTATCACGCGCCACAGCGGCACGGTGAAGCGTTTTTCGATCCAGATTTGGATCAAGCCGCTGCGATCATCGCACGTAATCAATCCACGTTGAAGGCGCATGGTCCACAGTGGGCCGAATTGCGTAAGAACGCGCGTTCGCAATTGATTCAGGACGCGCTGCGATACACATCGTCGTATCGGGATGTTCAGTGGGCCCGTCAGAAGTTGGATCGGCAACCGACAGACGCGCACAAGACAGACGCGCACAGGACCGACGCGCACAATCGCGATTTGCAAAACGCTATCGATTCGCAAAGCCCCGCACCGCCGCGGATCGTGATGGCGGGTCACCAACCAACGCTCTTTCATCCTGGCGTATGGTTCAAGAATTTTACGCTCAGTCATCTCGGTCGTCAGACCGATTCAATCGCCATCAACCTGGTGATCGATAACGATGTCGCCGCCGGAGGTTCGATTCGAGTTCCAACGTTTGGCAACAGGCCGGTCGGCAATAGGCCGGTCGATAACTCGATGGTCAGCCGTGATGACGAGATCATCTACACGTCGGTTGCTTACGACCGTGCCGGTGGCGGCGTTCCCTTTGAGCAAACGACGGTCGACGACCGAGAGATTTTTTCTCAGTTCGACCAAGCGGTTTATCGCCAGATCGCGCCACTGGTGCCCAATCCCTGCGTTCAACAACTTTGGCAACACGCGCGGCGGGCGATCGAGCGATGTGGCGTTGCCGGTTGTGCGTTGGCTCAGGCGCGACATGGCCTGGAAGGCGACATTGGCCTGCAAACACTCGAGTTGCCCATGTCGGTGGTCTCTCGGGGAAAAGCGTTCGCACAGTTCGCGTTGATGATCCTGGGTGACTTGCCGCGATTTCATGATGCATACAACCAGTCGGCGCGAGTCTACCGAAAAGCGCACGGGATTCGCAGCACGGCGCATCCGGTGCCAGACCTGCAGCGTCAAGTACACGAAGGCGAGACTTGGTATGAAGCCCCGTTGTGGGTCTACGGAAATGATGACCCTTCACGAAAATCGGTTTGGGCAAAAGTCGTCGACGATGAACTGACGATCAGCGACCGCCAACATTGGCAGCTGCGCATCGACCTTCGCGACCGCAACGCAGCGATCGAAAAACTCGCAGCCAGTGCAAGTCCTGATTGCAAGCTTCGACCGCGTGCTCTGCTAACAACGATGTATGCTCGCTGTGTCCTGTGCGACCTATTTTTGCATGGGATCGGTGGTGGAAAGTACGACCAGCTGGGTGACATGATCACCCAGTCTTTCTTTCAATTGGCGCCGACAGAATTCATGGTCGTTTCGGCAACCATCCAACTTCCTGGCGTGGAGCCCAAAGATTTCGACGAACAGATTCGGCGCACCCGACGGCTGCTGAGGGACACGCAGTATCAGCCTGAAAACTTTGCCGACCAAGTCACGCTTGATCCCGATTTGTTATCAGAAAAAGCCGACCTGTTGCGTCGCGTGCCGCCACGTGGCGAAAGAGAACAGTGGCATCAAGAAATTGAACGAGTCAATCGCCGACTAAGTCAATCGCTAAGCGAAATCGCGTCAGCACTACGCAGCCGGTTGGCCGAACTGAGATCGGCCAAAGAGTCTCAATCACGCCTCGCCAGTCGAGAACATTCGTTCTGTCTCTATCCCCTGGACTATCTTGTGGATGCGTTTGATTCTCTGCTAAAGCCTGATTCGAAATAGAATCTCTAGAACGGTTCTTTGCTGGAACCGCGGTTCAGACACGTTGGCTAAGCAAATTCCCGTCAGCTTTGCTGCTTCATGTCAGCTTCGTCGCGGGAGGCAGAAAGAACGTTGGGCAATGCAGCGCCATTCGGCGAGGCCTGAGCCGCAAGGTGAGATGCAGTGTGACGTGTTCGAACGCTTACGCGTCAGGGCTCACCATCACGAGACTTTGTGGAGTCTATCGACCGGCAACCAGGATCTGGCCAACCAGCAACCAAACGGCGGTGAAGGCTAATCCTAACGCAGCGTGAAGAGTGTCGACGTTCATAACGATCGGGCCTGATATAGAGAGGGGACGGGCTTGCTCGGCCCGTTCCATGGCCCGACGTGTGCAGACCGAAGTCTGCTCGACGTCTTTCTCGTGCGCCTATCCAGGCGCATGATTACGTATCGACATCTTGAGACCCGGGCTAGGAAGAAAATGTTTCGCAACGAATAATTTGCCCAACCCGAACAAATTCACACCGCTTTCGATTCCGCGTGACACGGACTGATTCATGCCCAAACGTTACTGGCTATTCAAAACCGAGCCAACCACTTACTCGATCGATGACTTGGCCAACGATCGTGACCAAACGACGTGCTGGGAAGGCGTCCGAAACTATCAAGCACGCAATCTATTGCGCGACGAAATCAAAGAAGATGACGGCGTGCTGTTTTACCACTCCGCTTGCAAGGAACCGGCGGTTGTCGGCACCGCTATCGTGGTGCGATCGGGTTATCCAGATCACTTTGCCAGTGACAAACGAAGTAAATACTTCGATGCCAAGAACGACCCTGAGAATCCACGTTGGTATATGGTCGATGTCAAACTGGAGCAAAAATTCGACGAACCCGTCACCCTTGCCAGCCTGCGTCAGCGAGCCGGCTTGAAGGAGATGGTCCTGCTGCAGAAAGGTAGCCGATTGAGCGTTCAACCCGTCACTAAAAAGCAATTTGATACGGTCTTGAAGATGGCAGGCGTGAAATAACGCAGCAAATCCACGTCGCGATTTGAAAATTTGATTTGCGCAGGCCCAATCGGATAGAATTCGGACTCGGTCACCCGTCGCTTTAGTCGACGGACAATCCCAACATGGTTGCCGAGGGCACCGGTATGTTGGTCCGTCTCACGTCCGCGATCATTGCACTCTTCTTGTCGACGTCGCCATGGCCGTCATCGGCGGTCGCCGATGATCTCGTTGCGAATCATCAGAGCAAAACGCCAAACTTAACTTGGCATACCGCTTTCCGCTCCGACTCGCTGCCGCCAAGCAACAACGCGGTCCGGTTGATGTTGATCACCGACGGCGAACCAGCGGCGGAAGTTTCATCCGACGATCCGCGCACACCTGAACCGCTGCAAACGCCTTGGTGCAATGCGGTGTTCGCAAAATCAGTCGGCCGACTGTACGAACAACGACCGGACCTCCGCTCGCGTCTAACGATGCAACACCTGTCCGCCGGCGTTCCCAAGCGACTGAACGGTGGCAAAGAATCGACGCTGCCCAATCGCGCCATGCTGGTGGTTCTCGACAGTCGCTATCGGTTGCTCGCTTGGATGGTGGGTGTACCCGATTCGGCCGCGTTAGTGACGTTGATCGAAGATGCCGAAGAAGCGCACCTGATGAATCATCGATTCAAAGATGACCTCAGCCAGCTAAGGACTGAAATTGCAAAACGAAGCATCGCGAGGCTCGATCGCCGCTGGGCGAACGCACTTGATGAGCAGTGGCAGATGATGAGCGATCGGGCCAAGTCGGGTGTCGATTCGGATTCGCAGGAGCAAGAACTGCAACAGAACATTGCGTTGCTGGCGTCGGTGTTTCGTCGTGTTTATGTAAACGACGTCGCGCTACGGTTTGGCCTGAGCGACAATTTAGACCGCCGGAGACTGGCAATTCTAGAACAACATCCGCAAGCTCGTCGGCCATGGTGCGAATCATTGATCCCGTTTGTCGTTGGCGTCGACTTTCATACGGCTTGGCGCCCGATGGTGGAATCGGTTTGGAATCGGTACTGCGTCAGCAACATTGATGATGCGACTGAGTTTCTTTCCTGGTGGGACAATGTTCCGACCGATCAACCAGTGGTCTTGGCGTTGCGTCCGCCGCTGTTGGAAACGAATCGCGTTTGGCCGCCTGCCCCCCAAAACAATGCGAGCCGACGTGGTCTTGGATGGGACACGCTGCAAACGCTCCTGACAACCAAAACCTATCGCGAAGTGATGGCATATGAACTGGTCGGATTGATGCAGGATCGACAAATGAAACCGATCAACGTGCATGATCCGTCTCGCTTGCGATATCTGTATTTCGAATCGACCGACGATCCCCCTGTCCTGATACGCGAAGGCGACGTCCCCGCACGGCATGTCGCATTGGTCAGACGAAACAAACACTAACGATTAACGAATCTTTTCTTCAATGTGGGTAACTAGATGTTCATAGCCACGATTCAACGTACGTTTCTATCGATGCTTGTAGTGTGCCTTGCCAATGCCGCGATCGCCAAGTCACCGGTGAATATCCAACTGGGTAAACGTCTGTTTGAACACCAATGGACTGCGTCAAACCCCAAGCTTGGCAGCGACGGCCTCGGCCCGCTGTTCAATGCAAACTCCTGTGCGACTTGTCATCACCAGGGTGGCAACGGCGGCAGTGGTGAGGCTCGGTTCAATGCGGTCTCGATCGGGATCGAAAAACTCAGCATTACCGGTGGCGGGGTTACCAATGAAACGATTGAAAAAATGTTGCGGAACTTTCACCCCGGATTTATTCAACCTGGCGGCGGGATGCTCAATACGCTGCCACTAGCTCATCACGGCGGAAGCGACCGCTTTGGCGACATCCGCCAAAGGGTTCGTGAGCAAATCCCTGTCGCATTCAGCAGCGATGGAGGTCCAGAGGACGCCATCGAAGCTCGTCATGCAACAGCAACGCCAATCCGGTTTCAACATTCCGACGGCAAGCGTGAAATGTCTGTTTTGGCGAGATTGTTCCAGCGAAACACACCAGCGTTGTTCGGCGCCGGCCTGATTGATCGAGTTCCCGAACGCGACATGAAGGCTCAGTTTCAAGCTCAGAAACGACATCCTGAAATCAGCGGTCGGCCTTCAACGCTAACCGATGGACGAATCGGAAAGTTCGGTTGGAGAGCTAACATTGCAACGCTGCTTGACTTCAATGACCAAGCATGTGCAAACGAGGTCGGTTTAGAGACACGACGAAAGCCGCAACCGACCGATCCGACCCTGCCGCATTATCGCAATCCAAGTCCCGACATTACGGACGATCAAATCCGAGCGATCAATGCTTTTGTCGAATCATTACCACCACCATCGCGTGAATTCCCCAACGATTCACTTGCGAGACTTGAGGCAGAACGCGGTGAAACGCTGTTTTCGTCGGTCGGATGTGCCGTCTGTCATGTTCCCAATATGGGGCCGGCCAAAGGACTGTACAGCGACTTGTTGCTGCACGACATGGGTTACGAATCGTATGACCTGAATCATGCGTTGCCGTACATTCGTCGCGTCATACCGGCAACTCGCTATACCATGGACGTCACTCGAAACGTCTCGGGCCAGCAAATGACCGGCGGCTATTATGGCCCCTCGGAAATCATCGATGTGAACAAGACATCGTCCCAAACGTTTGGCGATCGTCAGATCACCGAAAATCAAAGATCAGGGTCGAGATCGAACGGTTTCCAATTTGTTGCCGCAAAGTCACCCCAAACGACGCTGCAGATTGTCAACGAAAAAACGGAAACGATCGGGACGGACGAATCGGAAACGACTTCCAGTGTCGAAGCGTCGAACGGGCAAATCCTGAAAACAACGACGCGAACGAAGTCAAAGGTCTTTGCGCATCACTATCTGCGCATTCACATTGAACCGACAAAGTTCCAGCAGGAATGGCGAACGCCGCCGCTATGGGGACTTCGCGATTCGGCGCCTTATATGCATGACGGTCGCGCCGAAACAGTGCTGCAGGCCATCGCTATGCACGACGGTGAATCCGCTGGGACGCGAGACCGCTTTTTGAATCTGTCTCTGGCCGACCGCAATGCGATCCTGGCATTCTTGGACACGCTGGTCGCGTCCAGAAACCCGTCCAACGAAGCTTTCTAGACGACCGGTGGCCGCCTAGAGAAGCGGTGACGATGAATCGGTCGGTTGCCACCTTAGAAATAGCGACGCGACGAAGTTCGAAAATCCAACCGTGCGAGCGGAATCGATTCGCGTATAATGTTCGATCCACCTCCTGCCCGCCCCACCTAGGTCATCGAACACTTCGTATGAACAAGCTTTCTGTCCTCGGATGCCTATCCGCTAGTTTGGTTCTGGTCCCGTTTTTCGCGCTGCCGTCCCAAGCGGCCGATTCGCGGCCAAATGTCCTGATCGTCACCGTTGACGACATGAGCGCCGATTCGTTGGGTTCCTTTGGATGCAAGTTGCCCGAGACATCGCCCGCGATCGATGCGTTCGCCAGACAGTCGCTTCGGTTTCAACATGCACATGTTTTGGTGGGTAATTGTATGCCGGGCCGAAACATCATGTGGTCGGGACTGTATTCGCATGTCAATGGCGTTGAAGGGTTCGTGCAGAACACCACACCGGACTATCCCGTCCTTTGTGACCTGGCGAAACAAGCCGGATACTTCGCCGCGATTCGCGGAAAGGTGTCACACTCGACGCCGTATTCACCCTATGCGTGGGACGCCGTGCTAGACGCGGACAACAACGGTAAAAAATACGCGACGAAAGATGCGGCCGGATATGGCGAATCGACTCGGCGCGGCATCGAGATGGCTGACGCCGCGGGAAAACCATTTTGCCTGATGGTCAACATTTCGGACCCTCACAAACCGTTCTACGCCCAAGGCAGGAACGGCCAAACGGTTCCGGATCAACACGTTCCGTCAAAGGTCTTCTCGGCCGACGAGGTTCCGGTGCCTGGCTTCTTGCCCGACGACGAAGCGATCCGAAAAGAACTTGCCCACTATTACTCATCCGTGCGGCGGGCCGATGATTGTTTTGCCGCCATCATGTCGGCGCTGGAACAATCAGGCAAATCAGACGAAACGTTTGTGATGTTTTTGTCCGATCACGGTATGCCGCTGCCATTCGCCAAGACACAGCTGTATTATCACAGCACCAGGACACCGCTGATGGTTCGCTGGCCGGGCGTGACGGAGCCGAATAGCACCGACGATGAACATGTTGTCTCTGCCGTCGATTTCGTTCCAACGCTGATGGATGTCATGCAACATCAGCACCCCAGCCCACAACGATTACATGGACGTTCTTTCGCACCATTGTTGACAGGAAAGGCACAGTCCGATCGCGATTTCGTCATCCTGCAATACAACGAAAACTCGGGACGAAATCGGCATCCCATGCGAGGCATTTCGACGACCGACCGTTTGTACCTCTACAACGCATGGCCCGATGGCGTACGTAAATTTGCCACCGCGACGACCGGAACCGTTACATATCGCCAGATGGTCAAACGCGCGGCAAGCGAACCCGACATTGCCGCCCGGTTGCAACTATTCGACCATCGCGTTGTCGAAGAATTCTATGACATCAAGAACGATCCCGACTGCTTGGTGAACTTGATCGACAGCGAAGAACACTCGCACGAAATTGACGCCTTGCGGTCTCAGTTGGCCGAGTCACTTGCGGCAATGAACGATCCTATCGCACCACTGGTCGCCGCCGTCGATGACGCAGAAATGCGAGAAGCATACATGCGGGCCGAAGACGAACGTGTCGAACGCGTGAAGGCTGAGCAAAGGGAAAGGAAAAAGGCTGCTGCAGAAAAGCAGCGGGGCAATGCTCAGCGAACGCCAAACAAGACGAGCAATCATGCAAAAGCGAACCTCGTTCGCGAACTTTCCATCCAGGCTCCCGAGTCCGCCACGGCAGGACAGCCGTGCGGCGTCGTTGTTCACTTTGATCTTGATAAGACGCTTGGACCGCAAAAAATTCAAGTCACTATCAAAACCGCATTGGACAAGGCGTCGGCGCAAAAGCGGCCAGCAGGACAACGCATCGAGCGAAAAATCATGACGATCGAAGGGGCCGGGCAAAGGACAATTGACTTTGACATTCCCGCGGCCACAACCGCGGATGCCGTTTCGTTTGCCGCCTTTATCGGTGAATCGTTTCAAACGAATCTAAAGTACATCACCACCGATTCCATTCGCCTGGCCCACGAAACGGCCGCCAACAACTGATCGGTCGCGGTCCAATGCAAATGAGAAAACGTCACTCAGGTCGCTTCTCTCGCTGGCCATTTGCCGACGCGATGGCTTGATTCAGCTTTGTGGCGAGCCGAGTCAATGTTTTTTCGTCATAAGAGCTTTGACAGGCCAGTGTCGCAAGGTCGACAGCATCACCATCGACCGGCCATGGGACGGACAATCCGGGCGGAAGCGATTCGAGCGCGAATGCCCGCTGGCTGGGGATTCCCAACATAAATTCGCCGCCATCGACGTGGATCCCACGATCCTCGACCGTTCCTGCCGGGACGACACGCATTGGCTCATTGATGACCCGTAAAACGCCGTCCGGATCGCGTCCGAGCATCCACACCAGAGTCGCGGCGACACCGGATGCGGGGTCGATCCAACAGAAGTGACGAATCGTGTAATCGCGATGCTGGTCGCCACGGTGCATGATGGCAGGCGTATCAAAGATCAACAGCGTCGATGAACGAGTGACAACACAAACCTTGGCAAGTTGTTTTTCGTTTTCATTCAGGACGTGACGCGCGATCAGTCCCAGGCTCGCGCCCAATTGCGATGCCGTTTGTGACGAAATCACGGTTTGCTTTCCCGCGATCGGCACGCTGTATCCGACGCCGACATCGACCAGCCGATGCGTCCCGTTTTCGTCGCGCCGCACGGACGCCAGAATCGTCAGGTTCAACGTCGAGACGGCCCTGCGAATCGTCTGCCCCAGTTTGTTCGTATCGCCGCTGGAAATGCGCGGCTTTGCCACGAACAGGACGCAATTCCACCGCGTTTGCGTCACCTTGGTCTCGCCTGTAATGTCAAACGTGGTGCCCGGTTCAATGACCGTCAGTGGCGTGTCGCCGGCCGCCACCGGTGTGGCCACCGCGATCACCATACACGCCAGCCAGACGCCCGCCAGCCACTTTGCGATGAATGCGGAGTGTGCCGATGCTGGACTACATCTTTGCGTTGCGTGAGGCTGTGACGCTGCAAAATAATGTAACGTCGCAACGCATGGTGACGATACAGATCGCAGTCGGATAAAGTTAGACTTGGTCATTCGACTTGGCCGCCCCGCATTGTGAAACTCGCATTAAAAACGTTGCCCCTGGGATTCTAGAAACACGCATGAGCAAAACAACCCAAGGCGACCATCCACTCGTTTCATTGCGCAGCGTTTGCAAGCACTATCGCGACGGCGATGTTCAAGCGTTGGACAACGTTTCGATGGACATTCAGCCGGGCGACTTCGTATCGGTCATGGGCCCCAGCGGATGTGGAAAATCGACACTCTTAAATATGGTCGGTGCCCTTGATCGCCCGACATCCGGTGAAGTTTACATTGACGGACAACGACTCTCGGACGTCGACAACCTGGACCGCGTGCGATCCAGGGAAATCGGATTCGTTTTTCAATCCTTCTATCTGCTGCCCAACTTGACGGCCGAAGAGAACATTCAGATTCCCATGTTCGAGAGTGATCGAACGCGCGCCGAACGAACCGACGTTGCCAAGCGGCTGCTGGATAGAGTCGGCCTCGAGCATCGAGCGAAACACTTACCGGGTCAGCTCTCGATCGGCCAACGCCAGCGTGTCGCGATCGCACGGGCAATTGCAAACGATCCGAAATTGATTCTGGCAGACGAGCCGACCGGGGCATTGGACAGCCAAAGCGGCCGCGAAGTCATGGACCTGCTGTGCTCGTTGAACGATTCTCACGAAACGACACTTGTCGTGGTCACGCATGATCCATCGGTCGCCGATCGCGCAAACCGTCTGATCCAGATGCGTGACGGTCGAATCGAATCAAACGGCAATTAGCCAAACAGACCAAGTCGCCGCCGACATCACCAATCGCTGACATCACCAATCGCTGACATCACTAATCGCTGACATCACTAATCGCTGACATCACCAACGATTGAACGGCTCTAAATTGATCGGTCAATGATCTTGGCCAACTCGTTGACATGGGGCTGCTGCACCATGCTGTGGTGATGACCAGAAACGAACTTGACGTCAACATCGTTGACTAGTTTTCCCCATCCGCGATCGATCGAGGTCTTGACCTCCACCGGTACATCGGTCGGGCGGACCAACAAAGTCGGAACATCCAAGGGCTGAATCTGATAGCGACTGGTTAGCTGCACATGGTGATGGAACAGCGTCTTGAGATCCGCCAGCACATGCTCAACGACTTCCCGCGGCGATGTTTCGTCAACGACACCAAGACTGACCGCATGTTGCCAAAGAAATGGTAGTTGTTGATCTTCGTCCAATTGGCTCAGCTGATCGAGTGACAAATCGATTCCGTATTCCAGGCCGACCCGACTCGAATCGTCGCCACCGCTCGCCGCGTCTGGAATTGTGCTGTCGAGCAAGATCAAACGCTGGACTGATTCGCCACTGGAAACCAGTTGTCTTGCGACTTCGTACGCGATGACCCCGCCCAGCGACCAACCGCCCACGGCATACGGGCCGCTTGACTGCACCATCCGAATCGCGTCGACATATTCAGCAGCCATCGTCTCGATTGACTCGGGCAATCGTTCCTCACCGTGAAGCCCGCGTGACCGGACCGCTAGCAGAGGCCGCTGTTTGTCAATGAAACGTGCCAGTTCGCGGTAACAAATCACGATCCCGCCGGGCGGATGAATCAAGAAGAGGGGATCATGAGCGCCCTCAGTTTTCAATGGCGCGATCAAGGGATGTTGGATTTCCAGAGCCGTGTCACTGGCAGACGCTTGCGTTTCATAGACTTCCGTCGATCGAGAACCGAAACGGGTTTCGATCACACGACGATGAAGCTGCACCAGACGTTTTGCCATCGCTCCGATGTCGGCCAAGTCGAACAACAGCGACGTGGGAACGTGCACGCCCAAGTCATCGGTCAACCGCGCCGTCATCATGGCAGCTTGCAAACTGCTGCCGCCGAGTTCAAAAAAGTTTTGATTGACCCCAACGCTTTCAATGTCCAGCATTTCTGCCCAAGAGTCCGCCAGGTGCTGCTCTAGCGGCGTACTCGGCGGCACCGCTGGCGGCCGATCCTGTTCACCGTCGAGGGGATCGGGAAGCAAATTTCGATTCACTTTCCCACTAGAGCCAATCGGTAAATGGGGAACGATATCAACGCTTGACGGGCGTTTATACACTGGCAGATAGTCAGCGATGTGGCGCCGAAGATCGATCGATGGATCACCTGCCGCAACGTCATCCACGACGACATAAGCGGCCAAGCGAGCGGAGTCGCTGTCCGGATCGATGACCTTTACCGCGGCATGTTTGATCTGCGAATGCCGCTGTAAAACGTGCTCAATTTCTTCTAGCTCGATGCGATAGCCGTGCAGCTTTACTTGCTGATCGATGCGGCCGAGAAATTCAAGTTGTCCGTCAGCGCGTTTGCGGCCAAGATCGCCAGTCAAGTACATTCGCGACGACAGTGATCGATCGCCAGCGGTGTCAACAAAGCAACCTCGCGTAAGTTCTGGTTGGTTCAAGTACCCGACTGCTAAGCCTCGCCCGGCAATCGCGATCTGGCCGGGGCATGTATCGGGGACAACCTTCAGATGATCATCCAACACCAATACTTCAGTGTTGGCGATCGGCATTCCGATGGGGACCGATCGTCGTGGATCAGCGAGGTGAACTTCGTGAGCGGTTGCTTCAACGGCGGTTTCGGTTGGGCCATAGAAATTCCAAATCCTCGCATTGGAATGGTTTCGAATCTTGGCCGGCAATTCCGAAGGCATGCTTTCGCCACCCGACCAAATCTGTTGAATCGATTTACATTCGCGAAAATTCGGATCCGAGACGACAACATTCAAAACGCTCGGCACGGCCGGCAAGACCGAAACACCTGTTCGTTTGATTCGGTCGAACGTCGCGTGAACATCAAATGGCCCACCCTGGTCCGGAAAAACAATCGCCGCACCCTGAACCAGGCTACTCATCGCGACTGCGAAACCAGCGTCAAATTGGTGCGACAGCAACATCAAGACACGATCTCGTGATGACAAGGTGACGTTTTCGATACGCCAGCGCATGGTGTTTGCAATCGCACCATGCTGGATCATCACGCCTTTCGGCCGCCCGGTCGAACCCGACGTATAGATGACATAGGCCAGGTCATCCGGCGAAACACTGACTGCGATTTCGCCTGCAACAGATTCTCGATCGATCAAATCGCCGATACTCATCACACACGTATTTGTGGCAGTCGAATCCGTCGGCAACCGCATCACATCGCATGCATCGACCAGGATTGCTTTCGCACCTGCATCCTCGATCAACGTCTCTGTGTCCACAGCAGGTTGATCCGTATCGATCGGAACGACGGCGGCGCCGGATCGCATTGCGCCAATCAGTGCGATCATCATTTGGGGACCGCGTTTGCCGCACACGGGTACGACATCGCCAATTCCGATTCCGATTTCGACGAGGGCACCCGCAATCTTGCGAGACTGTTGATCGAGCTGTGCAAAGGTAAATGCTTCCTCACCGATCAGGGCGGGAGAATCGCCATGATTCTGGAATGCACTTTCAAGCTGTTCGATCAGCGTTTCTTTTCTCTCAACACTGCCGCGGGGCAAACTTGTCGCAGATGCGTCACCCCATGACACTTCACGCACGGCAGTATCGGGTGACTCGCAAAGTGATTGAAACAAGCTGCTAAAATTATCCGCAATTCGCTGAACCGATTCTTTTGCGAACAGGTCACGGCAAAAGCAGATCATTCCTTGTAGCGATGTTTCGGTTTGTTCGAAGATAAACTCGATGTCATGATGACAGGTCGGGTGAGGTACGTAATAACTTTCTTGCTTCATACCGCCGATATTTGCCGATGCTTCTTCCGAAGGCATCAAGAACCCGGCTCGCCCGGCTTCTTCTCGGATGTGTGATTTTTCGAAGGTACAAGTCACTTGGAACAACGGACTGCGGCTCGGATCGCGAACCGGTTGAATTCGCCGTACGATTTCGGCCAGCGGCGTGGCCTCGTATTCCAAAGACTTCAACACGGTTTGCCCAACTCGCCGAACTAACTGAGCGAACGTCGGGTCACCGGACAATTCAGCACGCAGCGGCAGCATGTTGACGAAGAAACCGACCGTGTTCTCATACTTGCGGTGTCCGCGCCCGGAAAAAGGAGTGCCAATCAAAAAGTCGTCTTCCCGCGTATATCGAGAAATCAAGACTTGCAGCGCGGCCATCACAACGGCATTCGTTGTGGTCGATTGCTGTGACGCGATTTGTTTCACGCGCGAAGCGACTGCTTGATCGAACTGCAGCGGAACCACATCCGCTCGACCGGTAAACTCGTTGGGTCGGTCATAGTCGGTAAACCAATTCAAGACATGTGGAGCACCATCGAGTGTCCGTCCCCAGTGTCGCCACTGAGATTCGATGCCAGGGCCATCCAACATGGCGCGCTGTTCGGAAACAAATGACCGATAATTTCCAGGTGCGGGTGGCAGGTCAGGTTCGGTCCCTGAGGCAAAACACTGATAGACGTGTCGCAATTCAGTCAAAAGCAAAATCAAAGACCAAAAATCGACAACGATGTGATGCGTCGTTGCAACAACGACGTGGTCGTCGCGATTGCGGCGAAAGACGGCCATCCGCATCAATGGCCCCGACTCAAGATCAAAGGGACGCTGCGTCTGTGCAAGAACCTCCGCACGAAGTTCCGCATTGTTCATTCCGCTTGCGTCGATTACGACGAACTCTGGTGGCAAAGACTCGTTGACACTCTGCTTGAGTTCGGCATTGGCATCACTAAATGTGGTACGCAGACTGGCATGCCGATTCACCAGATAGTTCATCGCAGACCGAAGTGCGTCGACATTCAGTTCCGACACAATTCGCGACGGCAAGAACACATTGAATGCGGTTGAATCCGGGTTTCGGCGAAAGGCATACCACAAGCCTTGTTGTCCGGAAGACATGCCAAAGCTTCGTGCCGATTCCGCTTGTCGACGTAGCAGACGCTGTAACAACATCCGCTGCTGGTCCGCAGTCATCGCGTCCAGCGGGTCGACGGGTTGGCCGACGGTCTGGTCCGAGGACCGTTTGTTTGGCGAATCTATCGGGCGGGTCATGCGGTATCAACCGTCACCTTGTTGCCGCAGCAATTGACCGAGCAATCGGCTGACTTCATCGTCACCCATTTCGGGCAACTGGTTCAGCAACGAATCGGCATCGTCATCGGAAATCAACTCTGATGCAGGCGTCTTAGAATCAGCTTCAGTGATCGACGTGTCCTCGTCAATCGTCTTGCAGACCGTCATCGTCAAGTGGTCCAAACTTGCACTTCGCATCAGCGCGGAAATCGGCAAATTGATCTCGATCTGGCTTTCAATCCAATTTCGCATCTCGACTGCCATCAACGAATCAAGGCCAAGTTCCAACAGCGATCGATCACGTTCCATTTTGTCGCCATCGATCCCGAGCAGCAGACCGGCCTTCCACCGCAAGACTTCGCCAACCAAGTTGACACGCGTTTCGAGGTCAGCTTGACGAATTTCTTCGCCGGACGCCAGCGATCGCTTTTCACCACTGTCCGCGGCCGCGCGATGTCGCAGCAAATGGGCGAACCGCGGCGAGACGTCTGCGGTGATCCCCAGACCTCGCCATAACGACCAATCCATACGAAGCACACTTAGCTGCGTGGCATCGATTTGCAGTGCATAGTCCAAGCAGTCGGTGGCTTGCTTGACGGTGAAACTAAGCACACCCTGACGCTCGAGTCGTCGACCGAGTTGCTCACGCTCGGCCAAATAGCCTGCCTGGCCAAGGTGCCCCCAGTTCATCACACACGCGGGCAACTCTTGACTGCGTCGGTAGTGGGCCAGCCCGTCCAACATCGCATTAGCAGCAGAGTAATTCGCTTGTCCGGCGTGACCAAACACGCTGGAAAGAGACGAGAATAGGACGAAGTGATCGAGTGATCGGTCGAGCGTTTCCCGATGAAGGTTCCACCCGCCGAGAACCTTTGGTCGCAAAACTTGTTGCAAGGTTTCACGATCAAGGTCGACCAACAAGCGATCCTGCAGCACCATCGCGGTGTGCAGAACGCCGCGCAATCGAGGAAGTGACTCGTCGATCTTTCGCAGTGTCGATCGCACGTCGGCGGCATTGGTAATGTCGCACCGCATCACGGTGACGTTCGCACCTTGTTCACGGAGTTGCTCGATCACCGACACCGCTGTGGGCGACGGTGATTCGCGGCGGCCACTAAGCACTAAATTTCCCGCGCCATGCTGGACCATCCATTTGGCAATTTCTAATCCGAATCCACCAAGTCCGCCGGCAAGCCAATATGTCGCATCGCCGCGAAACTGCGTTGCATTGGTGGTGCCCGGCCGAACGTGCGAAGGCCGTTTGTCGTAATTGACGACGACCTTGCCGATATGTTTGCCTTGCTGCATATACCGGAAGGCTTCGCGGGTATCGTCCGCCGCATACTCGGTTATCGGCAACGGTCTTAGTTCACCCGATTCGAATCGTGGAACCAACGATCGCAACAGTTCGCCCATGGACTCGGGCTCTTGTTTGAAAAGTTGATCCAAGTCGATTGCAAACAAGGCCAGGTTATTTCGAAACGGTTCTAGACCCAGCGGCGCGTTGGCATAAATATCGCGTTTGCCAATCTCTAAGAACCGGCCACCTGTTTTTAAGGTTGAAAGCCCTTTCGCAATCGCTTCACCCGGCAGCGAATTCAGTACGATATCGACACCTTTTCCACCGCTAGCCGCCAGCGTTTGGTCGGCAAACGCAAGTCGGCGAGAATCCATCACCTCAGCGGCACCGAGTCCGCGAACGTAATTGCGTTTTTCGTCGTTACCGGCCGTCGCGTACACGTCAGCACCGGCGATCTTGGCAAGCTGCATGGCCGCCAAGCCGACTCCGCCACTGGCCGAGTGAATCAACACGCTGTCGCCCTGCCGCATCCTCGCGCACTGATTCAGCGCGTGCTCGGCGGTCAAGAATGCGATCGGAATCGTCGCTGCCTGGCTATGCGTTAAACCTTGTGGTTTTCGCGCCACCAGTGCTTGGCCGACCACCACATGGCTTGCAAAGGAACCGGGTGCGACCGCAATCACTTCGTCGCCGATCGACCAATCTGAAACGCCTGGTCCCACACGCGAGATGCGTCCGGAACACTCGGCACCCAAGGCAACCGGTCCGCTGGGCAACCCGGGATATAAATCCAGTGCTTTCATCACGTCACTGAAATTCAAGCCCGTCGAAAGCACTTCAATCTCGACTTCGCCGGTGGCCAGTGGCGCCGCCGCGGCGGTGCAGTAATGCAGTTCTTCGATTCCGGATGAGCGTCCGATTTGCAGCCGACTTTGGACTTGCCGCGACGCGGTTACGGGAATGTCTTGTTCGGCTTGCTTAAGAAAACGCCGAACAAATCGTTGCTGATCGCGATACATCACCTCGTCTTCGCCGTCATGCTGCACAATGCATTCGTTGTGCAGACAAGCGGCTGACGATTGCGGATCTTGCGATGCGAGATCAATCAGTTTGGTTTTGAATCGCGAGTACTCGCTGATGACCACTCGTCCGAATCCGATCAATGGCGATTGCCCAACCGAAACCGACTCGGGTACATCGTCGGACGTTTGCGCCGCAACCGTGACGATCGCCAACGACGCGGTACTCTCGGCGTCCGCCGCCTCCCAACCCTGTACCAAATGCATCGGTGCGAGCGTTGTCAGGATCGTGCTGTCGTCCAGACTTTCCGACGTCAATTCGTCATTACCCGGTGCATCCAGACCCCAGAGATAAACGACGTTGTAAGAATCATGATTCCTGTCGGTCGACATCGAACCGCCAACGAAACTTTGCAACACCCGCGTGAATTCATCGCGGTCCTCAGGGTCGATCACAAAGCAATCTGGCTTTAGCGGTTCAAACGCGGTGCCGTGATCCACGCGGACAACATCATCCCCGCGTCGCCGCAGCGTCTCGATCCACCGATCTGCAACGCCTGTTCGATCGGCAAAGATGCACCAACGCCGCCTTTGGCCGTTGGCGACACCCGATTCCGGTTCGCTCGATGCGGACGAGGGAATCCATTGGTAACGATACATCAAATCATGAATTGATTCTTTGCTTTCCGATGCTCCAACTCGTTGGCTAACGAACCCACGAATGAGCAAGCACGGCTGACCGTCTTCATCGAGAATATCGATATCAGCGACCATGCGTTCATGATCCTTGCTGCGCAGCCGAACGTGAGTCGTGACGCGTGCCGGAACCCGCTGCAACAGTGTGATACGACCGATTTCCGAAGGCAGGTAAAGCCCGCCGAGGTGGCGATCGAAATCCGCATCTGCCGTAATCATTGCGTGAAAACAGCTATCCAAGACCGCAGGGTGAACGTTGTATTCATTTGTCGAATCATCAATCCAATCCGTCAGGTCGACCTCGGCTATCGATTCCCAACGACATCGCGTTCCTTTGGCGATTCCCTGGAATCGATTTCCGTATTCAAGTCCCAAACGCTGGCAATATGCGTAACAACGCTCGGCCGTGAACGGCTCATCACAGGCAGCGTCACCCGCAGCCAGCAACTCGGGGCTCCAGTCAAGCAGTCCCGTGTCGCCGCTGATCTCGACCGTCGCCAAAGGTGTCCAATTCGATTCGTCCGAAGGACGCGTCGCGACTTCTAAACTGCGGCGATCGGCGCGGTAAACCGTTTCAAAATGCTGTCCGCGTTGAGGTGAAAGCATGCATGGATTTTGAAGCTGCAGATTCTGTAACGAGATCGATTCCGACCCCGTCACCTGTCTGGCCGCTTCCGCCGACATTTCGATCATTGCGGCGGCGGGCAACATACACGCACCACGAACACGGTGATCGTCCAAGTAGTCTTGCAGCTTTAGATCGATACGGTTTTGCCAAGCCGGCGAAAAGTGATGAGTCGACTCGCCCAATAGCGGATGGACATCATCCGTCAACCGCGTCACTTTCGATTCAAACGATTCCGACCAACATCGCTGTCGCTGAAACGGGTAGGCCGGCAGTGGAAGCCGCTGTGCAGGCTTTTGGTACAGTTTGGTCCAATCCAAATCCATACCAATCGCGTACAGTGAACCTAGTGAGTCGGTCATGCATGTCGCATCGTCGCGTTCGCGATGCAACGACGGAACAGCGCGCACCGACTTGCCTTGCTTTTGGAAACATTCAGTGATCGAATACGCCAGCACCGGATGCGGCCCGATCTCGATAACGATCCCGAAGCCTTCATCCGCGGCCACTTGCATCGCGTCGGCAAAGCAAACACTTTGCCGAACATTCTTCCACCAATACTCTGCATCGAACTGATCGCCATCGGCGGACTGGCCGGTCACGGTAGAAATGATCGGCGTGTGAGCTTGCCGGGGTCGGATATTCGCAAGACATCGCAACAACGGCTCACGTACAGGATCCATTTGCGGACTGTGAAAGGCATACTCCACAACCAGCTGACGGCAGAAGATGCCTGCGTCCTTGAGCTTCTGGGCGAGACGTTCGATCACATCGGCGTCGCCCGAAATCGTGACGGATGTGGGTCCGTTGACGGCAGCCAAGGCAACCTTGTCTTCATGACCTTTGATCCACGATGCCGTTTCATCCGCCGACAGACCAGCGGCGATCATCGCGCCCTTTGATGTGGCCAAGTCCATCGTACGTCCGCGATGAATGGCGACACAGCAAGCATCTTGCCATGTCAAAGCACCGGACAAATAGGCGGCCGCGATTTCGCCGACACTGTGACCGACAACGGCACTGGGCCGAATACCTCGAGATTCCCAGACGGCCGCCAACGCCACTTGGATTGCAAAAATGCATGGCTGTGCGACCGACGTTTCCTGCATTCGCGATTCGTCTTCGGCCCGCGACAACTCCTCGACCAACGACCAAGAAACGTACTTCGCGAATTCCCGATCGCACCGTTCGATGGACTGACGAAAGACAGCATCCTGATTCAACAGGCCACGCCCCATGGCCCACCACTGGGGTCCCTGGCCGCTGCAGACAAACAACACGCCGCGGTCAATTTGGAACGGATCCATTCGGCTGGAGTCGTTGGCTCGGCAAGCCAAAGCGATTTCGCGAAGTTGATCGGCGCACTGCGAGTGCGTTGCGCCGGTGACGACCGATCGGCATTCCTGGTGCGATCGGTGGTATGCGGCATTCGATGCGATCTGATGCAGCGGATAGTTTCGACCCTCGCCGTCCAGCCAATCCGCCATCAATCGTGAAACGTCAGCCAACGCATCAGGACTGCGTGCCGAAATCGGCAACAACACCGAAGCCGCATGACGCTTTTCGGCGCCAGCACCGTTGCCGTTGGTAAGTTTTCCGTTTCCGTTTGTGCTTCCGTTTCCGTTTCCGTTTGCGTTCGTCAGGGCGACCGATTGATATCCACGTTGGTGGAACGATTCGCGTGAATCCGCTTCCGGCGATGGTGTCACGACGGGTGCCTCTTGCAACAACAGATGTGCATTTGCTCCGCCGTAGCCGAAACCATTGATGCCGGCCAACCGTTCACCATCGACGCCGTTCCAATTTTCGGTTGTGCGTGGAACGCGAAGGTTCAGGCGTTGAAAATCAATTTGCGGATTGGGTTGTTCGAAATGCAGGTGCGCCGGTATCTGCTGATGTTTTAACGATAGCGCTACTTTGATCAGACTGGCAATACCTGCACCGGCTTCCAAATGACCGATGTTCGTCTTGACCGATCCGATCCAACAGGGCTGGTCGGCCGGGCGATCATGGTTCAGCACCGATGCCAGCGCATTTGCTTCGATCGGATCGCCGACGGGCGTCCCCGTCCCGTGAGCCTCGACGTACTGAATGTCTGCTGGTTTAACGCCGCCTCGCTGGCACGCGGATCGCAACAAGGTTTCTTGCGCCGACTGGCTGGGCACGGTCATGCCTTGTGTCCGGCCGTCCTGGTTCAATGCGGTCGCCCGAATCACAGCGTAGATAGAATCACCGTCACGTACGGCGGCGCGCAACGGTTTCATCAGCACCATGCCCGCACCCTCGCTGCGGACATAGCCGTTGGCGCGAGCGTCAAACGTCTTGCACCGGCCATCGGGTGACAACACACCAAGCTGGCTGAACGCGACATAAAAATCAGGCAAGATCAGCGCATTGACGCCGCCGGCGAGCGCCATTTCGCAGTCACCGCTCTTCAAGCTTTCACAGGCCATGTGAACCGCGACCAAAGACGACGAACAGGCTGTGTCGACGGCAACGCTGGGGCCACGCAAATCGAAGCAATACGAAATTCGGTTCGCCGCGATGCTGCTCGATCCGCCGGTGTTGCTGTACGGCGAGATGACGCCACGATCCTGATAGCTGAGTCCCGCGACGGCGTAATCGAAACTTGAGATGCCCGTAAAAACGGAAACGGCGGATCCAGCAATATTTTCGACCCGCTGGCCAGCGTCCTCAAAGGCTCGCCAAGTGACTTCCAACAGCAAGCGCTGCTGTGGGTCCATACTGGCGGCTTCACGCGGCGAAATCCCGAAGAGTTGTGGATCGAATTGGTCGATGCCGTCGACATATCCGCCCCACTTACTCTGAGTCTTTCCGGGCAGAGATCCGCCGGAGGCATAGTACTTTTGCAGACTCCAACGATCCGCCGGCGTTTCCGAAATTGCGTCGGTACCGCTTTTCAACAGGTCCCAGTAACGCTCGGGATTGTCGGCACCCCCGGGAAATCGGCACCCGATCCCGATAATCGCAATATCATCACCGCGGTCGTCACGATCGGGTGAAGCCGCTGTCAATTCCGTATTCAATGAAGTCGTACTCGTATCTGCCAAGAGTCGGGAGTGTTGGTTTGGGTGGACAAATGGGGTCAAAGTGGAACGATCGGGCCAATGCATGATTGTCCGACGCCAAACCCCCCTCAGTCGTTGGCGATTCCAGCATAATTCGCGCCATTGCAATCGCCTGCAGACTCAGCGGAAGAACATGCGAAATGCTACCGTGCACCCCTTAACATCGTTACGAGAAGTGAACTTTCGTTCACTGCTGCCGAAACGCTTCGGTTGGCAGCATCCGTGCCGCTCGCCATGCGGGAATCAGCGCCCCCAGCAATCCGATCGCCATCGCCAACACAAAACCTTGGACCAGGACCGATGAGCTGATCGCTGGACTGAGGATTCCGCGAGCGGCTTCGGACTGTCCCAGCATTTGAGTCAACAGGACAGCCATCACGCATCCGGACACACTCGCCAGTACCGCCAACACGACCGATTCCATCAAGATCATCGCCACGACGCGGCGGCGAGGCCATCCGATCGCTCGCAGAATACCGATCTCCTGAGTCCGTTCTAACACGCTGGTCATCATCGTATTGAGCGTGCCGATCGCCCCGATCAACAATGCGATCATCGACGTCATCCATGCCATCGCCGAAGCGATCCGCATCCGCGTATCGGTGTCCACGAACTCGCTGGTCGTCAGCGCTTGCAGTTTTGGGTCCAGCGTTTGTATCTGGTCGATCAGTTCGTTCGCGATGTCTTGGTCGACCGAAGCATCCAAGACAACATTGATGTACGTCACTTGTCCGTGACGGTCGGTTAATTCTTGAAGCTGTGCCAGCGGCAAGATCATCGATCCGTTTTCCCAAGTGCTCGAACTCTTGAAGATGCCTGTCACGAGGTAGGGTTCTTCGAACAAAAGAACCGTCTGTCCCGCTTCGGCACCCACGCGATCGGCCAAGTGCGTGCCCAACATCAACGATTTTGGCTTTTCACTGGCCTCAGCTTCACTGGCCTCAGCTTCTTTGGTCTTCGTTCCTTCAGCCTCGTTCCCGCGGGGCGACTGTTTTGTTCGCAATTCATAATCGTCCAACAGCCACGAGTCCGCGGCGATGCCCATCGTTGGAATGCCGTAAACGTCATTTTCCTCCAGCGACAACGTCTCCAGCAGCACACCGGCGGTCTGTGCGACACCGTCAAGCGTCGCAATTTGATCAATAAAGGACTCATCCACCGCACTACTCAGCCGATCGGCCGATCCTTGCCGAGACACCACAATGTCGACCGCGTGCGATTCATAGATTTCGGCGAAGGATTCAGTGAACCCGTTGGCAACGCCTAATAACGAGACCACTGCGGCGACGGCCGTCGTGAATGCCAATAACGTCAGCCCCGTCCGAAATGGTCGGCGAGTCAGGTTCTTCATGATCAATGAGAGGAACGGCATGCGACTTGAGCCAAAGTGCGAATATTCGAAAATAGCTAAATGATGCCCGGCGCGGCAATCTACACAGTGCTGCACGACTGCCGCAAGCATGCTGGGATCATGGCCGTCGATCGCCGAAGATCAATGAGTACGTACATTTGCCCATTCACTCGCCTTCGTTTGCCCATTAGCCCGCCTCGCCCAATGCCGCGCACCGCGTTCATGATCGCGTTCACCCTGTTGTTGGCCGGTTGTCAGCACCGACCGCTGCTAATGCGCGGCGCGATGACAATGGCCGGAAACATGGGGATGACCGGCGATATGAACATGACCGGTGACATGTCGATGACTGGCGACATGACCACCAAAATGAAAACGGACAACACCGCATCGCGACTGTCCCAGGTTGTGGTGTCAGGGCCTCCGCTCGCTGATTCAGAACATACGCAGTCCGGCGGGCGTATTGCCGTCATCGACGTCGACGGCATCTTGGTCGATCGAAACCAGAACGGATTCGGGTCGATGGGTGAAAACCCCGTCGCGCTGTTTCGAGAAAAACTGACGGTGATTGCCGACGATCCTTCGATCGCTGGACTTGTTCTGCGAATCAACTCGCCCGGCGGCGGTGTCACGGCATCGGACATGATGGCGCACGAACTGCAACGGCTGAAACAAACGCGACCGATCCCGGTTGTGGCTTGCTTGATGTCCGTCGGCGCCGGCGGCGGATATTACGTGGCAACTCATGCGGATGCCATCGTCGCCCATCCAACATCGGTTGTCGGTGGCATCGGTGTCATTTTCAATTTGTACAACATGGAAGACACGATGGGGCAATTCAACGTTCTTTCCATGTCCATCAAATCGGGCGAAAAAATTGATCTTGGATCGCCCGAACGCGTCATGGAGCCCGATGAACGCAAATTGCTGCAGCAGATGGCCGACTCGTTCCACCAACGCTTTATCGAACAGGTGCAGCACTCGCGGCCGAACCTACTATCCACCGATGACTTATTTGACGGTCGGGTAATGACCGGCACGCAAGCCGCCGAAATATCGCTGGTCGATCAGGTTGGATACTTAGACGACGCCATCAACACCCTGCGCAGCATGGCAGGACTTGGCCAGGACGCATCGGTGGTCATGCTGCGGCGAGACAACGATCGCGCATATACTTTGCTGGATGTCTCGCCGAACGAACCGCTGCAGACATCACTCCTGCCGTTCAAGCTGCCCGGACTGGACCGCGCCGCATTGCCGACATTCATGTATCTGTGGCAACCCGAGCCTAGCATCGCAAGTCGCTAGGACCGACGATCCTATCCTCGACCTGCCGCGTCTAGGGTTTCTGCGTCCAGACCTTGATGTCGTCGATCTCGACACCGTTGCCGCCGCATCGAAAGACAAGCGTCGGCTTCTTCACACCAAACGTCGGATGCGAGACCTTCAGCGGTTCTTTACCCTCGACGCGGGCAGTGACGGTATTTTCCCAAGTGGTCACTTTCAAGGTATACCACTGACCGACGTTGAACTCCGTTTCGGATTCGGCCAGCGTTTCATTCGGGTCTTCTTCGCGTCGATTCTTATCGACGTGCTTCATCACGCTCCATGATGTCGGCGTGATGATGACGGAGAACAGATGCCCCTTCTTATCGAGTTCGCCGCGGGCAGGATCGAATCCAAAATGAAACATCTTGGCGCCGTCGATCAAGCGGAACTTCATTTGGTAAACAGCGTTCTCGGTGACCAACACGCGACGTGTCGCCGCCGCGTGTTTCTCCTCGGCAATTTCGCTGCCACGAAGAACACCGTCGACAATCTTCCACTGGCCAGTCGTTGAGTTCCAACCTTTCCCGAGCTCATCGCGATCGAACGATTCTTCGAGCGCTAATCGGCTATTGGCAGGACCTTCGTCAGCACTGGCGCCAGAGGACAGCAGTGCCAGCGCGGCAACAGCGGTGGCGATTCGCATGAAATACATCAGTTTGCTTTGTGTCGGGAGGAAACGGAAAGTCGGGCGAGGCATTGACCGGTCGTCGCAATGGACCGATCCGAGCGTAGACGGAGCGGACAAACGTCCAGCGGGCGATTTCTCAAACGAGTCTCAACGCCAGTCGATCGACGATCGGATCGCCCAATTGTAATGAAACCCGAACCCATCACGAAACATTCGCGTGGGAAAAAGCAGATGCGATAGAACTTTTCCTTTTTCGCGAAACCGATCACCGAGTGAGGGCTCTGGATGAGACAGAAGCATTTTGCGGATGTTCCTGCCCAGCAAACGAAGCCCCGACCATGAGTGCAACCGAATCACGACCGATCCTCCCTTCGGATTCTTGCTCGACGTCGACTCCACGGTCGTCGCCCATAAACCAGTCGCCACATTCGCCTAGCTATGTCGAACGATTCTTCGACAATTTTTTCCACGAAAAGAACATTCGATGGATGTTGATCGTGGGCGCGGCCATTGTCTTCGGCTCGTCGCTGATGCTCGTGACCAAAGCTTGGCCTCAGTGGACTCCGACACTGAAATACTTAGCGATCGTCAGCTATACGACGGTGATCTTTTTGGCGTCTGAATTTAGCCGACGAAAGCTTCGCCTGAATGCCACCTACCGAGTTTTACAAAGCTTGACGCTCTTATTGCTGCCGGTCTGCTTTATGTCATTGACCTGGCTGGGCCCGGGGACGGCGGTACAAGATTTAGCAAGCGTCGCGTGGCATGGCGTCTTAATCATCCCGGCATTGATTCTGCTCTGGCAAGCAAGCACTCGGATCCTTGACCATTGGCTGCACGCTCGTCAAGCAACATTCTTGATGAGCTATGGATTGCTTTGCGTTGCGGGCGCCATACCCGCCATGACGTCACCGGTTTCCGCATTTGCATTCACGATGGCATGCTGGTGTGTCTTCACCGCCGGAGTCATCAAAGTCAATCGGCATACGTTCTGGCTGGCGGAATCACATCAATTTCCGCGAGTGTTTGGCTTTTTGCCGATCGCGATGCTGGGGCTGCAGTTCGTCGTGCTTGTGGCCACCAAAAGCGTCTCAGCACTACCGGTCCAGTGGATCGGGTTCGCCACGGTGCTTGTGTCCGCAACAATCCTGGTGACCGCTCGATCGGTTGCGGATGTGATTCGTCGCCGCACGGGCGATCTGGTTCGCCCATTACCATGGATCGTGATGGCGCCGCTATTGGGCGGACTGATTCTGAGTGTGCTGGGTGTTGGACTTTCGTTGTCTGGATTCTCGTACAACGGATCGACCAGCCTGGCCGTGATCCCAACAGCATTGATTGGTGCGGCGATCTTTGGATTAGCCGCACGTGATATCCCTAACCGGTTCTTGGTGTGGGCCAGCCTGGTCTTACTGACACTGGCGTATCAATGTTCGCCGGTCATGTTCGCCGACCTGGTGGATTTTATCCGCGCGAGAACTGCAGATGCCATTAATCGTGAACGCATTCCTGTCTCACTGTACGGATTGACGTATCTGCCGCTATTGGGATTATTGGCGGTGATCAGCGAAGTGCTTAACCGCCGCAGTGCGACCGTCGCTTCCAAATCGATTCAGCAATTTGTCACGACCTTAGCCGTGATGCTGCAAGCGATCGCAGTGACAGACCTGACGTCGTGCATGTTCGTCAGTATCGTCAACGTCCCCGTCTTCATAGCATACGCAATCGCCTTTAAAGACCGGCGATACGCAATCGCGTCGGTTCTGCTAGGCGTTCTCGCCGCGGCCACCATCGTTCCTGCTGGTAACCAAATGCAATGGTGGCAACTAAGCAACCAATGGAGCATGTGCGTACTGGGCGGCCTGGCATTGCTGATGACCGTTTCCCATTGGCCCGATCGTCTGCTTCGCCGCATCCCCTCGCCGTCGGGTTCAAAGGCATACACCTATGACTGGATCCGATGGATTGGGTATGCGGTCGCATGTGGTGTCGGAATCCATTGGCTAACCGCTGTGTGTCTATCGATTGGTCAACCGCTGACACTATCGTTGATCGTGCAATTCAGTTTCCTGCTGTCATCCTTATTCGTCACCACCACACGCAGTCGCAATTATTGGGCTGGAATCAGTTTTTGGGCACTGCTCGGATTCGCGTTGGTCCATGGTGCGATTGGGATGGACGTTCCGCTAGCGAAAATCGTTTTCGCGTCGACTTACGTTAGCATCGCCTGCGCTTCGTTGGCTCTCGCGGTCACAAACCGCATCTTGCCACAAGGCATTTCAAAGCAGTGGGCCGGCACGAACAGGGGCGATGCTCGGCTGGCACGATTCATCGCGACGTTCGCCGCGCCGTTGCGAGACGTCAGCATCACGATGATGCTTGGGCTTACCGCGGTCGCATTTGTTCCGGGTTGGTTGCTTCAACATGTAACGGCATTCTCAGCATCACCATTATCTGCTGACGGATTCGGCTACGCGTCGCTGGCCATTGTTACGGGAATGTTCATCGTCGCATTTCAGTCAAGAAACACAACGGCCGCGACCGTGGCATCGATCATTGCCCCGATCTCGGTCACCTCGTTCTTATTCACGATCGTCAGCGAACTGTCGCTCGCACATGTTTGCCTCGTCTGGGTGACGGTGCAGGGAATCGCTATCGCTCTCTATCGCTTGCCAACCCAATCGAACAGCGACCAAACCGCCAGCAGCGTAACGCGGGCCATGATGCACTCTGCCTTGATTTCGTTGACTGTACCCATGGCAATCAGTTGTCTGTCGTTCGATTGGTTGATGCGATTGGCCTTTGTGATTGCGGCGTCTGTATGGACATGGTCTCGCAACGAGAGAGTTATTTTCGCGGCGAGTCCTCGCGACTTGGCGATCGCGGTCAATATTCAAATCCTTCTGGTTGTCGCTAGCGTCTGTGGCTGCACCGGATGGATCGGCTTGCACACCTTGCAACAAATCAGCGCGACAACGATCACTTCGCTGTTGTTGACCATGACGCTGTCGATCGCCGTCTTTGACCGGGTTGCCCGGACGGTTGGGGGCTTGCCGATGGACGACTGGGCGAATCGATTGCGACTCGCCTCGATTGCGCTGGCAATGGTTTGCTTCGCATCGGCATCCATGGAATTTCATCACTGGACCAGTTTTGACATCGTGCTTGGCGTGATCGGACTCGCAATTTTGGCGGTGTCAGAATGTGGCCAGGCCATTCGAAAACAACAAGAAGCACGAGTCTGGATGGCGTGCGGGATCGTGGCGGTCACCATCGGATTTCTGTCGCTTAATGGAGTCATCGCATTCGGGCCTAGCATTGCCCGCTTCGCATTGCTGGCCATTGCAGCGTCCGCGTTGACATTCGCGTTGAAATGCAAGAATCATCAATCGCGACTCATCTTCCACCGGCCAATGTCAATCATTGGCATTTCGTCTCCAGCGGTCGTGGCCCTGCTGACGGTCATGGACGCGGCGCTAAGCCCGTCGGGGTCGCCAGACTCGCACCGCGCACTCGCACTGATGATTGCAGCAAGCATCTATTTCCACCAAGCCTATGCCGCCGGCCGACGAAACCTTTACGTTCACGCCGTCGTCATGATCAATCTCGGATCCTTGTTCATGTGGCGATCTTTGGGCTGGTCGGCAACAGAACTGTGGCTGATACCGGCCGGACTATCCGTCTTAGGGTTAACGGAACTTTTTCGCGATCGATTGCCCAAGGCGGCTCACGACCCATTGCGTTACATCGCCGTGCTGACGATCACATGCAGCCCTCTATTCGAAGTCTTGGGCGGCAGCTGGATTCACATGTTTTCGTTGATGCTGATCAGTGTGGTCATCATTCTTATCGCCATCGGATTGCGACTTCGGTCCCTGGTCTACGCAGGTTCGGCCTGCCTTGTATTTGACTTGGTCGCGATGGTGATTCGTTCCACGATCCACGACTCTAGCCTGCTATGGGTCCTGGGAGTTGCCCTGGGCATAAGCGTGATCGCTCTAGCCGCTTTCTGCGAAAACCACCGCGAAAAACTGCTCTCGCGAATCCGCACCCTGACCGCCGAACTTGCGACATGGACCTGACCCAAGATTTGCTAACCCTGTTTCCAACCCGGAGAACAATCTTATGAAATGGCTGAACCAATTCTCACTTGTGATGCGTTCGAGTGTTACGACCTTAAAAGAAAAAATCGAAGACCCGGAACGAATGCTGCATCAACTGCTGCTGGACATGGAAGACGAACTCGATCGAGTTCGCGGCAGTGTGGCGGAGGCGATCGCCGACGAAATCCAACTTCGCAAACGTCACTTGCGCGAACAAGCCGACGCCGACACTTGGTCAACGCGGGCCAGCGATGCCGTAAGCCGAGGTGACGATGCGGCCGCGACGAGGGCACTGGAACAAAAGATGCAAGCGCAAGAGAGAGCCGATCGCTTTGCAGAGGAACACCTGAAACAAAAATCCGAAGTCGAAAAACTTCAGCGCGCCGTCGGCGAACTGCAAGACAAAATCCGGCAAGCCAAGCATAAGAAAACACTGCTCACCGCCCGGATGGCGCGGGCAGCATCGACGCAGAAGATCAACCAAGCGTTCGACCAATCGCAAACCAAGTCCGCTTTCGCTCAGTTCAGCCGTCTTGAAGAAAAGGTTGATCGAGAAGAAGCTGTCACGCAGGCTTGGGATCGGCTTCAAGGCAGGGACCCTGACGCGGAAGAACTTGCCAGAGAATTTGAACAACAGGAACGCGAACGAAAAATCAGCGAAGAGCTTGCAGCACTCAAGGCATCCACCAACACTTGACCGATGGAAAAACGTGGCTGAACGATGATCTGGTTTCTGCAATTTCTATGTCAGTGGTGGCGGATCGATCGCGTACGCGTCGGCCCCACGACTGGCCGATTGATCGCACTAAATATTGGTGATCAATTCATCTATCGCGAGCGGCTATTCAAAGTCGTCGATCGAACAGTGAACGGTACCGCGTTGACCAATACGATCTCACTGTCGCTGAATTGCGTCGATGGAAAGGAAGCACAAGAAAAGAAGTCACCTGAGCCTCCTTCGATCCGAATCGTACAGTGCATCCACGACCTGCGAACAATTGCGTCGATTTGTTGTGACGGTCAATCATTACCGATCTTCGACGATGATGTGATGAAGCTAAAAAGCAAGTGACGCCAAGCACGCGTTCTAGGCTTACCACGCGTTCCAGTCTTACTTTGGCGAACTGACTTGACGTCGAAACTTGCGTACACTTTCTTGGATCATCAGCGGCAACTTGCTGCGTAACAGATTGCTGCCGCTAAACCACTGCGGTGGTTCGTGAATCACCATGCGGGATTCGACCAAGCACGCCGGCGTTGGTTCACTGAGCCGCGTGATTTGCACATAACCTCCGACTCCTTGGTACGGGTGTACCTTTTTTTCGTCTCCGTCGATGCGTTGCCAACGATTTGCCGGCCCTTCGGATTTCCCATCCGCGAAACGTGGATCCATCATCCAGCTGATCGTCAGTTGCGGATCGGTGTCGACATACTGCGACGCGACAACGCCGCTGACCAGGATTCGATCCAGCAAGGGCATCCGAACGGCGACATATTTCATTCCCTCCGGTTCGTCGTCGACGTCCCACCGTTGAAGTTGGTCGGCCGTGATCTCTTCGGCGTGGTAATCGTCAGCATCGGGATCATCTTTGACCGCACCAAAAAGTTCATCCATGCGATCACGATCGCGTAACGTATCGATATCGCAATGCACAACAAATGCAACATAGACTCGATGCCCGATGCGCTGGCCCGCGTCGTCCTTGAGATAGTCCATATCGATTTCGATCGGCGCAACGATCGAGTCACGGCTGAAACGCTTCCACCCGATACCACCGGCAATTTCATCCAGTACGCTTTGTTCGACTTCGGCATCGGCCAAGATGGGCGACTGCAACGTGACGGTATCACGGTCGGTCAATGAAATACCGCCACCGGTTAGCCGATTTAGCAAACCAGGCACCTCGGCACATACCGACGCGGATTGTCCAACGGTGAGATAGGCGAGCAGCAAGACCGTCGCAGCGGACGGGCGAATGGGAACCAGGATCATAAGAGGTAAATTAGTACGAGGATTGGATCTGCAACTTCACGCGAATTTAGCCGGGCACCACTCCCCCCGACCAATGCATTCTCTAGTCGTCACAATGGTCAGTGTTTGACATGCGACTCGGTCATAAGGCGAAAGCTTTGATGATGATCGATTAGGATGCGACAATAAGCAGCGCGGCGTAGGTATCACACCTAAATCTAAGGCTATGGTTCATCGCAGGGTACTGCCGTGAGCCTAATCCGCGTGTAACACGCCGGTGATGACCTCGCAAAATTTGATTCTTGAAAGTTGTCGTGGTACGCTAGCGATCCCCTCCTTGCCAAAGAATGTTGCTTCCGCAGTATCACCTGCCTCGCGGCTCGCCTCTCTCACCCGGCAGTTTTGATGATTTGCATGAAGTCATGCAGCCGTTTCTCGGTTTTCGCATCGCTGATAATTTTTATATCCGCTTGTCAGGCGAAACGCCCCAACATCGTCTTTATCTTGACGGACAATCAGGGTGCCTGGCAGCTCGGATGCTACGGAAACCCCGATTTCCAGACGCCCAATATCGATGCGTTGGCGGCAGAAGGCACTCGGTTCACTCGAGCTTTCGCCAACAACGCCGTTTGCTCGCCCACGCGTGCGACCTATCTGACCGGCCTGACACCAAGCCAGCACGGCGTGCACCGGTACCTTCGCAAGGGCGGCGTTCAAGTTGGTCCCGACGCGGCATACATGCTGGAAGAATTCACAACGCTGCCAGAACTGCTGCACCACGAAGGATATGTGTGCGGCTTGTCCGGCAAGTGGCATCTTGGCGACAGCTTGAACCCGCAGGATGGGTTTTCATTCTGGGTGACCAAGCCGGCCGGACACTCGACCGGATTCCTGAATCAAGAAGTGGTCGAGGATGGGACGATCAAAACCGTTCCACAACACTTGTCGCAGTACTGGACCGATCGCGGGATCGAATTCATTCGGCAATCGCAGCAACAGGATCCCGAACGTCCGTTCTTTTTGTATCTGGCATACAACGGACCGTACACACTTTCCAATGCGATGCTGGAAGAGGTTCCGTCACCCTGGTCCGACGCGTACCGCGATCATGAGCTGCCATCGTTTCCCCGTCCGGCCAAAATTCACCCATGGCAAAAAGGCCATCATCAATTGATCGGCAATATCGAGGCCGGCCGAAACTTGGCAGGCCAAGTCACGGCGGTGGACGATGGAGTCGGCAGGATCATGGCGGCGCTAAAAGAACACGATTTGGACGAGAACACGATCGTCGTTTATGCCGCTGACCAGGGCGCCGTTGCTGGCCATTCCGGATTTTGGGGGATGGGCGATCATTCGGTTCCGCTGCACAGTCGCGACGGAACAATGCACATCCCCATGATTTTTCGTTGGCCCGGCATGATTCCCGGCGGACGAACCGAAGATCATCTTGTGACTAACTATGACTTCATGCCCAGCGTGCTAAGCCTGATCGGTTTGTCGATGCCGACCCAACCGCATCAATCACCCGGCAGAGACTTTTCGCCGGCGCTGCGAGGCGAACCACTGGACGGATGGGACGACGTCGTTTTCTATGAGTTTGAAAATGTGCGTTCAGTCCGCACGACAAAGTGGAAATACGTCGAGCGACTTGGGCAAGAGCCGCCACGTGAGCTGTACAACTTGGTCACCGACCCCGAAGAACTAATCAACATCGCTGATGTGCCAGACCATGCCGACACGCAGAAGCAGCTGCGCAAACGACTGCACGATTGGTTCGAAAAATACACCGATCCAAAATGGGATTTGTGGACGGGCGGCGGAAGCAAATCGCACGTCGGCACCGAAAAAGAAATCGCAGCAGGAATCGCAAACCGTCAATAGAAAGGCTGAATGCAATGCGATCGCTGAATGCACTGCGATCAAGGAGCAAGACATACCGAGCAAACGACATCCACACATCCCCCCATTGTTGCTGGACGCCCCGCGATCGATGCGCGAGTTTTGCGAAGCGAAACAAGGCCTATCAATACACCCCAGAGCGAAGTTAACGAGAGTTAGGACATGTCGGCAAGTAACAACCACAAGCAGCTTGGGTCGTTGGTCGATCCGCGCTCGATTCGAAACTCTTTGTGGAAATTCGTTAAGCGATTGACGGCGGTGTTTTGCCTGCTGATCTCGGCGAGCTTCGCCAGCGCCGATCATCCACACCCAATGACGGTACCAGATGGGTTTCAAGTCGAACTCGCAGCAACCGCACCGCTCGTTCAACACCCGATGATGGGATGCTTTGACGACCAAGGACGCCTGTTCCTGGCTGAAAGCGCCGGCCGTAATTTGAACGAAGTTCAGCTGGATGAAATACGTCCGAACTCAATCCGAATGTTAGAAGACGTCGATCATGATGGCGTCTTTGATCGTTCGACTGTGTTTGCCGATCAATTGGCCATCCCCAATGGCGTCCTTTGGCTGGATGGCTCGCTGTACGTTTCCGAACCACCTGGCATCTGGCGGTTAACGGATACGGATAGTGACGGTGTCGCTGATGTCCGCGAACACATCGCGGGCAACGTTCGATCCAATGGAATGTCATCCACATTGCACGGCCCGATCTTGCATCCCAGCGGACGAATCTTTTGGTGTGGTGGCCAACAGGGATACCACCTGGACTGCGAAGGCGAGATTCCAGAAGGCCGGATGGCACCAGGTATCTTCTCGCTAAAACCGGACGGAACCGAACATGAACTTGTCGCGGTCGGTGGACACGCCAACCCCGTCGAAGTCGACTTTGGCCCCACCGGCGACATCTTTGGTACGGTCGCCGTCTATAACTTCGTCGATGGTGCCCGGCATGACTCGCTGATGCATTGGATTTATGGTGGTCTCTATTCCAATCGCGACCCGGTGCCTGATGCCATCCACACCACCGGTCCCCAGTTGCCGCCGCTGTCTCACGTCGGCCAAGTCGCGCCGGCCGGGATGACGCGATACCGCAGTAGCGCTTTCGGCGATGCATTTCGTGACAACTTGTTTTGGACGCAGTTCAATACGCGAACGCTGATTCGCACTTCGTTACAACCCAAGGGGGCAACATTCACAGCCACCGACGAAAATTTTCTGGTCTGTGAACATGTCGATTTTCACCCGACCGACGTCATCGAAGACGCCGACGGTAGCCTGCTGGTCATCGACACAGGCGGCTGGTTCCGTCACGGCTGTCCGACCTCGCGAATCGCGCGCCCAGAATCCCTTGGCGCCATCTATCGCGTTCGACACCGAGACGCCGCCGCGGTGACCGATCCGCGGGGCAGTCAGGTCAACTGGAATGCACCGACAGATGAATTGATACCGCGGTTAAGCGACGCCCGGCCCGCCGTTGCCGAACGCGCCATGAGTACGATTTCGAAACGTGGTGACGAAGCGGTCAAACACTTAGTCGTTTCGACCACGTTGGATCCACAGGCGAGCATCTCGCGCCTTTGGACGCTGTGCCGGATCGAAACCGAGGCGTCGCTGGATGCGATTGTCGGCGCGCTCGATCACCGATCTGCCCAAGTGCGAAAAGTCGCAGCCCTGGCGTTGGGCATGACTCGTCACGAAAACGCAGCTGACGCATTGCTAGAGGTCGTCAGCGGAGACGAACGCCTGCCGGTACGGCGAGAAGCTGCGGCTGCGTTGGGCCGCATTGGTCACGTCGATGACATCAGCCCTTTGATCGCTGCACTGAGCCAGTCGCCCGATCCTTTCTATCAACACAGCGTAATCGATGCCCTGGTTCGCATCGGAAAATCGCAACCCATCATCGATGCGCTTGCCAATGATTCGGCCGCTGTTCGCCGGGGCGCGATTTTGGCACTCAGCAATTTCGACGGGATGAAGATTCGCTCGGAACAGCTGATGCCCATGTTACTTGATCACGATATCGCGATCCGAGAAGCGGCATTGGAAGTCGCGCTGAACGATCCAGACTTGCTGGGGCTATTTGCCGAAGCAATTCCATCGCTGCTTTCTGATGATTCTTTGATTCAGCAAGCGAATCAAAGTGACTCGATCCTCACATCACTGCTTCGCTGTGAAACCGATCCAACGGTGCAAGCGGCGATCGCAACCGCTTTCACCAGTGATGAAACATCGCTGCAGGGAAAACGCATGATACTGGATGTGATGCGCCGCACCGAAATACGTCAGTTCCCCAAGGTGTGGATACCAGCAATCAAAGCGGCCCTGACCGGTACCGATTCCAGCCTGCAAGCCGCCGCGTTGGGCGTGATCGCGGAAAGCAGACTTCCCGAATTCGACGCGTTACTAACTGAAACCGCGTCCGACTCGCAAAGACCTGACAAGCTGCGAATGGGTTGCCTGGAAACCGTCGCACCACGACTTCGCAAAGTCCCAGACGCCCTGCTTGCTTGGGCGATCAGCCAACTTGATCCAGACCAAGATTCGATCGAACGCATCGCGGCAGCGCGCACGATTGCCACGTTACAACTCAATCATGAGCAACTGAAACAGGTCGGCGATCAGGTTTCCAAGGCAGATGCGTTTATTGTCTCATCATTGCTGAACGCATTCACGCGGTTTCGCGACGAAACGACCGGCGACCTGTTGGTCGAATCGATCAACCAACGAAACGACTTTGACTCCTTACCGGCCGAACAACTGGCCGGTCTGATCCGCCGCTTTCCAGCGCAAACACAAAAGAACGCAAGTTCGATTTTGGCGAAAATCGGCGTCGACTTAGAACAACAGCAACGACGCATGGAAGAGTTGATGCCGTTGACCGAAGGCGGCGATGTCCTGCGAGGCAAACAAGTTTTCTTTGGTAAAAAAGCGTCCTGTTCGGCTTGTCACCGAGTCAAAGGGCAGGGCGAATTGATCGGTCCAAACCTGACGACGATCGCCAGTATCCGCGAACCCCGAGATCTGCTCGAATCAATCGTGTTCCCGAGTGCAAGCATCGTCCAACACTTCAATCCGCTGACGGTGGTAACGGCCGATGGATACATTCGATCTGGCTTACCAGTGCGACGCAGTGATGATGAACTGTGGCTGGTCGGTTCGGACTTGAAAGAAATACGAATCCGCACCGATGACATCGATGAAATCAGCGAATCATCCGTTTCAATCATGCCGCAGGGACTGGACAAACAGCTGAGCGCCCAAGAACTGCGTGACCTGATCGCATTCCTGATGGACTTAAAACCGAATCGGGCGTACGCAACAACCAACAATTGACGCGCCGCGAAGACCAAGGCCGGTCGAATCCAACCAATCCTGTCAAAAACCGGTTTACCCACTCCTAGCCCACCATCAAGCCCAGGATTTCATCAATGACTCAAACACGTAGACGTTTCTTGAAATCGGCCGCTGCCGGAGTCGTAGCTGGCACCGGTATCGCCGGGTCTCGCTGGCCCGCCGCGGCAGCACCACGATCGGCCAACGAACAATTAAACGTCGCATTCATTGGAGTTGCCGGACGCGGAGTTCGGAACTTGGATGCCTTGTCGCCGATGGTCAACGTCGCGGCTCTATGTGATGTTGATCGTCAGCGGCTTGCCGCTGCGTCGGCCAATCATACATCGGCATCGACATGGACCAACTTTCGCGAAATGCTAAGTGAGCAATCCGATATCGATGCCGTTTCGATTTCGACACCCGACCATTGGCACGCATGCATCGGAATCGAAGCGATGCGAGCCGGCAAACATGTGTACTGCGAAAAACCATTGGCTCGCAGCATCGTGGAAGCAAGGCGGATGGCGGAAGTCGCCGCCGAAGAAGGCGTCGTGACACAAATGGGCAATCAACGTCACGCCGACGAACGACTGCGCACGGTAGTCGAAATGGTAAAGGCTGGCGTGATCGGTGATGTCGATGAAGTTCATATTTGGTCGGGCAAGGGACGCTCGTTCTCGCCGGGTGATCGCCCGCAAGGATCGGACCCGGTTCCCGAGTGGCTCGACTGGAACCTCTGGCTCGGCCCATCACCTGAGCGACCTTACGTGAAAGACGCCTACGCACACTTTGATTGGCGAGGCTGGTGGGATTTCGGGGGCGGAAACCTCGGCGACATGGGTTGCCACTTATTCGATTGTGCATACTGGGCGCTGGACCTGGATTTCCCAAGCAAGATCACGACCGATGGTCCCGCCCCACATCCCGAAAGCACACCGGCCGGACTGGCTTGTCATTACGAGTTCCCCGCGCGTGGTGACAAACCACCTGTGTCGATCATGTGGTACGACGGCACCAAGGCGCCGCCATGGAAAACGATCGCAGGTGTAAAGAACATGCCGCCACAAGGAACATTGCTGATCGGCAAGAAAGGAAAAATCTTGTTTCCGCACAACGAACCGGTCGAACTGATCGTCGATGGCAAGTCGATCGGTTTTGATCCGCCGGCGCAAACCATCCCACGTGTCGATGCGGTAAACCCGAACCATGCCGAATGGGTCCATGCGATTCGCGGTGAAGCAAAATCGCTTTCAAACTTTGCCTATGCTGGTCGATTGACCGAAGTGGTGCTGGCGGGAACCGTAGCACACCGCGCCGGTCAGTCCATCGATTGGGACGGACCTAATATGCGAGCGACAAATTGCCCCGCAGCGGACAAATTCATCAAGCCCACGTTCCGACAACCGTGGGCGCAAACGCTTAGCTGATCAACCCGAAAACGAACTCATGCAGCGGAATCAACCGGCACCGTTGTTGATTCCGCAAATATCTCATCGACCTCTCTCTTCTTGGCAACTCGCTAGTGGGCAGCGGAACCTTGAATCAACCTAGAAAGTAAACGAGCATTGAATCAGCATCCCATACGTGTCGGCATCATAGGAACCGGCAGCCGCGGCATCACGTGTATCGGCCACCAAATCGCAACCCTGGGCAAAGAACTGGGCATGACGATCACGGCTTTTTGCAACCGGACGCCCGGTCGGATGCAAATTGCGTTGGACGAGGTCAATGAGATCGCCAAATCGGCAGGCAATACGGCCTTCGCCCCCAAATTTTATGCCGACCCGATTGATTTGATTAATGATGACAACGTTGACCTGATTGTCATCACGACCCCCACATCGTCTCACCTCGATGCGGCGATCCCAGCGCTAATGTCCGGCAAAAAAGTATACTTGGACAAACCGATCGCGCATACGATCGAAGACGCTGTCGCGATTTACGCGGCGGAACATCAATCAGACAACCCGATGATCATGGGCTTCACGCGTCGCTACGAACGCCCCTGGATCGACTTACACGACTTGCTGCAAAGCGGAGTGATCGGCGATCTGAAAATGATGCTAATCCGAGCGGTCTTGCCGTACGCTTTCTACTTTCAAACTTGGCATCGCACGCGTTCGATCAGCGGCGGCGCGATGAATGATAAGGCGTCGCACTACACCGACGTGTTCAACTGGTTTGCCGGCGGACGATGCCAACAAGCAAACGCCTTTGGCGGCCGCAACGTGTTCAAGACACTGCCCGACGCACCTGAGTTTTGTGCAAAGTGCGACTGGGATTGTGCATACCGTGCCAACCAAGTTCGTCCCGACACGCAGGATCAAATGCGTGGGGCAGTCGACCAATCGTACGACGACGAACTTGACCCGCTCAAGCGAAAAGACAACTGCGTCTACAAGGCTGGCGCCGACATCTTTGACCACGCATCGGTTCATTACCAATACGATAACGGCATCGTCGCATCGATCTTTTATACGGTTTATGGGCCACAGTCCGATGACGAAGAAACATTGGAACTGGTCGGCACCAAGGGGCGAATGATTCTGACACGGCTTCGAGGTGAAATCGATCTTGTCACTGATTACGGCGAGCGACGCAAAGAAATCATCCCTTGCCGCGCCGAAGCCTTTGAAACGTCGCACTTTGGTGCTGACAGAAAACTGGTGCAAGACATGGCGGCATTTGCACGCGGCGCTCAGCCGCCCGTTTCGGGCTGGCATGGCATGGAAGCGACGCGGATGACGATCGCCGCCATGACGTCGATCGATCGCGGCGGGCAGACCATTCAAATGAGCGATTTGCCGGACGGTCCTGCAATGAAAGGAATTCAACCTGCGACGACCAAATCCGGTATCCAAACATGAATACGTCCGAAACGAATCGGCACTACCCACTGCTGTGCATCATGATGGCGTTGCAGTTTGCCGTGTACGGCCTTTGGCTGCCGATTGCGGGTCGATTTTTGAAAGCGGATCCTGCGACCGAAGGCGGGCTGGGGTTTACCGATTCACAGGTTGGTTGGATCATTGGATTGGCGGCATCGATTGGCGCGATTTGTTCTCCGTTTATTACTCAGTTCGCTGACCGCCATTTCTCTGCACAACGTTTTCTCGGCGTGCTAATGGTTTGCGGCGGAACGGTCAAACTGATCACCGTCCAACAAACCAGTTTTCCAGCATGGCTGGCGTTGTCAGTCGTCTTTGCGATGCTGTTCATGCCCGCCGCGGCTATCTGCAACGCACTCGCCATGCGTCACCTTTCCAACCCGACGCGACAATTCGCGGGAGTCCGATTGTGGAGCACGGTGGGCTGGATATCAGTTGCTTGGTTCTTTCCCTTGATCGCGCTGAAAACGAATGTCAGCTTTCAATGGCTGCCGCCATTCTTTCGTGGTGACGACGTCGACCGGGTTGCAGCCAAAATGCTGACGTCGGTGCAATGGTCGGGAATGCTTGCGATCGGCTATGGCATCTTCGCGTTTTTCATGTTGCCAGATACACCGCCGGTGAAGACAGAAAAGAAACGTTTCGCCGCAGTCGCTGCATTCGCGATGCTTCGTCGTCCGTCATTTTGCGTGATGTTGATCGTCACTCTGATGCTAAGTGTGACGCACGTCAATTACTTTGTGCAAATGTCATCCTTCCTGAAAGTAATCGGGCTCGACGACGCCTACATCATGCCAGTCATGTCGGTCGGGCAGGGTATGGAACTGTTGATGTACGCGATCCTGGGCCGACTGCTGACCCGATTCGGTTTCCGCAAAATTTTGATCGTGGGCGCACTAGCATTCGCGGCGCGATTTGCGTTGCACGGAACGACAGACCTGCCGATCGGCATGCAAATCGCCGGACAAGCGTTTCACGGCATTTGCTATGCCTTTGTCTTTGGCACCTGCTTTATCTATGTCGATCGCGTCGCGCCCAAGGACATCAAAAACTCAGCGCAATCGGTTTACAACTTTGTATTTTACGGAATCGGTCCGTTTATGGCGGTACAGCTAAACTCCGTCTTGGCGAGCCGTTTTGCCACCGGCACCAGCCTGGATGAAAAAGGCTTTCAGGGCTATTGGTATTTCATGGCAGGCATCGGCTTGCTGGCAGCCATCATCATGGCCCTCTTCTTTCGCGATGAAACGTTGGAAATTCAAGATCAAACAACATGAACGGTTACGAACCTTACAAGACATTCTTTGGCGACATCCACAATCACTGTGGCATTTCTTACGCTCATGGATCGCTAGAAGACGCGTTGAACAATGCACGCGAGCGACTGGATTTCGTCAGCGTGACCGGGCATGCACACTGGCCCGACATGCCGGCGCCCGAACCTGACACGCAATACATCATCGACTTTCACGAGGAAGGTTTTGCGAAGCTGAAATCCGGCTGGGGCAAGATGATGCAGACACTAAAAGAGTTCAACAAAGAGGGCTCGTTCATCGTCTATCCCGGTTTCGAAGTTCACTTTTGCGCCACCGGCGACCGTAACATTTTTTACAAAGACCTGGCCGGCGAAATCCTTTACCCCAAGGATCTGGATGATCTGCACGATCAACTAAGGGGCTTACGGGAACAGGGTTCGGATTCAATCGCCCAACCGCACCACGTCGGCTATCGCAAGGGAACGCGGGGAATCGACTGGGACTCGTTCAGCGACGAATTTGCTCCGTTCGTCGAAATGCTTTCGATGCACGGTTGCTCGGAATCGAATGACAACACGCGACCGTTTCTGCATTCGATGGGACCGAGTGATTACGACAGCACAATTCTTGCGGGACTTCAGCGGGGTCGTGTGTTCGGTTTCTCGGGCGGGACAGACCACCACAGCGCTCACCCGGGCAGTTACGGACACGGTCTGACGGGCATTTGGGCAAAGGATCTTTCCCGCGAATCGGTGTGGGACGCGATGCTGAACCGGCGGATGTATGCGTTGACGGGAGACCGGATGGACATTCAGTTCGCCCTCAATGATGCGGCCATGGGATCCGTCATCCCGCATAGCGACCGTCGCGACATCCAGTTTGATGTTCGTGCCGGTGGGGCCATTGACTGTGTTGATATTCTTCGCGACGGCATCCTTGTCAAACGGTTCTCGCAGTACGAAATGGATCAAGCGGCGATCGACAACGGCGACATCATTCGAACGAAAGTGTTTGTCGAACTCGGTTGGGGAGGGCGAAACAAGACGACCAACTGGAATGTCACTTTGGGAATCAACGACGGGCAAGTGACTGCCGTGGAACCGCGCTTTCGTGGACAGGAAGTCGTCGCACCGAGTGAAGCGGATGAAGTGGCCAGTTATTTCAATAGCCGCGTCTGCGAAACGACCGACCGCTCGGTCACGCTCGAAACCGTTTCGGCCGGCAATCCTAATAATTCCACGCCCGCGATGCAGGGCATGTGCTTGCACGTGGAAGCACCGCGTGGAGCGACGGTTGAGGCGAATTTCAACGGGACAAGCGTTTCGATCCCGCTCGCAACGCTTATCCAGGGTGCCCGCACGGGACATCTCGGCAATATGGACTCGGCCGCATGGCGATTCCACCGAGCGCCGCTGGAACATCAGTGGCACTGGGCGGGGCATTGGTCCGACGACAACCGTGACGACGCAAGTTATTACATCCGCGTTCGTCAACAGAATGATCAGTGGGCATGGACTTCACCGGTTTTTGTACGAGACCACGCGGACTGATCCATACCCTTCGCTTTCAAACAAGATATCCGACAAACATGAGCAGACAGTCATGAACGTTTTCCGTCTCGGGGCCCATCGATTCCTTTTCACACTTGGTGTGATCCTCTTGCCACTGACATCGGCCGTTGCGAAGGAATCGCCACTTGAATCGCAACCTCTATCCCCTCAGGAATCGTTGGATGCGCTGCACGTTCGACAGGGATACACCGTTGAACTTGTGGCCGCCGAACCGTTGGTCCAAGACCCCGTTGCGATCAACTGGGGTGCCGACGGAACACTTTGGATCGCCGAAATGGCGGATTATCCCCTTGGCATTGATGGAAAGGGTCAACCCGGCGGCCGTATTCGCTCGCTGCGTGACACCGATGGCGATGGCAAGTACGACGAATCGGTCGTATTCGCCGCCGACATCGGATTCCCCAACGGCGTGTTCCCGTGGCGAGACGGTGTCTTTGTCACGTCCGCACCCCAAGTTCTGTTCTTGCGAGACACCACCGGTGACGGCATCGCAGACGAACGCAACGTCGTACTGGAAGGTTTTGCCGCCGATAACCAACAACTGCGAGTCAACGGATTGCGGTGGGGGCTGGACAATCACATCTATTGTGCGAGTGGTTCAAACACCCTGGCACGAGCCAAAGACACCAACGTCAAAGAAATTCGGACAGGCAACGCGGTAGCTCTGGGCAGCCGAGACTTTAGTTTTGACCCTGATTCCGGCCAACTGTTCCCACAGTCGGGGCCCACACAATTTGGCCGCAATCGCGATGACTGGGGCAATTGGTTCGGCAGCGTCAATAGCTATCCGCTTTGGCACTTTGTGATGGAAGACCACTACGTTCGCAGAAACCCACTGTTTGCGGCTCCTGATTCACGACAGCAGCTACTGATGCCACGCAACCCAAAGGTGTATCCAGCCAAGTCACCCGAAAAGCGTTACCGCAGCTCACAACACTCAGGCCGCTTTACGTCCGCCTGCAGCGGGATGATTTACCGCGACGAGTTGCTGTTTCCCACCGACGAAAGTCAACACTCGTTTGTTTGCGAGCCCTTTCATAACCTGGTCCAGCACAATGTGCTGCGTGATGACGGGGTCAGCTTTGTCGCTTCGCGCGATCCGAAAGAGCCCGTGTTTGACTTTTTTGCGTCAAAGGACCGATGGTGCCGACCGGTCATGGTCCGCACCGGCCCCGACGGTGCCCTCTGGGTCGTCGACCTGTATCGCTATGTCATCGAGCATCCGCAATTCCTAAGCGACGAAGGCAAGGCCGAGCTCGAGCCCCATTATCGCGCCGGACACGAACGTGGTCGCATCTATCGCATTTATCCAGAGAACAACCCGCCGCGAAGCATCGCGAAACTCGATCAAGCATCAACGGAGCAATTGGTCGAATCACTCGAGTCGCCCAACGGCGTCGTTCGCGACCTGGCGCAGCAACAGTTGCTGATACGTGGTGATGACGGATCCGCCACGATGCTGAAAACGTTAGTGTTATCAGGCAAGTCGCCACTGGCACGTCTGCACGCCCTGTGCGCCTTGGACGGGCTAGATGCGTTAACGCCCGAAGTGCTTGTCTCCGCGATGGCGGACGATCACCCCGGCGTTCGTCGCCGCGCCGTGCGGCTCGCCGAACTAGCCGGCAAACAACGAAACGATGTTCGTGCTGCGGCACTTCGACTGACCGACGATCCGGATAAAAAGGTTCGACTGCAACTAGCGAATTCGTTGGGCGAGTGGAACGAGCATTCGTCCACCGCACCGGCCCTGGCGAAACTCGCAATGTCCGGCGCCGACGATTCCTTCATGATCGCTGCAATCATCAGCTCGATCGACTCGTCGAACATCGAAGAGATTTTGCACATCGTTCTTAAAAAACGATCCGATCCCGACGTGGGCATTTTGGCCGGACGATTACTGGCGCTCTCGGCGGCGATGGATAAGAACGAAGCGATCGTGACCTCGTTGAACCAGTTTGTCGATGCCGAAGACCAAGCGACCCTGATGTGGCAATTCGGGACTCTGGCTGGATTACTGGACGCATTCGATCGACAGGGCAAGTCGCTTGACGAAATCACCGGGCCGTTAGGTCCGCAGGGTAAAGCTGCCGGAGAACGCGTCGCAAACCTGATCGATCGCGCCCGCATGATCACGCTGGATCCGAAGATCGAAACCGAAAAACGGTTGATTGCGATGCCGTTGATGGCTCGACAAGACGACTCGCAGAAATCGGACATCGAGTCCCTGGGCGACTTGCTTGAACTGCAGACCCCTGTCGGAGTGCAATTGGGTGTCATTTCGCATCTTGGCACACGATCGGCACCTGAAATCGCGGACATTCTTTTGGATCGATGGTCCAGTCACAGTCCGCGCGTTCGCGCGTCCATCCTTAGCGTCTTGCCCACCAAACCGGCATGGTTGACCACATTGCTCGATGCGATTGCTGCGAAGCGTGTCGTTGCATCGGATATCGATTCGGCAAGTCTGCAAACGCTGTTGGTGACCGGCAATCGCGAGCAGCGCGATCGAACGGCTGAACTTCTCGCGGGCACCCTCGATACGAACCGCCGACAAGTCGTAAAAGACCACCAAGTCGTCTTGAAAATGAAAGGTGATCCTGAACGTGGACGTCAAGTCTTTAAAAAAGACTGCTCAACCTGTCACCAACTCGATGGAGTTGGAAATGACATTGGCCCTAACTTGGTGTCAATCACGGACAAGCGTCCCGAATCATTGTTGTCGTCGATCCTTGATCCCAGTGCGGCGGTCGATTCAAAACACGTTATGTATGTCGCGTTGACCGTAGACGGCAAAGCACTTAGCGGAATTCTAAAAAGCGAGTCTGGCAACAGCATCACGCTGATCAACCAGGAAAACAAGCCGCAAACCATCTTGCGCAGTGAACTCGAAACGCTGAAGTCGACCGGTAAATCATTGATGCCCGACGGATTTGAAAAACAGCTCACCCATCAAGACCTGGCCGACGTGATGGCCTACGTCGCCGTCGCAGGCGATACCGCGACCACGAGTGCCAAACGCGTTAAGACTCGCGTCGGATTCGCCGAGAAAGACATCTCGCCAAAAATCGGCATGGAACGCCCGGGAAACTACTTCAAAAATTTCCACACCGCGTTTCATGACCCGTGCAAAGTTCGCGTGGCTGTGTTTGACGACGGTCAGCAACAGGTTGCCCTCGTCAGTGTCGATGCGCTGATTGTCCGCAGCCCATTAGTCCACGCGGCGCGACAACGGATCGCTCAAGAGACGGGTATCCCCGCGTCGTCGATTATGATCGCTGCGACACACTCACATTCCTCCGGGCCCACCGGAATGTTGCTGCCGGGTGAGTTCGATCACGCCGACGATTTCGTACAACACCTTGCTTACGAAGAATCGACGATGGCTGATTCGAGCTATCTTGAACTCGTCGAAAATCAAATCGTTGCCGGCGTCGTCGAAGCCTACGAGCGATGTGATCACGTGAAAATGGGATTCGGTTCAGGATACGAAGACTCCGTGACGTTCAACCGACGATTCCGGATGCGAAACGGCCAAACCTATACATCACCACGGGCCGGAAATCCTGACATCATCGAACCGGCCGGGCCGATCGACCCCGACGTCGGCGTCATTGGCGTCTGGTCCGCGGCGGGTGAATTGACGGGGTGCGTCGTCAACTTTTCTTGCCACGCGACGACCAATCCACCCGGCATTTCGGCCAATTACATCTATTACCTTGAGCAACAAATCCGCACGACTTTCGGTGATCAGGTCATATTGGTATTCCTGGCGGGCGCATCGGGTGATGTAAACACATCGAACAACCATAGCAAAGTATTCCCCATGGTCGGCGAAACTGCCGGTCGGCTGGTCGGTGCAAAAGTTGGCGCAGAAGCCGTCGAGCAGTTGTTGCAGATGGGCAAAACTGACGACGCAACCTTGGCCGCCTCGCAGAAAATCCTGCAGATTCCGCGCCGGGTGCCTTCGAAAGATCGAGTTGCGATCGCACGACAGAAAGTCCGTCAGCCCAAGACTCGCGAAAACACTGCCGAATGGATCTTTGCCAAGGAAACGGTGTTACTGGATGCACTGATCCAAAAGGAACCGGTACGCGACGTCGAGATTCAAGCCATCCAGGTCGGGCCGGTCTGCTTTGTGACAACACCGGCGGAGTATTTCTGCCAGTATGGACTCGACCAAAAAAAGGCCATCGACTTTCCGATGACCTTTCCCGTTAGCTTGGCCAACGCCTGCGTCGGATACGTGCCGATCGAAGACGCTTTCGGCCCCGGCGGCGGCGGCTATGAAACTCGCATGACCAGCTACAGCAACTTGGTGCCGACCGCCGGACGCTTGATGGCGAATACGGGGATCGAGCTTGCCAACGAAATGAAACCCGATCCCGTGCCAGAACTTCCTCAGGCACCGGAATTCAAGGAGTCTTGGTCCTATGGTTCGGTCCCACCTGAGCTGGAATAGTCACCCCGGCGGCACAGTCGCGACCAGAAACGACGTTGGTTACCATGCATAGCCAGCTGACGAACACTTGCTTTGCGGGCTGGCAACAGCGACTGTCGATGGCGACCGCGTTCAAAATCGCAATGTGCTAGCCGACCCGTTGGGCGGCGATTTCTTTGGATCGTTTCAGATCAAGCTTGCCTGTGCCCAGCATTGGAATTTGATCGAGCTGAAAAAAACTATCGGCGCTGGGGATGAACAGGTTTGGCAGTCCGGCTTGCCGAAGTTTTTCACGCGCTTCATCAGGACTAACATCCGAGGGCAGGTGCAGCACAATCAACCGCTCGCCTTTCTTGGGACAAGGCACCGATGTGACACAGACTCGAATCTCGTCGTCGTCTTCGCCCTGCTGAAAGATTTTGGCCAGCTCTTCTTCGACGCGAAGGTGCGGGACCATTTCGCCACCGATCTTTGAGAACCGGCTCAATCGACCGGTGATATGGATAAACCCTTGATCGTCGACGTGTGCAATGTCTCCGGTTGAATACCAACCGCCGTGGATTGATTTGCGAGTCAATTCGTCTTGATTGGCGTAGCCCTGCATCACGTTGGGGCCGGCGATTAGCAACATGCCGTCTTCGCCTTCGAGCAGTTCGACCGTCTCGTCATCGGGCGATACCACGCGAGCCGACACGCCGGGGAAAGGCCGACCGACGCTTCCTTCGACCAAGTCCGGTTGGTACTTTGCGGACGAGCGGGTCGGTGGAATGTTGACCGATACCAAAGGGCTCAGCTCGGTCGTTCCGTAACCTTCGACCGGCCGAACTCCGAATTTCTCTTCAAACGCACCGAACAAGTCCGCTGGCATCTTTTCGGCGCCGACCACGACGACGTCCAGATTCTCAAACTGCTTAGGCTCAACCCGTCGCAGATACCCGCGCAAGAAGGTGGGTGTTCCCAACAAAACCGTCGCCTTGAATCGTTCGGCCAGCTTACCGACTTGTCGCGCGTCCAGTGGATTGAAGTGATAAACGCCTTTCGGTCCTAATACCATGACCGCCCACAACGTGACGGAGTATCCAAAGGAGTGAAAGAACGGCAAGACACCCAACACCGTATCGTCATCGTCAAGGTGAATGGTTCGCTCGATCGCATCGACGTTGTGGCTGATATTGGCGTGACTGAGCAAAACGCCCTTGGGCATTCCTGTCGAACCGCTGGTGAAGATCACCGTGAGCAAGTCGTCGGGCTGAACCGTACTGAGCCCCAGGACGCGCCGCAGCAGGCTTGCCGGAATCAAGTTAGCCTGGATAAACGCAATCGCTTTATCGGTCGTGGTCACCTTGTCTTTTAAAGATTCCAGCAAGACGACATTTGAATCGACTTCCAGGTCTAACCTGCTCAAAAATTTTTCGCTAGTCAGCACGTGTCTGATGCCGACATCCTTGATGCAGTGGTTGATGACATCGCTGCTGACGGTGTAGTTCAAATTGGCCGTGATGCGTTTGTCCATTGACAGCGCCACGTTGATCAGCACGCCGCCAACACTCGGCGGCAACAAAACACCGACAAACGATTCGTCGTCGTCAAGTATCTCGCGGCGCATGACGCGGCGCAAAACGAGCGCTTTCACCAACGATTCGCGACCGCCCGATTCTGCGCCGGTGGAATCCGCGATTTGCATACGGCGGCCATGTCGGCGCCACACCGAAATAACACGACTGGGCAGCACCGGATAGTCGCGTCGAGCTTCGATACTCGCGCGGCTGCCGAGTTCTTGAACGCGGCTTCGCATCCGGCTCAGCGATTCGGTTCCCGCAATGGGCTCACCCAGATACAAGGTTAACGTGCGACGAAAACGGCGCGGCCACTTGAAAAAGAACTTGCCGCCGGCAAAGCCAAAGATGCTGTCCCACATTCCGTCCAGCCACATCGGCACGACGACGGCATCGGTGCCCTTGAGTATTTTGGTGACTCCTGGACGAAACGCTTGCAGCTGGCCGGTGCGTGTGATCGTGCCTTCGGGGAATAGGCCGATCACGTCACCGTTGACGACCGCCTCGCGAGCTTGCCGCAGGGCGCGGCCGATCGATTTGGGATTGGGCATCATCAAAATGGTGTCGAACGCGTCGCCCGCCCACTTTGCCAACCGTGTTTTGAAATTGCTGCCATCGACGACGAAGCGGACGTTGCGTGGCAACATCCACAGGATCAAAAAACCGTCAATCCAGGAAACATGGTTGCAAACAAGTACACACCCTTTTTCCTTGGGCAAATGCTCTAATCCAACAATGCGTTTGCGATAGATCAGCTCGAAGATCGGCCGCAGCAGCACTCGAAAGAATTTCCGAGGCGAAACCAATGCCAAAATCAAAAGTCCCACGGCAATCGCGGCCAAGAAAATCACTGCATACCACAGAACGTTCACACACGCCTTCCTAAACACAAGAAACACAGACGCGAGCATGACACTCGCACACACTCCATCGCCTGGGCGACACGAAACATCGACCGGACGTCACGAAACCGCCGTTCGTCGTCGCGGGGGTTGGGCACATGGTAGCGGATTTCGCGTGCCGTTTCGTGGTCAGTTTGGCCCCCTCTGGTCACCGATTCTCGTCGATGCCGCTAGCCGCTGGCCGCTGGCCGCTGGTCGACGGTCGACGGTCAACGGTCAACGGTCTCGGGTCAGCAAACGGATCCGCTGCGGCACACCACAGCGAAGTCCACCATGTCGCGGCGCTCGGTCGTATTGGGGCGAGCTATTATTGAGGCCGGGCGATTACTGAGGCGGGGCGTGCTCGTGACCTTGGTGCAGCTGCCTCTGGGCTTCGAGGATCGCTTGTTTGACGTCCACGTATTTAGGCTCGGGCAATTCGTCCGGCCGCCGGATGACTTCGGCGGTCAAGATACGATCCGGCGGAACGATGACCTTGTCTTTCTTGTCTTTTTCGGCGGGGTCCACGCGGCGCAGCGAGCACACCACATCCATGCCTTCGATGACTCGACCGAACACGGTCTGATTGCTGCTAACCGACGAGACCGGCAAGAACAGGATCGCGAACTGGCTGCTGGCCGAGTTGGGAACGAATTGCCCCGTTTCACCGATCGGCATTTTCGCCATCACCAATGACCCACGAACCCCGTGTCTGGCGTTCTCGTTTTTATGCTCATCGATCAGGAACTCGCCTGTATTGCCCATGCCGTTGCCCGATGGATCACCGGTCAGGGCGAGCAAATGTTCCATCACTTGGTAGAAATCCAGATCGTCATAAAATCCGTCTTCGACCAAACCGATAAAGTTGGAAACGGCCGACGGCGCGGAATCAATGAACAGTTCCAGCACGATATCGCCTCGCGTGGTCGACAATTTCACTTGTGGCAGTTCTTTTCCTTCGTCCGCCTTGCGGGCCGCCAACTCTGCGGTCCATTGCTCTTCGATTTTGTCCATATAGAACATCAGCGACTTGTCGATTTCTTCCATGTGTTCCTCGCCCATCGCTTCGTAGATTTTTTTGGCAAGCCGGAAGTCGCCGACGCACACAGCAGATCGTGCTCCGCCACGAAACAAAAAGATTTCACGCGCATTGCCGTCGATCAGCTGCACACAGCCTCGCAAAGTCGAAACGTCATAGATGTCATTATCTTCACGATACTTCAGCGTCGTTCCAATAAACGTCACGGCATCCGGGACAAGCTTCAGTGGCAGCAATCGGTCGGCGGCGTCATAGGTCTCGCGCATCAGTTGGCGAAACCGGTCGCGATGCTCGCGGTACCGTCGCCTGGCGTCGGCGGATTGATCTTCGCCGTTTTGAAAGTGAATATGCGTGGTCCGCATTTGCGTCAATGCGTCGATCAGCTGTTGATGCAAATCTCGAAATTTCGCCTCAGCTTCCGCCGCAGCCGCCTCTTGCTCGGGTGTCAATTCAACCGCGACCGGCGGTTTGGGCGGCGTTGTAGGATCCGCTGATTCAGCCGATGCCGAGTCATCATTGCCGCGACCCTCTTCACTGGCACCATCTTCACGGGCACCATCCTCACTGGCACCATCCTCACTAAGCGCCGTTTCTGACTCATCCGCCTCTGCACCGTCTGGGCTCGCGGGTGACTGAGAATCCGCATCCTGGGCACAAGCGACCGAACAAAAACAGGGCTGGCCCCCAGCGATGATCAGCGTGATCGTCAAGGCGTAAAGAGACAAACTGGAAAAACGGATGCGTTTCATGTCCAGGATCGACCGGAAAGATAGGATTGCGGATATGCCAACACGAAACGTACGCAACAAGCGGCGATTCGGTTTTTGAGTGTGGACGTTATACTTGCCCGAATGAATCAGCGAAACAAACCTCGAAATACGGCCCAGCCGACCAAACTGCGTGTGATCGGCGGCGATATGCGCGGACGGCCCATCGTGTACCACGGTGCCGACTTTACCCGTCCTATGAAGGACAATATCCGCGAAAACCTGTTCAATATCCTGGGACGGGCCTGCAAGGGAGCCATCGCATTTGACATGTTCGGCGGCACCGGCGCCCTCGCTTTCGAATCGCTCAGCCGCGGCGCCGTGAGGGCCGTGACGATTGAACGATCACGACACGCGAATCGATACATCGAAGAAACGGCAGAGAACCTGGGCGTCCGCGATCGTTTAAAAATCCTGTCCGGCGACGCATTTCAACTTGGCAGCCAGCTTTTGTTGCCCCCGGCCGACGACACGCCTTGGATTGTCTTTCTTTGTCCACCCTATGTTCTGTGGGAAGAGTCACTCAGTGATCTGAACCGACTGATCGAGCTGACGCTTGAGAATGCGCCACCGGGCAGTGTGTTGGTTGCCGAAACGGAAAAGAAGTTCGATCCCGAGTTGTTCCCTAAAGGTGACTGGGATTTCCGCGTCTATGGCGGGACACGCCTCGCGTTCATCGAACCGGCAATGCGTTGCGGCCTGGAATGTTAAGGGCAACGGTGCCAGTGCGATATTCCCACGGATTCTTTCCAGCCGCCGGAACAGGCTCGCGGTTCAGCCGTGGATCGCACATCAACACGGCTAGCACCCGCAGTCGTGTTTGAACCCACTTCCCAATTGCCAAACGCGAGCGAAGGATCTTGGCAGCAAGAATCACATCCCGGATTGCAGTGCCTTTTGCAGAACGCATTGATCGGGTGAAACGGATTCACCGCGTCGATATTTCTCTAACAACTTGCGAGACTCGGCGGCCAGCATACGCCGCACCTCGCGCCGCTTGCCTTTGACGCGAGCGATTTTCATGTGATCGTAAGCGGTGGTTTGGTGCCGCATCCAAGCGATGACTGCCGACTCGGCCCGTTGCTCGATCGGGATGCGTTGCGTCCTCGCGACGGTACCGCTGCCGACGGGCGTGGCGTGCTCGGCAATGGCATTGGCCAACTGTGATTCCAGCTGGCGGTGCTTGCCGTCGAAACGTAAGAAACGGGTCAACGCGTCGCGAAAATCTTCCACATATTCGGCCTGCTTTTTGTCGCGTCGTTGCGCATCGGACTGACGCCGTTTGGCATATGCCTCGGTAGACCGCTCGGCTTCAAGATCGGCGCGAATCGCTTCGATCCGTTCGCGCGGCGCCCACACGCCGCGCGAGAACATGCGGCGTCCTTTCTTTTCTTTCACGGTCCAAGTCGGCCCGGCCGCTTTGACGCGCCGGGTGAGTCCGGCGTCACCGGGTGGCAACAATTCCCAGTCGTCCGGTGCGTGCAATATTTGTCCGTCGTCCGTCTTGACGCTGCGAGCGTCGTTTCCGGGCGAGACGATCCGTGTCATGGTCGGCATCTGCGTTTCACCATCCTTGTCCAGTGAGTGGTCGTTCGGTTCGGCGGACAATTCGTTCCGCGGGCGATGTGTTCCGCAGACGATTCATTGCGAGCTCACTGAGCTGCTTTAATTATCGCGGCTCTGCTTTCGCGGGATAAGAATCGTAATGACGAGCACTTTCACCCGTCCAGTAGGGCGACGATCCCCAAAGTGGAACTGTCGGTAACATCGATTCCCATTCGCCGAGCTGCTGGAACAACTCTGTCACCCGAGTCGAATCGCTGCCAATCAGATCGGCGCTTTCCGCCAAGTCGTTTCCAGGGCGAAACATCTGCGCGGGTCGATGTGAAAGCCGAATCAGTTTCTCGTCGCCGTCCAGCACCGCCGCTTGACCTTGCAACCGCCAGAACAACGTACGGCGTGGGGCGGCAACTTCGCCGCTTAACTGAGGCAACACGTTGACGCCGTCATACGCCCCGTACCGCTGGACCATGCGTTTGCGATTTTTTGCGTCCTCGTGTGACTTCGGCTCGGCAAGCTTCAGTGGCGTTGCATTCGCAGCAGCCATGAACGTCGGCAACAGATCAAGACTGGAGACAACCGACGAATGGATGGTCCCGGCTGGCAAGCGATCAGGCCACGAATAAATTGTCGGCACGCGGACACCGCCTTCTCGCAAAGTACCTTTCACGCCGCTCAAGGGTCCGTTCCAACTGGCATTGCCCGTCGCTCCGCCATTGTCGGAAAAGAACACAATCAGAGTATTTTCTAATTGACCGCTCGATCGAAGGTGATCGCGAATCCGTCCAACACCGCGATCAAGTGCCAACATCATCGCCGCATACGTCCGACGTTTCGAATCCGCGACGTTCGGAAACTGCGCGAGGTCAGCTTCGGTCGCCTGCAGCGGCCCATGGGGCGCGTTGTACGAAAAGAATGCAAACCACGGCTGATTCGACCCACTGCGTTGGTGCGAGGCGATGAACCGGAGTCCTTCATCGGTGAAAAAATCGGTCAGATAATCGCTGCTGAATTCCGTCAATGGCACGCCGTTACGCTCGAGCGTGTGTTTGCCTTTGGTGGGAAAGTAATGATGGCCACCGGTCAACATGCCACAGAAATGATCAAACCCTCGGTCGTTCGGGTGAAACCCTTCGCCCGTGCCTTGATGCCACTTGCCGATCAATGCGGTCGCATATCCTGCCGAACGTAAGTGGTCACCCAGGGTGTGTTCGCCGGGAGGCAGCCCCAACAACTCGGGGCGAGTTGCATAGCTCGACGCCCCTTTGTTCAAGTTGCCTTGATAGCCGAATCGGCGTGGGTCGCGACCGGTCAACAAACCTGCCCGTGATGGTGAACACACCGAACTGGCAACATAGCCTTGTGTGCAGAGAACGCCTGCATCGGCAAGCGCGTCCAGGTTGGGTGTCTTCAACAGAGTGCTGCCGGTGCATCCCATGTCCCCATAGCCCATGTCATCGGCAAGGATGATCAAAATGTTCGGCCGCGCCCCCGTATCGGCACCGGCAACCACATTCCCGCCTTGACAGAGAATGCACAACAGAAAGGTGATCAACGAACAAAGGATTCTGCAATGCGTGCGGACGCATCCAAGCCACCCGCTTGCCAGGTTGTGTACGGATGTTGATTCAACCAATGAAGTGTTTCCTAAAAGACCAACGGACATCAACAGCTTCTCCATTGAACGAAAGAAATGCGAGCGTATTCGACGCCAAGATGATACGTATTCCCTTTCGTGTCTTCCCTTTCGCGTCGAAATCAACTTGCCAATGAGTCGACAAGTCGCCGAACCAAGTCGGCAAACTCAGCGCGACCACAGCAGTTCCCATCCAAGTCCCAGTAAAGCACTGTCGGCCCGGCATAAGGGCCAAGCAGCCGCGAGAACAACAAACCCTACTACGCCGTTGATCGCCAAAGCAACCGCCGAGTTGATCGCGGATCATTTCGTTTCGCGTCGCCACAACGTACGGATGCAACCCAGCGACACCTGATCAAACGAACACATGCCGCCACAAGGGAAATCGAAAAAACTCGGAAAACTTGAGCGATTGGCAGAAAAGGGAAAATCTGCAGAGGGGATTCAGTGTAGATTCAGCCCTGCACACGAATGCAAGCAATTCGCAACCTGAATCGTATCACACTCCTCTGAAGACGCCGGGAAGACGAACATCATGAACCGAACGATAAGAACACTATTGGTCTGTGTCGCATTGCTTTGCGCACCGAAAGCGGATGCGGCCGCGATCCTTCACTACGATGATGATTCAATAACGGGCGGCAATGTGGTCGGACAGGCGTTGACGAGTCTGGGCGAAGTTCCCACGGTGACCGATCATGCGAATTTCGCGACCGACCTAGGGAGCCAGCCTTGGGACTTGGTGGTTGTCGATATATCAGCGAATGCTATTTCAGCACCGAATGTCGCATCACTCATCGGATACGTGAACGGCGGTGGCAAGGCTATTTTGTCGTATTGGGACTTGGATTCAGTCCCGGCACTAGCGACAGCTTTTGAAGCCAGTGTGGCGAATGACTTTTTTTCACCGCAGTCTGTGCATGCTTGGGCCCCCGGACATCCGATTTTTAACCAACCCAACGCGGTCGCATCGCCTATCACATTCACCGGAACCACTTTTATTGACAACGGCGACGAACTTGATGCGATAGGCGGAGGAATGGCGCTTGGCGGATTTTCACCTGCCCCCATGGCCGGTCAAGCAGGAATCGTTCTCGGCAATGGTGGTCGAACGATTGTCAACGGTTGGTTATTCGACGACTTGGAGTCTATCCCGGGAATCGATTTCACCGCCAACGAAATCAATTTTGTCTTGAATGGTGCCGCGGTTGTACCCGAACCAACATCGCTTGCGGTATTCGGTTTAGGATTCTGCTTGGCCGGGTTCGGTACTTCCGGCCGACGCCGACGCCCCAAGGCCTGAGTCAGAGTTCAACGAAAAGCCTTCGACGCGAACCGACTTAAGACTTTAAAGAACGTGCGACCACCAGAATCGCACGTTCTTTTTTATGCGCAGAGATGTTTTTGCGCCGCGCAACATGAGATGCATGCCAATTGGCAAATGGAGCCGCTCTCACGGTCACGAGTATCGCGATAATCATGCACCAGCGATCAGATTCAATCGCGGGTTTCGATCACCAGCCGGCCTTGTAATCCGGCGCGTATGCGATGATTGGGATTGCGAATCGTCGCCCAAAGCCTAGCCTGGGATGTGACCGCGTGGACCTCGGGCGAAACGAACGCGACTTCGCCCGTCAACGGCAGCAACGAATCTTTTGCCTTTGTCCCCAAGTCGGGATAGAACTTTACCCTCGCGCCGACCAACTCGGGCCCATACGAACGACCATCGACAAAACATTCCACACGAATCGGATCCAACGCGATCACGCGAACGATCGGAGTGCCGGGTTCGACCCATTCGCCCGGCTCAATCGCAACTTCCGCCACGATGCCGTCGACGGTCGTCTTGATCGCGTGTTTGTCCAGCATCGCCTGGGCGATTTCGAGTGCTGCCTGCTGTTCACCGGCCCTTGCTCGGGCGACCGCCAATTCATGCTTCGCTTGTTCGATGGCCAGCTGTGACTGATCGACCACAAGTTTCAGTCTTTCGATTTCGGTGTCACTGATGGCGCCTGCGTAACGCTGATTGGCTTGCAAACTGGCCTGCAATTCTTGCCGGCGGACTTCCAGCGTTCGCTCGGCAAAACGTTGATCAATATCGTTACTGCTTTCCAACTGAGCGGCCTGCAGCTTGGCGCGCGCGGCAGCGACCTCGGTGCGCGCGTGTTGATCGTCCAATTGAACCATGCACACCCCGGATTGGACCCGCACGCCTTCGACGACGTTGACCTGCGAAACGACACCTGCAATCGGCGATGCGACAAAGGTATTTTGGATCAGTGAGACCTGTGCCCCGTTGACTTTCAGATCAGTGATTTCCGGATCAGTAATTTCCGCATCAGTGATTCCTAAATCAGTTTCGGCCGCAGTCGCAGTCCAGCCGTGCAACGCGACGAGGGCGAGGATCGTGATGTAAGTCCGCATAGCTAGCTCGATGATTCATGATTGACGATGCTGCACCGCCAGCTAATAGTAATCATTCGGCGTGAGGTCGAAGACGTTTTTTTCGCTTGAAGTGTGGCGGATTGATGAACGAAACCAAGAATCTGATGATTTGCGTCTCGACCGTCGCGTCTCGAGATGATGCCGAGGCAATCGCCGCTACATTGCTGGACCGTTCGCTGGCGGCTTGTGTGCAAATCGAGGGGCCCATTCAAAGCCATTATGTTTGGCGGGGCCAGCGGCACGCTGATGATGAATACCGCTTGGTCATCAAGACAGCCGCAGATCTGGTTTCAGCGTTGAAACGAGCGCTCGCCGAAATCCATTCATACGACGAGCCGCAGATTCTATTCATCAGCGTCAGTGATGCGGCGACCGGGTATTGCGACTGGGTTCTTGCTCAGACCGCTGCGGGCCATCGCCAATAATCTGCTTGGCCGTCATCGATTTTGGCTAGCTGCGGGCTCCTTCTCGCTGCATCGTCAATTGTCTCTGCACCGACTTGCCACCAAAAAACTGATTCGGAACGAAGCTGTTTCCGTCCAGCGGCACCTGGACGCTGATGGTAACTTCGTTCGTGTCGCGGCGAATCACCGCCGGCGTGACGGCGATATTGACGTTCGTCAAACCCAATGTGTTCAGAACTTGTGCGGCTTGATTGCGTGCTTCATCGGCGGTCGCGCCAGGAATGATCGCAACGCGGGCAGCTTCGTACACCGCGTTGTCGGCGGTATGCCGAATCATGGCAACTCGGCAAAACTCGAATGCGGCAAAGAAAAACAGGAACAACAACGGCGCGACAACGGCAAACTCAATCATCGTGGCACCCGTTCGACGATGCGCGGATTTCGCCTTGCAGACGGTTCGGCGTCGGATCGAAGCGCGAGTAGCGTTCATGGTTACGTTTCCAGATAAGGATCGAACATGATCGGCTCGATCGGGAAAGGATTTGACGGCCATCGTCTCGATGTCGTTCATCAGATTACTCCGTCATCACCGTACTAAGACTCAACGCAATTTCGCGATAAATGTCACGCAACTGGTCGCCGGTCAGAGCGTGAAAATGTCGCCCGCCTCCGATCTGAGCGACCTCTCTCATGCGTGCCAAGTCGGCGTTGCCACCAAAGGTGATGGTATGAATTTGGACGCCGTCACTGGCAAGTGATTGTGCGACGGTTCGTGGTTCAGGACCGCGGTTATGCCGACCGTCAGTCATCACGATCATGGTGCGTTCAACGAAATCAGCGCTACGACCGTTATTCATGATCACTTGGCCAGCTTGCATACCGCGACTGATACTCGTGAATCCACCCACACGCATCGTGTTCATTGCCGTCGAGATCAATCCCAGATTCGCCGTCAGTGGCACATCTTGACTTGCACGATCGTTGTACGAGGCGAGTCCGACGCGTTCATCGACCGGCGTCGCGTTTAAAGTCGAAACAAAGATGTTAATCGCGGATCGCAGATCGGCGATCTTTTGTCCTTGCATCGAACCGCTGCGGTCGACAACCAGCACCACGTCGCGCTCGATATAGGTGGCGGTCGCGTTGATTTCTGGTTCAAAGAAATCGACACCAAAAATGTTTCCGAAAAAATGGGGCACAGGGCCCGATAGCGATGCCTGCGTTCGTCGCCCGTTCACTTGAACGCTATTGGTTGGGTTTCCAGCGCTGCTGAATTGAAAACGACCGTTGGGCTGTTCTTCGCTGCGTCCAAACTGAAAATCACTTGGCCCCAACTGCAACGGTGTGCCGTCGACCAGATTGAGAGCGGCGATTTGTTGTCCCCGGGCGATGGCTTGGTCGCGACTCTGTGTCCGTGAAAGTTCCAGTGCCGCCGCTTTGGATGCGGCATCGGTGGCGCTGCGCAGTTCTGTTCGCGCCAATTGCATGTGCGCGACGTCGATGGAAAAAGCAACCGTCGCCATGAATCCGATCAACATCACGACGATCAGAATCAGCATGGCTCCACGTCGCCGCGCGGCTTGACGCGACGCGGCGCCGGCAGACCGGCAAGATCCGGCCGAGCATGGATTCTTCTGAATACGTGTCATTCTTTCACCATAGTGACGCGAGAGGTAAGCAAACGATCGGCCACGAACTGTCCGGCAAGCGGACTGTTGATTGCGGTGGGCGCCGTGACCTGAACAATGATTTCGTCACCCCGTTGTGCGGTTGTCGGGTCATTTCCCGGAAACGTGATTTGAAAACCCTGCACCTGACGTGCGGTCAGAATGGCCCGGGCTCGTGCGTCGGCGTCTGCGCTGACCGATGCGCTGCGAATCGCCTCGCGAGCACCTTCGTAGGCGGCCACCCCGAGCGATTGTTTAAGGAAGATAAAGCTGGACGCTTCGATCGATCCCATCACCAGCAGGACGATGACAGGCAGACAAACAGCGAATTCGACGGCGGCAACGCCGCGTCGTTTCGATCCGTTGGGTCTCGATGTTCGAGTTCGGCGAAGGGTGGCGAATCTACTCATCACGAATACTTCTTGACGTGTGAAAATTGCGGTCGCGAAAACGGCGGCGATGACGCTATGCGTCTTCTTCGCTGGACTCGGACGGATTCGGGTGACAGCGGGCGACCAACGTGTTGAAGTTCTGAGCAATCTCTTGCCAGTAATCGTTGGTGCGGAAATGCAGTGGTGTGACCGCACGCCCCTCGCTCGCTTCGGCCAGCGATGATCGCAGACGCATGATCGGACCGGCAAATCGATTGGTCAATTTCAACGTGTCCCAGACAAAGGCTGGAATCAGTGCCATCGTGATAATAAAGAAGGGCAGGAACCGTCGCGCCGTGTCGGCAAAGGTCTGTCCCCAATCTGCATCGGGCTGTTCGAACAATCGAATCCATATCATCAATGCAATGGTGTTGCAGATGAAAAACAAAATCCAGTGGATCGCGATCTTGCGAAGAACGCCACCTTGAACTTCGGGATCAACGAGCGCCTTGCGGCGTTTGGTTGTCGTCGTAGCCATCGAACAGCCTAAAAATGTGAACGGTCGAGAACGGATTGTTTGGAAGTGACGGATTACGTCTTACTGGGAACGTACAACACGGTTAGCGATTGAGACGGCTGCGGGACCAAAAAGGGCAAGGCAATATCGGTCTGCCGCATCGTCTCGAAGAATTTTCATGATTCGCAACGGATGTTGCGATTTCGCATCCGGGCACCCCATCGGCACAACACACACCACCGGCAAATTCCCCACCCGCCCGCCGACGACCCGAGCGAGGTTACAATCAAAAGCAAAGAAGCTGCCCGAAACCGTTTTACGAGAGTTTGATGATCCGAACCGCCGCCATCGCCGCTTTGACGATCCTGACCGTTCCGACCGCTTGGTCGGCCGAATCTGCAAAGACACGCCGACCCAACATCGTGCTGATTCTTGCGGATGACTTGGGCTACGAAACGGTTGGATGCTACGGCGGCACGTCCTATCGAACGCCGAACATTGATCGCTTGGCGGCACAAGGGATTCGGTTCGACCACGCCTATGCCATGCCGCTGTGCACGAACACTCGCGTGCAGTTGATGACGGGAAAGTACAACAACCGAAACTGGAAATCATTTGGAATCCTGGACCCCGCCGCCGATACCTTTGGCCACATGATGCAGCGAGCCGGTTACAAGACGTGTATCGCCGGCAAGTGGCAAATGCACTCTTATGATCCACCGGACTACCCCGGCGCGGCGTTGAGGCGAAGCACGGGTATGCTGGCCGGCGATGCCGGTTTTCACGAGTACTCGCTCTGGCATACCGGCCACACCGAGGACAAAGGTTCACGTTATGCCGACCCTGTGATTGATGAAAATGGAACGCTGCGACGTGACACGCTTGGAAAATACGGCCCCGATTTGTGGGTCGAATTCATCGGCGACTTTATGCGTCGACATCGCGACGAACCGTTTTTTGTGTATTACCCGATGGCGTTGCCGCACAACCCGATGGTGCCGACGCCCGACAGTCCCGAGTGGGACGATCCCGCGCGACGGCACAGCGACGAGACGCCGTTTGCCGCCGATATGATCGAATACACCGACAAGCTGGTCGGTCGTGTGGTGCGCCAAGTGGAAGAACTCGGACTTCGCGAAAACACATTGATTCTTTTCTACAGCGACAACGGAACTAACGCACGCGTCGCATCCCAGATGGGCCAACGACGCGTCCGAGGCGAAAAGGGACTCGGCACCGATCTGGGTATCCGCGTTCCGATGATCGCCAACTGGAAAGGCGTCACGCCGACTGGAGTCGTCTCTAACGACCTGATCGACTCGGTCGATTTTCTGCCGACCATTCTCGAGGTTGCCGGGGCCACTGACCAAATTCACGAACCCATCGACGGCATCAGTTTTAACGACGTGATCGGTGGCGATGGCCCGTCCCAGCGACAGTGGGTGTACGTGCATCAAGATCCGCGACCGGGATGGGACAAAGATCGCTTTTATCTGATCCGCTTGGCCCGCGACCAGCACTACAAGCTGCACCAAGACGGACGCCTCTATTGCACTCGGGACGATCCCTTTGAAGAATCGCCGATCTATATCACGGACGATACCGATGAGTCGCGCGAAGCCAGAATTCACTTGCAAGGCGTGCTTGATTCGATGAAACCGTATCGCATGTTTGACCCTGACGAGATGCCGCGGCCGAATCCGACCGACCCGATCGCGAACAATGAATTTCACGACATGGGCGGATACGCGGTGATCGAAGCCGAGATGACACCGACACCGCGTGATGAATCCTGGCGAAGTGAAACGAACCTATCCGGTTACAGTGGAACCGGATACTTAAGATCGGTTCGAGACCAACCCGAAGCCCCGGAAAAAGGCGTTACTCCGATCCATGTCAACATTGGCACTGCCGGTCCCTGGAACATCGCTTTTCGATGCCGATCGGACCACGTTTCCGATCAACAGGAACGCGAATTCTGGGTACGGGTCGGGCAGGGCAATTGGTTGATCGGTCGCCTGCCAGCCGATCTCGAACCGGGACGATGGCACTGGACCAGTGACTTGGTCGATCCGGCCACCAACCGCAGCGTGTCGCCTAGATTCGTGTTGACGGAAAAACGCAACGATATTTTGATCGCGCCGCGAACGTTGAATCTAAAGATCGACCGCGTGGTCGTTTTCGAAGACGATCGTTTTGAGAAAGCGACCGACTTGTCGACGCCCGTCTCGCCGTTTCACCCATGGGCCAGCCCATAAAATCACCCATAGGCCAGCCCATAAAATCACGCACGGCAAGCCCATCATTTCAACGGGGAAACATCCACGATCTTTATCAGCGAAAGTACCGCAGGTGGGTCGTTGCCCGAACGAGCGTCGGCGCGGTCATTCGCTGCAATCTCCTCGGGAACCAACCGATCACATTGAGATTGCTCTGCAGGCGAACAAGCGGTCTAGTTTGATTTCGCTTGTTTCGCTGCGTCTGGCTTGTCTGCCTTCGGTGGCGTCGTTTGCTCCGGCGACGACGTTTGCACCTTCATCGCTTTGATCGGGAAATCCGAAGTCAGCAGACCGCGGTCGATCAACCAAACGTTGCGAAAGCGAACAGGGTCTTTGTGATTTTGAAGCTTTGTCGGCAATAGTAACGGTTCTTCCTCTTGCCCATGTCCCGTTTTATTGGGCACTTCGACGTCGTCTTGAACCTTGACGCCGTTCAGCCAAGACGTGATGTGCGCGTTACGAATTTTTGATCCGTCGGAAGCCCAGCGCGGCGCGGTAAAGCGAATGTCGTAGGTCTGCCAAACCAGCGGCGGAAAACACATGTTCAATTCTGGTTTACGAAATGTGTAAATCGCACCACAGCCATTGATCAGACGATCCTGAGCGAATGAGTCGAGGACTTGGCACTCGTAACGGCTCTGCAAATAGACACCGCTGTTACCACGTTTCTGTCCGTCGGCTTGCGGCATATACGGCAGGCGAAACTCGAGGTGCAGATCAAAATCCTGGAACATCGGTTTCAAATCCGCGCCTTCGATCAACAAACCGTCGTCCGTCATTTGACCGTTGGTGAAATGATCGATGTGCGTTCCGTCAAACAACACGATCGCATCTTTGGGCGGCTTTGCTCCCAGCGTGGGACTCTCGCGACGCACGCGCTTTAGTCGCCCCAGTTGTGTGCCGTTGCTGTCGATCAGCGTGCAATGCTCAGGCTCAACGAACACGGCCCATGGACCGCCCGAGAGCACAAGAAAGTTTCCCGAGCGGCGACCGAGCAGTTTGGTTCCATCTCGGTTGTGTTTCTCTTCGCCCGGCAATCCGCCCAAGAACGACACCGCTTGAAAATTGTCATCACCGATCGGGCGAACTTGCAGTCCCAACAACTGCCCGTCTTTACCGTCGGTCGTGATCTCGCCAACGAATTCGCCCATCAAGTCAAAATTGCGATCGCCTTCGGGCGGCGAAGTGAAGACCAACCCTTTTCCGCTGATCTCGACAGGCTTTGCCTTCGCGGCCGAGGGCGAGTCCTGCTTGGCCGAATCTTTCTTTTCTGAATCCTTCTTTGCGGCATCTTTCATTGCCGGCGCGTTGCTCGCCTTGTCGGTCGTGCTCGCTTTCTCGGTTGTGCCCGGTTTGGGTTCGGCCTGGGATGGCTTCATCGATTCAGGTTTCGACGCCGCCTTGTCACCGGGCGCGGCTTTCTTTTCGGCGGGCTTGCTTGGTTCGGGCTTGTTCGAGTCGGGCTTGTTCGAGTCGGGCTTTTTTGGTTCGGGCTTTTTTGGTTCGGGCTTGTTCGAATCAGATTTCGTCGGTGCCGGCTTGGCAGGGTCACTCTTGTCATTGCCTTGGGCCATGGTCAGGCCGGCAAACGAGAGAGACAACAGCAAGCATATCGAAAGGCGGGCAATTCGGATTGGCATGTTCAGATTGGCAAAAAAGGAGGGGATTTTGGGCTGACTCTGACACCCAACATTAGTCCGCCGTGGCGCCGATCGCCACCAACGTCGGCGACCAATTCCGGGTATCATGTGAACAATCTTACCACTTGCTGTCTCACCCCACCCAATTCATACGAGAGTAGAAAATGTCTCGCTCCCGCCTGACTGCTCAATTTTTGATTCCAATCGCTTTGACGGCCGGATTCACCGTCCTCGCCGCCGCCACTAAAGACGCCCGCGCCGCCGATCGGCCGAACATTTTGTTCATCTTTACAGATGATCATTGCGAGCAGGCGCTCAGTGCGTATGACCCGTCGCGGATCACGACGCCGAACATGGACCGGATCGCAAATGAGGGCATGCGATTCAATCGATGCTATGTGACCAATTCAATTTGCGGCCCCAGTCGCGCCGTCATCCAAACCGGCAAGTACAGCCACGTGAACGGGTTCATCCGCAACGGCAACACCTTCAACGGCGACCAGCAAACATTTCCAAAACTGCTTCAAGCCGCCGGCTATCAAACGGCCGTTGTTGGCAAATGGCATCTCGCGTCGACGCCACAAGGATATGACTACTACGACGTGCTGAAAGGACAAGGACCGTACTACAACCCACCGATGATCACGGCGGGCGATAACGGCAAACCCGTGACTCGGCCCCACACCGGGTACACAACCGACATCATCACTGACAAGACACTGAATTGGCTAAAAGAGGACCGTGATCCCGACAAGCCGTTCATGGTGATGTACCAACACAAAGCACCACACCGCAACTGGATGCCCGCGCCAAAATACTTGAACTGGCTGGACGACGTCACTCTGCCCGAGCCCGAAACGATGTGGGACGACTATTCCGGTCGCACAAAGTCCGCTTCGCGTCAGACCATGACGATGAAGGAACACCTCAACTCGAATGATTTAAAACTGACCGGCCACGCGACCATGAACGACGAACAGATCGCCGTGTGGGACGCCGCTTACGGACCCAAAAACGCCGCTTTTGAAAAAGCGAAAGCGAACATGAGCGAGAAAGAAATCATCCAGTGGAAATACCAGCGGTACGCGAAAGACTACCTGCGCTGCGTCAAGAGTGTCGACGACGGCATCGGCCGTGTGCTTGATTACTTGGACCAAACCGGACTGGCAGAAAACACCGTCGTCATCTACTCGTCTGACCAAGGCTGGTACTTGGGCGAGCACGGTTGGTTTGACAAACGTTGGATGTACGAAGAATCCTTGAAGACACCTTTGCTGGTTCGCTGGCCCGGCAAAATCAAGCCCGGCAGCGTCAATGAAGATATCGTCACCAACCTGGACTACGCCGAAACGTTCTTAGACATTGCCGGCGTCGACGTGCCATCAGACATGCAAGGCCGATCTTTGGTATCGATCTTTCAGGGTGAAACGCCGGCCGATTGGCGTAAGTCGTTCTACTATCACTACTACGAAAATCCCGGCGGACATAACGTGGCTCGTCACTTTGGTGTCACGACCGGTAAACACAAACTGATTCACCTGTACGCACTCGAAGGCGAAAAGATTAACGACTGGGAACTCTTTGACCTGCAAAAAGATCCCAACGAACTTCACAGCGTCTACGGCGATGCCGCCTATGCGAAAGTGCAATCGGAACTGAAGGCGGAACTGGAACGACTGCGAACGTTGTACGCGGTGCCCGAGGACAACGATCCGGGTCGTCGCCAGCAGCCGCGAGCGAAAAACGCAGGAACCAGGAAAGCCAAGAAAGCCGCTTGAACGGGCGGACCCGATGGATAAAGCCGAACCCGAAATTCATCCGCTCGATCGCGACTATTCCGATGACGCTCCGGTGCCATCGCGGTCACCGATCCCCAGATCAACCAACTATCACGCCAAGCTTCGTCGGTTTGGCGTGATCGTGTTCGGGTTAGGCTTTATCGGTCTCTTTCCTGCTGCCATCTTTTTGAACAACGCCCGTGGAAACGCGACGGCCGAATCCGTTGCATCGATGCTGCATCAGCTGTCGATGCTGGTGATCCTGGTCGGCGGCGTGATGGTGTTCGCGGCGTACCGTTGGCCGCACCTATCCAAACTGATAAACGCCCCGTCATCCCAGCTGAACCCTTTGGGGCGAAGTCCATTCGTAACGCTGCTGATTTGGAACGTCGTTGCATTCGTGGCGATTGTTGTGATAACCACATTGATGCCGTCGCAGCGGTCATACGAATTTTTGTATCTGCTTTTGTCCGGGATATTCACGTCTGGACTGGGCTTGTTGATCACGATGATCGTCTGGCACCGCGGTATGCTGCGCGGATACGCAATCGGCGCGATGGCCGCGCTGATTGTGAATGGGTTTTCATTGTTGTCCGTCATCGGCGGGGGTTTCGGACGCGGAAATTCCACGTTCATTCTCAACGCCCAAATTGCGACCGTCTTGGTTTCAGGACTGATTTCGGCCGGCTACGTTTCAATGATCCAGTCGTATCGCGTCAAACAACAACTTAGGGATTCGGTCGAGCCCCACGATTCGGCGCTGCCGAACTGAGACTTGACCGGTTCAGCACTCTGAGCCCGAGTGAGGTTCGCCACAGGTTTAGCCCCCGCAACTGTGCCGCTCCCGTCCAAGTCGGATCAAAAACCGGGCCGCCGCCGACCGACCGACGAAGCAAGTAGTCACAGAGTGCCCGCTGTGAGATGTCGGTCGATCCCAGGCCAATCGTCATGTTTTCGATCTCGCTTGCCGGTGGTCTCTGCCCACGCGCTACTGTCATGCACCAGCGCCGAATCTGAGCAACGCGTTGAGGATTGGGCACGTTTTGTTCAATGGATCGCCACAATCGATCGCTTCTTGGATCACTTTCGGGCAGTTCTACTAAACGTTCCAGCGCCGCGAATCGAACGGCCGGCACACGGCTGCCGGCTAATCGGTAAAGATTCGCATCGGCCATCGCCGCTTGCCATCGTGCCAGGGTTGCCAGTTCGCGTTGATCCGACACATCAGGCCGGGCCATTCGCGACAAGGCGTTGATGCGATCGCTTAACGTCAGCAGCGCGTTGCTTGAATCCGCTATCTGTGCCAATACGGGTCGCGGGATCGAAATGGTTTCAACGGGCCGGTTGACCCACGTCGCCAACCGTTTCGGTGACTCCATTTCGCGAAGAGGCTCTTCATCGCGAACGGTGTATGCCGACTTTTGAACCGGTCGATCATTCAGCATCACTGTGCCTTGGTGAACATAAACGTTCAAAGCTTGATCAACCCGCTCGATGACCGCCGTCGCTTGGCTTTTCCAATGAAGCCGTACGGCAGGATGTCCTGCGCGTGCGAATTGCAACACGGTTCCGGTGGGTAAATCCACGGCAGCAACCGAACCATGCGACAGCTGCAAATCCGCCGATGCGCGTGTACGGCCTCGCTGCATTGAAAGCTGAGTGTCAGCCCCGATGACGATTTTTCCGCCGTTGCCTAAGTCCGCTTCGGCTCGTGACAGGGGCATTGTCCGCACGGTGAATCGATCGGCCGATTCACCCATCGGGTTCTCAGGCGACGAAACCGAAACACCTCTCCATGAATGCGCGGTCACATCCGATGAAGCCGATTCCGAAGGCAAATTCTGCTGAGTCAGCAAGCCGGAAATCTCGGTCCACTTGAAATTGGGAAGCCGCGGAGCACGATCCGACGGCAACGGTGCAGGCGAATCCTCTAAGGCTTTGACGATGGATGATTCACCGACGTCCGGCAGTATTTCAAGATTGTGAATTTCGGGATCATGCATATCAGGATCATTCGCCCGAGAATCCTGCTTGGCTAATCCCGTTGAATCAGGCTCGGTCGCGATGGGCAATGGCTCCTTTTCACCTTGACGCTCGACACCGACCCATTGGTCGTCTTGGATGGTTGCCTCTAGCTCTGGCAGCTCAGGAATCATCGACGAATCGACCGCGTCAAGCTCGTCGACGTCACGCTCGACAAGTTGTGTCCCGTCAACGGGTTGATGATCATCCTTTCTCGCCCACACGATCGCCGCGATCAAACCAGCCGCGACCACCAAAGCCGACGCTGCCCACACGACGGTGTACCGATTCGTTCGATCGTTTGAACGGTCCTTATCCGCTGGCTGACGATCGGCAACAGCAGAAATTGTATTCAGCAAGCCTTCCTCTGACCCATCCGCTTGCACCGAGCTTGCGATGATCGACTCGGCAATCGGCGCCGAGTCTGATTCAACCGCGACTGATTGAGCAGTCGTGGGCTGAGGCGCCATCGCCATCAATCTCTGTTGCAGCTCATCGCTAACCGGGGGCAGCGCCCCCTGTGGCGAACGCACCGCTTGCACCGCCGCAATCAGTTCTGCAAGCACCGAGTTGTCTGTTTTGACGGCCGTGCAGATCACCGACGTCTCTTGCGGGGTCAATGATCCGTCGACGAACGCGGCAATCTGTTCAACCGGGATCACGCGAGACGTTATCGCGAACGATTCCTCCGCCCGGATCTGCGAAGCGACGCGCGCAACCATCTCGCCCAGCGGACGCGGTTCTTCCACGCCGACCGAACCCCCGCGGAGTTCATATTCGATCGCATTCAGGATGGTCGTTCGTTTCACGTTCTCGTCATCGGCTGTGGTATTGGATTTGGCACGCACGTGCGCGTCGAGTTCATTTGTTTAAGGATCAGATTCTTCACGATTGCATCCGCTGGCGTAACTTTTCTTCGGCGCGACGCAATGTGACTCCGATCGACCCAATCGGAATTTTCAGTGAGTCGCTGATTTCGGTATAGCTTTTTCCTTGCAAATGAAACATTGTCACGAGGTCTCGCTGCTTTTGCGGCAACTCTTGCAACAGATCGGATACGTGTCGACGCTGTTCGTCATCGATCAGGCTGCCCAGTGGATCGCTGCGCGATTCGCTGTCGCCGACTTGCTGCAACTGTGAATCATCCACGTTGGCGGTGGGGATCCGTTTTCGCGCGAATCCACGCGTCGCGCTGCGCGTTGCAATCACGGCGACGTATGTTGCCAGCGACGAACGTCCAGCAAACGCTCGGAGAGCCGCCGCGTCGTTGCTCAGCAGCGCCGCGAAAACTTCGGCTGTCGCATCATCAATCGCGGCTTCATCGGCAGCACGACCGAACGAGGTCGCAACGTCGGCCACGCGAGAACGAACCAGCCGTCCGTGTGTTTGAACAAACCGGGTCCACGCCGTGCCGTCACCACAAACCAATTGCTGCACCCACAACCGGTCTTCGGCGTGGCGAGCAGGCGTGGTCTGCGATGCTGGGGCGTCAGTGGATGTCAAACGGGCAATCCGCCGGTGTATTCGATCAAATTCAATGTCCCACCCGCGCGGATCTGCGTGCGTCAACGACCCGCGCACATTCCCTCATAGCAATCAGTGACACTGCGAGGGACGTTTCTTACATCAAATTTTAGAAAACCAAGAAATTCATCCGCTACTTCTGAAGCACCGAAGAAAGCTGCTTGATCAATTCACTGCGTTGGCACGCGTCTTCGGTCGACTGCAGCCGATTGCTAAGTTCCAGGATAAACGCGGCGTAGTCATTGTGCCAATCACGACACAATTGCGACTCGTCGATCCGTTTTTCCGGCAGCGTGTCCGGGCGGCCTTTGGACGTTGCCGGGGTACCGTGATGAAGCTCGAATGATTCATCAAATGAGGGTAAAAAGATTTTATCAGCGTCCAGCCCTCGATCGGCAAGCATTTTACGCATCTCTGCTCTGGCGTCGTCTTCGCCGTGGTTCAAGAACAGCCCGCCCGTGACCGGCCCCCGCTCCAGCACCCAATCGATCAACTCCGTCTGGTCGGCGTGAGCAGAATAGTTGCCTAGTCGACGAATCGCAGCCTTTACCTTGCACTCGGTTCCATGAATCCGGACCATATCGGCACCGCTGGTGATGATGTGCCCCAGCGTTCCTGGTGCTTGGTATCCAACAAACAAGACGGTGGATTCCGGACGCCAAATATTTGCCTTGAGGTGGTGTTTGATCCGGCCTGCGGTGCACATGCCGCTGGCGGAAATGATGATCGCATTTTTCTTGACTCGGTTGATCGCCTTGCTTTCCTCCACGCTTTCGACCAAACGAAAATTCTTGTGGCGGAACAAGTCTTTCTCGGCAACTTCGATGTCTTCCATCGCGCCGGCATGCTTGATGAACACCTCGGTGACCTTGCGCGCTAATGGCGAATCCAAGTACACCGTCGCATTCGGAATTTCGCCTTCGGCAAGCAAGGTTCCGATGTCATGCAACAACTCTTGGCTGCGTTCGACCGCGAAAGACGGGATGACCACATTGCCACCGCGACTTAGACCCTGGACCAATTCATCGCGGAGCGCATCTCGGCGCCGCTTCAACGTATAGTCGTCTCGGTCGCGGTTGCCGTACGTACTTTCACAGATGATATAATCGTAACCGGTCGGCGCGTCAGGCTCGGGGTGAAAGGCTTTCTCCTCCGGCCCCAAATCGCCAGAGAACAACAACCGCAGTTTCTCTTCTGATCCTGAGCTGTCGATGTCGACTTCGGCCGACGCAGAACCCAGCAGGTGACCGGCGTTCCAAAACCGAACACGGATGCCAGGTTTCGGCTCGAACCACTGCTCATACTCGACCGGCTTTAGCTGCTTAAGCGTCTGTTCCGCGTCATCCATTGTGTACAACGCCTTGACCGGTTTCTCACCTCGACGCTTTAGCTTTTTGTTCAATCGATCCACGTTCGATTCTTGAATCCATGCCGAATCGCGCAGCATGAACTCCAACAAGTCGCACGTCGCCGTTGTCGCATAAATCAGCCCGCTGAAACCCGCTTTGACCAGTTTCGGCAATAGACCGCTGTGGTCGATGTGCGCATGGGTCAGCACCAAAAATTCGGCGGCCGTTGCGCTGAACGGAAACGGTTGATAGTTCAAATCCTGAGTCGTCTTGTTCCCTTGAAACATCCCGCAGTCGACCAGGAAGTTGGCAACATCCGATTCGATGTGAGAACACGAGCCGGTTACCGTGCCGGCAGCACCACAAAAAGTCAGCGTGGTCATAAAATCCGTTCTTTCGAGTAGGGTGACGAGTCGCGCTCAATCGTTGCGAGTTTGGCCACAGCAAAGTGGCACCGCCTACGGTCACATCAAGCGGTTAGCGTTCAACGATAAGCACCCACCATGGGTTTTCTCCCGCCATAACGGTTTGTGTCCGCACCAGCGAGCCATCATCGTGGATCTGAAAGACAGCCAGTTTACCCGACTTCTGACCCGCCGCGATCAGGTGTCGTCCATCCGGTGCGATATTAAACGATCGCGTGACCGATTCGGTCGGGGTGCGTCCCAAGAAAGTCAACCGGCCCGTCGTTTCGCTGATCGAATAGCCAGCAATCGTATCGTGACCACGGTTGGCGATATAAACAAATTCTCCGGATGGATGCACCTCAATATCCGCCGTACTGTTTCTCCCTTCGAATCCCGTCGCCGGCAGACTGGACAAGGTTTGCATTGTGGTCAATTGTCCGGATGAATGATCGAACCGATAACCGGTGATGCTGCTGCCTTGTTCATCACTTCCGAACGCGTATTGGTTGCCGGGATGAAACCAAAGATGACGCGGGCCGGTGTCGGCATCCCGCAACAATTTCGGCGGATCATTCGCGGTCAGCATCCCCGTCGGAGCGTCAAAGCGAAATTGAAAAATCGCGTTCGGCCGAGTGTGCGGGACGAAGACAAACTTGCCCGACCGATCAAAGACGGCCGCATGTGCTCGTTCATCGGTTGAAATCCGTTGCAGCGGCTCGCCCGACACTTTCCCTGTCGCGTCGGTCGAGTGGACCGTGACCTGTCCCGTCGAATAGTACGCGCCGACCAAGAACTTACCACTCGGATCCAAACTCAAGTACGACGGGTCCATTCCGACGGCGATCTCGTTCAGAAGAACCAAATCGTCGTCACTTGTGAACTGATAGGCGGCAATCATTCCGGTACCCTTCATCGCGACATACACGCGATGTCCATCGGAACTCATGCACATCGCTCCCGGTTTTCCCGATGTATCGACACTACTTTGCTTTGTTAACGTCCCATCGTTGGTAACCAGTTCATAAACGACCAACTTTTGATCGGCTCCCAGCGACAAAATCACAAGCTGTTTCGCGTGCACCGTTTGCGCAGCGACCATTACCAACAGGATCCCAACAATCAAAACGTTTCGCATTTCGCAATCTCTTTTCAAATGACACGCACACGTGCGTGTGGATCTAGACGGGGCAACATCTAACACAGCAACTCAGAGAAGATCGCTCAGATTTCGAATTCGCTTTTGCTCGACTCCGATCCTCAGCGACGGACCGTTCGTGGTGAACGAGCAAAACCCAACTCACTCAACAAACTTGACGCTGCCAAAGTACTCTGGCGTGTGGAATGAACTCCTGTTCCGATCACCAGGTGACCACTGACTTTTCAGCCGCATGTTTTCTTCCAAACGGTGCAGATTCAATCGCCATCGATCACCGACAGTCGGCTTTCCTTGTGGAATTGCATTTTTGAACAGCGAGAATGGAATCGAAACCTCGACCGACCATCCGCGGTCGCGATCGCTGGAATCGTTGACGGTCCCGTCCACACGGGTGGCAATTCGTATTTCTTCAGGATCCCACCGTGAATGCTGCTGATGTTGCTGGCCGTCAGGTCGATAGTTGTCCAGCACCGTGCCCAGTGCATTGATCTCTAAATTGAAATAACGTTCGGGAGACTCATATTCGGGCGATGCAAAAATCTCGACGCAATCGTCGCGATAAACATCGCTGTCACGTACGGTTCGCTCGGCCTGTATATCAGTGTCTTCGCACTCGATCGCCACGTACAAGCATTGGTCGTCCCACAGCAATTTAGCCGTGGTCGCTTGGCGGGGGCCGTCACCGTCGTCAAGCCATGTGAATCCGAACGGCTCGGTCGCCTGCGCGGCGTCCCAAGCGTCTTCGTCGATTCGCCCATCGACACGAATGCTTGCCGTCGACCGGGGGACAGAATGTGATTTCGCATATCCTTTTGACGGTTTCTTTTGCGCCGACAAATATGCCAACAAATCGGCCGCCTGCTGTGCCGTGAATCCGGACAACAGCCGATCCGGCATCGTCGATGTCGAAGACGCCTTTCGGGCCTCGATTTGTCGCAGTGAAACAATTTGTTCTTTACCGCTGGCATCAACGATGTGCACGGCCTGATCGGTCTCCTTGGTAACCACCCCGCTGATCACGGTTCCATCGGCGGTCAAGACGATGTGCGTTTGATACTTCGCATCCACCTTTTCCGAAGGGTTGATCAGACTCGCCAACAACTCCGCAGGCGTGCGCCGCAATCCGATATCGTCAAAGTCCGGGCCCACGGCGACGCCCTGGCCGCCGATGCGGTGACACTGCTTGCATGTCACGTCGCTGGACGACCAAAACAATTCGCGGCCGCGGCTAGCGTCACCGTCAATCGCTAACAACTGCTTGATGTCGATCGAATTGCCAAGCCGCTTGACGCGTCGCTCCTCCGGCAGAAAACGCTCGAACAGCTCTCGGATCTGCGAGTCAGAATGCATGGCCGCGATTTCAATCACGCTGTCTCGATGCTCTTGCCCCACCGCGCCGTTGCTGCAGGCAATCGAAAGGGCCAGCGCGCTGGTCGGATCACTTAGAAATTCGCTGCAGGCATTTACAAAATCTTTCCTTTCGCGACTCGCTCGCGAGATCGACTGGCGAAGACGTTTCGAGATCGTCACCGGATCACGATCAGGAGCATCCATGGCCGCGATCCAATCGTGAATCATTGCCACGCCTCTTTCGTCAATCACGTTCGAACCGAACTGTGGCATGTGCCCTCGTCCGCTCTTGACCAATCGATACAACAGCACGCTGCGGTAGGGATCGCCTGGGGCAATGATTCGCGGATCGTTTAGCCCAAACCCGCCTTGAACCGGCATGGCATCGAGCACTTCCATCTTCTCCAGTGGAACATTGTTCTCTAGAACGAACGCGGCCGTGCCACCGCCGCCACGACGGTGACAGTGCGCACAATTCAGCTGCAAGTAACTGCGGGCACGATCCTCAAGGGATTGACGATTGTCGTACGGCGAAATCGTTTTCGTTTTAGCGACAACCGCTTCTTCGAATAGGCCTAGTTCGTTCAACCGGTCAAGCTGGTTCACCTTGCCGCCGCCGTCGGAATCAATCTCGCGGGTCAAATCCAACTGTGCGAGGTCCAACTGCTCGCGGTTCAACTGCTCGAGGTCCAACTGCTCGAGGTCCAACTGCTCGAGGTCCAACTGTTCGAGGTCCAACTGCTCGAGGTCCAACTGTTCGGGCACAAAACCATGAACGGTCCCCGATTTCCAAATATGGCACAACAAGCACTCGTCGCGGCTGGCATGGTGCCAAGTCTGACGACGTCGTCCCTCGGGCTGGCGTGGATCACGAATCGTCAGCACTTGGTCGCTCGCAACATTGTCTTGCAAGACAGCATCGGATTGGTCTTCGTTCCATACATAGTTGTACGCATTCCAGGCGTCACCGTTGCGGTGCAAGACTTGCGTTTCCAATCGGCGCATCGAACCGGGGTCCGTCGCGTCCGCCTGATACGAAACCGTCTTGGCCAGGACCGCGTTGTGGGGAAACGAAAACTGGCCCAGATTCACACCAAACTGCGTCAGGTTCAAACCGTTCTCGTCTTTCAAACGAGTCACGAGTGACAACTGCGAATCATCCGGCAGCGCCAGCCACTGTTGGCTGACCGTGCCATCGGCCCAGTGATGCCCGTTGATTTCATAGGGCAACACACCCGTGGCCGGCGTTTGATCGGCCACCGATGTGAACAGACCTGTTTCGCTAAGCAATCTGGGAAAATCGCCGCTGGAATCATCCGGCGGCGACTCGACCAGCCGGTGGATCGTTCCGTCATAGCTGACCAAGAACACTTCATCATCATGATCGCGGGCGAAACAGATGATTTGATACGGAGTATCGGCAAGTTCATCATGCCAAGTCATTTTCTCGCCGTCGTGTCGCAAGCCCCAGACCTTGCCGGTGATATAGTCGCCATAGATGTATGTATCGGCGAGTTCCGGCAATCGATCGCTGCCATAAAAGTAGCCTCCGGTGACCGAGCGCGCTTCCAGGTGAGTGTGCTCGACGACTGGCGGCGTGATCGGAACCAACGGGGTATCGGCGTTGGATTTCACCACCTGGCTTCCTTCCATCAAACTCCAGCCATAATTGCCGCCGCGATCGACCCGATAAACCATTTCCATCATCTCCCAGCCGACGTCGCCGGCCCAAAGCGTCCCGTCGCTCGGATGAAATGACATCTTCCAAGGATTGCGAAACCCGTAGGCCCAGATCTCGCCACGCGCGCCTGGGATATCAACAAAAGGATTGTCCGGCGGGATTGCGTATGGCAAACCATCCTGCGTTTGATCGACGTCAATCCGCAGCACCGACGATTCCAAGTCGCTTAAGTCCTGACCGGTATCATCGGGATCCGGCGGATTGGGCGGCTGGCCGTCACCGACCGAAACGTACAAATAGCCGTCCGGGCCGAAATGCAAACTGCCGCCGCCATGCCCGCCCGCTTCCCAAGTGGCCAAGACGGTTTCAGAACTCGCGTCGATCGTAGGCGAATCGGAAACGTTGACTCGAAACCGGGATAGTCGCGTGCCGTTGGGATCCTTGGCACTGAGCCGATAGGCGATGTAACACAACGGTGTGGAAGGATAATCGTGATGGAAAACGATGCCGAACGAGCGAGACGTTTTCGGCTGAGTCGATTTCAGCTGCATCATCGTCGCCGTGTCACGCTGCTGACCATCGCGAAACGAAAGCACCGTTCCGTCTAGTTGCAACACGCACCAACGATCCGTGCCCGGAATCCGAATCATTTCGGTCGGACTGACCAACGTCACATCGGCAAACACTTGTTCGGTTCGATAGGGCGGAGGCGGATCCGGCGTGCCAATGATCCGTGACGAAGCCCAAGTCGCCGCCGGGTCCTTTGCCTGCACGTCGGGCGCGAACAGGCCTAGCAGACAAGCAGCAACTCTCACGCATCGCCACATGCTCGTCGCACTGCGCCATCGCAACATCGACCGGCTTGAATTTTGCCGGCGCGTTGTGCAAGCGAAAATCTGAGTCATCCGGCCAATCTCACTCAACGAATTTAAATCGCGCACTTTGAACACACCGCAAGAAAAGGAACCGGTAACTCAAGCGTCAAACACTTCCAGCACGCACGCTATTCTACATGCCTTTGACATTCATTTTGACGCTATACAGTCGATTGTTGGCAGTGATGAACAGGGTTTGACGATCCTTTCCGCCGAACACCACATTCGATGCTCGCCCGGGGACTTCGATCGTCGTCACCTTGGTGCCGTCAGGACGAAAGACGTCCACATCTTCAGCTGTCAAATACACGTTGCCGTGCTCATCCAGCGTCATGCCGTCACTGCCATGCGGGGTCACGAGCGAACGTTTGCCCAGATGGCCGGGCGAGCTGATCGGATACGCGTATGTTTTGCTGTCGCCGTGATCGGCGACGTATAGCGTCTTCCCGTCCGATGTGCCGACGATCCCGTTCGGTTTGACAAGATCGTCGATCACGCGAACCGCTTCGCGACTGCCGGCCGCGACGTAGTAAACATGAAAGCCGTCTTGTTCGAGTCCTTCGGTGACCCGGTATCTCGGATCGGTGAAATAGAAACCGCCGGACGGATCGACCCAAACATCGTTGGGACTGTTGAACTTCTTTCCCTGGTAGTGGTCGACGATCGTCGTGACGACTGCATCAGCCGTCACCCTGCTGACCCTGCGCCCCTCGACTTCACAGCAGATCAGATTCCCATCGCGCTCAAAGAACATCCCGTTGGTTTCCCGCGTGTTCTCGCGGAACGTCGACAACTCGCCCTCGACGGACCACTTGTACGTCTTGCTGTCGCGAACATCCGAAAAGAAAATATTCCCCTGGGCATCACAGGCCGGTCCTTCGGTAAAAATGAACCCTTCGGCCAATTGCCTCACACGGGCCCCCGGCGCCAGCAGGGCTTCAGGCGGTCCTGACTGCTGTGCCGAACAGTGACAAATCTGCAACGAGAGGAAGGCAAGGACGAGAATTTTTTTCATGCGATCCGGTGATCCGAATGAGGGTGGCGGGCCGTCAAACGCGGGCCCGGCCGAACAGTTCGAACCGCTAGTTTTAGCGGATCCCAGTGCCCATTGCTGCAAAAGCGGTCGCCGTATCGGGCCGGTTTCCGGGCGAGCGACGGCAGCGTGGCCGAGGCGTCAAACGGGGCCGCGAACCCACCGACTTGACGACTCGTCAAGATCGTTAGAGACTACGCAACCGATCGTCGAGACAAGAAGGCTCATACGCGAGCCCAAGCGTGCCGATCGAACCGTTATCCAAGAGACGAGACAAGGCCCACCAAGGCCAGTCACACATCTCAAGGGCGATTAGCTCAGTTGGTTAGAGCGCTACGTTGACATCGTAGAGGTCACAGATTCGAATTCTGTATCGCCCACTAAATGCCCTTGTCCCAAGTGGACCGCAGAGGGCGACAGTGGAAACGAGCCCGCGTTTGGCGGGCTTTTCTTTTGGGCGTGCGTTAGGCTCCACTGACTGGCGCCGGCTGCTGCACCGGGATTCGATTCGCCTTTTCGGGCGGGCGATCATACGGCCTCGAGCATTGTTTCGGTCGGTTTCCTCGCCGCCACCTCGCAGATTCGTTTGCGTGCCATGATGTCGTGCTTCATCACAACGGGAACGCTGATTCGTCGTTCTCGTTTGCGACGGTGCCACCGCCGCCAATCTTGATGCGCCGGTATCGGGCTTCCAATAGGAAACCGAGTCGGCTCCGCCGGTTCTCCTGTCGCGACTGCGCAGGAAGCGTCGGAAGCCCGAGGAATCACATTCGACGGCGACAAGGGCAACGACCATGTTCGCGCAAACACACATGTCATCGGTCACGTTGGAAGTCGCGTCCGACTCGAACTTGAGCTTTCGGTTAATCAGTTCCGGGCCGATGCCAGGTCGCCCCAAAGAATTGCGTAGCGTTCGCACATCGCCCGCAACACTTCGATTGACCTGGCAATCGTCAAACTTCCGCGGTCTCGTTTCCCCGGGCCGATGCCCGTTGTGCCGCTTGCAGGAGTTGGGTTCATGGATGAATCCCCGACCGTGCTGACGTGCGGTGCTCAAGGAGGAGCCGCCGTCAGCCTCGGGCGCGGTCACATCGTTCGCCGAACACGAGGCTTGATCTACTACAAGCCCGAAGCATTGCCAGGTCGCAGCGGGTCACCGTTGTTCAATGAAGACGGCTCGCGAGTGATCGGCCTAGTCGCGTGGCGAACCGGCGCCGGTCACGGACTCGCGATGAACTCCGCCGCCGTTCGCTCATTCGTTCGCGGCGAAGTCGCCGAAGTCGAGCGAGACCTACCAGACGATGCAATTCCGCTTTGGCAATCGCGGGCGATGCTCGCTCTCGTCACAAGCGAAGGTTGCCGGCCATGCGAGTTGCAAAAGCAGGCGATCCCCGACGACGTCCGCTATCACACGTTCGACGTCGAATACGTCAACGAGAAAGGCTACCGCGTTGCATCCACACCAACGTTCATGGTGTTCGTCGATCGCAAGTTACAAGAACAGCGATCCGGCCTACTTCGCGGCGACGGACTGCAAGCGTTCCTAAATCGCTGGGGCTTCCGCCGTGACGGCGATCACCCCGGGGAAGAGGAACAACTACGCGACGACGATTGGAATCCCTGGGATAACCCGAGACGGTGGGATCGTGGCCCGATTCGCGACCGCATCGACGACGCCGGCGATCGCGTTGCGTGGTGGCTCTTGATGAAAATCGCCGGCTATGTCACAGCGGGTATGATCTTTCTCGTCCCATGGTTGCTGTGGGTCTTGCGGCTCTGGTACGCGGTTAACTCGGATCGCAAGTCCCAAGCAGAGAACCCGCCGTCACAACGCGAGGCCCGACCGGTGTCAAGGCGTCGAGCAAAGACGCGTTCGACAAATTCACGTCAGCGCCTGGAATAGCTGTCGTCTTAAGCGTTTGCCATGGTGAGCGCATGAGTTATGCCGAATCGTTGAAGATTGATTCCAACGTGCAATTTGATGACAATCATTCCTTTTGCCTCCAAGTAGAAACAACAAAGTGCAAAGCAGCGTATTTGATCATGACTGATTCTCAACCCGAGTTTGACCCGTTCGTGGCAAATCGCGTCTATCCTGATGCGGCGGGCGTGTTCTCGAGAGAAATTCGATCTCTCGCCGAAGTGAAAGACGACGCGATTGTCGTGCTAGATACCAACGTTCTGTTGGTACCGTACACCGTGGGCAAAGAGGGACTCACTAAGATCGGCGAAACTTATTCGACCCTCGCCGCGGCGAATCGGCTTTGTATTCCTGGGCAAGTTGCGAGAGAATTTGCGAATAATCGCGCCAAGAAACTCACTGAACTGGCGCAGCAATTCAACCGGAAGATGAGTTCGGCCGCTCCGACGCAAAAAGGTACGTACCCGCTTCTCGAGGATTTTCCCGACTATCTCAAAATCGTCGAACTTGAATCAGCCATTGACGCGCAACTTAAAAAGTATCGGGATGCGATCAAGGGCCTGCTGAATTCAATCCAGAGTTGGTCGTGGAACGATCCGGTCAGCTCGCTGTACTCAGAGGTCTTTAAGGGCGATGTGGTTGTTGACCTTCCGATCGCATCGGAGGACGAACTGATCAAAGAACTCCGTAGAAGAAAAATTCATTCATTGCCTCCTGGGTACAAAGACAGCGGCAAGGATGACGAAGGGATCGGCGACTTCCTTGTATGGCTAACGATACTCAAGGTTGCCAAAGAGAAGAAAAAGAGCACGATCTTCGTATCGGGCGATGAGAAAGCCGATTGGTGGCTTCGAAGTGACGGAAAGGGTCTGTATCCAAGGTATGAACTGGTTGATGAATACCACAGGGAATCTGAAGGGCACGCGTTTCACATGATTTCATTTTCGCAGTACCTCGATTTGTTTGGAGTCAGCGAATCCGTTGTTGAGGAGGTTGGTGTACAAGAAGCAAAGCAGAGTGCGACGAATGATGCTTCGCGGATAGATGCAGATGCAACACACGGCGCTGACTTATCGACCGAGGCAATCAGCATTTTGACGGAAGCAGCTGCAGGTGATGGGAGGATTATGCACTTGCGCTACATAGGAGGCGAGAATCTGCAAGCAAACGGGAAATCTTTGTTCCCTTCAAGCGATCGTCGAACGATCGCAAAATGGCTGGGTGGTCTAGAAGACCTCCAACGATACAGGTTGGTCGCCGCACTCGGCCACAAGAACGAAATATTCGAGGTGACGCGCGAAGGCTACGAAGTCGCGGATGCGCTAAACCAACAATGAGAGCTGATGCATTAAATGTAGTCTATACAACTACTTTATGTGCCACATGATGCGCGAGTGACACACGCCGCCACGTTGCCATTGGAGCGTTTTGTGAGACGAGCCAGACTCCGGTCGCCTGGAAACGTCGTCGCTCACCGAAGCGTTAGCGATCCATCAAATGCTTCAATTCGTCGAGTGTGAGAGTATGGTTCCGAAAACGATGCACCATCGCATGACAGTTCGGACACAACACAATCAAATCCGTCTGAGGGTCTACGGTGGATTCGCCCACGTCTGCTAGCGGTTTGACGTGATGCACATGGATAAAACCGGCGCCATGCGTCCCATACGTCTCAGCAAAACAGAAGTCGCAGGCCATGCACCGGGTTCCATGAATCTCGATTGCTGCTCGCCTAAGGCGTGGGTCACGCTCGTACCGCGTCCCCATGGTTACAACTGTCGCTCCTTCTCGACCCGAAGTCAGCGACTCTGGCGCTCCCTGCAATGCATCACTCACAACGAACGCGGCGGTGTCTTCCCTCACGCCGCTGCTAAGAGAACGCCCAACGATTGTGTCGTACGTCGCCTCATCAATTTGCCGCACTCCATCTGGAATTGCCCACGAAAAGTTGACAGTGGGCTGGCGCATGTCAGACTTCTCTGACAGGAGAACCGATCCATGGACAAACGTCGAACATTTAGCCGCGAATACAAGCTGTCGGCAGTCAAGAAAGTCATCGAACAAGGCTTGTCGTACACCGCTGTCGCCAAAGACTTGGGCATTGGGGACAACTTGATTCGCAAGTGGAAGAAGTCTTTTGACAAAGACGGAACGTTCCAGGCCGAAGTGGCCAGTAGCCAATCGGTTGAAGCCGAGCTGAGACGACTTCGCGAAGAGAATCGTCAACTCAAGATGGAACGCGATATTTTAAAAAAAGCGACGGTATTCTTCGCCAAAGAAAGTCACTGAGGTTGAAATTCATTGGTGAGTACCGCGATCACTGGCCGATCGCGGTGCTCTGCCGAACCCTCGAAGTCACTCGCGCCGCTTGCTACCGATTCGTCGGTCGCGATCTCACAGCCACCGAGATCAAGCAAGCGCAAATCATCCAAGCCGTCCAGGAAATCCGACTGGAGAAACATCACGATGCATATGGAAGTCCGCGGATGCAACGAGCACTGATCAAACGCGGTGTGGTGTGCTGCCGAAACACCGTCGCCAAATGCATGCGTCATGCCGGAATACAAGCCAATCGCCGCACCAAATTCAGAATATCGACCACCGATTCCAATCACGACCAGCCCATCGCCCCGAATTTGCTTGGCCAAAACTTTACGACCGAAGCAATCAATCGCGTCTGGCTAACGGACATCACCTACATCCCAACTCACGAAGGTTTCACTTACCTATGCGCATTCGTTGACCTGCATTCC
>TARA_R110002049_G_scaffold55734_3_pt1 | contig 163289 bp, 141 predicted proteins | sample TARA_R110002049 | Tara Oceans TARA_R110002049 (sample SAMEA4396941) | marine metagenome | biome: Polar Biome; feature: [SRF] surface water layer (ENVO:00010504); material: water (ENVO:00002006), including particulate matter (ENVO:01000060) such as... | depth 5 m | reverse complement strand
TAACAATGTTAAGATGAATAAAGCAAAAACAAAAAATATAAAGCCATTAATGTAGCCTTTGTTACGAGATTTTTGCCAAAATACTTTTTGAGCTGTTTGCTCTGTTTGGCTTAAATGGTAACAACAGTGCGGGCACTTGTTCCTAAGATACATAATTAAACAACAGCGAGAACACTTAGCTGATGGCTCAAATTCGGCCATACCCATAATTGTTGGCTTTTTGTTTTTCATTTCTTCCCTAAAAAATTCCCACAATACTAATAACGTCTTAAATATACACAGTTTTATTAATAAGGTTAATGTTATTAATAAATACCTTGTTAATTTAATGTTTTTTTATTTTAATTCAGTTACTTGTCAGTAGTGCAGCAACAAATTATAAACAAAAAAACAGTTACTATTTTTGTATAAAGTCCTAAAACACAGCTTGGCTGTATAAATGTACAGCACCATTAGGCGTGTCACTTAGTTAATGTTACTGAATTAATGTCCCTGAATTAATGTTACTGAATAATCTACCTAATCACCGTATAATTGCCGCCATAGAATTAAAGGCATTTAAGACATCTCATGGCAGCGCAACAAAATCCCCCAGAGTTAGCAGTTAGACAAATTCATATTACTGAAGGTCATTCTGATAACAAAGCACTCAATAATTCACCCAACAAAACAGCTCACAAGAGCTTGCATAACCGGCAAATTATAGATAAATCTGCCCCTAAAATTGTGCTGTCGACGCTAAATGCACGTTACTTTCATACCAGTTTTGGCTTGCGTTACCTATACGCTAATATGCAAGAATTACAGCCATTTTGTGAAATCAAAGAATTTATTATTCAAACCCGTGCTATTGATATTGTTGAACAAATTCTAGCGTCTAAGCCTGATATTGTCGGCTTTGGGGTTTATATTTGGAACATTGTTGAAACTACTGATGTGGTGAGTTTGTTAAAAGTAATCGCACCAGAAATTAAAATAGTATTAGGCGGGCCAGAGGTAAGTTATGAAACCGAGCAGCAAGCCATAGTGGCCAGTGCTGATTATGTTTTAACCGGGCCGGCGGATCTTAGTTTCTATCAATTGTGTAAAGATATTATCGCTGATGCACCACTAGAGAGAAAAATTCTCAATTCAAAGCCCGTTGAATTAAAAGATCTTGCATCGCCATATCAATATTATACCGATGAAGATTTAACTAATCGTTTGCTGTATGTTGAAGCATCGCGCGGTTGCCCATTTAAATGTGAATTTTGTTTATCGTCTTTAGATAAAAACTCAGTACCCTTTGAAATAGTGCTGTTTCTTGAGCAAATGGAAATTCTATATAACCGTGGCGCACGTAACTTTAAGTTTATTGATAGAACCTTTAACTTAAACATTAATACCACCATGGAAATCATGCAGTTTTTCTTAGACCGCATGACTGACGATCTTTATTTGCATTTTGAAGTGGTACCTGATCACTTACCTAGAAAATTAAAGGCCTTGTTAGCACAGTTTCCTGAGGGCAGTTTACAGTTCGAAATAGGCATACAAACTTTTAATACTGAGGTTCAAGCCAATATTAGTCGTAAACAAAACAATGCTAAGTCAAAAGAAAACTTACTGTGGTTAAGAGATAATACTCACGCCCATATTCATGCTGATCTAATTTTTGGTTTACCCGGTGAAACCTTTGATAGTTTTAAAGATAGCTTCAATCAACTTTATCATTGTCGACCGCATGAAATTCAAATGGGAATATTAAAACGCTTGAAGGGCAGCCCGATCATTCGCCACACAGAAAGCTTTGATCTGCGTTTTAACCCGTTACCACCGTTTAACATTTTAAGTACTGACCGAGTTAGCTTTGCTACTATGCAACGTATCAATCGCTTTGCGCGCTACTGGGATATGATTGGTAACTCTGGCCGTTTTAAATACGCACTACCGTATATGTTATCTGATGAGCCGTTTGATGATTTTATGGCGATCACCGAGTGGATATTTAATAAAACGGGTCAAATTCATAATTTTAACCTGAAAAAGCTGTTTGAGTTACTTTCGCAAGCAGTTGAGGCTGTTTTTCCAGAAAAACATCAAAAGGTTATTGAAGTTATAGAACAAGATTTTCAGGCAGCGAAATTAAAAAGCCTGTTTAGTAGCTTGCAGCTTTATGCAACCGACCAACCACAGTTAGTCATTAAAAATAAATCCTTAAAGCGCCAGCAGCAACATATGAGCTAAATACACCAACAGCCTTATTCAGATACTGCAGTTACTGTACAAATAACTTACGCGTTTAATGCAAATAAGCCGATGGTTAACACTATCGGCTTATTATATTGTATTTTACTAAACAGTTAGCAAGCTAAAAAAATAGAAGTAATGCAATGATTTACGCTGAAAGTAGCGAGATAAAAAAGCTCATTTCTAAGGCTTTTTCTTTCAAGCTTTTAAAGCGTCCTGAGGCGCCACCATGTCCGGCTTCCATATCGGTTTTAAACAGTAATAAATTATCATCGCTTTTAAATTCTCGCATTTTTGCGACCCATTTCATCGGTTCAAAGTACTGTACTTGTGAATCATGTAAGCCCGTGGTCACTAAAATATTGGGATAGGTTTGTGCACTAATATTATCGTATGGCGAATATGCTAATATATTTTGATAAGCTTGTGCCTCGTTCGGGTTACCCCATTCGTCATATTCATTGGTAGTTAACGGTATGCTTTCATCAAGCATAGTGGTTAAAACATCCAAAAAGGGCACATGTACGCCAACACCAAGATAAAGCTCAGGTGCTTGATTAACTATTGCGCCCATTAATAAGCCACCCGCGCTACCACCGGAAGCAAAAATTTTATCCTTCGCGCCATAACCTTGTGCAATAAGAGCTTTAGTAATATCAATAAAGTCATTAAAACTATTTTGCTTATTTGCCATTTTACCGTTTTCGTACCATTGACGGCCAAGCATTTCAGAGCCACGTACATGAGCGATAACGTAAACAAAACCTCGATCGAGTAGGCTGAGTGTTTCACTGGAAAAGTTGGGATCAATGGTAATACCGTAAGCGCCATAGCCATATTGTAACAAGGGGTTGGTACCATCTTTTTTAAAGCTATCTTGGCGGTAAACTAATGATACTGGTACTTCTATACCATCACGTGCGGTAATAAAAAGACGTTCAGATTGATAATTTTCTTTATCAAAAATACCCAACACCTTTTGCTGTTTAAGTAACTTTCGTTGACCCGTTGCTAGGTCAAATTCAAATAACGATCCTGGTGTGGTTAAGCTTGAATAATATAAACGCGCCATTGAGCTGTTTGGCTCGGGGTTATCGTCGAGACAAGCAAAGTAACAAGGATCATCAAATGATAATGGATATTGTTGTCCGGCATTTTCACCATGCGTTGTGTGAACGATAAAACGAATTTGTCCGTGTTCACGCTCAGTAACAACAATAAAGCGCTTAAATAACTCAATACCTTCGAGAAGTACATTGTTTCTGTGGGCTATCACTTCTTGCCAACTATCAATATCGCCAAGCTGCTTGGCAGTTGCTTTCATCAGACGAAAATTTTTCGCCTTATAATTAGTGACAAGGTAATAATGCTCGCCCATTTTATCGGCATGAAATTCATGTTGCTCTTTATAAGGCAATAGTTCGATAAATTTGCCATCAGGCTGATCAGCACTTAACACTAAATAATGCGTTGATTCAGTAGCATGTAAACAGATATAGAGTTGTGATTCATCGCGGCTTTTGTCTAAGCTCATGTAAAAGCTATGATCGTCTTCTTGATAAACCAGTACGTCATCAGCTTGTGCTGTGCCTAATTTATGACGATAAACTTGCGTGCCTAATAATGTATCTAGATCTTTCTTAACATAGAACACGGTTTTATTGTCGTTAGCCCAAACAACTTGCCCTTCAGTTTCAAGTAGAATATCGGTTAAATACTCATCTTCGGTGTCAATTGAGCTTTCTGTAGCTGTTATTTTAGCTAAGTTTTTAAAACTAATGCTATAAATACGACGGCTGTCCGTGTCTTCAGATATCGACATAATTTCATCGTTCGGGCTGATTGAGATATCGGCTATGTCATAAAACTCATGGTCTTGAGCACGTTCATTAACATCTAACAGTAGCGTTTTGTTGTCTCCAGCAAAGCTTGTTGCGCGATAATATCGGGAAAACTCTTGCTCGCCGTTAATCTCACTGTGATACCAATATTTACCGTCTTTGGCGGGTACGGAATTATCATCTTTTACGATACGTGCTTTTAGTTCGTTAAACAGTAATGCTTGTAAAGGCTCTTGCTCTGCTAGCATGGCATCTGCATAGCTATTTTCCTCATTAAGATGAGCTATTACCTTTTCATCATTACGTTGGTCATCACGCATCCAATAATAATTGTCTACACGTTGGTGTTCATGCATGGTCATTTTATGTGGAATTTTTTTAGCTATGGGTGCGGTAATATTATTATTTGACGTGGGTAAAGATGTTGGCACTAAGTGCTCCTATTAAAATAATGAAGTTTTGTAAAATATAAATTTTGCCGAGCAAGTTTATCGGGCTTTGAGCATTTACGTTAGTTAATTGTTTCAAAACTTACCAAAGTAAGCACAATAGCAAGGATTATAGCTGAATGAATAAGCCATGTTTTAGATCAAACTGTTCGGCTCTACAACATGCTACAAAAGTGTAAGCAGATTAAAGCCAACTTAAAGGAGAGTATGATGAGTTCAACATTTTATATGCCATCTTTAAACGTTATGGGTAGTGGTAGCTTAGCTGAGGCCATTAACTATATAAAAGAACAAGGGTTTAAAAAGGGATTAATTGTTAGCGACCATGTTTTGAATAAAATAGGCGTGGTTAAAAGCTTTACTGATTTATTAGATCAACAGCAAATCGCGAGCATTGTATTTGACCGAGCGCAGCCAAACCCAACCGTGAGTAATGTTAATGATGGCTTAGCGGTACTTAAGCAACACGATTGTGATTTTGTTGTTTCTTTAGGTGGTGGCTCTCCACATGATTGTGCTAAAGGCATTGCATTAGTGGCGAGTAATGGTGGCGAAATAGCCGATTATGAAGGCGTTGATCAATCTAAAAAACCTCAACTGCCGTTAATTGCCATTAATACCACAGCCGGCACTGCATCAGAAATGACACGCTTTGCCATTATTACCGATGAAGAGCGTCATGTAAAAATGGCCATTGTGGATAAAAATACCACGCCGGTATTATCAGTTAACGATCCTTCACTTATGGTTGGTATGCCAGCAACGTTGACAGCAGCAACCGGTATGGATGCGTTAACCCATGCTGTTGAAGCCTATGTTTCTACTGCTGCTACACCGATCACTGATGCTGTGGCATTAAAAGCGGTTGAGCTTATCCAAGCTAATTTACCTACTGCGGTTGCAGATGGTGGAAATATTGTTGCCAGAGAGCAAATGGCTTATGCGCAATTTATGGCCGGTATGGCATTTAACAATGCCTCATTAGGTTATGTTCATGCCATGGCCCATCAGTTAGGTGGTTTTTACGACTTACCACATGGTGTTTGTAATGCAGTATTATTGCCCCATGTTCAGCGTTATAACGCGCAAGTATGCTCGGAGCGTTTAAAAGATATTGCGAATAGTATGGGGGTTGATGTAACAGCCATGACAGCTGAGCAAGGGGCCAATGCTGCCATTAGTGCTATTGAAGATTTGGCAAGCCAAGTGGGTATTCCAACCGGATTAGAAATACTCGGCGTTAAGGCCAGCGATATCTCCTTGTTAGCTGACAACGCACTAAAAGATGTTTGCAGTTTAACTAACCCTAAACAAGCAAGCCACGAAGAAATATGTCAAATATTCCGCTCGGCTATGTAATAAATAGCATAAAACCAAACGATAAGTAAATGCTCATTTGGTTATTTCACCTAGATAAAATCCAGTTGTGTAAGTCACTGGATTTTATCATTTAACAACCTCTTACTTTGTTGATGAGCATTATTACTGCCATGTTAAACGACTGGCAGGGCAAGAACTTAAACAATATTATGTTAGCAAAATAGATTTTTACTAACTTATAGCGTCATAAATACGCTAAAATAGCGGTAATTATTTTTGTTTTGAGCCCTTTATATTAATGACGCCTGCTATCAATACTGACACACCAACAATAACTACCTCATCTAGCTTTGCAACACTAGGCCTTATTCCACCACTATTAGCTCGCTTATCTGAATTGGAATATCAACAGCCAACGCCTATTCAAGCACAAGCAATCCCGAGTGTGTTAGCCGGGCGTGATTTGATTGCGGGAGCCAATACTGGCTCAGGTAAAACCGCAACTTTTGCTTTACCGCTATTACATCACTTGAGTGAAGCAAAAAATAAAAGCAAAGTAAAACCTTGTACCGATAAAGGTAACTATGTTGCAGGCTTAATACTCGTGCCAACGAGAGAGTTAGCAAAACAGGTTGCCGATAGTATTAAATCGTATGCGGCCCATTTTAACGGAGAGATAAAAACTGTAGCCGTTTTTGGTGGTGTATCAGCTAATACCCAAATGTTAGCCTTACGCGGTGGTACTGATATTTTGGTAGCTACGCCAGGTCGATTATTGGATTTAATTTCTAGTAATGCCATTAAGCTCGATAAAGTACAAACCTTAGTGCTGGATGAAGCTGACAGAATGTTAAGTTTAGGCTTCACCGAAGAGCTTTCGGCCTTATTAGCGTTATTGCCAAAGCGTAAGCAAACCTTGTTATTTTCTGCTACCTTTCCTGAGCAAGTAAAAGCTTTAACGCAAGAGTTGCTTAATAACCCAATTGAAATACAGTTACAAAGTAGCGAAGCAAGTACCTTAGTGCAGCGAGTTTTTACCGTCAATAAGGGCGAGAAAACTGCGGTATTAGCTCATTTGATCATCCAACATTCATGGCGACAAGCACTAATATTTGTTAATGCTAAAAACAGCTGTGATCACTTAGCTGAGAAACTGGCTAAACGCGGCATAAGCGCAGAAGTATTTCATGGTGACAAAGGTCAGGGTGCTCGTAGTCGTGTGCTTGATGGCTTTAAAAATGGCGAAATTGAAGTATTAATTGCCACAGATATTGCTGCTCGTGGTCTTGATATTGAAAAATTACCTGTGGTGATAAATTTTGATTTGCCTAGAAGTCCGTCCGACTACATGCACCGTATTGGTCGCAGTGGCCGTGCTGGAGAAGTAGGCTTAGCAATATCACTTATCGATCATGAAGATTATCACCACTTTAGCGTTATCGAAAAAAAGCACAAAATTTGGCTAGACCGAGAACACGTAGAAGGTTTTGAAGTTGATGAAGATGCTATTGCAGCATTATTAGCTGAAGACAAGGCGATGCTAAAACCTATGGCGGCACCTGAAGGTACCGGCAAGAAAAAACGTAAAAAGAAGCAACCCCAAATAAATGCCGATATCTGGTTAAATAGCCCTGACGATTAATATTCGCTGTCCAACAAACCCTAACAATTGTCTATTTGGCCCACAAAATATACTGAGAACTTTTAAAATTAGCGTTTAAATATCCAATATCAGTGAGGAGTTGTCTCGGTAAGTTATTTCGACAAGTCAATAACCGTAACCTCACACGTTACGGTTTTTTTATCTCTCATTTCATTTTCACAACATAATGATTATCAATTATTCACCAAGTTATAGTCTTAAAATCACGGCTCTGTAAAAAACTATTTTAATAAAATTGGCATTACCTATGCCGTTGCACTTAAATAATGCTCAATAAAATTGCTATAGGCTATGCTTGTAGCATATTGTAATGTTAAACATTTAAGAGATATATTAAGTTTTAGCTATTTGCATATATTTTTATATAAATGCTACATTTTTTAATGGCTGAGTACGGGGAAGTATTACAAGGTTTTGGGAGTTAATAATGACAAAAATAACAATTAATCTAGGTCAGCAGTTAGCAATATTCAGTAAAAATTCATTATGTTATGCCATGTTAGCCTTGTGGCTCTTGATAGTCACAGGTTGTTCATCTTCAGCTATTCAAGCAGAAACAAAGGAAAAAACGGTCAATAGTGAACAAGCTGTAAAAGGCCCTTATGAAATTGCCGCAGAGCAAAATATTCCTAGTGTCGTGAGTTATCAAGCTCCGACAGATTCATTGCGTTTTATTAATGAGCCCATTTTTAACTTTAACGATACGATTTATCGCAACATCTTAAGCCCATTAGCCACGGGTTATGAAAAAGTGGTACCTGAGCCGGTGAATAACAGCATAAGCAATTTCTTTTATAATTTACGTGAACCACTATATGCCGTGAATCACTTATTACAGGGGGAGGTTTCAAAGTCTGGGAAAAGTCTTATTCGTGTTGTTATCAATTCAACCATTGGGCTCCTCGGTTTGTTTGACCCTGCAAGTGGTTTAATGGAATTGACACGTGATAAAACCACTTTTGGTGACACTTTAGCATCCTATGGTGTTGGACACGGTACTTATCTTGTATTACCGCTACTCGGCCCTTCTGATTTACGTGATACAGCATCATTAACTTTTAACTATTTCGCTCATCCACTAAATTATATCAATGATGATACGGTAGCAGCTCAGTTATTATTAGCCGATGGTGTACAGGCGCAAATTCCTATTTTGGCACAATATCCACGGGTATTATCCGATGTTGAAAACCGATATGAGTTTGTGCGTAATTTATATATGCAAAATTTACAACGTGACGGCCAAGCACGTAGAAACGAGATATTTAAAACTGAAAAACAAAAACAATCAACAAGCTCTGCTAGTGTGGATTAATTATGCTTAATAAAAATTCAACCCTATGGCCTTATATTATCTGTTTTATTTTTGTCGCGCTGACGAGTGTATTAGCTTGGCAAGCCAAATATTTTGAAATAGATGCATCTGCAGATACATTATTGGTTGATAACAATAAACATTATATTTTAAGCCAGCTTGCTGATCAGCGTTATGGCTCAGAAGAGTTTATTTTAATTGCCTTTAAACCTAATAACAGCCCATTATTTTCTACCTCAAATCTTAATACATTGGTCGACATTGGCAAAAAAATTGAACAGTTATCTCGAGTAAAGCAAGTCAAAAGTATTGCTAATATGCCTATTTTTACTGCCGCGGATAGCGTTTCTGCTGATGTGGCAAACTTAACTTGGGAAAAACAAAAATTTGATGAACAAACTTTATCGCTGAGCTTAAAAAAGCATCCGTTGTATGAAGGTTTACTGATTAACAAGGCACAAACCGCACTTTCACTTCAGGTGGTTTTTAATTCACAAGCTAACATTGAAGCCATTAACGACGATATTATTGCCATAAAACAGCACTTATTAAGCCGAGATCTCACGGAGCAAGAACTAAAGTCACTTGAACAATTAAAACAGCAACAACAAAAACTTAATAAACAATTGGAACAAACACGCATTACTGAAATCGAAGAAATTAGGGCGATCTTAGTGCCGTTTAAAAAAGTAGGGGGCTTTTATTTAGGCGGTAACAATTTACTGTCTTATGAACTCATTCAAATAATTCAGAGCGATTTAGTACTTTTTGGCTCACTGATATTTATCGTGATCATTCTCCTGTTATGGTTTTTATTTCGGCAAGTAAGCTGGGTGCTATTGCCAATTGTTTGTTGTGCCACCAGCGTTGTGATGACCGTAGGTTTATTAGCCGCACTTGATTTTAAAGTCACGGTTATTTCTGCCAACGTTTTTGCACTACAAATTATTTTATCACTTGCCATGATCATTCACCTTATTGTGCATTATCAAGAATTAGTCCTCAAACACACAAGTTGGTCACATCAACAGCTGGTATTATCAACCATCAAAGAAAAAATAAAGCCGTGCTTTTATGCCGGATTAACCACCACTATCGGTTTTGGCTCGTTGATATTTAGTGGTGTTCAGCCTGTTATTAGCTTCGGTTGGATGATGGTTGTTGCTATGCTGGTTAGCTTTACTGTCAGCTTAGTTTTTTTCCCTGCCTTGCTACTTGCGATATTTAGTAAGCAAGCCTTTGTCAAACAGCATCAGCAAATTGAAAATGGCATGAGTGCAACGGCAAGTTTTGTTAAAGCTCAACCTAAAAGTATTATATTTATTTCATTACTGCTAACGGTTGTTGGCGTACTGGGATGTTTAAAATTAACCGCTGAAAATAGCTTTTTAAATTACTTTAGTGAAGCTACCGACGTTAGAAAAGAATTAACTTTTATTGACCAAGAATTTGGCGGTTCAACACCATTTGATTTGTTATTGGATATCCCTGATGAGCAAATAAAGTCCGGCTTAGTGATCTCGGCAAGTACCGTACAAACGATAACAGCCATTCAAAACATGTTAGCAAAACAACAAGCCATTGGCGCTATTACCTCAATTGCTGATTTTACTAAAATTGCTCAAGTGGTGAACGCAAAACCGCTGACAGAATATGAATTAACTGCGCTTTATAAAAGTTTAGATACAGAATTACAGCAAGCGTTATTTGGTGCTTATTTTTCAGAAAAACAACAACAAATAAGAATTTCTATGCGAGTACAAGACAGTACTCAAGATCTTAATAGAGCTGATCTATTAGCAAAAATTCATCAAGAACTGGCAAACATCGGCATTAAACCGCAGCAATACACTTTGACAGGCTTATTTATTCTTTATCAAGATGTGTTGTCTCGTTTAGTTGACTCACAAGTACTAACAATTCTTATTGTTTATGGCGCTATGGCAATAACCTTAATGATTATTTTCTCATCAATTAAGGTGGCCTGGATTGCCTTAGTGCCCAATATAATTACTACCTCGGTAATTATGGGAATATTAGGTATATTCGCAATTCCGTTAGATTTAATGACCATTACTATTGCTGCTGTTGCTATGGGCATTTCTATGGATGATACCATTCATTATATTCATCGCTATTTAGCTGAGCTGAAACGCGAGCCAAAGAGTGCTGAAGCTTGGGTTAAGCGTACAAATTTATCGGTAGGCTATGCCTTAATATATACCACCACCGTGATCGTTATTGGTTTTGGCAGCTTAGTATTTTCTAATTTTGTACCGAGTATGTTGTTTGGTTTATTAACCAGTATTGCTATGATTTTTGCTTTGCTGACCGATATAACAACATTACCGGTATTATTAAAAAAACACCTCAAAAGCAGTGATGTTAAATAACCGACTAAGGGTTATGTTATAAACGCAGTAGGTAAAAACTAAGAGTGTTAAGCTTATGCGCTACCTATAACTGATATTGGCAACATTGATAAGCAAAGTAGATAATAGAAAAAATAAGCTAATTAATTTTAATTTTCTTAGCGGAAACAAGCTCACAAATAGATTTATCTAGGTATAATCCCCGCAATAACGTGTAATGCTTAGCCATTACACCATGTAAATTGCTATTAATTATCTGGAATATATCTATCATGCGAGTCGCCGTTGCTCAATTTGCCACCTCATTCGACACTGCAGAAAACCTAACAACTTGCCTGAGAATGATCGATGAAGTCGCGGCTTGCAACCCTGGTATTGTTGTGCTGCCAGAGTTTTGTAATACACAGCCTTGTTACTCGGATCATAATCAAGTCTGGCAACAAGCTTTGGCGATAGAGAGTGACTTTTTACATCAAATAGCACAGCAAGCTAAAAAGTATGCTTGTTATATTGTGCTTAATGTAACATTACGCCGAGACTTAAACCGCGATCAGCAAGATGCTTCAGTGCAATCAAATATTAGTATCACCTCATGCTTATTTTCACCGAGTGGCGAACTTGTTCAACAAGTCGATAAACAAAAATTAACAGAGCAAGAAAGGCAATTCTTTATTAGCGAAAAACAAGCTGCAAGCGTTATTTCTAGCGACTTTGGCAAGTTTGGGCTTATGTCAGGCGCTGATAGTTATACTTTTCAAGCGTCACGTGCATTGGCAATAAATGGTGCGCAACTCATATGCAACTCAGAGCATTCGTTTGCTTTAGATACCAGTACCTTACATGATATTACTCATGCAGTTGAAAATAACGTATTTATTGCCAGTGCAAATAAAGTAGGTGCATTGCGTCCCAAAAAGAGTGCTGATGCACTAGCCGAAACAACTGAAACCCTTTTAAGTATTTCAAACACCAGTGTTACTGAGCAAGCATATGGTGTAGGGCAAAGCCAAATTATAGCGCCTGATGGTAAGCTATTGGCAAAGATAGAGCACAATAAAGCCGGCTATACTTTTGCTGATATTGAGATGTTACCGGCAGGGCTTATCAATAAAGCTCGCCCTGATGGTACTGAGTTTAAGCAACAGCAACGTCCTGAATTCAAGATAGAAAAAATAACAGCCAAACAGCCAACAATAACAGACCACGAATACAGTGATAATGTACCAGAAACTATTAATGTCGCTATTTTCGCTACTTATAAATCTACCCAGCAAGCTATTGAAGATGTTTGTCATTATATTGAAAACAACCTCAGTGATATCATTCAATTACCTGAACTATTTTTTATTGCCGATAAAACTGTCACTGATAATCAAGATGAATTAAAACATATAGAGTGCTTGAGTCATGAACTTATTCAACAAATCAGTGCGGTCCTTAGGCCTTTTCAGTATGTTTGTACCAGTGTAGTGCTTAACGGAAATCATCAGGCAGTATTAATAAACCAGCAGGGCATAGTTGCCAGACAGCAACAGTTGCATTTTTGTCAACGATATCAATGGACTGAATTAACAGACACGATAAATATTATTTCACTACCTTTAGAGCAAGGTATTATCAAACTTGCGATGTTAACCGCTGACGATGCCAATATTGCTGAAACAGTAAACATAGCGGCTTTACATAATATTCACTTATTACTCATGCCTTTCGACATACAAGAACCGTTAGAGGTTAACTATAGTTTATTAGCGCGAGCGGCTGAAAACAGGATCTGCATCGTAGCGGCAACGAGAGAAAAAAGCTTTTATATTCAGCAATCTATAGATGAAAAAAGTCTTAGCACTAAGCAAAACAATAAGAAAGTGAAGTCACAAAAATCGACTGGCTTTATTGCCAATTTAAGCAATAACTCAGCTTTATTAGCGCAATGGCAGTCTGGTAAATTTAACGGCTATATAAATAAGCCTATCATTAAGCATCAGCATGGAAAAATCACTAAAGCGTTGATTTACCCCAATGCGAGCACTGATAAAAATAGCATAGAATTTAATTAATATGGCTGTAAATAAACGATAAAATCAATAAGATAGCAGCGCGGTTAGCACTGCTATTCATCTGATTATGTTATTTTTTTACTTTATTTGCCGCTAACTGAACAAAATAATATCGACCAAGAATTACCATTAAAATACCACCTAGTACTAGCCCGGATGATTCAATTAAGCGTAATGTAACCAACTCGCTAGTAAACATTACCCCGCCAATAGCTGCAATGATCGGGACAAATAATTGCACTACAGCACCTTGTGTAACCGATAAACCGGTTAACGCAATATACCAAATAAAATATCCGATGCCTGAAGCTATAGCACCTGATAACACCGCCAGAATAATACCGGTTGAGGTGAAATGTGCACTGCTAAAACCAAAAATTATCAGCACTAATATAAAAGGACTAGTACGTAAAAAGTTATAGCTGGTATCACTTAATGGATTTTTAGAGCCTCGTCCTAATAAAGTATAAAATGCCCATGCCACACCTGAAATACTCATCAATATAAAGCCCATAAGTGAAGGCGTGGTTAAATTTGGAATAATTAAATATACAAAGCCAGTAAAAGCGAGAGTTAAACCCAACCATTCTGATATGTGAAGTTTATTACCGGAAATAACACTGGCGAGGATCATTGTTATTTGCACAGCACCAAATAAAATTAACGCACCCGTGCCGGTATCTAAAGAAATATAACCAAATGAAAATGCCACGGCATAAATAAACAACATACAGGCCGCTAACCAACTGCCTTTCGAGGCATTGTCAGTTTTAGATTTATCTTTTGGTTTTACTTTTGGATTGAGTTTATTGGTCAGGGCGACTAATGCTAACAAAATCACAATCCCTGAAAACAAGCGTATAACAGTAAAACTGCTGGCATCAATGGTATTTTCACCAAGTGCCATTCGACACAATACCGAATTTGCCGCAAATGCTAATAATGCAAAAATAGTGCTAGTGGTAATTTTAAGCTGATGTAAATTCAAAATATTCCTAATATAAAGCGCATGGCTATCGCGGTTATGATCATGAGTTAGCTATAGATATAATAGCCTTGAAAGTTAAGTCGCTGTTAGCCTTATTAGCGAGTCAGGTAATAAATCAATGACACCAGAAATGATAAACTAAGCATTAGAAATTATATTTACTAGCATAAACGCAGTAACTGATTTCATTTAAACATATTTTACAAGAATGAATAACAATGACTACAAGTTATCAAGATTAGATCAGCCTTAGTTATTACAAATTTATGTTAAGTATCTTAAGGGCTGTTAAGTGTTGTAAATAATTGTTCTAAAGGTCATTGCGTAAATATAAACAAGACGGTCAAATTTATTTAGTAAAGCGTCAGCATTAACTCATGCACACTATTTGATGATCGGGTATAGCATCAAGCAATTTGCTGATAGCATTGAAGATCAGACGATAATTGGATAATACAAGTATAACACTGCATCTGCCTTGATTGATTTTAAAAGGCTTACAGGCCGCGTTACTGTTCGATAAGGGAATAACCCATTATCTTTAATCAATGTCTTACCTATATGGATGTACTTAGGTTCAGCCTGGAACTGTGAACCTGTGCTTCTAAAGCTTTTAAACTTCACTGAGTGGTATAATTGGTATGAAGTCTTTTGTATTACTAAGATTAGATTATCATTAGTACTACATAAGTTACTGTAATTATGCGATATTAGATTTATAGACTAATAATATACACTTGAAATAGCATCAACAATGGAACCGTGATGTATAAAGGACAACTTAAGAGCTGGAATGATAAAAAAGGATTTGGTTTTATTCAATCAAATGGCCTTAGCCAAGACACATTTATCCATATATCGACATTAAAAGCTATGAGTAGAAAACCCAAACAGGGTGACTTCATCTATTTTGAAATAGCAAAACAAGCGAATGGAAAAACAAGAGCGGTTAACTGCCGTATTGAAGGAGTGATAGCAAAGACTTCCACAAAATATACCCCACGTGTACATAAAAATACATCAGCACCAAAAAGTAAAAAAATTGTGCTATTGGTTATCATCGCTATTGGAGCTTTTGCCTATCAACGATTAGACATTTCGCCTGTATCATCACCGGCACAGCATCCAACGACAACGCCAATCACTGAATTACCAAGCAAAGCTAATACACAGTTTACGTGTGATGGTAGGCAGCATTGCAGTCAAATGACATCTCGCGCTGAAGCTGATTTTTTTACTAGACATTGTCCTAATACTAAAATGGATGGTGATAGTGATGGAGTTCCTTGTGAAAATGACTCCCGCTTCTAACAGTTATATTTAATAAGAATAAATATAACTGTTACTTGCATTTACGTAGATAAATTACACCACATTAGGCCTAACAGGTTTTGGAGGAGAGCAAGCTTAACAAGGTCTGCATGATATTTCCTGTAATATAACAAGGTAACGATGCAGATAGTCCATTTCACTATTTAATTATTTGATTTATTCAGTTTTGATAGAAGAAATCTATTAAAATATTAAGCATATGTAAAGCTGGAGGTTACATGTCTAAATTAACTCGATTTATTGCTATTGATAATATCAGCCGTGAGCAAATTGTAGAAATCGCAACGAGCGATCATACAAATTTCAATGGCGTAATCCGTGCAGGTAAAACCACAACGCTTAGGGCTATGTTGTTGTTTTATGGTGCACGACCCGGTGATATTGCAAAAGCTAAAGGCGGTGCATTTGAAAGTTTTGCTAATTTTTACTTTCCTAATCCTAGCAGTTTTCTTGTTTATGAATATGAAAAAGGCGATAAAATTTACTGTGTGATAGTTTCAGGAAAAATGGGACAAGTCAGGTATCAATTCTTAGACACGGCGTTTGATAAAACTTTTTTCTTACATCAAGAAGATGGCCAAACTAAGCTGGCAGATATTCAACAGTTACGAGTAGCAGTGGAAGCTAAAAATCATGAATTAACCAGTCTTATAGGCTCTGATACTTACACTAACGTTATTCAATCGAATAAAATGTATCGCGGCAAAGGCGCGAATGCCGAACAAATAAGACGTCTGCGACCGAAGTATTCCTTGCCTGTAAATGGCGGAAGTATTGAAAATATTGAAAGAGTATTATCGAACATCTTTGCGAGTAAGGCATCGGTAGCCAATATCCGCAATGCTTTAACAAACGTGCTAATTCAAGAAGGCGCTATCGCTGGGCGTATATTAAAATTAGATGATCAGGCATCAGAAGTTAGTGAGTGGGTCGATGACCGCCAAGCTTGGATTGATTTGGAAAAACGCAGAGAAACTGTGCTAGCACTCAAGCAAACATCGGCTGATTATACTGCCGTCGGAAATAAATTGTCTGGTCTTAAGGCTAGATGTGATGAGGTCAATCAAAAAACGAGTGACAGCATTATAAAGTCGAATGAGATGGCAACACATTATGAAGGCCAATTAAATGCCATTGGAAATGAACGTCGTGATTATTTGGAAAAGACCAATGAAACAGAAACAGAACTATACAAACAAAAAAATAACTTATCTCATCAAATTGCAATAATTGTCCAACAAAAATCAGATTTTGAAGAAGGTTCAGCTGATGATCGTAATTTTAGGCCAATAGTCGATTTGATTGCACTTCATAACTCAGTTGGTTCGTTAGGAAAAGCAGAACAGGATGCCAAAAACTTTTACGAAAAAGTGTCGCAAGGCAATCAAAATATTACTCATCTTTATGAGCAGCATCGGGCGTACTTAGACACCCAAAAAATGAGTTTAGTTTCTGATGTTAATAATTTAAAAGCGAATTCGTTGATTCAACTCGATCAGGATAAAGCTGATGCGAGTGTATTGTTTGAAGATAGACGAAAAAATCTAGAAAGGCTGTGGGAATCTAGGATCAAATCAGCTGACAAGCAAGTCAAAACAACGATGATGCAACATACAAAATTGGAAGTTGAGCTTTACAATATTAAGGCAACGGAAAAAACTGAAGTTGAATTAACTGAACTTTATAATGAGCTTAACCAGGGACAGCGAGATTATGGTGAAGCAGTACTTGAGTTTTCAAAGTTCACAACAGCTCAAATGGAAACTCAAAAGCTTTATGATCGCAATTTAGCGGCAAGTGTAACTCTACGTGAAAAAAGAGCTAAGCTGAAAGAAGAACAAAAAGACCTGCAATCAAGAATAGGCTCGGGTACCTTATTTGATTTCTTATCTGAAAATGTTGAAAGCTTCGAAAAAAATATTGGCAAAGTGATTAGCCCGACACTTTTATCTATGAAAGGCTTATCGCCTACTTTTGAAGAAGGGGGGCAGACTGTCTTTGGATTGGGTTTAAACCTTGAAGCAATACCAAACCTTGAAATCAAAGACGAGTCTAGTATTACCAACCGTATCGTTATTCTTGATGAAGAGTTAGCTAAAATTGAAAGTAAATTAGGCTCATTGGAACAAGAACTGCAAAAATCTCATACGCAAGTAAAACAATTAACGGTGGATCTTAGGCGCGCACAGTTTAACAAGAGAACAATTGAAGATTTTATTAAAGAGACTGACGTAGCGCTTAAAGAGCTAAATCTTAAAAAAAATGATGAGATAGAGCGGTTCACCGAAGAAACGAAAGCAGCACACCGTAAAGCTGGTGAAGCGTATGCTAAAGCTAATGCAGAACTAAAGACTTTGCGCCAAGATGCTGTAAAAGAATTTCAAACACTCAATAGTGAGCACCAGTCGAATATTGAAACTATCAATATTGCACATCAAACATTAATGACCTCATATGAAAAGCTGATGGTTGATGGTCAAATAGCGATAGATGAAAAACGTAGTAAGTTTGATTCTCAGGAAAAAGTAGACTTAGAAGCTCAGGGCTGTAACCCTCAGACGATCATTAATGCTAGAACCATGATGGAAAAAGCAGAAAAAGCACATAGAGATGGACGAAATGCAGGTGAACGAGTTGGTCGTTACAACAAGTTCATGACAAAAGAGTGGATAAAACATTCGCCGTTAACTCGAGAACTTGAAACTGTACAAGTTAGGCTAAAGACTCACTTAGATGAAGTTAAAAAGAAAAAACAAAATCTAGCTGAAATAAAATCTATCATTGAAGATAAAAAGAAGGTTAATGAGCAACAGATAGAAGCACTTCTATCACAACTTCACATTATGCAAGGATTAGAGCGAGAGTTCACCAAGATTAATTTAGAAGCAGATAGCAGTCGTGGCCATTTATTTAAATCAGCGGATGCTCAAGAATGTCGTATGAAGTTCAATTCATTAACGAAAGATCATGCAGATTATGCGCTTGAAGGACGTTCCAAGTTTAACATTATTAAACAAACATTTAATCGTAAAGCTGGTACGCAAACGTTCAAGTTTTTTGACCGACTTATGGCAGAACAAGCAAGCATATATTCAACTAATGACATGTGGTGGGGCTGCGCACCATTACTGCAAGAGTATCTGGATGGTGAGCATCTAGTTCAATCAGATTTACTGAGAACACGGTACTTACTTGTTGCTCAGGGTATTGTAGATTTTAGTAGTCAAATTAAAGCTGCACATGAGGCGCTAAATAGTTTAGGACGTAAACTGACGTCTGCAATGAAAGGTGTCGCAGAACCGTTTGAAGCAATTGGTGAATTAGATATTTCTGTTGCAAGCAACCTGCGATCATTGTCCTATTACTCAGTATTAGAACGTTATTCTCTAGAACATGACAGCTGGAAAATTCATAGTGGCACAGAAATGCCAGACGATCATTTAATAGCGAAGTTAGCAAACCTAATCGATATGCTTGGTAGCAAAACATTAAGTGTGGATGTTGAGAAAAGCTTTCAATTCGAAATTATTCTTAATGAAGATGGTAAAGAGAAGATCGCTAAGACGGATGATGAAATCGAAAATATCAGCTCCAATGGCACCTCCTATTTAGTTATTTTGTCTCTGTATATTGGCCTTATTAACATGATGCGTACGGACAATGGTGTTCAGCTTCACTTCTGTATCGATGAGTTAGGGCGAATTGATACTGACTCGTCTGGTAAGCTGATCGAAATATTAGATAAGCAAAATATCAAAATGTTTAGTGCGCTACCTGTTGAAAGTGCAGAGTTACTTCAGCACTACCCTAATTGTTATATGATTGAATCGGTTGGTGCTAACAAACGCCGTTACAGTTTGTATGGCCCTGACTCTAAAGTAACGATCCACGACAAATTAGCTAGTGTATTAGAGGAGTAAGTCAATGGATATTCGTAATATTCTTGAAAAACTATATAACCAAAATATGTTTATCTGCCCCTATACAAATGAGCCGATATATTCCTTTTTAGAAACACCAGAAGGTGAGATGGCAATTAACAAAGCTTTAGAGCCCTTTGGTCGAAACCTTTGTCGTGTTGATGGAACAGGGGCATTTTTTATTGATTCGATAGATAATGGCAATAATAAAGACTTAACAGAGCGTAGAAAGCAGTTCGAAAAAATTCGTGACGATTTAGAACCAATTGTCGAGTTCTTTGTTTTTATCTCACGAGTTAAACCAGAGATAGGCATGATGGTGGCCGGACATACCATGCGTTTTTCGCAGATTTTGAATGTAATAACTGAAAGCGAATCTAGTGTTCGTCAACTTAATCAATTGATGACTTATAAGATATTTAAAACCTCTAAACAAGGCACGTTAGAAAAGTTACAAGTCGTATTCGAACGAATGGTCAAAGAAGGCTTATTGATTAGTAAAAATGCCGATGAATTAGTGTACCAAGTTACAGGCAAGTATGATTATGTTCAAGCCGTGATGCAGTTCATTATTGATAGAGAAAACATAGTCATTGATGAAGAAAATAACGAAGAGCAGGGAACCTTCGTGATATGAGTAACGTTGAAGAGCAATTTAAAAAACTTGGTAAGGCGATTTCAGCCAATGCCGAACGTTTGGCTGAACTTATTTCTTATGCCGGCGAAGAAGTTTACTTTGACAAAGTTCCTGGTAGCTTTTCTGAGTTGTCCCATTTGGATATTGTATTGGGTAATGTAGCTGAAGGTTTTTCTGCTTCTAGTTTATTGATGCAGTTATCACACCGCATTGGACGTGGTGATGCTAATAGAAGATTGGCGCCAGGTGTTGAAGAGTGGCTTAGTACGGTTCAATTAAAAATAGATCAGTACAATAATGCAATCGTTGATGGCTCTGAAGAAAACCGCTTACGAAGACTTCACGATATTCGCGAGCTTGTATTTCAAATGCGAGAGGGATTGTTCAATGAAGTTCGATCAATGGAAATGGCACTTAACACACGCTTTGGTCATGTAGAGTCAATCAAAGATAAGTACATTGAAAATAAGTATTTAATTGATTATCTCGGTCGCTTAACGGGAAAAATCGCCGTTTTAGACTATCAAAAACTGAACTCATTAGCAGGATCAAATCCTGATTTACGTCGGTTATTAGCACAGCGTTTATACGATACTGTAACTGACTGTCGTGAAAATATCATGCTAGCTTTACCTAGGTTACGTCATTTACTTTGGGAAATCGAAAAACAGAACCTGCAAGCTAAACGGATCTGGGCAATGCACAATTATTTTAAAGCCGGTTCGTCGACATTAACATATGAACCCAGTGACGAAGAATTAATCGAGCTTAGAATAGGGTGTCCAGTTACCAGTGGTGATAATTCGCTCAGTCCCAACATTTATGATGAACAAAATATTAATACGCTTGCTGAAGTAGTCTCAACATTAAAACCAAGAAAAGACATTACAGGTCTTGTCGTAGCTTTGGGCAATACATCAGCGTTTGAAGGTTCAGCTGTTAGTGATGAATCAGTAGAGGCAGAAGATGAAGTAAAACAACATTTATCTAACTTACTTAGAGAAACTAAGCATGGTCATGTTTCAGTACTTGACTATTGGGAGCGTGAAATGTCCCACCAAAAATATCCGTCAGGCTTTATGATGTTAGCGCACCTTAGTTATACAAAAATCCCCCAACTTAAGTTAACAGAGTCTTACGCCCCAGCAACTAAATTTGATGCTACAAAACGGTTAAAAGACTTCACTGTTGAGAGGTTTTAATGCTTGATATTAATGCAAAAAATTATATCTCCATGGCAAGTGTCGTGCTCAAAGCAAAGTCGGAGGTGCCAGTTAATAGGCTTTGGGAGATGCTTCACGATAATTATGGTATAGGTATCCGGGGGATTGGCGTATTTTGTTTAACTCCTGGACATCGGGTTCAATTGCTTGAGTTAGTCAAAAAAGAAATGGGTTTAAATCTTAAAACAGATAAATACCAAGATTTAAAATCACTGTCTCAAACTGAATTAAGCGCCAAATCAAATCGCGCTAAATCTTTGTCTGCTAAACCAAGAGCGCCATTTATTGAGTTAAGGTACTGTGATGGCAAAACCATAGAACGTGGTTACCGTGGCCTTAAAGTATCCCATATTTTAACATTAAAAATTGACGTGGTATTAAGTGTAGAAAACTTTGATACATTTGTTTCACTATCCGCTGAACAGTTAGCTAACTTCGGCTTTAAAATAACTGAAAAGGTGCTCATTGTATTTAGAGGCGATAGTAGAGCATCACCTAAAGCGGTTCAGTTATTTAGACAAACATACAAAGGGCGTTGGGCACATTTTGGTGATTTTGATCCAAAAGGTTTGCATATTGGAGCTGTTGAATTGAACGCACAAACATTATTACTCCCAACGTTAGATTTTTTAAATCACAGTAAACCCACATTTAATCAAACCGATTTATACAATAAGCAGCGTGCATTTATCGATATTATTCCTATCCAAAATAAACAAATGAGAGAGTTAATAACGATTATGAAGGCAGATGAATTGGCACTTGAACAAGAACACCTGATAGCACGTGCAGTTCCGTTAACATTAGTGAACGTTACTTAATATATCTGAGAGCAATGATTTTTGTAGCAGACACAAACAAATTTTCATTGCCTGGAGCAAAGTAGTTGGCATTTTAGTAGAATAGATTTAAGAATTACGCAGATAACAAAAAACCTGATAAACGGTTTTATATAGCAATTTCAGAATTTAAAATCTGACGGTAATCACAAGACAGAGGCCCACATCATGAATACACCTTGCTATGTCCGATACTCTTCAAAGCAGGGCAAGTGTACTTTTCAACTTCTTAAACTGCGTAAATGAGCTATTTTAGTGCTTATAGATGACTCTTTATTAATGTCGATGAGTATGCGTAGCCGGTCTATTTCAGATTGCATCGACTCTACTTGTGCTTCATACAATTCAACTTTTCTATCTAAATCATAATAATTTTCGACCGCTTTACGTACCGCTTTTGATGCGGCACCAGTTCTGAATTGAAGTTTAAGTAACTCTACTTTTTGGTCGAAAAGTGGATCAGGAGATTTGAATTTGATAAGCATCGAAGAATTATGCTTATAAATTTTAATAATTGGTAGGTCATTTTATAAATTACTGACGATAATCGACGACGAGGGCGAAGCCTGAGCAACGAGAAGGAGAAATGAGGAAGTAAATATTCCTTTTAAAGTATTTAAACTTGTATTTTATTTAATCATTCCCAAACCATCAAATACTGTTTATAATTACAGTTCATTGTGTTTAGTCCTTAATTTAAAGAGAGAAATAGTATGAGTAATGATTTTGAGTTTTTAAAAGGTTATACAAGTGTAAGTGATGCACCAAAGAGAGAGCGAGCGATTAGAGCAGCACTTATTTTATTAAATACTGCAGTGGCTGCTGATCCGAGTTTTACACATAATCTTTCTAATGATGGTTTTATCTCTGACATTGCAGATAAAATACAAGAATCATTAAAAGTAGATGAATAATTACCTGACTATATGCTGATTTATAGTTCGGGTACTAGTGACACCCGAACTAAGTCCTGACATCAGGATTATTTACTACTTTCTATTTGCTCTTTTATGTAATGATCGTACTCTTCATCACTCTTAAATTCCATTTCCTTCATTATAGTTTTCTTCACTAATCTAGCCATTGCTTGTTCTTGCTGTTTAGCTTCAATTTCAAAAAGTTCAAATGGATGTTCAGATACTTTGGCAAGCATTTTCAAAAAACCTTCTTCATCTTCAATAAATTCCTGCATGCCTACTAGTAGTTCAGTTTGAGGAACTTCTTGCATTAATATGCTTACTTTTCTTACAAATTCGAAAGGGTCACCTTTTTTATTTATAGCGGTACCGCGGCAAATTTCTTTTTCAGTTATTTTCAAAATTTTACTTAACTGACAAACTTGGCTAGCTTTGGGCTCGGTTAGGTCTCTTTCCCATTTGCTAACAGTTTGCACTGTAACGCCCATTTGCTCAGCAATATCTTCTTGTTTTACATTTAAACTAATACGTCTGTCTTTGAGTGTATTACCAATGCTCATATTAATATTTTCCATAAAAACCCTACTTATATTTAAGTTTACACCTACTTTTGTATGTGTCATTATTCAAGCATACTATTGTGTATGTATAAAGATATAAATATGTATACATGATTTCTTGACAGGGTTTTGGAATTCTTTAATTAATGACTTATTTTGTAGATAAACTATCAATGCACCAAGAACACTTCGAGCAATTGCCGCTCGTTGGTAGTTCATTATGTATTGAGGTTGATCTGCAATCAGGTGAAACAATTTCTAAAAACCCAAAATCACTACAGCTCGAAGGTTCATATTCTTCAAAACTTGTTATTCGTTGCAATGGTTCGCGAGTCTCAGTGTCAGGAAACCCGTCACGATTTAATCGTATTGATAATCTTTTTGGCTTAAAAAGCATAAATGAATGCGTTCAAGTGTTTAATCTCATCCTTAAAAATCATGGTTTACCTCCATTTACTAAATGTACTAAAAAATGGTTTGGTCAATCGGAAGATGGGAAAAAAGCACGTGTCATTACTGATGGTGCCGTTATTACAGCGATTGATTGGACTAAAAACCATACTGTTGGGCAAGATAATGTTAAGCAGTTTCTTCGTGGCCTATCTAGCCAATCCGTTGGTCGAGGAAAAGTAGGGCACTTGTATAGCAATCAATGCACAGTCAATTGGGGCGAAGGCTCTGAATATAAAATGACTTCAATGTATGACAAGGAAAATGATTTAAAACGTCAAAGAAAGAAGAGGCTTAAACATGCTTCCGATATAGATATTCAATACTACGATGACCTTATTTTATACTGCAAAAATTATGGTGTAGCTCGTGAAGAACATAAATTTAAACGATTGTTTTTAGATAAAAACAATTTGAAATTTTACGGTTTATTTAAAGACGCAGACTTTGGACCGTATTTAAAAAGTATCGATGATGTGATGAATCGATGTGAGGTAACAGGTATGAAACAAAAAAGCATAGCTGATCAATTATTGGCTAAAGAAGTTGTTAAAAGTCGTCAAGCGGCTAACGCAACACAAGTTTACGCATCAATGTGGATGGAAGGTTGTGATATTAAAAGCCAAGTGTCACGTAGCAATTTTTACGTACATAAATCACGACTAAAAAATATTGGTTTAGATATAACAAGTCCATTTGATGTTACTCGTATGGCTCCAGTTTTATTGAGCCGTAAAGTCATTGAGGTTTCACCACTGGCGGTACCTAATTGGTATCGTCAGCCAAATAATTTACGTTTAGTTTCATAGGATTAATAAGGAAAGTAATATGAATATAATACAAAATGGTTATCAAGTTGTTGGCATTATGCATGGTTTTCATTCAGAGCCATGGAGAAATGATCCTACTAAATTCAATCATAAGCTGTTGTTAACTAATCCATATTTAGACGGGCATGGCTTTCAACAAACAGAAGTAATGAGTATTGATATTGCACATGATGATGTTCAACGAGTACAGCAAATAGCTAATGAATTCAAAGGAAAGCAGGTTATATTCCCTTGTCGTTGTGATGCTAAAAAAGGTGGAAAAAATGGTGCTTGGTTATCAAGATTTTTACCTAAAGGTTCTTTAATCCAACTGATTGCTAATGTATTTAATCGAGAAGAAAAATGAATTTAGATAAGTTTGTCACGTGTATCTGCGGTAAAAAAAAGAAGATAAGTTGGCAAGGAAAAGAACAATACAAGCACGGAAGTACAACTTTTTGTGCTGGTATTACGAAGTGTTCAAAGTGTGGAATAGTTCAGCAACATTATTCTGGGAACCTTGAGGACATACAAAGATTTATCAAAGAATTTAACATGCTAAATTAAAAGGAATTAAGATATGTATAATGTAAATAATAAACAATTAACGAATGCTACAGAAAATCACGTTCAATTTTGTAATGGCTTAAAAGCTCTAATTGATGGTGGCTGCAGCTTAAGTTCTTTATCTGATGTGGTTGAAGAGCTATGTAATCAATCAGAAGAAATCCATCGACTAAATACTAATGATTAGTTAATAATGTCAGTGACAGAATTATTAAAATGTCCTGAGCGTTTCTTTGCTCAGGTTGATTTAAAAATTTGGCGCAATATCACCTAGTATCAATTCAGAACTATTCCACAATAAACAAACCGTGAGCATTTAGTGATCGGGTACAATAAAAAACTTTCCCTGGTGATTGAATAACGTGAACAAGTATCTAATGCCTGGAGAAAAGGCGTTAACTTTTTAGTACAATAATGGCCATTGATAAAACGGCTTTATAAGCCAATTTTAGATTTTAAAATCTGACGGTAATCACAAGACAACAACACAAAGCATTCACATACCCTACTATGTCCGATACTCTTCAGTATTGGACATAGTGGTTATAATCAATTAAACTAGCTTCTTATGAATCTTCAGATAGAATTCAAATAAAAATGTTATTAACTAAGCCTGTACCTTTATATCCACCATACCTAGATCTATGTGATTTTGATTTAGAAGATTATCCAGAGTTGGAGAAAATATTTTCATCAAACGAACCTTGGTGGCTTGAGCAATTTAATTGGGGAAAACTTTTTCTTACTTATATTGGACGAAATAAATCTGAACATACTTACGATAGATTTAGAAATGACGTTGAACGTTTTCTTTTATGGTCATTTATTGCAAAGAAAAAACCAATCGATCAATTACGTAAATCAGACTTTCTAGAATATGCTGACTTTTGTTGGCAGCCACCAGTAACTTGGATCGGCACATCAAATCAAGAGCGTTTTAAAATAACCAATGGGTTTTCATCAGCAAATGAACTTTGGTTTCCATTTAAAATTCAATCGCCCAAAAGTCAAAAAGCGCAATACATTCTTGATAAGAAAAAATATCGTCCATCACAACAAACGCTGACATCGATGTTTACCGCGGTTATCGCTTTTTATAATTACTTAATGTCTGAAGATTTTTGCGTTGGTAACCCAGCACAAATTGCTAAAAAAGACTGTCGTCACTTTATAATTGACTCACAAGTTAAAGAAATTAAACGCTTAACTGCTAGTCAATGGCAGTATGTTTTAGATACTGCAGTAGAAATGGCTGATGAAAACCCTATTTTTGAACGCAATTTATTTGTTATTGCCGCTTTAAAGACCCTGTTTTTAAGAATTTCAGAATTATCTGAGCGACCTAATTGGTCTCCTGTTATGAGCCACTTTTGGCAAGATGAAGATGAAAATTGGTGGCTAAAAGTTTTTGGAAAAAGCAGAAAACTCCGCGATATTACCGTTCCTCTTGATTTTCTGCCATTTTTAGAGCGTTATCGTGCTTCCCGTGGCTTGTTAGGTTTACCTTCTAGTAATGAAAACTCGATCTTAGTTGAAAAAGTACGTGGCCAAGGAGGTATGACTTCTCGACATTTAAGGCGCTTAGTACAAAGTGTTTTCGACCAAGCTTATGAAAATATGCGCGTATCTGAAAGTGCTAATAAAGCCCTAAAACTAAAAGAAGCATCATCACATTGGTTAAGGCATACTGGCGCAAGTATGGAAATTGAGCGTGGACGCCCTCTTAAAGATATTTCAGAGGATCTAGGCCATGCAAGCATGGCAACAACGGATACGGTTTATGTGCAAAGTGAAAATAAAAAGCGTGCTGAAAGTGGTAAACGTCGTAAAGTTGATTAATAGCTTTTGGTTATTTTCATTAAAACATAAATAAAAACAACACACTAGATCAAGATTGATAAGTTTATTTGTCATATTTTTATTCGTGAGTCGCCATAATAACTTGTAAGCCTTATTTTATATAGCGGCTTACAAGTTGTTTATCATCTTAGGACAAGTTGATGTAGCCACCCTGCTGTCACAAAGATACATTCCTTTAAAACGATTTTGCCAAGCTATTATTTCTTGTGCATTAAAACTATCCTGCCAAATTTTTTGAATATGATAAAAGCTATCTTGCCCTTGTAGCATAAGGTGTAATATTTTTGCTTCATTACCGTTTTTCTTTTGGCAATGGGTTTGCCATATTTCACTTGGGTAAACACTGCTCGGTGAAGACAGTACTGTTAACGTTGTAAACTTTATGCAAGAGCTATATCCAGGTTGATCAATAACTTGGCGAAAATATCTTATGTCTTTTTGTGCAGGTAAAGTAACACTGACCATATAAGCATCTTTCAAACCATCAGTCGGATGTTGCCAGATACTGGTATGATAGTTTTCTTTATTTTCAATAGTAATATGCCAACCAGCCAACAATTTAGCGTGTGGGGCAATAAGGTTTTCACCTTTTAGCGCCGTTGTTTTATGCTCATTTATATTTACGCATCCCGTTACAGCAATCAATATTGCACTAAACAAGAAGTGTTTTTGCATTGCTTTTATTTTCACACTATTTCTACCATTTACACAGACAATCAATTTTATTCATTCAATATAATATAGGCTTTTTGAGTGGTTTTTTATATAGCAGTAGTTTAATCAAATGTAATAAGTTATTAAAAATTCTAGGGAAATATTAGCATTTACTGAAGTTTACGCATAACGTATTACTTAGCTAGTTTTTTCAACAATTGGAGATAACATGAGTGAGAAAAAATCATCCATACCATCGAAAATATGGCAGTGGAACACTACCAATGACGGTAACTGGGCAAAGATTAATCGTCCAACCTCTGGAGCAACGCATGATAAAGTATTAGTAAAAGGTAAGCACCCTTTTCAACTTTATTCCTTGGCAACGCTAAATGGCGTGAAAGTTACCATTATGTTTGAAGAGTTACTGGCACTTGGCATAAAAGAAGCGGAATACGATGCTTTTTTAATTGATATTAGCCAAGGAGAACAATTTGGCAGTGGTTTTGTTGAAATTAATCTGAACTCAAAAATACCGGCTTTACTCGATCAAACCAATGAGCAAGCCATTCATCTATTCGAGTCAGGTGCTATTTTATTTTACCTAGCTGAAAAATTTAATGCTTTTCTGCCCAGTCAAGAAAAGCGTGCTGACTGTATGTCTTGGTTATTCTAGCAAATGGGTAGTGCACCTTATCTGGGTGGTGGTTTTGGGCATTTTTATGCCTATGCACCTGAAAAGTTTGAGTATTGTATTGATAGGTTTTCGATGGAAGTTAAACGTCAACTGGATGTTCTAGATAAACATATTGAGAGCAATCATTACTTATGTGGTGAAGAATACAGCATAGCTGATATTACTATTTGGCCTTGGTATGGTGCCTTGGCATTAAATCGTTTATATGATGCAGCAAAATTTTTAGACCTTAGATCATATAAAAATGTCATGCGTTGGGCGAAAGAAATAGACCAACGGCCGGCAGTTAAACGTGGTGTTATATAAAACTTGGGGAGAGCTGTCAACACAGCTACATGAACACCATGACGCGAATGATTTTTTAGAGTGTACTCAAGACAAACTTACCCGAGATTAATAATCTTGAATATCCAGTTATAAAAGTAAAAAAGCGTATTAAAAATACGCTTTATATAACGCATAACAGCTCAGCTAAATATCTAAGGATTTACACCAATTACTGGCACTGACAAATTCTTTATGAATAAAGTTGCCATCCAGTCCATAAAACTCGGTCAATTGTTGGATATTATCACCATTACCAGTAATATAATTTGTCGTTAGCTCTAATAAAGTACCCAATAAACCACTGTGGTTTACTAGGGCGTCTTCAATAGGTTTTGCTAGCGGCATAGTTTTCAATATTTCATCTATTGGCATGCTCAAAATCACTTCAATTGCACTTAATAAGCCAGTGATAAAGGCAAAGTCGCTAATTTCAACAAAGGCACTTTCATTTGCAAGGTTTGACATTAATTTTGCAGTTATCAACGATTGTTTCGAAACCTCACTGGTTTTATCTGAGGTGAGTTTCGATAACGCTAAAACGGTGACAAATTGCTTTAACTTATCTTCACCTAAATATGCAGCAGCCTGTTTTAATGAAGTAATTTCAACGCGCGTGCCGGTTGACACGTTATTGACTAATTTAAGTAGTCCAACAGTTAAATTAACATCATGTCCTATGATTTCTGCTATATGATCAAAATCTAATGGCTTGTTAAACGTTTCGCTGATCAAATGCAGCATTTGAGATTTAATCGGAGCTAACGTTTGCCCTTCGACAATTTCCGGTTCATGATAAAAGAAACCTTGGTAATAATTAAAACCAACTTCAGCTAATGACTGTAGCTGAAAATTAGTTTCAACTTTTTCTGCAATTAATTTAATATCAAAAGGTTTAAGTCGTTCTAGAACTGGCCGTAAGCGTTTAGCGTTAGTGATTTCGGTATCAATTTTTATCATCGCGATATAGGGAAATAAAATGTCCCACTTTTCATCTAAATCATATTCAGTTAAGGCAATTTTATAGCCTTTATCAAAATAATATTTGACGATATTTAACAAACGTGGCGTTGCTGATTGATGGCCAACAAGCTCAATAACAATTGAGCTTTTATCAAACATCAAAGGATATTTGTTGATTAAGCACCTTTCGGTAAAGTTAATAAAAGCCAATTTACCTAGGCTTACCGATTGTATATCACTTTGAAAGTGATTCTGGATGATCAGTTTAGAGCTTGCAATATCCTGATCAATTTCAGGGAATTTATTTTCAGGACTATCTCTAAATAATAGTTCATAACCAATTGTTTGATTATTTCTGTCCAGTATAGCCTGACGGGCAATATAGCTTATTTGCATAGGATTATTATTTAAAGAATTATGATAGTTAAAACATACCCTATTATGGCGGTTATTGAAAAGTTATTTTAGTTAAATGTCACTTGTAAACAATATTTATAATATCGCGGCAATATAAGTGGAGTTTGACTCACAAAAATTAAAAATTAATTAGAGTCAGCGTAGCATTAGGGGCCTTTAAGCTTAAGACATCACCATAATTAATATTTGTAATAAATGGTGCTAGGATTTCTAAGTGATTTTTTGGCTGAAAGTGCTCTGTTTTGGTGTTAACCAAAGGCTGATAGATTATGCCAGGATATAATCTATCAGCGCTTAAAACATGACAACGACAGAAACGAAAGTCTTCTGCTGGCATATCTGGATGCCATTTCACTTGTTCAAAGTGATAGTCAATATGATTTAAAACAACTTCTTTACAGTCGAACTGAGCATTCAATGTTGCTCGATGATAATTATCAAGATTTAACCCTAAGGCTTGGAAAAATGGTAATTGCGTAGCAATAGTTCCGGTAAAAAAACGAGGATCGTTTGCCAAGCCCGAGGCTACTTGATGCCCTTTTACTAATACAAAATCAAAGCTGGCCATTTTATCGTGCTTTTACTTAACTATTTGCTCAGCAATTTGATAGTTACCATCAATGTTTTGAACATCTTTTAGTCCTAATGCCCGAGTAACAATGGGCAAAACATTAACATTATCAAAAGCAGCAATTTTTTTGTTTTTGCTAAATGATGGTCCAACGGCAATAAATATAGCATCAAGATCACGTTCTAATTTCGGATCATAGCCATGAGTTTCGGGTGAGCTATGTGAACCACCTTGGTTAAAAATATAAGACGGCAACGCGTCAACTATCACATTTGGAACAACAGAGGTCATACGATTTAAATGCCAATGGGCTGGGTAATTGGGATATTGATAGACACGGTAATGGACATCGTGATCGTATTGTTCACTTTTAAACAATCTAACAGTTTGTGCTAATTTGGTTTCGTTATCACTATATAAATAAAGTTGAGTAGAGCCATTAACCACATTTACCCCTTCAACAATATTTTGTTGCCAATCAATTACGGGGGCTTCATTAATTTTAGTCATACCGTGATCAGAGACAATCACCACATTAACTTGACCTGAAAATTCCTGATTAATTTGTTGCATAAAATCTGCAATTAATTGGTCAAGATTTTTAATTGCGTTGATCAGCTCGGGTGAATTCTCACCAAAACCGTGACCTTTATCATCAACGGTGGCAAAATAGCCGGCAATAAAATTTGGTCGCTCAGCTTCAGGTAAACGTAACCATGCTAGTATTTGATTTAACCTTTCTTTATTAGGCGTAGAATGTTTATAGGGGTAATAATAACTGGCTTTTTTGTTTGCAACTGCCGTTTCAGACTCTGGCCAAAAATAGACCGCTGACTTGTTACCTTGCATTTCATTAATGTGCCAAATGGGCTCTGCTGTTAACCAACGCGCATCATTCTTCCCATCTCCGAGCTTATATTTTTTATTAATATCTCGATGGAAAAAACTATTATGCACTATGCCATGATTTATCGGATAACGACCAGTAATAATACTTAAATGATTAGGAAAGGTTTTACTCGGATAAACAGGTAATAATGCTTGTGCACTAGTGCCCTGCTCAATAAGTGAAATTAAGCCCTTTGGTTGATATTGCTCAATGTAGCGTTGGGCAAAGCCATCAATTGATAATAATACCAGCGGTGTTTTAGCCCAAATAGCTGTTGAAAAGAAGCAGCTAAATAAGATGATTGTTTTTATATTCATGGGTTATGACCAGGTAAAGTACGCTTATAGCAAATAACATAATGCATTCACTATTTTTGTACAAGTAAGTAGCTTCTCTCGTATGTTTTTTTGATAAAAAAATAACGCACGTAATACGTGCGTTAAATTATCTAACCTTTAAAGATAAGCTATTCAAATAGCTCTAAAATATTAACTAGGTCTTTTTTACCGTGAGCTATTTCATCCGGTGTTAATCCCGATAATTCATGTGGAAAAACTAACCATTCTGTAGATTCATGGACATAGTAGTCAGGGACCAAATCAACTTTAGAATTCTGAGGTTTGTACCAAGGACAAGCAATTCTGACATCTTTTGGCATATTATTACGGGTTAATTTCTTCATTTGAGCTATTAACGCTTCGATACTGCGCCCTGAATCAAAAACATCATCAACGATCAGTAAACCATCATCTGCATTGGCATTTTCAATAATATAGTGCAAGCCATGTACTTTAATTTCTTTACTTTGCTGATTAATACCGTAATAAGAAGACGTACGCACTGCAATGTGGTCTGTTTCCACTTTTTTAAAATCAAAATATTCTTGTACGGCAATACCAATTGGTGCGCCACCACGCCATATCCCAACAATAAATTGTGGTCTGAAACCGTCTTCGAAAACTTTCGCAGCTACACGAAATGAATCTTCAAGCAATTCTTGCGCTGTTATAAATCGCTTTTCCATTGATGAGATAACCCCATTTAATTAATTTTTAAAGTAAACAGCATTATAACGCGTTTTTTATCAACCTGAGTAGTCCCGTTGAATAATTTATAGATTTTGATCAATAAAGCTAATTTGCTGGTAAATAGTGGCTACTGCCGCCAAGAAAAATTGTTGGTTTATATTTTCATAACTGTCGCTCGTTTGATGGTAATTTTGATGGTTACCAACACCATAATATATAAAGGGAATTTTTTGCTGATAAAATACCGCGTGATCACTGGCTATTTCCCAACGAATACGCGGCTTTTTACTGCGCCCGTGCTGCTTAAAACCTTGTTTTAATTCGATAGCGTAATCTTGTGTCGTTAATGTTTGTATCACATCTCTGGTTAATATCTCATCAAGCCGTCGACTAATATAGCGTAACTTTTTAGTCGACCGAGTACCTGCAATCATGTCTATGTTAATGTTCAGTGCAATATCAGCTAGTAAGTGCGAATTTTGCTTGATAAAAGCCCGCGCGCCCATTAAGTTAGCTTCTTCGCCATCAGTAAATAGAAATATCACACTATGGCGTAATGGTGACTGTTGTATCCGTTTTGCATAATGTAATAAGGCTGACGTACCTGAAGCGTTATCATCTGCACCATGATATATTTTTCGGCCTCGGCTACCAAGGTGATCAAAGTGTGCTGACAGCACAATAAACTTATTTGGCCATATTGTACCTGGCGTAAAACCAACAATATTGTTGCCTTGAGTTGTTTTAAAAAAATTAGTACTGGAGAAACTCGCTTTGTAAGCTGTCGTTAAGGGCATAACTTGATACTGTTGAAGTTGCTTAATAATGTAGTCTTGCGCTAATAGCCCTCCTTTCGTACCAACTTGACGACCCGCTAAGCTATCAGACGACAAGTAGTGTAAATGCTGTAATACTATTTCATCCGGCATTATAGGAATGCTTGGCTTAGCTGTATCAATACTACATGCTGAGCATAAAATAATGCTCATGAGCAGAAAAAAATATTTTAACAAGCCATACACAAATAAATGTCTAATCAAGTTGCTTTAACAGGTTTAACTTGACCAAATATTGTTTATCAAGTTGAGAAATACGATTATGCCTCATCGCCTTTTTTATATAGCTTTCGGCTTTTGTTATTTCATCTAACATAAAATAGGTTTTAGCTAAACCAAAATAAAACTCATGGATATTATCATCTAGCTTGATCGCTTTTTTATAGTGGTTTATCGCTTCACTATAATTTCCCTGATGCAATCTTTCATCCCCAAGCAGTGCATAATAATAAGGATTATTTGCCCGTTTGCGCATTATTTGACTATCAAGTTGTTTCGCTTCGTCATATTTACCATTAATGTGTAACAACAGGCTTAAATTCGACATCGCAGTTAAATTATCGCGGTTTAATTTTATCGCATATCGGTAGGTGTTAATGGCAGGTTGTTGAAAACCTTTGAAACGATATAAAATACCGAGGTTACCCCAAGCAGGAGAAAAAAGTGAGTCCGTGTCGATCGCTGCTTTAAAATAAGCATAAGCGCTTAAATAGTTACCATTTATCATGGCATTGGCGCCTTTATTATTATAAAACATGGCAAGTACAGTATTTTTATTAATTTTATGTTTTGGGAAAGACTTTTTAAGCACAAAAGGATCAAAATCAATCTCAATTTCACTACGCTCCCAAAAGACTAATTTTTGTGGGAGTGGCCCTTCAAATACAGTTAAATTAATATGGCCAGTCAACATGTTAACATTGCCATTACGTACCCAATACTCTGGTATATCAACACGTTGAAAAGCAACATCTAATTTTGCTGCTTTTGCAATTGCGTATGCCATAATTGTTAGCGACAAACAATTTGCGGTTTTATCTTTAAATGCTTGCGCAGCAATTACATTAGCACCCGATTGATAGGCTAAGTTGATCTTGTCAGGGCTGAAAAAAGTCCTCAGTAACTTATTGGTTTTCTTACGCGTATCTCGCTCTGAGCTAATGCTTTTTACCATCTGTTGCATATCTTCACTTAAGGCAAATATTTCCGCCTCTGTTTCAACAACTATATCCTGATGGCCCTTAAATTTATTATCCAGAAAAAGGCTCATGCCTGCTTCTTCAGTTTGATAATTTATCAATGAGCTTGTTGACTGACAAGCCATCAGTAAGATTAATACTGTGCTTATAAGTGAGTAATTGATGAACTTTTTCATATTCACTCCGAGAAAACAACGAACCTACTTTAAGCATAAGTGTTAATTCGATAATGAGGTGTTTTTTAAGTCCGTATTAATAAAAATTTACAATTTATTGCAGATATCCCAAAATAAACACTTATACAATTTGAAACATGTAATCTATAAAGTTCCTTGTTATGCTGCGCGCCAGGTAATTTATACACTTAATTGGTTTCTAAATTTATGAAAAAAACAATCGCCGGATTTTTTACTGGAAGTGCTATTGCCGTTAGTATCATTGTCGCTGTAACAAGCTATCAGCTATATAAAAATAAATATGCCACTATCGATGCACAGTTAAAGGAAATATCAGGCATAGAGTTTGATAAAAATAATAAACTTTGGGCTATTAATGACGGTGGTGATCAAGCAAAACTATATCAAATTAATAAAACTGGCGGTATCGATCGAGAAATAACCATCACTAACGCAAAGAATATTGATTGGGAAGACATGACCCAAGACGACTTTGGCCATTTCTTTTTAGGTGACTTTGGTAATAATGATAATTTACGTAAATGGTTAACAATATATAAAATTGAAAACCCTATTGATATAAAGTCAGTAACAACTCAAGCAGAGATCATCAAGTTTACCTATCCTGAACATACCAGCTTTCCACCTAAAGCACACGAAATGGAATTCGATGTTGAAGCATTCGTCTTCTATAAAAAACATCTTTATTTATTTACTAAAAATCGCACGGTCCCCTTCAATGGCATAACAAGCTTATATAAAATTGGCGATCATGCGGCCAACTATGATGCCAAAAAAATAAGTAAATTTAAAACCTGCACCATCGCGGAAAAATTATGTTGGATAACTTCAGCAGCATTGAGTCCGAGCAGAAAGAGGCTTGCACTGTTAGACTCTCAACGAATTTGGTTATTTGAAAATTGGCATGGTGATGATTTTTTCTCTGGTGATAAGTACCGCATTGATTTGGGTATTGTGACCCAAAAAGAAGCGATTACTTTTCGCGATGAAAATATTATCATTTTTACTGATGAGGAGTTCCATGGTATTGGTGGCAATGCATATTCAATTAATCTTAATGATGTTGAAAAACATAAACTGTCCAATTAAATAGTTACGTGTTACCTTTGTCGGGTCTGTATTTAAAATAAATCATTATTTATCTCATTAAATATCAACAACATAAAAATATAGCTTTATTTATGATATAAAAGCGATGCCAAACTAGATAAATTATAGCTATGATTAAAATACTGACTTATGGTTTAAAAAAAGCACCGCTTTATAGCTAGTTACCCGTGCTAAAGTTAACGCTATAGGAATACAGTTTATGGGAGAATGTGATGACAACAATGCTCACCGGTTTTGTTCAAGGTAAAGTCATAGACTATAAACAGTGGACTAACAATGAATTCTCTATCACGGTTAAAGCCAATATTGCTCCTTACCTCGCAGGACAATTTACTAAACTTGCATTAAAAGGTAATAATGGTGATTGGCACAGACGCGCCTATTCTTTTGTTAACTCGCCTAACCATCGTCTTGGTAAAAACTGTTTGGAGTTTCTTATTATAGATGTTTCTAGTGGTGATTTAAGTCCTAAACTTGCTCAACTTCAGCTTGGTGATGAGGTTTATGTTGGTGAAAAGCCTAGTGGCTTTATGACCTTAAATGAAATTCCTGAAACTGCCACAGAACTTTGGTTGCTTTCAACTGGTACAGCCATTGGGCCTTTTCTTTCACTTCTGTCTGAGCATGAAAGTAAGATACGTTTTAAAAAACTTGTTTTAGTTCATGCAGTTCGCACATCCCAAGAATTAGTTTACCAAGAGCTTATCGCTAATTTACAGCAAGAATACCGCGGGAAACTGACTTATATTCCAATAGTTTCTCGGGAAAAACATCAGCATATACTTTCAGGTAGAATTCCAGCACTATTGCGTGATGGTCGTTTAATGCAAGCAGCGAACTTATTTCCTGATAAACACAATAGCTTTTTTTACTTATGTGGAAACCCTGCCATGGTACATGACACCCGAGATGTATTGTTAGCCCTTGGCTTTGCAAAACATTTAAGGCGCTCCAAAGGACATTTTAGTTTTGAAAACTATTGGTAAGTACAAGCTTAACTTATAATAGAAAATTTGTTAGCGTCAGTTTTAACAATGAAAACGCTAACAAATTTATTGATTTCAATACTAAAAAATATTCATTAACATAAGTTCTGTTTGCTTAAGCTCTGACAGTTCAATTAAATAATTATCAACAGCCCCTAATTAGCCCTCATAAAATAAGCACAAATCTACGCCACTAAATACAGGTATTACTGTGCTTAAATTATCCGCAATCACAGCAATATTTCATGGAATTATTTCGATGCTAAACTGAAATTTTTTATAAAAAGTTTATTTCAACGATTTGATACAGGCTTAATAATAACAATAGAGCATTGATAAATAGTTTAGAAAAAGCAAACAAAGCCATTCAATAACCCTACAAGTATCAATGCTTAACCATTCACACCGATTATCGAGTTTAATAAAGTAATTAACCTCCGTAAAAATTAATTACCATAAATAATTAGCTAGACCCGAAGTGAACATTTACCAACTAAACACAATAGAGTTGCTGGAGTTGTTTTTAATACTTGACAGGGAGTTACTGGGGTTGCGATAAATGCATATTGATAACTCTCAGGGTTATCAATATGTTTACATATGAGGTTATTGGGGTTATAGTTTCAAGTTAACAAATAAAGGACGAAATTATGAAATATCCAGTTTTGGTGTTACGTAATAACGAAGAAAAAAATTATCTGTTTTCAATTGTTGATTTGCCTGGTTGTAAGGTGAAAGCAATAACGATAGATGAGGGACTTCTATTGCTAAATGAAGCAATGGCAGCACACTTAAAAATTCTGGTGGAATATGGCGAACAAGTGCCACAAGCGAAAACGATTGAACATCATATGTTGATGTCTACAGCTATCTCACCTATTTGGGCGGTACTTGATTTTGATATTGTTCCTTACATGGGCAAAAGTCATAAGATAAACGTGACCCTGCCTGAATTATTAATAAAACAAATTGATGATCGGGTGGCTAAATCTTCAGATCACAAAACACGCTCTGGTTTTATTGCTATGGCTTGCATTGCTGAGTTATGTCACTAGAAATAGTTTTATTGCTTTGTAACTGCACGTTATATTTTAAATAGCCAGCAAGAATTAATAAACTTCGAGGCCTAAATCAGGTAAAATGAGCGCTCTTTAAAATAAATAAAAGGTTAAAAAATTGACCATTGAAAATGCAAACTTATTGCTGCTAAGTAGCTCTCGTGTTGGTGATACAAAATATTTGCAACATGCTTTGTCGCTGATAAAGGCAAAATTAAATGGTGTTAGCGAGCTATTATTTATTCCCTATGCTGGCGTTACTGTAAACTATGATGACTACACGGCTATGGTACAAAGTGCCCTCATTGATAGCGGTATTATCGTAAAAGGTATTCATAAGTTTGACGATCCAGTTAAGGCAATTAATACCGCCAAAGCGATAGCAGTTGGCGGTGGTAATACTTTTCATTTATTACATCAGTTGTATCAACACAATCTTATCAAAGCCATTCAAGATAAAGTTACTCAAGGTATACCTTATATTGGCTGGAGTGCAGGCTCTAATGTCGCTGGCCTTTCAATACGTACAACCAATGATATGCCAATAATTGAACCGAAAAGTTTTGATGCTTTACAGCTTGTTAATTTTCAGCTCAATCCTCATTATACTGATCATAATCCACCGGGTCATAATGGTGAGACACGTGCCCAACGCTTAGCAGAATTTATGGTGCTCAATGAAACCACACCGATTGTGGCCATTGTTGAAGGTACGGGATTAGATATTAAAGACAACACCATGGCATTAGTGTCTGGTTTATCTGATACTGACAAAGATGCTGATGGTTTTTTGTTTAAAGGCAACAATAAATCAGTCATTACCACTGACTCTAACTTAGACAGTTTACTTAAGTAAAATTGATTTTTGTTTAAAATATAAACGCTTGTAATAACGATATATTACAAGCGTTAAAACTATTTATAACTATTGGTAAGATTCACTTGTGTAACAGAGGTTAAATTAAATTGCTCTGTTATTAGGGAAATATTAATTTTCTTTGCGGCTTGTTTGATATCTTGTTCAAAAGCTAGTTCTGCTAGTTTTGGCACCGGTAAAAGCTCAGTTAATTCAGCAATATTTTCTGTCAAATATGGCATGCTTTCTGGACAATTGGCGATCCAGCCCAAACAATTAAGACCATCGGCCACAATGGCTTGATAGGTTAATATTGCATGATTTAAGCAACCAAGTTTCATATTAACGATAAGTATTACATTTTGCTGAGTTGCTTGTACAAATTCTGAAAGATAGTTACCATGCCCCAAAGGTAAACGCCATCCCCCTGCGCCTTCACAAATAATAATTTCGGGCTCTAGGGCAATGATATCGTCATAGCCTTGTTTTATGTCAGTTAAATTTATTGTTTGCTGTAATTGAATTGCGGCAATATGAGGTGCAATGGCTGGTTCAAAAGCAATAGGGTTAATTTGTAAAACTGTCTGTTGGCAATTAGCTTGTTTGAGTAATAACAAAGCATCTTCATTAACGAGTTCATTATTGACATACTGACAGCCTGCAGATATTGGCTTATATACGGCAACTTTTATATTGTTTACCACAAAGGCATTTACCAAAGCTTGTGCTGCATAAGTTTTACCGGCGTCGGTATCAGTGGCTGTAATGAATATTTTCAACATATTGGAAACTCTTAAAGGTGTATTGCAATTAGTGAGTTAAGACTGAGTTATTTAGCTCAGCTTAACCACTAAGCCCGAAAAAACTTTATAAGTAGCTGGATAAATATTATTTGGCTCTAAAAAATCTTGATAACTTTTAGTCATTTTTTGCCATTTATCTTTACCCGCTAAGCCCTTACCTTGTTTCTTAGGAACATGATTAGCACCAAGACTTTTTAATTCATGAGCAAGATGCAAAACATTTTCATATTCTAAAATAATATCTTGTTGTTTAGCTTCCAATAATTTGCGGTCTGGCCCATTCAACAATGCTCTAACTTCACGCTCTGCTTTAAAATCGATCACGTGTTGATCATCATCAACTTGTGCCCACGCTGACTTTAACTCAAATAATGTGCCATTAACCAGAGTACTAAAGATGAAAAGTCCGCCAGGCTTCAAAACTCTCATCACTTCGTTTAAAACTAAATCTAATGGATCACACCACTGGATCATCAAGTTAGAATAAATAAAATCAATGCTATTATCTTGTAACGGTATCTTATAGGCATCGGCCTCTAACCAACAAATAGCTTGATTGCGATTTTCTTGAGCAAATATCAGCATATCTTTTGATATATCTAAGCCCATAACTTGCTGATAGCTGCTGGCTAAAAGGTCAGTAAAAAAACCAGTTCCTGAGCCCAAATCTAACACCGTTAAGTCATTGCGATTAGGTAACCATGGCATTAAATGTTTGCCACTATAACGTTGTAAACGTGCTGATATATCATAAGATGCGCTGGCAGAACCAAAAGATTTCGCTATTTTATAACGACTAGTCATTTTGGGCATTATTGTATAACCTCATTGATACAATTAGCTAAGTAATTGATATCTTTAACTTCATGGCTCGCAGTTATAGTAACACGTAACCTTGAGCTATTTTGTGGAACGGTCGGAGGGCGAATAGCACTGAGCCAAATGCCTTTATTTCGTAATTGCTGACAAACATCCAGTGTGGTGATCTCATCTCCAATGACAATGGCATGAATTGATGATGAGTTCTCAATTAACTTTATTTTTTTATCAAGCTTTTCAGTAAGCAATTTACTCAGTTCAATAATTTTTTCACGACGCCAATGCTCAGTTTGAATAATTTCAATACTCTTTTTTGTCGCCCAAGCTAAGGCCGGAGATATCGCCGTTGAATAAATATAATGCCGAGAAAAATTTATCAAATATTCGGCTAAGTTATTATCGCAGGCGACAAAGGCACCACTGGTTGCGATACTTTTACCAAATGTTGCCATAACAACATCGATATCCGCTAAACTGGAACTGCCTTGGCCTTTATTGCCAATAACACCGATACTGTGGGCATCGTCTAAATATAGCAAAGCTTGATGTTGTTGTGCTATTTTTGCTAAATTAGCCACGTCAGCCTGATCGCCATCCATACTAAAAACACCTTCAGAAACAATGACCTGATTTAATTCATTATCTTGATTTTCAGTTTGCTGGTTTTTTGCTAAAAAGCGTTGTAGTTGCTCAATATCATTATGCAAAAAGCGTTTTACTTTCGCAGCACTCGACCGTGCCCCATCGATCAATGAAGCATGACTCAACTTATCTAAATAAAGTTGGCTGCTTTCATGCCCTAATGCCTGCATTAAAGCACTATTTGCAGAAAATCCGCTCGCAAAGAGTAAACATTTTGGCTTATTTAACCAATCACAAATATCGTGTTCTAATGCTTGGTGTGCATAAGAGTAACCGGTAATTAAACTTGAGCCACTAGCACAAGTGCCAAACCTTTCGGCGCCAACGGATAATGCTTGGTTTATTTCTCGATGATGATTTAAGCCAAGATAGTCATTTGATGAAAAGTTTAAATAGCTTTTATCATTAATCTTGACATAACGACCATTTTGCTCAGCAACGCACTGACGTGCGCGATATCGCGCACATTGTTTTTGTTGTTCAACATCGGCAGTTAAAAAATTAAACGCCATAACACTTAATTGACAGCGTTATAGAATAAGTCACTATTTTGTTGATCAATGACTGCGGTTTTAAGTTTTTCATCATCAACGTCTGAGCTAGCTATCGTTTCAGTATTGATACCTAAGCGCTCAAATAACATCATGTCTTTATTTGCTTCTGGGTTGCCTGTAGTCAATAATTTACAACCGTAAAATATTGAATTTGCTCCGGCTAGAAAGCACATGGCTTGCATTTGTTCATTCATGGCATCGCGTCCAGCTGACAAGCGAACATGGCTTTTAGGCATCATGATACGTGCCACAGCTATACAACGAATAAATTCAAAGTGATCTAAGTCAGCAACATCAGATAACGGCGTACCTTCAATCTTAACTAACATATTAATAGGTACACTTTCTGGTTGCGGTGAAAGGTTTGCTAGCTGCGCAAGTAATGACGCTCGGTCTTTGCTTTCTTCCCCTAAGCCAACAATACCGCCACTACAAACTTTCATACCTGAACTTCTGACATTGGTTAAAGTATCTAAACGGTCTTGATAAGTACGTGTGGTAATAATTTGATTATAATGCTCTGGTGAGGTATCTAAATTATGATTGTAATAGTCTAAACCTGCGCCTTGCAATTCATCGGCTTGGTCAGCAGATAACATACCTAATGTCATACAGGTTTCAAGCCCGAGTGCTTTTACGCCCTTCACCATTTCTACCACTAATGGCATATCTCTTGCTTTTGGATTACGCCAACCTGCGCCCATGCAGAAACGCGTTGAACCTTGATCTTTTGCCACTTGTGCAGCTTCAAGCACTTTTTCAACTGCCATTAAGCGTTCTTTATCGATATCGGTTTTGTATCGTGAACTTTGTGAGCAATATTTGCAATCTTCTGGACAGGCACCCGTTTTAATCGACAATAAGGTACTGACCTGCACTTCATTAGGATTAAAGTTTGCACGGTGAATAACTTGTGCTTTAAACATCAAGTCATTAAATGGCATATCAAACAGGGCTTTAACTTCATGTGCTTGCCAATTATGGCGAATTTCGCTGCTAGCTTGATTGCTATTATTGCCGATGGTATCAGACATAGATTGGCTTACCGCTGATGTTTGCTGTGTCATAGTTATTCACTCGTGTTGAAATTGCATCTCGTAATATTAACGGGTAGTCTATGCGTCAACATCAATATGTCAACTAATTTACTTAGCCAAGCTTTACATATGAACAATAAACAAGCAGAAATACTCGAATTCGATAAAAATCATGTCTGGCACCCTTATACTTCTATGTCAAAGCCTCTACCGTCTTACCTGGTAGAGTCTGCTCAGGGGGTATACATTTATTTAGCTAGTGGCGAAAAAGTGATTGATGGCATGTCATCATGGTGGTCTGTGTTACATGGCTATAATCACCCAGAATTGAACCAAGCACTAATTAAACAAAGTGAAAAATTTTCCCATGTTATGTTTGGTGGTCTAACGCATGAACCTGCGGTCGAGTTAGCAAAAAACTTGATCGCCATGACACCGGGTGGTTTAAATAAAGTGTTTCTTAGTGATAGTGGCTCAGTATCTGTAGAAGTGGCACTTAAAATGGCCATTCAATATTGGCATAGCAAAGATAAGCCTGAAAAGCATAAAATATTGACGGTAAAGAATGGTTATCACGGTGATACCTTTGCCGCTATGTCAGTATGCGATCCCGTTAACGGTATGCATCAACTGTTTGAGACTGTGCTCATGAAAAACTTGTTTGCACCCGCGCCAAAAATAGGCTTTGAACAAGTTTGGCAAGCGGATGATGCATTAGCACTAGCCGCTATGTTTGAACAACATCACCATGAGATAGCGGCATTTATTATTGAACCCATCGTGCAAGGCGCTGGTGGTATGCGCATATACCACCCAAATTATTTAAAAACCTGTCGAGCATTATGCGATCAATACCATGTCTTGATGATTGCCGATGAAATTGCCACAGGTTTAGGCCGAACAGGTAAGTTATTTGCTTGTGAATGGGCTGATATCAGCCCTGATATTATCTGCTTAGGTAAAACCTTAACTGGTGGCTATATGACATTAGCAGCTACCTTATGTACCGACGAAATTGCCAATAGCATCAGTAATGGCGAAGCCGGTTGCTTTATGCATGGCCCTACTTTTATGGGCAATCCACTAGCTTGTGCTGTCGCTAATGCTAGCCTTAATATTCTAAAACGTAATGAATGGCAGCAGCAAGTCGCCAATATCGAGGCGATATTCAAACAACAGTTGTTACCATTAAAAACCCATCCAAGAGTACATAATGTTAGAGTTTTAGGTGCGATAGGTGTTGTTGAAGCAACGGAAAATGTTGATATGGCTGAAATACAAAAGCGTTTTGTTGAATTGGGCGTATGGATACGCCCTTTTGGTAAACTTATTTATGTTATGCCACCCTTTGTCATTGATATAGAACAATTAACTTTATTGCTTAAGGCCATTAGTACAGTATTAAACGAAGATTCATGCTTTATACAGCAGTAAAGTAAATAGCAATATTCAATTAACCGATATTGGCTTCTGAAATTTGTACTAAGATAAAGCTTACCCAGGCGATGGTGATAGTCAGTAACAATAAGATATTGAAATGTTTACCATCGCTTTTACGCCGACTACGATACTTGTCGAGTATTAAGCAAAAATAGCTACACAAAGCACTTAACCACAAAACAATATATAAATAACCCGTTAAAGGGGTTAACCAAAATTTTCTGATTTCAATATTATGATAGCGCAATAGACCATAATCGGAATCAGGTGCTGCGTAGTATGAAACAATTAAGGCAAAAACAAATAATCCCCAACCAATAATGGCTAAGGCTCTGACAATATAAGTCCATATATCAACCGCACTCCTGCGCTCTTTTTTTGATATTTTCATCGTAGCTACCGCCTTTTCTGACTAATTCTTAATTTTTATTTTTATATAGACCGGATTTAACAACTTTTACTTGTTAAACCTTATAAGCAAGGTAACATATCAATCCTTAAAATTTGAGTATATTTTGACAGAAAAGAGGTTTGTAAATGTCAGTCATTGCAATTACTGATATCTTGACAGGTAAATACCCTGTTAATGAATCAATTACTATCCATGGTTGGATCCGCACACGTCGTGATTCCAAAGCAGGTATTTCATTTTTAGCGATACATGACGGCTCATGTTTTGACGCTATTCAGGCAATTGCTCCGAGTAATTTGGATAATTATCAGACTGATGTATTAAAACTAACGACTGGTGCGGCTGTAAAAGTTACCGGTACTTTGGTGGAATCTCCTGGTAAAGGTCAATCGTTTGAACTACAAGCAGAGCAAGTTGAAGTATTAGGTTTAGTTGAAGACCCTGATACTTATCCAATGGCAGCAAAACGCCACAGTATTGAATTTTTACGTGAGCAAGCACATTTACGTCCGCGTACTAATATTGGCGGCGCAGTAACGCGTGTTCGTAATACTTTGGCACAAGCAGTACATCGTTTCTTACATAGTAAAGGTTACTTTTGGATCAGCACGCCATTAATTACCGGTAGCGACTGTGAAGGCGCAGGCGAAATGTTCCGCGTGAGTACCCTTGATATGGAAAACTTACCTTTAAATGATCAAGGTAAAGTTGATTACGACCAAGATTTTTTCGGTAAAGAAACATTTTTAACGGTTTCAGGTCAGTTGAATGTTGAAACCTATTGTTGTGCCCTTTCTAAAGTGTATACTTTTGGCCCAACATTCCGTGCTGAAAATTCAAATACAACTCGTCATTTGGCAGAATTTTGGATGATAGAGCCAGAAATCGCTTTTGCTGATTTATCAGACGCCGCTGATTTAGCTGAAGAAATGTTGAAGTATGTTTTCCAAGCCGTGCTTGATGAGCGTGCTGATGATATGGCTTTCTTTGAACAACGCGTCGATAAAACAGTTGTCGATCGTTTAAATTCAGTGATCAACAACGACTTTGTGCGTTTAGATTATACTGATGCGATTACAATCTTAGAAAACTGTGATAAAAAGTTTGAAAACAAAGTGGCTTGGGGCGTAGATTTAAACTCAGAGCACGAACGTTACTTAGCTGAAGAGCACTTTAATGGTCCAGTAGTTTTACAAAACTACCCGAAAGATATTAAATCTTTCTACATGCGCTTAAATGATGATGGTAAAACGGTTGCTGCCATGGATATTCTTGCACCTGGCATTGGCGAAATTATTGGTGGTAGTCAACGTGAAGAGCGTTTAGATGTTTTAGATAAACGTTTAGCTGAAATGAATTTAGATCCGGCTGATTACAGCTGGTATCGTGATTTACGTCGCTACGGTACTGTACCTCATTCTGGTTTTGGTTTAGGTTTTGAACGTTTAGTAGCTTATGCTACGGGTATGCAAAACGTTCGTGACGTGATCCCTTTCCCTAGAACACCAAACAACGCATCATTCTAAACTAGAGATACAATCTTGTACTAAAAACCCTCAATTGAGGGTTTTTTTATTTGCTTACTTTCAAGCACCATCGGCAACAAGAGCTAAATGATGCATGCCTAAAAGTAATGCACGTAGTCATCAAGATTTCGACTGTTTTTCAAAGGTAATTCTTTGCTCTTATCACCAATATAAACAAAACCGACAATCTCCTCATGCAACTCTATACCTAAACGTTCTTTTACCAACGGATGATAGCTCATTTCTCCTGTGCGCCACATGGCGCCAAAACCTAAACTTGTTGCAGCCATTTGTACTGCATGTGCCGCACAACCTGCGGCAATAAGTTGCTCTTGCTTTGGTACTTTTACGTGCTGATGAAACTTAGTGCTAACAACAATAATTAAAGGCGCACGAAATGGCATTTTACTGGCCTTATCTATTTTGGCTTCATCGCCATTATCACTGGTAATAGCCGACTTGAACGCTTTACTTAACTTGCTCAGGCCTTCATCTTTCACTACAGTGAAGCACCATGGGGTTAAACCGGCATGATCAGGAACCCGCATTCCGGCTTTAAGGATACTATTAATAACGTCCTCATCAGGTGCATTGCCTTGCAAATGTGGATTAGACTGACGAGTATGTAAAAACTCCAAAACATTCATAAAACTGTAAATTCCTTTGATTAATCCTTTAGGGTTTAATAATTGACATTTTTATCTTCATGTCAGATTAATAAATTCAAAGCATAATAATGATAAAACTAAACGCTATCTTATTGTTAACATATACATTAACATTTATTTGTCATTAAAATCATCCAACTAATTAGCTTTTTTTCAACTGACTTCAACGAGCTCGTCCCAACATTAGGTTATAAATAGTAGAACGTGCTTAGCTGTTAATCATTTCATTTAAGCAATTGACAAAAATATTTACACTTTCGACTACTTAAATCAACGAATTTTCAGTAGCATATAGCTATCTAATATAAATAACCTATAGACAGGTCATATGAAAGAGAACAAAAGTACATTGGCAAGAATAACCTTAGGGTTATTTAGTTTGCTCAATACTTCACGAAAAATTATTATTAACTTAGTGTTTTTTACCGTGTTACTGCTGCTATTTATTGCAATTAGTACAGGTGAAGAGAATATTAAGGTAGAACCAGGATCGGCACTTATCTTGAACATCCGTGGTGATATTGTTGAGCAAAAGCATAATATAGATCCAATGGATACTTTTATCAGTGAAGCGCTAGAGCAACCTGACACAGCACCAGAAGTATTGCTAGCTGACATTTTAGCCGTGATAAAAAATGCTGAAACTGATGACCGCATTAGTATGCTGGTATTAGATTTAAAAAATATGCAAGGCTCGGGCATTACTAAATTAAATGATGTCGCCAAAGCAGTACAGCAATTTAAAAGCAGTGGTAAACAAGTCATTGCTGTTGGTGAACAGTACAGCCAAAATCAGTATTACCTTGCAAGTTATGCCGATGAAATTTGGCTTAATCCAAAAGGTTGGATGCTATTAGACGGCTATGGACGTTATCAACTCTACTTTAAATCAGCCTTGGAAAAACTTGCTATTAGTCAACACGTTTTTCGCGTCGGTACTTATAAGTCAGCTATAGAGCCTTATATCAGAGACGATATGTCAGACGCTGCCAAAGAAGCTAACCAATTATGGTTAAACGATCTCTGGCAACAATATAAAACCGATGTGGCTACGCAACGTAACTTTTCAGTCAGCAATTTTGATGAAAATGTTGATGTTTTAGTTACTAAGTTAAAAGCAGCCAACGGTAATATTGCCGAATATGCTTTAGCTAATAAATGGGTTGATGCCCTAAAAACGCGAGAGCAAGTAACCCAAGATTTAATCAACATGGTTGGCAGTGATGGTGAGTCAGGTTATAAAAGTATAACTTTTAATGACTACTCAAAAGCCATTACCTCAAGTATTAACATGGAAAATTTTGATAGTGATAAAATTGCTGTCATTGTCGCCAAAGGCACCATTTTAGACGGTAATCAAAAGCCAGGTAAAATTGGCGGCGAGAGTACGGCGGCTTTATTACGTAAAGCACGTGAAAACAATCAAGTTAAAGCCGTTGTCTTGCGCGTCGATAGCCCAGGTGGCAGTGCATACGCTTCAGAAGTTATTCGCCAAGAAGTGGAATTACTTAAAGCAGCAGGTAAACCAGTTATTGCTTCTATGGGAACTTATGCCGCATCAGGTGGTTATTGGATCTCTGCTTCAGCTGATAAAATTTATGCCTCCCCGACGACTATTACCGGCTCTATTGGCATTTTTGGTTTCTTTATGACCTTTGAAAATACCTTAAGTAAATTAGGTATTCATACCGATGGCGTAGGTACCACAGATATTGCTGGCTTTGGCATCACCCGCGCATTAACACCGGGCATGGCAAATATTGTGCAACTTAATATTGAGCGCGGCTATCGTGATTTTATTGAGCTTGTTGCAACCAATCGCAATATGAGCACTGAGCAAGTTGATGCTATTGCGCAGGGTCGTGTATGGTCAGGTTCAAAAGCATTAGAGCTTGGTTTAGTCGATGCATTAGGGAATCTAGACAGTGCCATAGAAGCTGCAGCTGAACTTGCTAACCTAACAGATTATGAAACATTGTTAGTTGAGAAACAAAAAAGTTCACGCGCACTGTTCTTACAAAGTTTATTTGGCCAAGCTTCTGTTCTATTAGGTCAAACATCTGATAGAGATTATGACGAAAGTGCCTTAACTGAAATCATCAGTAAGTTATCGCTTGAATTAAAGCAATTAGCACAACTAAATGATCCTCAAGGTATCTACTCGTTTTGTTTGGCTTGTGAAGTTGACTAATTACAGTTAACTGACTTCATTAAGCCTCGAATTATCGAGGCTTTTTTATTTTAAGCCGTTAGTTTTCTCACCTGTATATCTTGGCATTATGTTATAGTCTCGAATAATTCCAGTAATTTTGGCATCAATCCGTAATGCCACTCTCTTATAAAGACCTGAGCTATGAGAAAACGCATATATATCGCTTATACCGGTGGTACCATCGGTATGAAACCAAGCGAAAATGGTTATATTCCACAGAAACAACATTTAACCGACGCGATAATGAAAATGCCCGATTTTCATCGGGAAGAAATGCCGGCATTTACCATCAATGAATATCAGCCTTTAATTGACTCATCTAATATGTCTCCAGCTGATTGGCAACGTATTGCTGATGATATTAAGCAACACTATGATGACTATGATGGTTTTGTTGTCTTGCATGGTACTGACACCATGGCTTATACCAGCTCAGCATTATCGTTTATGTTAGAAAACTTAAGTAAACCGGTGATTGTAACCGGATCTCAAATCCCTTTAAGTCAACTGCGTTCAGACGGACAAGAAAATCTACTAAATTCTCTTTATATCGCGGCCAACTATCCTATCAACGAAGTGGGGTTGTATTTTAGTAACAAACTTTTTCGTGGCAACCGCAGTATAAAAGCTTATGCGGATGGTTTTGATGCCTTTGACTCGCCAAATTTACCACCTTTACTTGAAGCTGGAATTAATATTAAGTTGATCCAAGGAAAAATTTCAGAGCCGGTAGCATTACCTTTGGCGTTGGCACAAATTACGCCACAACCTATAGGTGTGGTGCATTTATATCCTGGAATATCAGTAGAATTAATAAAAAACATTATTAAACAGCCAGTTAAAGCATTAATAATTAGAAGTTACGGTGTCGGAAATGCCCCACAAGATCAAGCATTATTAGATTGTTTAGCACAAGCAAATAATAGCGGTATTGTTATTGTTAATTGTAGTCAATGTATTAAAGGTACAGTCAATATGAAAGGTTATGCTACCGGTAATGCGTTGAGCAAAATTGGGGTTATTAGTGGTCATGATATGACTTTAGAAGCCACATTAACAAAATTACATTACTTGCTAAGCAAAAATTACAGCCACGCGAAAATTTGCCAACTGCTTGAAGTCAATTTACGGGGTGAATTAAGCTAACGCTTTCGAAAATAAAGGCATAGAAAACAACAAAAAAGTCAGCATTATAATGCTGACTTTTTTACTATTAATAGAAACTATCTTATTGAAAAATAGGTTTAATACGTGCCAAGTACTCAACATCTTGCACAGTAAATTGGCCTAACATTAACCACTGGGTAAACTTAGCGGGTAAGTCAATGGCTATCCCTGAAGACATTTGGGCTTGCATTAAATTTACCTGCACAGTCATCCGATGCTGTTGCAATTCACTTGGCGAAGGTCGACCCGATAAGATTTCAAGCTCTAATGTAGCTTCTGCTCGATTTACAGTCTTAGTATTGGTCGCTAAATCTTTCAGTTTTTTCTGCCAAAAACTACTTAACTGCTGATAATCAGTTTGCTCAGTAAAGCTTTGCGATTGTTCCAGCGCTTGTTCTAGCGTAGAAAATAAATAACCCCACTGCCTTTTTTCATCCGCAAGCTTTAAATCAACAATTTTCTGCTCTACTGATTTTGCTTTAGCATTAATTTGCTTTTCAAGCGTTAGCATTTTTGGCTTTTGCTGGCTAACTTCTTGATATAAGCTTTGCAGTGCTTGTGAAAATTGTTGCAGCGTTGATAATTGCGTTAAGTTAACAAATTGCCCTTCTAGTGCTGCTAAAGCATTAAGCAACTCAGTCGTTTTAGCGCTTGTTGCTGACTTTTCCAAAGCACTTTGTTGCTCTCGCTTAGCAAAAATATCATCATTAATTTTTCTAAAATTTTGCCAAAGTTTATTTTCTACTTTTGGACCAGCATAACCTATGTTGCGCCATTGAGTTTGTAGATCTTTGACTTGCGCTACAGCAGCAAAAACATCTTCTTCAGTAAGTAACTTTTCAGCTGACTTAATTAAGTTTTGTTTTGCGAACTTATTTTGTTGATGAAAATCTTTAATCGCTGACTTAACAGGCTGTAGTGCTAAATTAAATTGATTATTAACCTCTTGGTACACTGAGCGATCAATTTGACCCGCACTTTGCCATTGTTTAATTAACTGATTTAATTCTACTTCTACACCTTTGTAATCACTGATGTTATCTGCTTCTGTTGTCGTGTTTATTTTTTCTGCCAGTAAGTTTGCTTGCTCGACATAGGATTGACGGGTGATCAGGTGTTGTGCACGTAATTTTTCTTGTTCGGCAAAATATAATCGACAAGGCGCAAATGCGCTTTCACATAATTGGTTAAATTCAGTATTTAAACTCTGTTCGGCATCATCGTCTGCATGACCCAAGCTGTTCCATGTTTTCCTGTATTGCTTTACTTTTTCCGCTTGTTCATTAGGATTATCAAGCGGGGTTTCAACAATCGCTTTAATTTCAGCTAAAAGCTTTTGCTTTCGTGGCGTGGCAATATAGTGTTCCCAATCGGCTAATTCAGCAATTTTTTCATTGATTGCATCATAATCTTTTTGGATACGATGCTGCTGTTGTTCAGATAAAGCATTAAATAGTTGTTTGGCCTTTTTAAAAACACCAAACGCTACATTGTACTTTCCAGCACCGATCAGTCGTTTAACATCATGTAATTTTTTCTGTGTGGCTGAGAACTCTTGCTTTTGCTGCTGTTGTAATGGTTTTAATGCTGCACGCCAATTTTTTTGAATTTCTTGTGCTGAAGATTTTATCGAATTAGGTAAACTACCAGAGGCTTTTTTCTCTGCTTTCTGCCAGTTTGTTAGCCACTGCTGATAAATTGCCTGTCGTTCATTCATCTCTACAACTGTTGTTGGTAATGCTAATTGAGAGATTTTTGAAATTAAATGTGTCGCATCACTAACCGATTGCGCAATTTCAGGTAATTGCTGTAACTTTTGCTGTTGCTGACAAATTTTAGTGATAAAGCTATTTTGTTCATTTTTGCTTAACGCTGAAGCAATTATTTCACTGGTTAACTTATCAAACAACGTTTGGTATTGCTGTTCATCAATCGCTTCATTTTCGAAAATACTGGTGCTCAGCGTTTGATCAATAATAGCCAGTGTTTTTTCAAAGTGTTGTCGTGCTTGTTGTTTTTTCTCATCAAGCTCTCGGGCTATTTCTGCTTGCGTATATTGCTCAGCCTTAACCGCAAACAACTTATCAAGCTGTGCCAAAATAGTTGCTTTTTTATCGGTGAAGTTGCTGATTTCAACGCTTTGAAAACAATCGAACTCGGTAGCTAAAACCTGCCATTCATCAACCAATTGTGTACGTTTGGTTAAATAGGCTTCATATTCATATTGATCTTTTAACGCTTGTAGTTTAGCTAAAACTAAATTGATTTTTTTACGTAATGCGATAGGTTGTTCGATAACAAACTGTAATCGGCTAATTTTGTCAGTTAACTGTTGCGTGACATCAGCATCAGTGGATTTTTTCTTTAATTTTTCTAATAGCTCTATATCATCTACGTTATCGATAATATATTGCTGAACTTGTACATTTTGCTTTTGATTAAACAAATTGAGCAATAGGTGAGGCTTTAATACTGCTTTACTGGTTGGATCGTTTGCTTTGGCTCTATTCGCTATTTTTTCAAATAAGGCAATAATCAAATTACCGTCTTCAGCTATTTTCAACCAATCTTCATACAAACTATAGTGATTATACCTCGCGATGTAAGCGAGTTTTTCTTGCTCAGAAACTTTGATTTCATCTTGCTCTGTGAGAATAGCGGCAACTTTTTTACCGGCATACTGCTTAATCTTGGCCATTGAATTTTCTTGACTATGCATTAACCAAGATTGATAACTGGCTAGTTTAATTAAAGCGGCACGTCGAACATTTTCATTTTCATCGGCAATGGCAAGTTGAGCAATAATTTCATGTTGTTCTGGTGCATCAATAGATAAACTACTATTGATGGCTTCGACACGCACACTACTATTTTTATGTTGCCATTTCTTTTTTAAAAACTTGGAAAAAATCATATATTTGAAAACCTAGCAATATCATTGCTATCTAACGCTGTGGGAAAGTCTGAACGTAGTTCACTTTTTGATTTAATAATCATCTCGCCTTTAGGGCCAATGGACAATGTTTGATCTGAATTTAAATGTTTAGATTGATAAGCCATGGTAATTTGTACAGCAGTCATCTGCTGCTCTTTATCAACAGACGTGCCTTCTGGCCATTTACCCGTTTCAGCGGCGCACTTTAAACGCAGGTACATTTCTTCTGACATAGTGTCAACTAACTGAATTATATCCATGAAAATCTCTTTAAATAAGGTTGATTACGCTTGGTTACGCTTGGTTAATATAAGTCTGACTCGCGTTACAATATAGAGTATAAAGCCTAGAATAGTACTGGCGATAGCACTAATATATTGCCAAGTACCTGGTTGAGCATCTTGCCAATACAGAAAAAGGAAACCACCACAAAATAACAGCATAGCGATAAAAGAATGATTCATTAATTGTTGCGATTTTTTTACCGCACTAACGCGTTTTAAGTTCGCTATTTTATCTGCATCCAATACGGTTAAATCAAGCTGACAATAATGACATGATTTGACTTTATCAGAAATTTTTTTCTTACAACTAGGGCAATTGATAACGGCCATTTTTTCACCTCTTTTTCGACACTATATTTTACCTAAAAAAAACACCCTTGCGGGCGTTTTTTTTCAGTAAATAACATTTATTTTTTATTTTGTTGTTCTAGACGCTTTTCCCAGAAATCAGCATTTTCAATTTCCAGGCTTTTTGGATCAAAAGTATAATTATCGACGCCCTCTTTTTGTTGTCTTTCATAATCTTTTAGCGCCTTAACTGCTGGTTTAGCCATAAAGAAAATAATAAGAATACCAATAATATTTAACCAAGCCATCATACCAACACCTACATCACCCATCCCCCATGCAACATCTGCGGCTTTAACGGTTCCGTAAAAGGTCGCTGTCATGATCAACACTTTTAGTAAAAAAGTTAATGCCGGTAGGTTATAGGTACGTTTAATGTATGAAACATTATTTTCCGCGATAAAGTAATACGCCAAAATAGTGGTAAAAGCAAAGAAAAACAATGCAATAGCAATAAATGGCTTACCAAAACCTGTTAGCATACTTTCAACAGCAATTTGAGTAAAAGCGGGGCTATTAGCGGCAATATCGCCAGCAATATTTTGTACGATAAAGCTTGCTTCACCTTCTAATCTGACATTATAAGACTGTGTGATCAAAATCATAAAGGCGGTCGCTGTACAAACAAATAACGTATCTATGTATACAGAAAATGCTTGCACCAAACCTTGTTGTGCCGGATGGTCAACTTCAGCAGCGGCTGCTGCATGTGGTCCTGTACCTTGTCCTGCTTCGTTAGAGTAAACACCACGTTTAACACCCCAACCGATTGCTGCGCCTACACCAGCCATTGGTGTAAATGCATCAGTAATGATCAACATAAATACGTCAGGTAAACGATCAATATGTAAGAAAATCATTACACAAGCAATAATGATATAAGCCAAGGCCATAAAAGGTACCACAACCTGAGTGAAGCTAGCGATACGTTTAACGCCACCAAAGATAATAAAACCTAGAATGAGGACAATAAATACTGCGGTATATAGCTTGGTCATAGCAATCGGTCCAAGCGCGGTATCAATAATATTACCACTACCAAAAACCATAGTAACTGCTTCACCAATACTATTAGATTGCACGGTTGGAAGCAGTGCACCACAAGCAATAATGGTTGCTATAGCAAATATCCAAGCATACCATTTTTGTCCCATGGCTTTTTCAATATAATATGCAGGGCCACCACGATACAAGCCGTCTTGCTCTTCTTTGTAAATTTGCGCATTGGTGGATTCGATATAGGCTGTTGCCGCACCAAAAAATGCTACTATCCACATCCAAAATACCGCACCGGGTCCACCAAAACCAATGGCTGCAGCAACGCCGGCAATATTACCTGTACCAACACGACCTGATAACGAGACTGCTAAGGCTTGGAAAGATGAAATCCCCTGCTTTGAACTTTTTCCTGATAGCAGTAGACGCCACATTTCACGAAAATGTCGGATCTGCACAAATCGCGTGATAACTGAGAAAAACAGTCCTGTACCCAAGCAAAGATAAATCAATGCTGGGCTCCAGATAATATTATTTAATGTATTTACAATTTCTTGCACTATAGACCCCTAGTTATTATTATTTTTGTAAAGTTAATTTTGCTTTGTAAAATATTGTTATCTACTTTATCGCGCTAGCGTAAGTCATCAACCACGTGATAAATTGCGGTCAGAAAATCTCGTCCAAATAAGCTACTACGCTCATCAGACCAACCGACACTAAAATCAGGAAGTAGATCATTGTCTTTAAACGGCATTTCAACAGTGTAAGCTAAACACTTAAATTGTTCACCCACCCAATTAGAGGCTACGGTTAAATTTGCTTGGCCTGGCTCGTCTTTATCGTAGCCTTTGTCATCTTGAAATTCAGGAGTAATAGCCAAAAGCACATTTTTAAATTTTTCTTCAAGTGCTTTGATACGATCGTCATAAGAAGGAATACCTTCACAACCGGCAACAAAATTAAAAGGTAGCGCTTCATCACCATGAATATCTAGATGCATATCCACGCCTGTTGCTAGCATTTTTTCACGCACAAGATAAACTTCTGGGCTGCTTTGCATAGACGGTGCTTGCCACTCACGGTTTAAGTTCACCCCTTTAGCATTAGTACGAAGATGGCCACGAGCAGATCCGTCTGGGTTCATATTTGGTACTAAATAAAATACCGCACTATTGAGTAACGAACGTGCAACACCGTCATCTTCATCTAACAAACGGTCGATAAAACCTTCCATAAACCACTCAGCCATACTTTCACCCGGGTGCTGGCGCGCTGTTAACCAAATAACTTTTTTACCTTCGCCCTCCTCACCGACTTTTAATACCGAGATATCGCGACCATCAAGTGTTTGGCCTAATACCTGTAACTGACAATCAATGTCTAATTGAGCGCTGTGAATTAAGTCTTGATGACGTTCGTAACTGTATGGCGCAAAATAAGCGAAATAAGTCGTATCAAATTCTGGCGTGAAAGTAATAGTAAGCTTTTCACCATCGAAAGTTGTTGGCACACGAAACCAGTGCTGGCGATCGTGTGAGGCTACCGCTTGATAGTTTTCCCAACCTTCGACATAAGCTGACTTGCCAGCATTGGTTAAATGCATAACATGTTCGACATGCTCATTGTTGTGAAGTTTAAAATGAAACCATTGATAAAAATCTGATTGGTGGTCTTTTTTAATCGCTAATTGAATATTGCTTGGATCTTGTGCTGAGATAACATCGATATTACCAGAGTCAAAATTTGCTGAAATTTGCATAAGGCTGATTGCTCATTATTTTTTGATTGTCTTAGTGTACACAAACCGGTAAAAGATCAGAAGTCTAAAAACTCCTTAAATACAGGCCTATTTCCGTAGAATAGCCGAGAGAACGTGAAATAATGGTATTTTCTTCATCTAAAACGTAATAACTGGGATAACCCATGACTTTATAATTAGCTTTCACCTGCTCATTACCTAAGGCAACAGGGAAAGTTAATTGATGATTGGTAGTAAACTTTTTTACTTCTTCAACATCGACAAAATCTAGTGCAACAGCAATAACATTTAAATCCGGCGTTTTCTGATAAACATTCTGTAAGTTCTCAATACTAAAGTTACATACTTGGCACCAGGGCGCAAAAAAATAAACAATAGTTTGCTTACCGTTTGCTTGTAAAAGAATGTCTTCATTAGTAATTGTTTTTAATTGCTGTGGTTTCGGTGTGACATGGTCACTCGTAGAGAGCATGCTCATTTCTCGCAACATAGCGACACCATTAAAAATAAGTAAAAATACAACGGCTTGTATTAATATGCTGCGCAACAAAATAAAGTGTCCTAATAAAATCAGCTGGTAGTTATTAAGACCCGATAAGTAATTTTATTGTTCATCATAATTATAAAAACATGATCTATTTAACTAATTTTGCCTAAAAAATGTCCCCTGCTGATTAATTTGGATTTTTATGTGTACAATCTCGTCCTTCTGGATGACATGCTTTTTGCACAATCAATGGCCCATTACGCTCAGTACCAATAAACTGTCTGCCACTTGGCTAAATTAAAGCTTAATAATAAACTGGCAAACCATGAGTTTTTAATGACTAGGTTCACTGACATTTTTGGTACTCTTGCGCTTAACGTATGTATAACAGCCCTGATATAAAACTAATCTACCTTTGACGCTGTAGGTATACTTTGCTTAACTAATAACATGGCAGTTTCATGTTGAGCGTGCACAAAGGAATTGATTTTAATATCTGACATAGCTGCTTTTTCTTCTAAGGTACTTACCTTAACAATTAAGTTAGCATCAGGATAATAGTCCAGCACAGCTTGACAAATAATTTGCTTATTTTTCAATGTATTAACAGTAACTATAATGCTGTTCGTTTGCTCTACTTTTAATGATTCAAGCACTGGTTGTTTATCCAGATGACCAAAATAGGCGTTATAACCACGCTTTCGCGCTAATAACACATGTTGTAAGTTATCGGAAATAATGAAGAAATTAATCCCTTGCTGAGTCAACTCTTTCGCAACAATTCTGCCAAGAATTGCAAAACCACAAACAATAGTGTGGTTGCTGGCATTTACTGTGGTTATCTTATCTGCTTCAAAGAATTCAACAACAAACAGTGCTGAGAGCTTATAGATATTAGCAACCATAAAGGGTGTTAATATCATTGATAGCACAGTGATCAATATCAGGAAGCTGGCAACATTTTCTGCCAGAAGGTTTTGGCTCAACGCTAGCGCAAAAATGGCAAAAGAAAATTCTCCAACTTGGCATAAAGCTAATGCTGATTTTATCGCTTCGCTTTTATTAGATTTTGCTCTCATCAGCATATAAATAATCAGCGCTTTTATCAACATGACTAAAACTAAGGTGCCTAATACCCAGTGCAGATTGCTGATAAAGTAAAACACGTCAATCTTGGTGCCGATGGAAAAGAAAAAAGCACCAAGTAATAGATCCTTATAAGAAGATATATCTGACTCTACTTTTATATGAAATTTAGTTTCTGCGATAATCATACCCGCGATAAATGCCCCTAACGAGTAGGTAAAACCAAGTTCATGAGCGATCAATGATGTGCCTAAAACGATGGTAAAGACTGAACTTAAGAACAGCTCTTCCATACGGGCATTTGACGAGAAATGTAGCAACCAACTGATAATTTTCTTACCAACGGTAAACATGAAAAGAATAATGATACTGGCATACAACAAGGTTTTTAAGAAAATATCTGTCAGTGACAGCTCATTATTCGATAAAAAGCTCATTAATAGTAAAATCGGGATCACAGCTAAGTCTTGAAACACTAAGATAGCTACAGATTTTTTGCCGTATGGGGTAACAATATCCTTAGACTTTTTTAAATAAGGTAATACGATGGCGGTCGAAGATAAGCTAAATGACAGCGCAACAATTAATGCCGTAATCGCTTCAATACTGAAAATATAGAACGCCATAAGAAAAATAACACTGGCACTAGCAGCAACCTGCATAAAACCGTTGAAAAATATCAACTCCTTCATTTTGCCCAATTTAGCAAAAGACATTTCTAAACCAATGGTAAACATTAGAAAAACGATGCCAAATTCACCAATTAAATCAAGAGAATGCAGACTTGTACTACCATTAAAGTCAAAGAAATTACTGACGATGGTGCCGGTAATAATATAACCGATAATATGCGAAATAGAGAATTTGGCTAAGACGATATTTATCACACTCGCAAGTGCTAATGATACTGCAATTATAATCAGTATAGAGTCCATACAATCCCTTAAGTCAACCTTATGATTTACATCAGTAATTAAAAATTCATTTACTTAATTCAATGCATATTACAGACCACTAAATCATACAATCAACTAAAAATAAACACCTAAAATTCAATGAGTTACACAACCAATTCAATTAACTCCCTCATCAGTGCCGCTTAAGCCCCCTATATTAAGGCAAAAGCACCATTATGGTGCAAATAATCCGCTAACTTTATGCCCAGCTTAGCTCTATTAATAGCAAGGTAATGACGGTTAAGATAGGAAACTAGTGATAGCTATTAGCATGAATTACATAATCGGCAATGCAGCTAAGATAAATGTAATAAAATTAAATCAACAGTTTATATATTCATTGCATGGATGTATAAAATAAGGCAAATTAATATATAAACGCTATCACTAGTGAAATTTATGAAAAAAAATCCAATACCTAAATATTGGATTTTAATATAAAAATAGCAGTTAACAGTTTAACTGATATTAGTACAACCTTTCATGTAAGGTTGTAACACTGTTGGTACGTTAATGCTGCCATCGGCTTGTTGATAGTTTTCTAACACCGCAACTAAGGTACGACCTACTGCTAACCCTGAGCCATTTAAGGTATGCACTAGTTCAGGTTTATTCGTTTCACTGCTGCGGTATCTTGCTTGCATTCTACGCGCTTGGAAGTCACCCATATTTGAACAAGATGAAATTTCACGGTAAGTGTTTTGTGCTGGTAACCAAACTTCGATATCGAAAGTTTTAGTGGCACTAAAACCAATATCACCAGTACATAAAACCACCGTGCGGTAAGGTAACTCTAATTTTTCAAGAATTTTTTCTGCGTGGCCGGTTAAATCTTCTAGTGCTTGAAAAGACTCTTCTGGTTTAACAATCTGTACCATTTCAACTTTATCAAACTGATGCTGACGAATTAGACCGCGAATGTCACGACCGTATGAACCGGCTTCACTGCGAAAACATGGCGTGTGAGCACACATTTTGATCGGTAAGTCTTGCTCATCAACAATTTCATCACGCACTAAATTTGTTAATGGCACTTCAGCGGTTGGGATCAAGGATAATTTTTTGTTGTTTAATTCAGTATGGAATAAGTCTTCACCAAATTTTGGTAACTGACCGGTACCATATAATGAATCATGGTTAACTAAGTACGGTACATACATTTCTTGATAGCCATGTTCTTCACTATGTACATCAAGCATAAATTGCGCTAATGCACGGTGTAACTTGGCAATTTGTCCACGCATGACGGCAAAACGAGTACCAGCAAGCTTAGCGCCGCTTTCAAAATCTAAGCCTTTGTCTAAAGCTGTAGCGACATCAACATGATCTTTTATTTCAAAATCAAATACTCGCGGCGTCCCCCAACGTTTAATTTCAACGTTATCATCTTCACTAGCACCAGCAGGAACCGACTCATGAATTAAGTTTGGAATTGCAGAGGCGATATTATCAATTTGAGCAAGCACTTGCGTTTGCGCTTCTTTCGCTGCTTCTAGCTCGTCACCTAACTTACTAACTTCCGCCAACAAAGGCTGAATGTCTTCGCCACGAGCCTTGGCTTGTCCTATCGACTTAGAGCGAGTGTTACGCTGATTTTGTAAATCTTGCGTTTTCATTTGAATAGCTTTACGTTGCTCTTCCAACTCAACTAATTGAGCGGTATCTAGCGTGTAGCCACGTTTGGCGAGTTCAGTTGCGGTGTTTTCTATATCTGTTCTAAGTAATTTTGGATCAAGCATGATATGTCACGTGTTTTCTTTGTTATTTACTTGTTAAAAATAGATACAATAAACATACCTAATGCCGCTGCAGAAATACACAAACTGACATTGAGTAAAATATTTATTGTCGCTTTTAATACATCACCTTGTTGAATTAATAACAAAGTGTCTAATGAGAAGGTTGAAAAAGTAGTAAATGCGCCTAAAAAGCCGATACCGATCAATGTTCGATAAACACTAACCTCAATTACATTCTGTTCAATTAACCCATAAAGTGCTCCCATGATCAGGGAGCCGGAAATATTAACCGCCAACGTCGCAAAAGGGAATCCTTTTCCGAGCCAATTCAAAATTAATTGTGAAATATAAAAGCGAAAGCTTGCACCAAATGCGCCACCTAAAGCGACAAATAAGTACAAACTGAGATTGCTTATGTTATTAGTCATATCGACGTTGGTCACTTTTTTGATCTAGCTGGTTTAAATAATTTAACTTATCACGCAGTTGTTTTTCTAGCCCGCGGTCGGTGGGTTGATAAAACGTTGTGTGCGCGATTTCTTCTGGAAAATAATTTTCACCCGCAGCAAAACCACCCACTTCATCATGCGCGTAGCGATATTCACTACCGTGACCTAACTCTTTGGTAAGCGCACTGGTTGAGTTTTTTAAGTGCAAAGGCACATCGAGGTCACTGGTCTCTTTTGCTAGCGCTTTGGCCTGTGAAAATGCCATATAAACGGCATTACTCTTCGGTGCTAATGCCATATAAACGGCAGCTTGTGCTATCGCACGCTCGCCTTCACTGGGTCCAACACGTTGAAAAGTATCCCAAGCGTTAATCGCCAACTGCATAGCCCTTGGATCGGCATTACCAATATCTTCACTAGCAATGGCTAACAAGCGTCGAGCAACGTAAAGTGCATCACCACCACCGGTTAAAATACGGGCATACCAATAAAGTGCCGCATCAGGATCTGAACCCCTGACCGATTTATGAAAAGCACTAATGAGATCATAAAAAGCATCGCCGCCTTTATCATAAAGCGCTATTTTATTGCCAGCGACTTGAATTAACTGCGCTTTGCTAAGTATTTGTTGATTATTTTCAACATCAGTAATCTCTAAACAATTCTCCAACAAGTTAAGTAATCTTCTCGCGTCACCATTAGCTAACGCGATCAGTTGCTTTTTGGTTTCGTCATCAATAATGATTTCAAACTGTGTGCTTTGTTGTTGGTAACTTATGGCGCGCTGTAAAACATTATTTAAATTCCCAGCACTGAGTTTTTTCAAGGTATAAACACGAGCTCGCGACAAAATAGCTTGATTGAGCTCAAAGGCTGGATTTTCAGTGGTCGCGCCAATAAAGATAATGGTGCCATCTTCAATATGCGGTAAAAAAGCATCTTGTTGGCTTTTGTTAAAGCGATGTACTTCATCAACAAACAGTACCGTTCTACGCTGTTGGTGTATAGCACGGTCTTTGGCATTTTCTATCGCTTGACGTATGTCTTTAATACCTGAAGTTACCGCAGAAACACGTTCTATATCGGCATTGGCATGATTAGCAATAATTTCTGCAATCGTGGTTTTTCCGGTGCCAGGTGGTCCCCAAAATATTAGCGAATGGACTTTACCTTGCTCAATAGCTAAAGGCAGAGGCATACCCTTAGCTAAAATATGTTCTTGTCCTTCATATTCTGCCAACGTTTTCGGCCGCAGCTTTGCCGCTAACGGTTTAAAACTGTCATCTTCAGCAAAGGCTAAATCAAGTGAGCCATTAGCGTTGGTCATCTAAATAAACACCTTCAGGAACAGTAAACGTAAATAAGCTCATATCAGGCTTATCATCATGATTTGCCAGTGTGATCACACTGAGTTGCCCCGTAGCATCAAGAATGTTAAAAGCAGACAGTTCAACGTTGTCAACATTCTCAGCAAACGTTAGCTCTAAGCTTTTAACACGGGCATTGTCATTGTTGGCACTGATCAAATAACGATTATCCGCTAATTGGCTAACATTATAATCCCGCCATAATCTAGCATCATTACTAGTGATCAATAAAATAGGTGTATTGGCTATCGCATTGGCCAACGAATATACACTGACCTGTTCAACAAACGGGTCATAAAACCATAAATTGCTGCCATCAGAAACAATCAAGGATTCATCTGGCGATGTCGTTTGCCAGTTAACTAAATTAGGTTTACTGACTGATAATAAGCCATTGCCTTGCTGTAATTCATTGCCCGTTTCATCAAATATTTTTTGAGTAAATTCTGCACTGAAAAATTCAATTTTTGCCAACTTGGCCATTAGCTTAACTTTACTACTATCGGCTTCTTGCGTGACAGCATTGGCTTTAATCGCTGTAGCTTGAGTTTTTCCGCTCGTTGCCGCTAAACTATTGGTTGATAATACTGTACTCAATAATGTTGCCATAACAGCAGCATTTTTTATCAATTTCATTTTTTTTAACATCTTAAGATTCCTTAATCGGCGGTGGCGCTAATACTTCTCGAGCACCATTATTGCCTGGTCGACTTACAACACCATTTTGCTCCATTTGTTCGACAATACGAGCTGAACGGTTGTAACCGATCCTAAATTTACGTTGAATACTAGAAATTGAAACACGACGTGTTTCGCTAATAAATGCTAAGGCCTCGTCATATAATGTATCGATTTCTTCATCGCCATTGCCATCAGCTTGTTCACCTGGCAATAAAATTTCTTGTTCTGTATCACCTGAAAGAATTTCTTCAATATAGTTTGGCTCGGCTCTTGATTTCCAATCATTAACCACGGCATGTACTTCATGGTCATCAACGAAAGCGCCATGCACCCGAATGGGGACTGCTTCACCAGGCGGTAAATAAAACATATCCCCCATGCCCAAGAGTTGATCTGCGCCTTGTTGATCTAAAATGATGCGCGATTCTATTCGAGATTGTACCCTGAGCGCCATACGTGTTGGTATATTGGCCTTAATTAAACCCGTAATAACATCGGCAGATGGACGTTGGGTGGCTAAAATTAAATGAATACCGGCAGCACGTGCTTTTTGCGCAATACGGGCAATAAGTTCTTCCACTTTTTTACCCACGATCATCATCATGTCAGCAAATTCATCAACAATAATGACAATTGACGGTAATTTTGTTAATAAAGGCGGTGTTTGAGTAAATGCATCACTTGGTTGCCATAAAGGGTCAATCAAAGGTTCTCCCGCGGCAATTGCCTTAGCAACTTTGTCGTTATAACCTTTAAGGTTTCTGACACCAAGCTTCGACATTAATTGATATCGTCGTTCCATTTCTCCGACACACCAACGCAGTGCATTAGCTGCCTCTTTCATATCAGTTACTACCTCAGATAATAAATGAGGAATACCATCATAAACTGAAAGCTCTACTTGTTTAGGGTCAATCATGATCATACGGACATCTTCTGGCGAAGACTTATATAAAATACTGACAATCATGGTATTAACCGCAACTGACTTACCAGAGCCGGTGGTACCTGCAACTAATAAATGCGGCATTTTTGCCAGATCGGCAATAACCGGTTCACCTGATATATCGCTACCTATAGCCATCGCCAAATTAGATTTAGACTGGGAAAACTTCTCACAAGAAATCACATCAGCAAAAAAGACCGTTTCTCGATGTTTATTCGGCAGTTCAATACCGATCACCGATTTTCCTTCAATAACCTCCACAACGCGAACACTTTTTGCTGATAAAGAACGGGCTAAATCTTTCGATAAATTGGTAATTTTACTGGCTTTTACACCTGGCGCTAGATTCAATTCAAAGCGGGTAATAACCGGGCCGGGGAAAACACCAACCACTTCCGCTTTTATGCCAAATTCCATTAGTTTAGCTTCAACCAAACGTGATACACGTTCGAGTTGTTCTTGATCAATAGGATGCTTGGCACGGTCGGGACGGTCTAATAAATCTAATGAGGGCATATCACTATAATTAGGCTCAGCTGCCTTTTCATTATCTAGTTGCTGGTAAATTTTATCATGTAATGTTGTTGGCTCTTCAACCGTTATTTTTTCTACCGGCTCAAATGCTGCCGCTATTTCATCATCACTAACATGTTCTTGAACATTCATTGCTAGTGGCTCACCCATTAATTCGTCGATATCGACGTAGGGTTCATGTTCACGGGTGTTATAAGCACTGTCATCAACACTTTTAGCAAATATACTTTCGTGTTCAATATCACTGATGGTTTCTAAGGCTTGTTTAACTTCATCCGACTCTTTTTCAAAGGCAATGTAATGTTCAGGAACATTATCAACATCGTTATCATCTGCAGTGTTATTTTCAATATTGACGCTTGCTAACCTTTGTTCTTTGCTATTCGCTACAGTTGTTTTTTCGGGACCAGTACCTAAATGATGCTTAATTAATGCTGGTACGGTTAATAGATATTCGATAACTCGAATAGCGTATTCCCCTACCCTGTCTATGGCATTGAGCAATGATACTCCCGTCAACAAGACAAAGCCTGAGCCACAAAAAGTGACAAATAATAAGGTACTGCCGACAAAAGAAAAATACGGTAATAAAGAATTACTTAATACATCACCTAAAATGCCACCGGCAGAAAAATAAAACACATCATCAAAGTTCATACTGGCGATAGAGGTAATACCAATATAAAACAAAATAAAGCCGATGAATTTTAAGCCCAGCGTCAGGTAATCAAGACGAATTAATTGATGATATTTTTGAAACAATAACCAACCGGTAACAGCGATAACGAAAGGAAGACTATAAGCAACTAAACCAAAAAGATTTAGCAACAAGTCTGACAAATATGCTCCGACAGCACCCCCCATATTACGCACGGGGGTTTGATAGCCGGTTTGCGACCAGCCGGGATCTGCGGGATCAAAACTAAACAGCGCTAACATAATAAACATGGCAAAAACGCAAGAGACTAATAGCCCTGCTTCGAGAAGGCGTTGAACGCCATTTAACTTAGGAGATGGTGAAGACAAATGCACACTCTTGAGAAAATTATCATTATAATGTTGCTAAAATACCAAACATTAGCAGCGAATTAAATCTTTTAGCGTTTTATTGGTAACAAATTAGAGGATTTAACCTCTTCCATCACCACATAAGTTCTACTTTCACTAACCGCAGGCAGACGTAACAAAGTATTACCAAGCAGTTCACGATAAGCAGCCATATCGGCAACACGGGTTTTTAACAGAAAATCAAAATCACCTGAGACTAAGTGACACTCTTGGATAACATCAAGTTCATGTACCGCTTTAGAAAAATCATCAAAAACATCAGGACTGGTTTTAGTTAAGGTAATTTCAACAATAACTAACAAAGCAGCTTCTAATTTATGTGGATTTAAAATGGCTTGATAACCAGTGATAAAATTGTCATTTTCTAAGCGTTTTACTCTCTCTAAGCATGGCGTTGCACTTAAGCCAACACGCTTTGAAAGTTCGATATTAGATAAACGACCATTTTTTTGTAGTTCAACTAAAATATTTTTATCAATGCGATCGATTTTTTTAACTGTGGCAGAACTCATATATAATTCACTGCAAAATAATTATTTATCAGGATTATATCCTACTTTGTCGGAAATAACGATAGGTTAATCCGCTATAAAGCCACTATACTAGTCGCATATTTTACAAGAGAGATATAACTATGATTATTGGTGTACCTAAAGAAATAAAGAACCACGAATACCGAATTGGCTTAACTCCTGCTGGCGTTAAAGAATTAATTGTTAATGGCCATGACGTTATCGTTGAGAATAATGGCGGTGCAGCAATCGGCTTTGATAATGAACAATACATCACCGCCGGTGCAAAAATTATTGATTCAGCAGCAGAGATTTTTGCTAGCGCTGATATGATCATCAAAGTAAAAGAGCCACAACCCAACGAGTGCAAAATGCTTCGTCCAGGCCAAGTGCTATTTACTTACTTACATTTAGCTCCAGATCCAAAGCAAACTGAATTACTTGTTGCTTCTGGCGCTACCTGTATTGCTTATGAAACTGTTACTCAACATGGCGGTGGTTTACCATTATTAGCACCTATGTCTGAAGTTGCAGGTCGTATGTCTATTCAAGCGGGTGCGCATGCATTAGAGAAAGCACAAGGCGGCTTAGGTGCATTGTTAGGTGGCGTACCGGGCGTTGCGCCAGCTAAAGTGCTTATTATCGGTGGTGGTGTAGTTGGCACTCAAGCAGCACGTATGGCTGTTGGTATGGGTGCAGATGTAACTATTTTAGATCGCTCTTTACCTCGTCTTCGTCAATTAGACACCGAGTTTGATGGTCGTTTAAAAACGGTTTACTCAACAGCCGATGCAATGGATCAATTGATTGTTGAAGCAGATTTAGTGATCGGTGCAGTATTAATACCAGGTGCAGCAGCACCTAAATTAGTCACAGCACAGCATATTAAAATGATGAAGAAAGGTGCGGTAGTCGTCGATGTTGCCATTGATCAAGGTGGTTGTTTTGAAACTTCTAAAGCAACAACACATCAAGATCCAACTTATATGGTTGATGATGTTGTTCATTACTGTGTGGCAAATATGCCAGGTGGTGTTGCAAGAACATCAACAATGGCATTAACTAATGCTACTATGCCATTTACTGTTACTTTAGCTAACAAAGGTGCTAAGCAAGCCATGCTTGATGATGTACATTTAATGGCAGGCTTAAACGTTTTAGGTGGCAAAATTACTTATAAGCCGGTTGCAGATGTATTAGGTTATGAGTATGTTACACCAGAAGATGCGATTGCAACGCTATAAAAATTTTTAAATGACTTATAAGCCGCTATCTGTAGCGGCTTTTTTATTGCGCTAAAATTGCACCAGAATGACGAGCATAGTCGCTAACACCATAAGTGAGACTCGGTAATTTTACGATTATCGGCTTCACATTCTATAAAGCTCAATTGTTCGCCATAGTGTTTTTTGCTAGTTCTTAAGAGAGCGTTAAACACTGAATTTGTAAAATTAAGCTTGCAGTTTTATACAATAAGTTATGATTTATAATTATTTCTTTGTTGCTCTCTTGAGATAATCACTTAGAATCCCAACCATTAAGACATTAACGTATTTATTTTTTGGAGTAGTTCATGAGCGAAGCAAGACATTGCCCGTTACTCATTTTAGGATCAGGCCCTGCAGGCTATACCGCAGCTGTGTATGCTGCACGAGCAAACTTAAAACCTGTCATGATCACAGGTATGCAACAAGGTGGTCAACTAACCACCACCACTGAAGTAGAAAACTGGCCTGGTGATGCCGACGACCTAACCGGTCCGGCATTAATGGATCGTATGCAAAAACATGCTGAAAAGTTTGATACTGAAATTATTTTTGATCATATTAATGACGTAGATTTTAGTGAAAAACCTTATAAATTAACTGGTGACTCTGGTACCTATACCTGTGACGCACTTATTATTTGTACTGGCGCTTCAGCACAATACTTAGGCCTACCTTCTGAAGAAGCTTTTATGGGTAAAGGTGTTTCTGCTTGTGCAACATGTGATGGATTTTTCTATAAAAATCAAAAAGTCGCTGTTGTAGGTGGTGGTAATACTGCGGTAGAAGAAGCTTTATATTTATCAAATATTGCCTCAGAAGTTCACTTAATACACCGTCGTGATACTTTCCGCTCAGAAAAGATTTTAACTAAGCGTTTAATGGACAAAGTGGCGAACGGTAATATTGTTTTACACTTAGACCGTACCTTAGATGAAGTGCTTGGCGATAATATGGGTGTTACCGGTGTACGCATTAAAGACATGAATTCTGATGCTACAGAAGAGTTTGATGTTATGGGTGTGTTTATCGCTATTGGCCACAAACCAAATACCGATATTTTCAAAGATCAATTAGCGATGAAAGATGGCTATTTAACCATTCAAAGTGGTACTAATGGCAATGCAACTCAAACCAGTGTAGAAGGTATTTATGCTGCCGGTGATGTTGCAGATCATATCTACCGTCAAGCTATCACATCAGCTGGTGCTGGTTGTATGGCTGCTTTAGATGCCGAGCGTTACCTCGACGCAAAAGGCAGTCACTAGTCAATGACACGAGCTATTCCTTGGTTATCTTCGAGTAGCTCGACTTTCCCCGATTTATCTACTGCATTAGTAGAGCCAAATGGTTTACTGGCTTTTGGTGATGATTTATCACCCCCACGAATAATTCAAGCCTATCAACTCGGTATATTCCCTTGGTTTAGCGATGGTGAACCTGTGATGTGGTGGAGCCCTGATCCACGCGCGATCATTAATATTGCCGAACTTAAAATTAATAAAACCTTACACAAAGTACTAAAACGTCAAACGTTTACCGTAACGTTAAATAAAAGCTTCAAACAAGTCATAGAATTGTGCGCTGATGCCCCCTTTCGTGTCGAAGAAACTTGGATTGTTAGTCCGATGCTAACCGCTTATAAAAAATTACATCAGCAAGGCCAAGCACACTCTATTGAGGTTTGGCAAAATGAAGAACTCGTTGGTGGACTGTACGGTATTGCGGTTAACGGCTATTTTTCTGGTGAGTCTATGTTCTATAAGCAGAGCAACGCATCAAAAGTCGCCTTGGTGTATCTAGCTGAATTACTGAAATCAATCAAGGTTGAACTGATTGATTGTCAAATGTTAAATCCTTTTTTAGCTTCCATGGGCTGTATTGAAGTAAATAGAGAACAATTTATTGCTCAACAATTAGCAGCAAAAACTATCATCCCGCCTGCAGACTTTTGGCAACCCCGATTGTTGACCCTACCATGATAGCAAAAACACTATTTGCTAGCTTTTCCATACAAATGTTTAAGGTTGGTTTAAAGCCTTAGCGTCTTAAGTAGTCGTCTACCAAGTACTTTGCCTTACTATCGTTTCATGGCAGAATAATTACGTCAGCGACAACAACTCACATATTTAATATTAATAGCCGCAGAAGTTTGATATAAATTTTAAAATAAATAGCATTATCATCTGAACAACACTTAGAAAAGGCAGAGTACGTGACAAAGACATTTTTTGGACTATATATTTTTCTCACCGCTTTTTACGCTAACTTAGCTTTTGCTTTTAACACGAGTGAACTAGAAAAAGAGCTTAATCATCAAGTATATATAAACCCAGAAGAAGTATTTTATAAAATTGAAACGTTATTAGAAGATAATGAATTATCGCTAGCTTTAAAAGCAAAACTTATGGTGATGCAATCCGATATTGCTTACTTTATTGACCAACCTGAAGATATTCTTAAATACTCAAAATTAGCTTTGGCGACAGGATTATTAACTGAGCCTTGGGATACAAGAGTACTTATTTGCCAATCTAGAGGATACTTTCAACGCGGGCAATTTAAAGAATTTTTTGCCACAGTAAATATGGCATTTATTAAAGCGGAACGGTCTAATTTATCAAATTACAAAGTCTCTGCGCTCGTAGAAAGAGCTTTCGCCTCCCACTTACTTGACAATAATAATAAAGCCAATGAAGACTTAAAACTTGCTATTAAATATCTTGATTTACTGCCTAATAATTTTGATAAAGCGATTATGCTTGAAGTGCGGTAAATTCAAGACTTGGCCATATTGAAGCAGCAAAAAAATATCAATATCAATAGTATTTATTTTCTTTCTATTGGATATTATAATCTTGGTCGCATATACCAAGAGGTTAAAGATTGGGAGCAAGCCAGTCAATTAATGCTGCAATCTTATCATTGGGCTTTAAAAGGCAAAAACAAACTTAACCAGGCATTTTCATTGTCTAGATTATCTGAATTTCAAAATAATCTCGGCAAGTACAAACTAGCGAAAAAATATTTACATGCTGCAATTATTGCTGCTGACGCTAGCACTTCCGAGCGCGTGAAAATACATGTTCGTAAGAATATGGCTAATATCTTATGTAAAAATAATGAATTACAAGAATGTAAAAGGTTACTTTTAGAAACTATTTCATTTGCAAAATCTTATAATATGCTACTTGATCAAGCAGAATTAATGCGTGTACTCGCGGAAGCATATTATCAACTAGAATCATTTGAACAAGCATATTTAACATTAAAGGCAGCGAATAAAGTTAAGTTGCACTAATTTTAGAACTTATAACCTAGCAATAATCCAACTTGGCTACTAGCATACCTATGACCAAGAAGCACAAAGTATTTTTAGAATCATTCAGTACTCAGATTATATTCAAAAAGCCTATTTCAAGATCTGCTCACCTTATCGAACCAATTCACTAATTTTTTTACATTCAAAATTACTAATCGTTAGTAATAGCCTTAATTAAAAACAAAACACACCGTAGGAAACTAATTTGACAATTAATTTACCATCAAATAAAGGTAACGTAATTAGAATAGCGTTATTATACTGCTTGGCTTTATAGTTAAATCACCAAATATTAAAAATGCAGTTAAAGGTAATCGTTAATGAGTTTAAAGTACAAGTTAGGTATTACTAAGCCGTTCCCCTGCAATTACTTGCCTGGGCAAGAAGAGCGCTTATTAGTGGCTGTTGATAGTAGCTTACATGATAGTGAACATTATGGTTGGTTGATGCAACAAGGCTTTAGGCGCAGCGGTAATGAAATCTATCGTCCCCATTGTATTGCATGTCAAGCATGCCAGTCACTTCGAGTATTAGTGAAGAACTTTATCCCCTCAAAAAGTCAAAAACGCTTATTAAAACGCAATCAGCTATTTACGGTAGTGATAAGTGAACAGATAAAACCCAGCTACTACCCACTATACGAGCAGTATATTAATATTATACATAGCGACGGTAGTATGTTTCCGGCATCAGAGCAGCAGTTTCAGAGTTTTACCCTCAACGATATTACTGAGCAATGCTACATTGAAATTTGGCACAATGAGCTTTTGATCAGTGTTGCGGTAACAGACAAAATTCCTGATGGCTTATCGGCGGTATATACTTTTTACCACCCAGATTATAGAAAATACGGCTTGGGCGTTTTTTCAATTTTAAAGCAAATTGAAATGGCTGCTGACCTTGAATATCAATTCCTCTATCTTGGTTATCAAATAGCACAATGCAATAAAATGAACTATAAAGATCGCTATAACCCACACCAAATATTAGTCGAAAATCAATGGCAAACCGTAAATAAATAACACTATAGCTTTACATTAGCGCTGTAATTCGGCATTATCTGCGCAGCTTTTTATTTACGCACTAATTTAGAGGTTTGGCGCCCAATGGCGAAAGAAGAAAATATTGAAATGCAAGGTACTGTTTTAGATACTTTGCCAAATACTATGTTCCGTGTTGAATTGGAAAATGGTCATGTTGTAACCGCTCATATTTCTGGGAAAATGCGCAAAAATTACATCCGTATTTTAACTGGCGATAAAGTCACTGTTGAACTAACACCATATGACTTATCTAAAGGTCGCATTATCTTCCGTGCTAGATAAAAATTAATTAATTCAGTTATGAATACGCTTTAGGTTTATGTAAATAAAGCGTTTTTTTATCATCAAAATTTAGTTAATTCCAATTTGATATAACAAAAAACCGAGCTTGCTCGGTTTTTTTATTTTCTATACAATATCAATGATATTAGCCGCTAATGTTCAACTAACTCTTTTTTTGATTCGTAATTTATCACCAATTTATCTTTCTTCACAGCAACCCGAGCGACACCACCTTGGGTTAGTTCACCAAAAAGTAGCTCATTAGCTAAGGGTTTTTTCAATTGCTCTTGAATCAACCTCGCCATCGGACGCGCTCCCATCGACTTGTCATAGCCATTAGTTGCCATCCATTTTTTAGCATCTTTGGTAATTTCTAAAGAAACAGCTTTTTCATCAAGTTGAACTTGTAACTCAACAATAAACTTGTCGACGACTTGTTGAATAATTTCATCACTTAAATGATTAAACCAAACAATGTTATCTAAGCGATTGCGAAACTCAGGTGAAAATACTTTATTAATTTCCTCCATGGCATCAATGCTATTGTCTTGTTGTTTAAAGCCAATAGATTGCTTCACCGTGTGCGCAATGCCCGCATTAGTTGTTAGCACTAATATAATGTTTCTAAAGTCAGCTTTACGGCCATTGTTGTCTGTTAACGTGCCATGATCCATAACCTGTAGGAGAATGTTGTAAACATCTTCGTGGGCTTTTTCTATTTCATCTAGCAAGACAACAGCGTGTGGATTTTTAATCACAGCATCAGTAAGTAAACCGCCTTGCTCATAGCCAACATAACCAGGAGGCGCACCAATTAAACGGCTAACAGCGTGTTTCTCCATGTATTCAGACATGTCATAACGTAATAGTTCAACACCCAGTACTTTAGCAAGCTGTTGAGTAACTTCTGTTTTACCTACTCCTGTTGGTCCAGCAAAGATAAATGATCCAATAGGTTTATTTTCATTGCCTAAACCTGCTCGTGATAAGCGAATAACAGACGATAGCTCATCAATGGCATGATCTTGGCCAAAAACAACCAGTTTTAAATTGCGATCAAGTGTTTTCAGACTATCAACCTCTGACGATGATACTGACTTTTCAGGAATACGAGCCATTTTAGCGACAATGTTTTCAATATCAGTATTGCTGATCACTTTTTTACGTTTAGACGCCGCTACTAACTGCTGACGTGCACCCGCTTCATCAATAACATCAATGGCTTTATCGGGTAAAAAGCGCTCATTAATATATTTAGCCGAAAGTTGTGCTGCGGCTCTTAACGCTTTGTTTGAATAACGTACACCATGATGCGCTTCATATTTATCTTTCAAACCATGTAAAATTTTTGTTGTGTCGTCAACGCTGGGCTCAATAACATCAATTTTTTGAAAACGACGAGCTAAAGCACGATCTTTTTCAAAAATACTTTGGTACTCTTGATAAGTTGTAGAGCCAATACAACGTAACTTTCCTGACGAAAGTAACGGTTTGATCAGATTCGACGCATCTAACATACCGCCAGAGGCTGCACCAGCTCCTATAATGGTGTGTATCTCATCAATAAAGAGTATCGCATTGCCATCTTGCTCAAGCTCTTTTAACAAGGCTTTAAAGCGCTTCTCAAAATCACCACGATATTTAGTCCCCGCCAACAACGCGCCCATATCTAAAGAGTATATTGTCGCGTCTGCCAGAAACTCAGGCACTTTATCTGAAATTAATAAATTGGCTAAACCTTCAGCTATGGCGGTTTTACCTACGCCGGCTTCACCGACGTATAACGGATTATTTTTACGACGACGACTTAACACTTGCAGCGTGCGCTCTAGCTCACTATCACGACCAATAAGCGGATCAATATTGCCTTTCAAAGCCTCTTCATTGAGGTTTGTAGAAAAGTTATCAATGGTACGAGGCTCTTCTTCACCTGCCGGTGCTTGTGCTGCATTAGTGTTAGCTTCTTGATCAATTTTAGCGATACCATGTGAGATATAATTAACAATATCGAGGCGACTGATATCAGATTTCTTTAAAAAATAAGCCGCTTGTGATTCTTGTTCGCTAAATATTGCCACTAAGACATTAGCGCCATTGACTTCACTTTTACCCGAAGATTGAACATGAAAAACAGCACGTTGTAACACGCGTTGAAAACCCAGTGTCGGTTGGGTTTCTCTTTCCTCTTCACCTGTGGGGATAACAGGCGTCGTATCGGCAATAAAGGCTAATAGTTCTTTTCTTAGATTGGTCATATTAGCACCACAAGCATTTAAAGCATCAATAGACGAAGGGTTATCTAACAACGCCAACAATAAATGTTCAACCGTCATAAATTCATGGCGAGACTCTTTAGCCTGACGAAAAGCCATATTTAACGATACTTCTAAATCTTTATTTAGCATAGGTTACTCCAATTTGCATCTTGCGTTATTACGCCTTTTCCATAGTACATTTAAGCGGATGTTCATTGCTTGTTGCGTAACTCAACACCTGATCAACCTTTGTTTCTGCCACTTCAGCAGTAAAGGTACCACAACGCCCTTTCCCTTTATAATGAATAGCTAGCATGACTTCTGTTGCTTGTTCTGAATTCATGTTAAAAAATTTGCACAATACATCAATGACAAAATCCATTGGAGTATAGTCATCATTCAATAGCACTACAGTATACATTGGGGGTTTCTGAAATTTTTCAATAACCTCCTCGTCAAGAACGCTTTGATCATCTATTAACTCTTTCCATTTACTCATAATTCTATATTAGTCTGTCAGTTAAATTTTTGCTTTAAGATTTGAAAAAATAATAACTAAAAAACATCAAAAAATATAATATTACACTTGACTATTTCTAATTATTATCTACGATTTATCTTGGTGGTTATTTTTTATCCACTTGAAATGAATATATGATGCTTTCAGGAAAGCATACCTAATTACCGATGATTTTAGAAGGATGTTGAAGTATGGCTCACGGTACAGTTAAATGGTTTAATAATGCAAAAGGTTTCGGTTTTATACGTCCAGAGGATGGTGGTGAAGATATTTTTGCTCATTATTCAACGATTCAAATGGAAGGATACCGTACATTAAAAGCGGGTCAGGATGTAAATTACGAATTAAACGCAGGGCCAAAAGGTCATCATGCGGCGAGTATTACACCATCAGAATTAGAATCAGATAATTAATATAAAAAATAAGGTTCGATTAAAAACAAAAAACACAGCATTTTGGCTGTGTTTTTTTATGGCTAATAACTTACATTATCGTACTGAGTATTATACCAAGTTTATTAAGATTGTTCCCACTCAGAGCTTAGTAGAATGGGTATTACATATGGTCAATAATACAATCACCAAACTCAGAACAAGTAACCAAAGTAGCATCATCCATTAAGCGCTCAAAATCATAAGTTACTGTTTTTGCGTTAATGGCCCCAGACATGCCTTTTAAAAGTAAATTAGCAGCTTCAGCCCAGCCCATATGACGTAACATCATTTCAGCTGATAAAATTACTGAGCCCGGGTTGACCTTATTCAAGCCTGCATATTTAGGCGCTGTACCATGCGTTGCTTCAAAAATAGCAATATCATCATTTAAGTTAGCCCCAGGCGCTATACCGATACCACCCACTTGTGCCGCTAAAGCATCCGACAAATAATCACCATTTAAGTTTAATGTCGCAATAACACTGTATTCAGCCGGACGAAGCAATATTTGCTGTAACATAGCATCGGCAATAACATCTTTAATGATAATTTCTTTGCCTGTTTTAGGGTTTGTTAAGCTACACCAAGGACCACCGTTAAGTAAATCAGCACCAAATTCTTCACGGGCTAATTCATAGCCCCAATCTTTAAATGCCCCTTCAGTGAATTTCATGATGTTACCTTTATGAACTAAAGTAACCGACTCTCTGTCGTTGTCAATGGCGTATTGAATAGCTTGTCGAACAAGCCTTTGCGTGCCTTCTTTAGATACCGGTTTGATACCGATACCACAATTTTCTTGAAAACGAATTTTGGTGACACCCATTTCTTCGGTCAAAAATTTTATCATTTTCTTCGCTTGCTCAGTACCGGCTTGATATTCAATACCAGCATAAATATCCTCTGAGTTTTCACGGAAAATAACCATATCAACTTCACCTGGTTTTTTAACCGGACTCGGTACCCCCGTAAACCACTGCACTGGTCGTTGACAAACATATAAATCAAGTATTTGTCGCAAAGCAACATTCAAAGAACGCATACCTCCGCCAACCGGTGTTGTTAGTGGACCTTTAATGCCGACTTTATACTCTTTGAACATCGCTAATGTTTCATCCGGCAACCAAGTCTCTGAATCATAAATTTGTGTTGCTTTTTCACCGGCATAGACTTCCATCCAATGAATTTTTTTATCTCCGCCATAAGCTTTTTGTACAGCAGCATCGACAACTTTCATCATAGGCGGCGTAACGTCTACACCAATACCATCACCTTCAATGAAAGGAATAATGGGGTTGTTAGGTACCTTTAATATACCTTGTTCTGAAGTTATTTTAGTGCCAGCACTAGGAATATTTACATGGTTCGACATATGAACTCTCCCAAATTTACTAATAAAAATAGCCGTTTGCTAATTTCTTTCCCCTTAAACTAATAGAAAAAGAGCAATGAAACTAATACTTAAATCATGATAGTCAATATCACTACTATGAATAATTAAAACGCTTGTTTAAATTAATTGCAAATTTTTTATCAGAAATAATGTCCTCAATTATCAATTCATTCACACGTATATAGCGTAGTGTACTAAATTTTAAGTAAAAAAAAGCTAGGCAACAGCCTAGCTTTTTATAATTATTATACCTATGCGCTTAAAGTAAGCTCGACAAAATTGTATTTAATGTCGCACTTGGGCGCATCGCTTTTTCTGCTAAATCAGCATCAGCAAAATAATAACCGTTAATGTCAATACTTGGTCCTTGAGCAGCATTTAATTCTGCAACAATTTTTGCTTCTTGTTTAGTTAATGCTTGGGCAACAGCAACAAAACTTGATTTTAAGCTTTCATCACTCGTTTGCTCTGCAAGCGCTTGTGCCCAGTACATTGCTAAATAAAAGTGAGAGCCACGGTTATCTAGCTCACCAACACGACGTGATGGTGATTTATTTTCTTGTAAAAACTTCGCGGTAGCTTGATCAAGTGTGTCAGCTAAAACTTGTGCCTTGGCATTACCCGTAGTGACACTTAAGTGTTCAAGTGAAGCGGCTAATGCAAGAAATTCACCTAAAGAATCCCAACGTAAGTGGTTTTCTTTTTCGAACTGTTGTACATGCTTAGGCGCTGAACCACCAGCACCGGTTTCAAATAAGCCGCCACCATTCATCAATGGTACAATTGACAGCATTTTTGCACTAGTACCGAGCTCTAGAATTGGAAATAAGTCAGTGAGGTAGTCACGTAAAACGTTACCTGTTACAGAGATAGTGTCTTCACCTTTAGCAACACGTGCTAAAGTAAATTCACAGGCTCTAATCGGCTCCATAATTTGAATATCTAAACCCGTCGTATCATGATCGGCAAGATAAGTATTAACTTTCTTAATCATTTGCGCATCATGACCACGATTTTCATCTAACCAAAATACTGCAGGTGTGTTGCTCGCTTTAGCACGAGTTACCGCTAATTTAACCCAATCTTGAATGGGTGCGTCTTTAGCTTGACACATTCTCCAGATATCACCTTCAGCAACCAAATGCTCAATCAGTGTTTCGCCTTGATCATTAACAACACGTACACTACCTGCATCTGTCATTATAAAGGTTTTATCATGTGAACCATACTCTTCAGCTTTTTGCGCCATTAAACCAACATTAGGTACGGTACCCATAGTTGTTGGATTAAAAGCACCGTTTTCACGACAAAAATCTACAACAGCAGAAAAAACACCTGCGTAGTTACGATCAGGGATCATAAACTTAGTTTCTTTTTGTGTGCCATCTGGTGCCCACATCATACCTGAAGCACGTAATGCCGCAGGCATTGATGCATCGATAATCACATCACTAGGTACATGTAAATTGGTAATACCTTTATCAGAATCTACCATAGCTAATTCAGGGCGTGTTACATATACAGCTTGAATATCGGCTTCAATTTCAGCTTTTTTCTCAGCTGACAAACGACCAATTTTAGCGTAAACATCACCAATACCGTTATCGGCATCAACACCAAGTTGATCAAAGGTAGCACCATGCTTAGCAAAAACATCTTTATAAAACACTTTAACAGCATAACCAAACATCACTGGATCAGAGACTTTCATCATAGTTGCTTTAAGGTGTAACGATAATAAAACGTTTTCAGATTTAGCTTTTTCAGTTTCAGTAGCAAAAAAGTCAACCAGTGCCGCTTTACTCATAACAGATGCATCAATAATTTCTTGATCTAATAACGCTAAATGCTCTTTTAGTAACGTGACATCGCCATTTTCGGCGATATATTCAATTTTAACGTTGGTTGCACCGTTAATGGTGACTGATTTTTCACTACCGTAAAAATCACCTGATTGCATATGTGCAACATGAGATTTCGTTGTTGGAGACCATGCGCCCATTGAATGCGGGTTAGTTCGCGCATATTGCTTAACAGAACCTGGTGCACGACGATCTGAATTACCTTCACGTAATACTGGGTTTACCGCTGAGCCTAACACTTTTGCATAAGTCAATTTAATTGACTCTTCCGCTTCATTTTGTGGTTCTTCTGGGTAATTTGGTAAATTATAACCTTTTGCTTGTAACTCTTTAATTACCGCTTGTAACTGCGGAATAGATGCAGAAATGTTAGGTAACTTAATGATGTTAGCTTCAGGAGTTTTGGCTAATTCGCCTAACTCAGCCAAAGCATCATCCATTCTTTGCTCTGCAGTAAGATATTTCGGAAAATTAGCGATGATTCGACCAGCCAATGAAATATCGCGTGTTTCAACATCAATAGCAGAAGATGCTGTGAACGCTTTAACAATGGGTAAAAAAGAATGCGTAGCTAAAGCTGGCGCTTCATCGGTAATAGTATAAATAATTTTTGATGTATCTGTGGTCATTTAAAATCCTTTGCTGATTTGCCATTAATCGATAAAATGAATAATCATTCATTATATCAATCGGACTAATGCATTGCACATTTAGCAAGCTCAAAGCTTTAGTAACAAATTATTGATGATGAGAATAATGAATCCCCTATCAAAAATATAACGCTGCATAGACTTTGTAAACTTGCTATTTAACACCTTATTCGTCATATAAACAATCGCACTAAATGTATGAAAATATAGCTTACATTTACTCAATTATTGACCCGCTAACCAGGCGCTAAGTTATACAATTAATCAATTCGTTTGATATAGTGTAAATAACTATTCATTTTATCGATAAAAAAAATTTTCGCGCGCATAGTATCGGAATTCAAAGCGTATTAAAATAGGTGAATTAATGCTAGCTCATTTTCCACAAGGCAAAAATCAGTGACAATTAAACAAAATCAATTATTTACAGGTAAAAACAGGCATAAAGCCTCAAAGGTACGACCAGTTAATTTCAAAGCAGAAATAGTACTTTTTAATAAACCCTTTGATGTTTTAAGCCAATTTACTGATGATCAAAATCGACAAACCTTAAAAGATTTTATTGATATAAAAGACGTTTATGCTGCCGGACGCTTAGACCGAGATAGTGAAGGACTCTTACTATTAACTAATGATGGTAAACTACAACATAAATTGGCTAACCCAAGTCAAAAAACCGATAAAACCTATTGGGCACAAGTTGAAGGTACCGCCACCGATATCGCTATTAATGCACTTTGCCAAGGGGTGGAATTAAAAGATGGTTTGACCAAGCCAGCAACAGTTCGCATTATTGATGAACCTAAAGTATGGCCGCGTACTCCACCTATCCGTGAACGTGCAGCAATTCCCACAACTTGGTTAGAAATTACAATTCAAGAAGGCAGAAATCGACAAGTTAGGCGTATGACCGCACATGTTGGACTTCCAACGCTTAGGTTAATTCGTTACCGTATCGGAAAATGGACTATCGATGGAATAGATAATGGTGACTATAAACGGTTAAGTCATGTCTAAAATAACAATTAAACCAAATAACAACATTTCACGAGTATATGATGAAACCCCAACTGAACCACACGGGAGTGAGCAATTCAAACCCAATACCACCGTGGCCGCTATTGTCTGTTATCAAGATAAGTTTTTATTAGTCGAAGAGTTGGAACATGGTGCTACTGTCTATAACCAACCTGCGGGTCATTTAGAAAGCAATGAAAATTTAGTCCATGCAATAGAACGAGAGCTAAAAGAAGAAACTGGGCTCTCGTTATCACCAGAGTATCTCTGCGGCATTTACTATTATTATCGAGCATCAATAAACCTCTACTATTTAAGATTTTGTTTCGTTATTGAACTTGATGACTTTTTACCAACACAACCACAAGATGAGGAAATTATCGCTTGTCACTGGTTAACCTTGGCTGAAATTAAAGCAAAGTCAGTACAATTGCGTAGTCCATTGGTATTAGAATGTATAGAAGATTACCTTAGTGGAAAAAAAATCCCGTTAAGTCACCTAAAATCTAATCTTTAATCTATCATCACGCTAAATGACCATGCTATAATTTCGCGCCTTTTTCCATTGAAATGTAGTTGTAATGACCTCGAGCGAACATGTAAATTTAAACTCAATAGAGCCAAACGAAAAATTACCACAAGATACGAAAGTGATTGTTGGTATGTCGGGTGGTGTTGATTCTTCTGTTTCTGCCTATTTATTACAAGAGCAAGGCTATCAAGTCGAAGGCTTGTTCATGAAAAATTGGGAAGAAGATGACAATGATGAGTACTGTGCCGCAGCTGAAGACTTAGCTGATGCGCAAAATGTTTGTGACAAATTGGGCATTACACTCCATACCATCAACTTTGCCACTGAATACTGGGATAATGTCTTTGAATACTTTCTTGCTGAGTACAAAGCTGGCAGAACACCTAATCCTGATATTATGTGTAATAAGGAAATTAAATTTAAAGCTTTTCTAGAATTTGCTTGTGAAGACTTAGGTGCTGATTACATTGCCACCGGTCATTATGTACAACGTAAGTTTGCCGATGGTAAATGGCAAATGCACCGAGGCTTAGACAGTAATAAAGATCAAAGCTACTTTCTTTATACCCTAAGTCATGAACAAGTGGGTAAAACACTTTTTCCGGTTGGTGATATTGAAAAACCAGCAGTCAGAGCAATTGCTGAAAAAGCCGACTTAGTTACTCATAACAAAAAAGATAGTACCGGTATTTGTTTTATTGGCGAACGCAAATTTAAAGACTTTCTGGGGAAGTATTTACCAGCACAACCGGGCGTTATTGAAACCCCAGAAGGTGAAGCCATTGGTGAACATGATGGTTTGATGTACCACACCTTAGGTCAACGCAAAGGCTTGCGTATTGGTGGCCTTGCTAATGCCGGTGAAGCGCCATGGTATGTGGTTGACAAAGACCTGACGCGTAACGTGTTAATTGTTGGTCAAGGCCATGACCATCCTCGCTTATTTTCTAAGGGTTTAGTAGCAAATCAATTACATTTAGTTGCTCGAGTTGAGCTTACAAGCCCAATAGCTTGTACGGTTAAAACCCGTTATCGACAAGAAGATGTCACTTGTAATTTATCACCCATGGCCAACGGTGAATATTTAGTGATGTTCACCGAGCCGCAAAGCTCAGTTACGCCCGGACAATCAGTGGTGTTTTATCAAGATAATATTTGCCTAGGTGGCGGTATTATCAATTCCCTTATTCGCTAACATAAGGCATACATGAATAATTTAGAAAAACAAACCATTACCATGGCTGCGGTTTGTCAAGCTGCAGCTTTAGTACAAAAAATTGCCCGTACGGGCTCAATAGATGAGTCCGATCTTGCTGTGATGCTAAAGAGTATTATGGTCACTTCGCCTGAGAGTATTTTAGAGGTTTATAGCAATGAACTTGCGCATCTAAAGTTAGGGTTGGAAGCGTTAATCGAACAATTAGGCAGTCAAACCAAAGCAAAAGATCCAGAATTAACCCGTTATGTGGTTAGTTTATTGGGTCTTGAACGTCGCTTAGCGAGTAAGAAAAACCAATTATCACAATTAGGTGAGCGTATTGAACAAAGCCAACGCCAGCTTGCCCATTACGATATTACCAGTGACACCCTTATTGCTAGCTTGGCAAGCATTTACAGTGACTTACTCAGCCCTATTGGCACGCCTATCCAAGTTGCCGGTGAACCGGCTTTACTTAAGCAGCAAGGTAATCAACATAAAATTCGTGCTTTGCTATTAGCCGGTATTCGTTCAAGCGTACTATGGCGACAAGTTGGCGGCAAACGTAGAAATATTTTATTTGGACGCGCAAAAATAGTCGCGTGTGCTCAACAATTACTTAAAGAAATTTAAATATAACTTCAGGAAATTACTATGGAACTTTCAGCATTAACTGCAATATCGCCGGTTGACGGCCGTTACGGCAGTAAAGTTAAATCATTGCGCCCTATTTTCAGCGAATTTGGCTTAATTAAATACCGTGTAACGGTTGAAGTACGTTGGTTACAAAAATTAGCCGCCACTGCCGAAATTAACGAAGTTCCAGCGTTTTCTTCGCAAGCTAATGTTTTATTAGATGCGATAGTTGCTGATTTTTCTGAAGCTGATGCACAAGCAATTAAAGATATTGAAGCAACAACTAACCATGATGTTAAAGCCGTTGAGTACTTTCTAAAGAAAAAAATTGCTGATAATGCCGAGTTAAATGCTATTACCGAGTTCATTCATTTTGCTTGTACCTCTGAAGACATTAACAACCTTTCTCACGGCTTAATGTTATCTGATTGTCGTGAAAAAGTGCTTATGCCAATGATTGATGACATTCTGAACGACATTAAAGCCTTAGCCGTTGAATATCAAAATATCCCTATGATGTGTCGTACTCATGGCCAACCGGCTTCTCCAAGTACGCTTGGTAAAGAAATGGCGAATGTATACATTCGTTTAAAACGTCAACGTGAGCAAATTGCACAAGTTGAAATGTTGGGTAAAATCAATGGCGCTGTTGGTAACTACAATGCACATTTATCTGCATATCCTGAAGTTGACTGGCACAATTTTGCGAATGAGTTCGTCAACTCATTAGGTTTAAGCTTTAACGCATTTACCACGCAAATTGAACCACATGATTATATTGCTGAACTATTTGATGCCATTGCGCGTTTCAACACCATTTTAATTGATTTTGATCGTGATGTTTGGGGCTATATTGCTCTAGGTCACTTTAAACAAAAAACCATTGCTGGTGAAATTGGCTCTTCTACTATGCCACATAAAGTTAACCCAATTGATTTTGAAAATTCTGAAGGTAACTTAGGTATTGCTAATGCCCTATTCACGCATTTAGCACAAAAACTACCTATTTCTCGCTGGCAGCGTGATTTGACTGACTCTACGGTTTTACGTAACTTAGGTGTTGGCTTTGCTCACGCTATGATAGCTTACCAAGCAACACGTAAAGGTATCAGCAAGTTACAAGTTAACGAAGCTAACTTAGCTGCTGAGCTTGACTCAAACTGGGAAGTGCTTGCTGAGCCTATTCAAACCGTTATGCGTCGTTACGGTATCGAGAAGCCATACGAAAAATTAAAAGAGCTAACACGTGGCAAACGTGTTAATGGCGACTCAATGCGTGAGTTCATCATGACTTTGGAATTACCAGAAGCCGCAAAAACGCAACTTTGTGAAATGACACCCGCTTCTTATATTGGTCGCGCGGTATCATTCATTAATGAACTAGACTAGTTATTGGTTAGCAGCTCAGTTTTATAATGCTTAAAAAGGGATCCGTAATGGCTCCCTTTTTTGCTTTTTAACTAAGCGCTAGCTGAATTATAATCACCAACTATTAGTCGTATCGCCAACAAACAAGTTGCCACACGACAAGGCAAAAATATGAATATAGCAACATTAAATTGGGGTGACTTAAGCCCTGAAAAATTTCTTGCACAATATTGGCAAAAAAAACCACTATTAATTAAGCAAGCCTTTAAGAACTTCAAAGATACCATTCCCGCTGACGAGCTTGCAGGTTTAGCGATGGAAGCAGAAATAGAGTCACGTATTGTTAGCGTAAATAACCATGGCAATTGGCAAGTAGATCATGGACCCTTTGAGGATTTTTCTCAATATGGTGAAGCAAACTGGACTTTACTGGTACAAGCAGTAAATAACTGGTCGCGCCCTACTAATGCTTTGTTAACACCATTTGCCTTTATTCCCCGTTGGCGCATTGATGATGTTATGGTGAGCTTTTCAACGCCTAATGGCGGGGTTGGTGCACATTTAGATCAATACGATGTATTTATTATTCAAGGCAGTGGCAAAAGAAGATGGCAGGTTGGCGCACCTAATAATGACTTATCAACCTTACTACCACACCCAGATCTAAAGCAGGTATCGGCATTTGAACCTTTGATTGATGAAATCACGGAAGCGGGTGATTTACTTTATATTCCACCCAATCATCCACACAATGGTGTATCACTAGAGAACTCAGTTAATTTTTCAATTGGTTTTCAAGCACCTTCAAGCCAAGAGTTATGGTCAAGCTTTGCTGATAAGTTGATTGATAATAACCTAGGTGAGCAACGCTTCGGTGACGCTACACGTAAAGTAGCAAGCTCGAGCACATTAATTAGTAATAGCGATCAACAGCAATTAAAAATCTTTATGCTAGAGCAACTAGAAAATACTGAATTGTTTGAGCAGTTTATTGGACAATATCTAACACAAAGTCATCATGCGTTAGAATTGCTGATGCCGGTCAACGATATCGATGAAGAAAAACTTGCTGATATTTTATCTGAACCAGAAATACTCTTTATGCCAGTTTCAGGCCTAAAAGCAGCCATTATTACCGAGTCACAAACAACATTATTCCTAAATGGTGATAGTTTTCCTATAGATAATCAAAGCTTACCTTTAGCTCAGTTGTTAGCCGGGCAAACGCCTTTGACTACTAGCCAAGTAAAAAGTTTCAATAGTTGTTTGAAAAACACGCAATTATTGACTAGTGTTTTAAATAAGGGTTATTGGTATATTGAATAAAATAGATGTCTTACACGGTCAGTCGAGTAAAATGGGAGCAAGCAGCTCCCTTACTTAAAAATATCAGAGAACAGGTTTTTGTTTGTGAATGGCGCATTCCAAAGCATATTGAGTTTGATCGAAAAGATCACTTTGCTTGTCATGTTTTAGCTTGTCATGATAAAACACAAGAGCCAATAGGTACTGGCCGCATTCTCTCTAGTGGTGAAATTAGCCGTATAGCGGTGCTAAAGTTTTGCCGTAAAGATCAGGTAGATAAAGCTATCTTACAAGCGCTTCTTAAAATAGCACGTGAAATGGCTTTAAAAGAAATTTTTATTTATAGCCCTTTAGAAGCTATTGAGTATTTTCGAAAGTTTAATTTTAATAGCTCTGGTGCGGTCTTTATGGAAGCGGGCATGCCAAAACAAAAAATGACTTGCCCGTTAAATGAAGCCGGTGTGGCAAAGTATTATTTAAGCCACTAAATAACCCAATTCAAATTAAATGCTTTTACTTAGCCTCTTGCCAAAGTTCATCTTTATCATAAAGCTGATAAAGACCATCTGCTCGACCAATTAAAAACTCAGCAAACTGCTTTTGTTCTTTATCATCTAAACGCAAAAGATTTTCTGCTTGTAGCTGCCATTTAAAAGAAAAGTGCCTAACCACATCGCGTGCTGACTCGCCTTTGTCTAAAGCAATATGATCTGTTGGTAAGTCACCCGATACCACCCAAACCTTAGTTTTATCCAACAAGTTTATTTTCCATAAAGCCATAACTGGTACTAAATAGCGACTTTCCGTTTCAGCAACACTCTCTGTGACTAAGCCTTTCTCCGCGAGGTATTTAGTTGCTTTGAGGTACTGCTCGCGTATCCATATTTGTTTTTGTTCTTCCGTCATTTCTAGTTTATCAGTCATATTTATGGTCTTTTTGTTAATGATTGTAATGGGATGTTAACAATGGAAAGTTTGTATGAATTAATTCACAGCAAAATTCAAATTTATTTATAGCTTCACTAGCGAAGCCCTGACCTAAATGGTATTGTGCGCAGCGAATTATTACAACCTTAGTTCAAGAATAATTTATCATTGAACTAATTCTAAAATCATTGGAGATTACGATAGTGTCCGTTTTCGATTTAGTAGATTTTGACAACCACGAGCAAGTTGTTTATTGCAGTGACGATGCTTCAGGGCTAAAAGCCATCATCGCGGTGCACAGCACAGCATTAGGTCCAGCAGCTGGCGGATGTCGCTTTTGGGATTATGTAAGTGATGAAGCAGCTTTAAAAGATGTTTTACGTTTATCAAAAGGCATGACTTACAAAAATGCCATGGCGGGTTTAAAGCTAGGTGGTGGTAAAGGCGTAATTATTGGCGATCCTAAAAAGCTAAAATCAGAAGTGCTATTTAAAGCTTTTGGTCAGGCTGTTAATAATTTAAATGGTCGCTATTACACCGCAGAAGATGTCAATATCACCACAGCAGATATGGCCATTGTTAATCAAAGCACAGCCTTTGTTTCTGGTCTTGAAGGAAAAAGTGGCAACCCTGGACCATTTACTGCGTTAGGTACGTTTCTAGGTATTAAAGCTGCTGTTAAATTTAAGCTAAAGAAAGATGACTTATCAGGTATTAAAGTTGCTGTGCAAGGTCTAGGTAGTGTGGGTTATTCTCTTTGTGAAAAACTTCATGCTGCTGGCGCTGAGTTATTCGTCACAGATATTAACCAAGCTACGTTGGATAAAGCCGCAGCTGAGCTTAATGCAACGGTAGTAGGTTTAGACGAAATATATGCTCAAGATGTAGATGTATTCTCACCATGTGCCCTAGGTGCAGCGATTAATGATGATACAATTCCTCAATTAAAAGCAACTATTGTTGCCGGTTGTGCAAATAATCAATTAGCGGAAGCTCGACATGATAAAGTGCTATTAGAAAAAGGCATATTATACGCGCCAGACTACGTAATTAACGCCGGTGGCATTATTAACGTCGCGTTAGAGATTTATCCAGAACCTTATTGTGCTGAAAGTGCAACTAAGCTGGTCGAAAATATCTACAATACCTTAATCACTGTTTTTGAAACAGCCGCAGCTAATAATATGCCTACTGGTTTTATTGCTGACGAAATGGCACGTAATATTATCGCTAAAGGTGCTTAAGCATACGCTTAATGTAACATCACTGACACTTAAGTGATGATATTACCTAATAAAAAAGCACCTAAGGTGCTTTTTTATTATTAACAATTATCTCTGCACAATTTTTAATCGTATGCCATCAACTATATCGCGTTCAATAACGCTTGAACTGGATGTAGGGTTACTTTGTTATCTAAGCGTTTAATTTGGCTTCGACAAGAATAGCCAGTAACCAATATTTGCTCTGTTGCTAAATTAGCCACTTTATCTTGCCAGCTCATTTGATAAAGTGCTTTAGAATTATCTAAATTAACTTTTTCATGACCATACGTGCCCGCCATCCCACAACAACCAACAGCGACACATGATAGCGATAATCCAAAGTGTTGGAATATACGTTGCCACTGTCCTTCACTACCCGCTAAAGCTGTTTTTTCCGTGCAATGGGCAAAGAGTTTATAATCAATAATATTTTCGCGTTTAGCCGCGTTAGCAACCGTGCTGTTATTTTGATGATCGATAATCGTTATCAACCATTCATGCGCTAACTGCACTTCAAATTCGCCACGATTATCGCCTAGCACTTGCTTATATTCGTCTCTAAAGCATAACGCCAGTGATGCATCTAAACCCACCATAGGCATATTTAATTGATATACTTGATTCAAAAAATCAGCCGTTGACTTCGCGGTTTTAGCAAATTTAGCTAAAAAACCCTTCACATGCTGAGGCTTACCATTGGGCTTAAAAGGTAACAATATAGGTTGAAATCCAAGCTTGCTGACTAATAGCATAAAATCTTCAACCACTTTTGCGTCATAAAATGAAGTAAATGGGTCTTGAACAATTAGCAGTGATTTGGCACGTTCATCACTAGGCATAGCTTTCAGTTGAGATAAATCAAATGTAGAAAATTGATGTACAGTTGTTCTCTGTTCTAATGTCGGAATAGATAATAGCGGTGTATCGACATAACCAATACTTGCCCGTGATAATTTATCGTAGATATTTGATGATAAAACGCCATTAACTATTTTCGGTGCTTTTGCCATGATAGGTGTCATCGACTCAACATTTGCCACCAAGTGATCTTTTAACGGTCTAAAATATCGTGAGTGATAAAGGTTAATAAAACGCGCTCTAAAATCTGGTACATCGACTTTAATCGGGCATTGACTTGCACAAGCTTTACAGGCTAAACAACCTTGCATTGCTTCCATGACTTCATGAGAAAAGTCATCATCTTGCTTAACATTAAATTGACTGTTAAAACGGTTTTTTACTTTATCTAATAAACGTTTAACTGACCAATTTTGTATGTTTTGCTCGAGCGCTAATACATCAACACCTTTAGCCTCTACTAAGCGCAACCACTCGCGCATCAAGCCAGCTCGACCTTTCGGCGAATGTCGGCGGTCACGCGTAACCTTGCTTGAGGGACACATAGGACTGTTTACATCATAATTAAAACATAAACCATTGCCGTTACAATCAAGTGCAGAGTTAAAAGATTTTTTTACCGTTATTGGAATTTGTCGATCATAAAAACCGCGTTTTTTATCATCAACAGAAACTAACTTTTCAGTCGAATGATAAGGTGTACATATTTTTCCAGGATTCATTTTATTAAGAGGGTCAAAAGCGGCTTTAATCTTTCTTAATTCAGTAAATAACGTCGCACCAAAAAATTCTGGGCCATATTCACTGCGATAACCTTTACCGTGTTCCCCCCACATTAAACCGCCATATTTTGCCGTTAGTGCCACCACCTTATCTGAAATTTTTCTTAGCAACATTTCCTGCTCAGGATCGCACATATCTAATGCTGGGCGAACATGTAAGACACCTGCATCAACATGACCAAACATACCGTAATGCAAACCATGCCCATCAAGTAATGCTCTAAACTCAACAATAAAATCGGCTAAGTTTTCTGGTGGTACTGCCGTATCTTCAGCAAATGCTAACGGCTTTTGACTGCCCTTAGTATTACCCAGTAAACCTACCGCTTTTTTACGCATAGTATACAACTTGCCGATACTCGCTAAATCAGAGGTAACTTGATAACCAATGACGCCGGTTTTATTGGCAATATCTTTATCAAGCTCGGCACATAACGCTGTTACTTGTTTTGCAACACTTGCAACACTATCACCGTTGTATTCCACCATATTGATACCATCCATGGTGGCACCATTAACGTCTTGCAACATATCGCTAACTAATTGCCAAACAATATCTTGCTTGGCTAAATTTAAAACTTTGCTGTCAATGGTTTCAACTGATGTTGCTTTAGCTTCGACTAAACGCGGTGAGTGTCGCAGTGCGGAATCAAAACTGTCATATTTAATATTAATCAGGGTTTTAGCATTAGCAATTGCGGTTAAATTTAACTTTGCTTCACAAACAAAGGCCAATGAGCCCTCAGAGCCAGTAATTATACGGCTTAAGTCAACAATAGATAAATCATCATTAAAAACGTTTTCTAAGTCATAACCAGTCAAAAAGCGATTTAAACGCGGAAATTTTTCCAAGATCAGTGCTCGATTATCATGACAAGAACTTAACACTTGCTGCATTAATTTTGCAACGGTTGTTGTTTGTTTTGCTAATTCTTGTGCTGCCGCCATTGGCATAGGCGATGTTGCGAGTAACTCACCATTTGCTAAGACACTTTCAAGCCCTAAAACATGATCAGAGGTTTTGCCATAAACTAAAGAGCCTTGCCCAGATGCATCGGTGTTGATCATGCCACCTATGGTAGCGCGGTTACTTGTTGATAAATCAGGTGAAAAGAAAAAACCATAAGGCTTTAAATAATCGTTTAATTGATCCTTTATTACCCCTGCTTCAACTCGAACCCAATTTTCTGCAACATTTATCTCTAAGATACGATTCATGTATTTTGATAAATCAACCACAATGCCGGGGGTCAAACTTTGGCCATTAGTACCGGTACCGCCACCTCGCGCGCTAAACTTTATTTCGTTAAATTGCGCTTCACTACCTAAAGTGCTAATAATTTGAATATCTTGTTTACTACGAGGATGCAGCACTAATTGTGGTAGCTGCTGGTAAATACTATTGTCAGTTGCATGTGCTAAACGCGCACCATATTGGAAATTAATATCACCGGTAAAACTTTTTGTCGCCAAAATTTTGGCAAACTCTTGATATAAAGGAGAAACTAACTCTTGAGGGCTTAAGCGAGGTAACATGAATAACAATTCTTTAACAACATAATGTGAGCAATATTATATACCCAAACTACTCCAAGATGCGAGTTTCAGTACGCTTAAGCAAGCATAAATTAACGCTTATTTTTATCCGCTGTTATGCAATTAACATAAAAGCTTTTTACTCAGATATGGTCAATAGAACCCGCTTAGATGACACTTGGCAAAAAATAGACCTAGATTATGTGTTGGGCATAAAAAAGCCTAGGTCGTTTATATCGTTTTGATAATAAAGTCCTAGGCTGCTTTGTTGTTGCAACTAATCTAAATTAGAAATTAATTTTTACCGTGTTGCTCGGCTAAATATAACCACGTTGGTAATACGGTATCAGGATTAAGTGACAGGCTTTCAATGCCCTTCTCAACTAACCATGCGGCAAAATCGGCATGATCAGATGGGCCTTGACCACAAATACCGACATATTTTCCACGCGCTTTACAGGCTTTAATCGCCATTTCTAGTAATATTTTAATCGCTGGGTCACGTTCATCAAATAAATGTGCAACTAAGCCCGAATCACGATCTAAACCTAAGGTTAATTGTGTTAAGTCATTAGAGCCAATTGAAAAACCATCAAAATAGTCAAGGAACTGATCGGCTAATAAAGCATTTGATGGAAGCTCACACATCATAATAACACGCAAGCCATTCTCACCACGTTTCAAGCCATTTTCAGCCAGAATATCAATAACCTGAGATGCTTCATCAAGTGTACGAACAAATGGGATCATGATTTCAACATGGGTCATACCCATATCATTACGCACGCGTTTAATTGCTTCACATTCAAGGGCAAAACAATCTCTGAAATCTTTAGAGATATAGCGTGATGCACCACGATAGCCAATCATTGGGTTTTCTTCTTCCGGCTCAAAGTGTTCACCCCCCACTAAATTGGCATATTCGTTTGATTTGAAATCAGACATACGCACAATAACTTTTTCTGGAGCATAAGCTGCCGCTAATGTAGAAATACCTTCGGTGAGCTTGGCAATATAAAACTCAACTGGACTGTCATAACCGGCAATAATATCGCGAATTTCATCTTGAAGATCAGCGGATTGCTCAGCAAAATTTAATAATGCTTTCGGATGAACGCCGATCATTTTGTTAATAATAAACTCAAGGCGTGCTAAACCAATCCCCGCATGCGGTAAACGCGCAAAAGCAAAGGCGCGATCAGGATTACCGACATTCATCATTATTTTTAAAGGTAAATCAGGCATTGAAGATACCTCAGAAGTCGTAACCGTAAAATCTAGTTTGCCTTGATAGATAAAACCAGTATCACCTTCGGCACAAGAAACAGTCACTTCATCACCGGTGGCAATTTTACTGGTAGCATCACCACAACCAACAACGGCAGGAATACCCATTTCACGGGCAATAATAGCGGCATGACATGTACGGCCACCACGATTAGTAACAATGGCTGATGCACGCTTCATGATAGGCTCCCAATCAGGGTCTGTCATGTCAGTCACTAAGACATCACCGGGTAAAATCTTATCCATTTCCGCTAAGGATGATAAAACTTTTGCTTCACCACTACCAATTTTATGACCAATTGAGCGACCTTCACAAATAACATCGGCTGTTGTTTGTAATTGAAATTGCTCCATCACATTGGCATTTTCACGACTTTTAACTGTTTCTGGGCGTGCTTGAACGATGTAAAGTTTGCCATCTAGGCCATCTTTAGCCCATTCAATGTCCATCGCACGGCCGTAGTGTTTTTCAATCACAACTGCTTGCTTTGCTAACTCTTCCACTTCTTTATCGGTAAGCGAGAAAGTATCAGACTGTGCTTGTTCAATATCGACAATTTCAACTTGCTTACCATGCTCTTGCTTGGTTTCAGGACATTGAGCGTAAATCATTTTAATGGCTTTACTGCCAATATTTCGACGTACAACCGCAGGTTTGCCACTTGCCAAGGTTGGCTTGTGTACATAGAATTCATCTGGGTTTACCGCACCCTGTACGACCATTTCACCTAAACCATAACTAGAGGTAATAAAAACAACATCTTCAAAGCCTGATTCTGTATCAATAGAGAACATCACACCACTAGCAGAAATATCACTACGAACCATACGTTGTATGCCTGCTGAGAGCGCGACGCCACGATGGTCATAACCTTGATGAACGCGATAAGAAATAGCTCGGTCGTTAAATAATGAAGCAAAAACATGCTTAATCGCGATCATCACCGCGTCTAAACCACGGACATTAAGGAAGGTTTCTTGTTGACCAGCAAAAGAAGCGTCTGGCATATCTTCTGCCGTTGCAGATGAACGAACAGCAAATGAAGCGTCATCAGCAAAGCCGCCTGCAAGTTTTGCGTAAGCTTGCTCAATATCTTTTTGCATGTCAGGCAAGAATGGCGTATCAATAACCCACTGACGAATTTTACTACCGCATTCAGCTAAGGCATTAACATCACTAACATCTAAGTTATCTAATAACTGATAAATTTTATCGTTCAGACCACTTTGTTCTAGAAATTCATTAAAAGCAAATGAGGTAGTTGCAAAGCCACCTGGTACTTGCACACCGACATTTGAAAGGTTTGAAATCATTTCACCCAATGATGCATTTTTACCGCCTACGCGATCAACATCATTCATTCCTAAATCTTCATACCAAAGTACGTATTCTTGCACGACAACATCTCCACTGGACACAATAAAATTTAAGAAAACTATTTCAATATTAGTCGCCTAAAGCGAACTAAAAAATATCTTTCTTAAGGCTTTTATCAGACAAGTTTCATTAAACAGTGTATTTCATGCTGCAGACATTTTACACTGCTAACTTTGAAACTAAAGCACTATTTATAAGTTTTCATTCAACTACAAAATAAAATAATAGGTTTATCATGCGAGCAGCTTTTTATATTTCTGATGGTACAGCGATCACTTCTGAAGTTTTTGGTCATGCATTATTATCACTTTTCCCGATAGAATTTGAACACGATACGATCTCCTTTGTCGAAACCAAAGAAAAAGCTCTTGAAGCATGTGCGCGCATTAATAAAGCCGCAAAACGCACGGGGGTACCACCGCTAGTGTTTCATACCTTCGTCAATCCTGATATTCGAGAAATCATTGATAGTTGTGACGGTATTATTTATAACTTTCTTGAGCATTTTGTTGCACCGCTCGAAGAAAAACTCGGTATTGAAGCTAAACCTAAAGCCCATAGAACCCACAGTATTCATGAAAATAGCTATGATTACCGAATTGACGCAGTTAATTACTCATTAGCCAATGATGATGGTTCTAATGTCACTAACTATGAACATGCCGATGTAATACTTGTTGGCGTATCACGCTCAGGTAAAACCCCAACATCACTTTATTTAGCACTACAATACGGTATAAAGGCGGCCAATTACCCTTTTACAGATGACGATATGGATGAACTTAAGTTACCGTCATTTTTAAGAATGCATAAAAAGAAAATATTTGGTCTCACCATTGATGCTGAGCGCTTAGTTGATATACGTGACGGTAGAATGGCTAATACAAAATACTCTTCTGCTCGACAATGTCGCATGGAAGTACGGGAAGTTGAAAAGTTATATAAACAAGAGAAAATTCCTTTTCTCAATACCACTAAGCTTTCTGTTGAAGAAATAACCGCAAAAATACTATCGGAAACCGGTCTTCAGCGCTATAAATATTAACTTATAACAAATAAGTTACATAAAAACTTAGAAAGCGGTTCACTTAACTGGCTATATTCGTTATGTTAGCGCGATATTATTATTGCGCTGCACTTAGATATGCAGGCTAACAAGTATTTGATAGCACATGACCATAAAAACTGATGAATTTAGAACCACGTTAATTGAAAACTTAGTTTCTCCTGCTGAACTTGCCCAGCAAATTCCACTTGATGATAAAACCGCTAATTTTATTATCCAAAGCCGCAAAGATATTGAAGCCATTATTAAAGGCGATGATAAACGCTTACTGGTTATTATCGGCCCTTGCTCTATCCATGATACCGAAGCAGCAATTGATTACGCCAAAAAACTAAAAACTTTGCATGAAAAATATGCAGATGAGCTATTGATCGTGATGCGTGTTTACTTTGAAAAGCCACGTACAACCGTCGGTTGGAAAGGCTTAATAAGTGATCCTGATTTAGATAAATCATTCCGTGTGGCTAAGGGATTAAACTTAGCGCGTAACTTGTTGATGGAAATAAATAAATTAGGTTTAGCTGCCGGTACTGAGTTTTTAGATATGGTGACTGGACAATATATTTCTGATTTGATCAGCTGGGGTGCAATTGGTGCTCGTACCACTGAAAGCCAAGTGCACAGAGAGCTTGCTTCAGCCCTTTCATGCCCGGTTGGCTTTAAAAATGGTACCGATGGTAATGTTCAAATCGCGGTTGATGCGATTAAAGCTTCTAGTGTGCCTCATGTGCTTTACTCTCCCGATAAAAGTGGTCAAATGTGTATCTATCAAACACATGGTAACCCTTTTGCTCACGTTATTTTACGTGGCGGGAAAGAGCCAAATTACCACGAAGACGATATAACTGCTACCGGTAAAACCTTAACTAAAGCTGGTATAGCTGAAAAGATTATGATCGACTGCAGTCACGGCAATAGTTATAAAGATCATAATAAACAAATTGACGTTGCTCGTTCACTTGCTGAGCAAATTCAACAAGGTAATCAATCTGTCTTTGGTGTCATGGTTGAAAGTTTTCTGGTCGATGGCAATCAGAAAGTTGTTGAAAAACAACCTTTAGTATACGGCCAAAGTATTACTGATGCTTGTATTAACTTAGATACCAGTGAAGAGATATTAGCTGTTTTAGCGAACGCCGTTAAAACAAGAATCTCATAGTTTATACAAGATAGTAGACTGAACATAATAAGCGTTAAGGCAAAAGAAAAGCCGGTTATCAATTTGATAACCGGCTTTTTAATATCAACTTTTTGAGTTATTGCTTAATAGAAGTTAGCTTTAAACTCAACACCCCAGAAACGAGGTTCGTTAACAAAACCCGTTAAATTGTTAAAGTCGATTGCACCGGTAAGTTGTTCTTCATCGGTAATATTACGACCAAACAATGCCACTTCGTATTCTGCACCATCGGTATACCATTCGTAACCAACACGAACACCACCTTCTAATAATGCATCGCCTTTAAACTCGACAGATTCATATAAGAAAAAGTTAACTTCGCTGCGATAAGACCAATCAGTATATACATACAATTCACCATCACCGATTTCTTTAGTCCAGCGTGCACTGATGTTGCTGATCCACTCAGGTGATTGTGGTAAAGAATTACCATCAATAAGCGCTAAACCATCTGAATTTAATGGGTCAGTTACTGTACAGCCACCGCCACAACCTGGCACAGCAACAGTACTATCTTTTAACTCTGTATGGTTATAACTTACGCTAGCTGCAACAACAAAGTCAGCGGTAACAAAATACTCCGAATCAAGCTCAAAACCATAACCAACAGATTTATCTGCGTTAATTAAACTTGCAACATTACCTGCACCGCCAACCGCCGTTAATTGTTGATCACTGACTTTAAAGTAATAAACTGAGCCATCTATTCGTGCAGTGTTGTCAGCAAATACCGATTTAAAACCCGTTTCAATAGAGTCAACTGTTTCCGAGTCTGCTGTAGTAGAACTTTCAGAGAATAATAAACTACGGCCCTGAATACTCGGCGAACGATAACCACGAGCAATACGCGCATAGATGTTTGTTTCATCGTTAAGAACGTATGACACACTAAAATCACCACTCACCTGTGAATCTTCAACATCATTACTTTCTTTAAAGCTAGGAGCACCAAACGGAGATTGAACTAATTCACCGTCCCATTGACGCTCGTCGTCTGAATAACGTAAACCACCGTTAATACTTAACTTTTCTGATATTTCATAGTCAAGTGAAGCAAAAATTGCCCACGCTGTCGTTTCCATTTTTTGAATGGCCATACCATTGGGAGCGCCATTAGCTAACGTATCGAAACTTAAGTTATTAATGGTTAAGTCTTCATCAAACAAGAAAAAACCAAATTGGTAATCAAAAGCGCCTAAATCGTTACTTGCAATGCGAATCTCTTGTGTTGATTGCGCATGATCAGGCATTCTAGCGCCAGTTTCAGATGTAAAAGGTATAAACCCTGGGCCCATACTTGTTGGATCACAACCTGAAATAGCAGTCACACCACAACCATAACCACCATCGATATCACCTACTGAGAACATTTCAGCTGACTCATGGCCGGTAATAGACGTTAAGGTATAGTCACCAAAATTATATTCAATTTTCAGGCTTGCCCCTTTCATATCAACCGTTTGGTTGTTACGAGAAGCAGCATCATGATAAATAGTTTCACGATCAAAATCGGCAACTAAATCATTAGTGCCTGGCTTGATAATATTAGCTCTAAATACTCGGGCATCGGCTTCGGCATCTCTAAAATGGTAATTAAATAACGCTGAAAAATCGTCATTTGGTTCCCACAATAATTGCAAACGACCCGCTGTTTCGCTGTAGCCGCCTAATTGATCTTTCTGTTCAAAACCCGGGGCTTTGTTGTCAATCCAATCATCACGGTCTTGTTGTAATAAGGCAACTCGCGCTGATACGGTATCAGTTAAACCACCGCCAACAGCAAGACGAAAATCAGTTGAACCAAAACTACCATATGAACCAGAAATGCTGGCATCATAGTCTTGTGTTGGTTTTTTCGATTGTACTTTAACAATACCTGCAGGGGTATTACGACCAAATAATGTCCCTTGAGGGCCACGTAAAACTTCTACGCGTTCTATATCAAACATTGGCATACCTTTAGTTAAGGCATTTTCTAAAACTACATCATCATAGATAAGTGAAACAGGCTGTGATGCTAGTAGATCAAAATCGGTATTACCTAAACCACGAATATAAAAACGTGGAAATGTTCGACCAAAAGAAGATTCAATCAATAGACTTGGAACTTTTGCAGATAAAGACCTTACATCCATACCTGATGAACCTAATACTTCTAATTTTTTCGGTGTTAATGCAGAAACTGAAATAGGCACATCTTTGACATTCTCTGTACGTTTCCGTGCAGTAACTTCGATAACTTCAATGCCAACCACTTTATCAGCATTTTCTTCTGCCATTACTGAGCCTGAAATGCCAGCAATAGAGGCAAAAATTGCCGCATTAACACTAAGTGCAAGCGACGTTTTTTTAAAAACATTCATTAAGTACTCTCCCAAGAACTGTTTATGTTTTGTGTTGAAACTGTTTAACTTCATTAAATTAATGCACATTTATGCCTTACATTAATTTGTTGGTTGTTTTTCTCTTTATAGGTCAAGATCTTTAAGGAAGCTGGTGCCGTAAGGCATTTTTTCCAGTTCAAATAAATCTGCAATAGTTTGACCGATATCTGCGAAGGTATTTCGTTCGCCAATATTAACAGAACGCGCCTGTTTATGAAACGCAACAACGGGTACATATTCTCTTGTATGATCATTACCATGCCAAGTTGGATCACAGCCATGATCAGCGGTTAAGAACAAAACGTCATCGTCATTCATTGCGGCAACAACTTCAGGTAAGCGTTGGTCGAAATTCTCTAATGCTAATGCATAGCCCACCGGGTCACGACGATGTCCGTAATCTTGGTCAAAGTTCACCAAGTTAGTAAATATAAGACTATTATCTTGTGCGCTATTAATATGTGAAATCGTTGCATCCAATAACGCATCTATGCCCGTCGCTTTGGTTTTCTCATTGATACCTTGATGCGCATAGATGTCAGCAATTTTACCGACACTAATGACATGACCGCCCGCTTGCGTAAAAAAGTCTAATACTGTTGGTGCTGGAGGTAAAATAGAATAGTCACGACGATTGCCAGTACGGGTAAAGTCTTCAGGACTTTCACCAATAAAAGGTCTTGCAATAACCCGACCGATATTCATGTCGCCAAGCAATTCTCGTACAGTTTCACAATATTTATAAAGATTATCTAAGCCGAAATGTTCTTCATGAGCAGCAACCTGAAAAACACTATCAGCAGAGGTATAACAAATAGGTAAACCGGTTTTAATGTGCTCTTGGCCAAGCTTATTGATAATATCCGTACCTGAGGCATGGCAATTACCGAGAATACCGTCGAAGCCTGTTGCTTGATTAATTTTTTCAATCAACGACGCTGGGAAAGCATTACCCTGTTTTGGAAAGTAGCCCCAATCAAAAAGTACCGGTACGCCCATCATTTCCCAATGGCCACTTGGTGTATCTTTACCTGTGCTAATTTCAGCAGCATAGCCATAGGCACCTTGCTCTGGTGCTTGATTTACAATCGGAAAACTTGCCTTACCCGCTTCAAATGCCGCTTGTACTAAGCCCATTTTCGCCAAATTAGTTAAATTAATTTCACGTTTTTCATGCTGATAGAAATGTTTTGCCAAATTAGCAAAAGTATTGGCACTGATATCGCCAAAGTCTGCTGCATCAGGTGCGTGGCCAATGCCAAAACCGTCGATTACTAAAACTATTACTCTTGCCATTTTTATATCCTGTATTTATATCAATGCATTTTAACAAATTTTTCAAATTTATCCTCGTTTATAATGATAAATTTCATGACCAAATGGTCAACATGTGGTACTTTACCAAGCAATTAATTATAGACAACTGATATTTTGTAAATATTTAAGGTAGATAAAGTCATTTTGTCTAAATTTTAATGAATTTCAGATTAATTAGTCCATAATATGAGCGCGATAATGTCGCTATAATAATTATCTAACCCTTTTGTTAATCATATTTTTAAGGCTCTCTGTTTTGCAAACCAATAAACCGACGATTATTGCGGTAACCGGTGCTTCTGCATCTGGCAAATCACTTTTTGCGCAAACTATTTATGACGAACTGCTACCTGAACTTGGGGCAAGCGGTATTGTCATTATCAAAGAAGATTCATACTACAAGAGTCAATCCCATCTATCGATGGAAGAACGCATTAAAACCAATTACGATCACCCGAGTGCATTTGAACATAGTTTGTTATCAGAGCATTTAACGCAATTAAGCGCGGGTAATGAAGTCGACATTCCCACTTACTGTTACAAAACCCATACCCGTTTGAATGAGACCCAACATTTATCACCGACACCGATAATTTTGGTTGAAGGCATTCTATTATTTTCGAATAAAGAATTACGCGATAAATTCGATATTAAAATTTATATCGATACTCCGCTCGATATTTGCCTTGTCCGCAGAATTAATCGCGACACAATAGAGCGCTCTCGTAGCGTCGAGTCAATTACCGAACAATATTTAACTACCGTTAGACCTATGTATCACCAATACATTGAACCCAATAAAGCATTCGCTGATATTGTAGTAACGCGTGGTGGTAAGAACAGAATGGCCATTGAGATGTTAAAAGCAAAAATTCGTCAACTAATGCACAGACGTGTTTAGTGCTAATCAAAAATAGAGCTAAATATATAACTAAATCAAGATAATAAAAATAATAACGATAACAAGTAAATTATGAGGTAAATATGGAATTAGGTGCACTTCGAGGTGTCATTGGCATTTTCGCGCTATTAGCATTGGCGTTCTTTCTATCAAAAGATCGCAAAGCAATAAATTGGCGAACCGTAGGGTTTGCATTTTCACTACAAATTTTACTGGGTGCATTTGTACTTTATGTGCCTTTTGGTAAAGATGTATTGGGCTCAGTAACCAATGGTGTTCAACAGGTTATTGACAGTGCACAAGCTGGTATTAACTTCTTATTTGGTGGTTTAGGTACTGATGCCATGTTTGAAAATGGTGTGGGTTTCGTTTTTGCTATCCGAGTTTTACCGGTGATTATTTTCTTTTCATCCCTTATTGCTGTGCTTTATTATTTAGGCATAATGCAGTGGGTTGTGAGGATTATTGGTGGTGGCTTACAAAAGTTATTAAAAACCTCAAAACCTGAGTCCCTATCAGCAACGGCTAATATCTTTGTTGGTCAAACAGAAGCTCCGTTAGTTATTCGTCCTTATATTGCAAAAATGAGTCAATCTGAACTTTTTGCCATTATGGTGGGTGGCTTAGCATCCGTAGCAGGTTCAATACTTGCCGGCTATGCAGGTTTAGGTGTGAAACTTGAGTACTTAATTGCCGCATCATTTATGGCTGCACCAGGTGGCTTGTTAATGGCAAAGTTACTACTACCTGAAACTGAAACAATTAATGATGACTACACTGATGTAGAAATGGAGCAAGGTGACAAGCCTGCTAATGTGATTGACGCTGCCGCTACAGGTGCTGCATCAGGTTTAAAATTGGCAGTTAATGTGGGTGCTATGCTACTCGCTTTTATCGCCATTATCGCTTTACTCAATTCGATGGTGTCCGGCGTGGGTAATTTATTGGGCTATGAAGGCATCACTATCGAATGGATGCTTGGCTACATTTTTGCTCCTTTTGCCTTTCTTATTGGCGTACCTTTTGAAGAAATGTTGCAAGCCGGCAGCTTTATTGGCCAAAAAATTGTCGTCAATGAATTCTTTGCCTATGTCAACTTTGTTGAAATAAAAGATACCTTATCTCCTGCGACACAAGCTATTATCACCTTTGCTTTGTGTGGTTTTGCTAACTTATCTTCAATAGCAATTTTACTGGGCGGTATCGGCTCAATGGCCCCTAATCGTCGCCCTGATATTGCACGTTTGGGTATGAAAGCAATGATGGCTGCAACTATGGCCAACTTAATGAGTGCCGCTATTGCTGGCGTATTTGTTAGCTTGTAACGCCAAGCTCATTCTAACTATCTAAAAGCCTAGTCATCCGCACTGGGCTATTTTTTAAATTTTTTTAAATAGCATTTTTAAATTTACGAGGCATATCATGAGTACCTTAGAAAACTACGCACAACGTGCACTTCATATGATGGACTTAACCAGCTTAACCGACACTGAAAGTGCCGAAGACATCATTCAACTGTGCTCAAATGCTAAATCACCTTGCGGTAATACCGCTGCTATCTGTATTTTTCCGCGTTTCGTACCGCTAGCAAAAAAAACCTTGGCTGCACAAGGTACGCCTGAGATAAAGATTGCTACCGTCACGAACTTTCCTCACGGTAACGATGACATCGATATTGCCGTTGCCGAAACCAAAGCGGCTGTTGCTTACGGCGCTGATGAAGTTGATGTGGTATTCCCTTATAAAGCCTTAATCAATGGTAATGAAGAAGTTGGCTTTGAATTAGTAAAGGCCTGCAAACAAGCCTGTGGAAATAGCGTACAACTAAAAGTTATTATTGAAACGGGTGAACTTAAAACTGATCAACTGATCACCCAAGCCAGTGAAATTTGTATTGCCGCAGGTGCAGATTTCATCAAAACCTCAACCGGTAAAGTGGCGGTAAATGCAACGCCAAAATCTGCTGAATTAATGTTGAAAGTTATTAAAGATAAAAACACTAATATTGGTTTTAAACCCGCTGGTGGTGTTAAAAACGCTGAAGACGCCAAAGTTTATCTTGATTTAGCAAGTGATATCTTAGGCATTGATTGGGCGACTAAAGCCAATTTTAGATTTGGTGCCAGTAGCCTACTAACAAACTTATTAAACACCTTAGGTGCAACAAATAAAACCGCAGATCCAACAAGCTATTAATCAAAATCAACGGTTTCCAGTAACTATAACTAGGGTATAAAATTAGCGATGGCACAATTATATTTTTATTATTCCACCATGAATGCCGGTAAATCGACCCATTTATTACAGTCTTCATATAACTATCGTGAACGCGGTTTAGAAACGTTGTTGTTTACCGCACATATTGACGATAGGTTTGCTAAAGGTAAAGTATCATCCCGATTGGGTATCGATGCTGATGCACACCTATTTGACGACAACACCAATATTTTTAATGAAGTAACACAACAAGTTAAAGACGGAAAAATCGCTTGTATACTGATTGACGAAGCTCAGTTTTTAACTAAAGAGCAAGTTAGGCAGTTAACTGATATTGTCGATGAATTAAAAATTCCCGTACTGGCTTATGGTATTAGAACAGATTTTCTCGGTGAAACCTTTGGTGGTAGTGCTGCCCTGCTCGCTTGGGCCGATAAATTAGTCGAATTAAAAACCATTTGTCATTGTGGCAAAAAAGCCAACTTTGTTATGCGCTGTGATGAGCATGGCAATGCCGTTAAAGGTGGCGAACAAATCGAAGTCGGCGGTAACGAGCGTTATGAGTCATTATGCCGCAAGCACTTTAAAGCGCTGGTTTGGAATTAGCACTAAATAAATTTAAGTACAACGAGTGAATTTTTAATAACGTGTGATAAATAAAAAAGGAATACTATAATATTCCTTTTTTTGTATCGTACTGTTCACGCCTAGTTATTAAAACCTAAGCTGAAATGGTTTGATAAATAACTGGCGGCTCTTCACTTTGTTGTTCACTAATTGCAAGTGCGCTAAGGTATTGTTGACCGGCATTTAATGCCGAAGTTTTGTCTCTAGCATGGACACGTGCCACAATATCACCACGATTAACCCGGGTGCCTGTTGGTAAAATGCGATCGAAACCAACACTGTGATCTATTTGTTGACCATTAGCAGTTCGTCCACCTTTTAAGCCGACAACGGCCATACCAATATCACGGGTTTGCATACCGTTAATATAGCCATGCTCTTGTGCAAGGACATCAACGATAACATCGCCACGCTGCATTGAACGCCATGGATCTTCCATAAAATCACTTGGCCCACCTAGCGCATGGATCATCTTACCAAAAAGCTCTGCTGCAGCGCCTGAAGTTAAAACGTTATTGATTTTTTTCAATGCTTCATCTTCATTTGCCGCGACTTTTGCACTCACCAGCATAGCTTTAGCGAGTGAAACCACAACCGCATGTAAACGAGGTTCTCGCAAGCTGCCATTTAAATACTTCACCGTTTCAGCCATCTCTAAGGCATTACCTGCTGTAGCGCCAAGCACTTGGTTCATATCTGTAATAATGGCTTGTGTCGGTACACCGGCACCATTTGCAACACTAACGATGCTTTGTGCTAATGCCCTAGCATCATCAATATTTGACATCATAGCGCCATTACCCACTTTGACATCCATAACTAATGAATCAAGTCCTGCGGCTAATTTTTTAGACAAAATAGACGCGGTGATCAACGGAATAGATTCAACCGTTGCGGTAATGTCGCGAATACCATAAAGGCGTTTATCTGCGGGGGCTAAGTTATCGGTTTGAGAAATAATCGCCATACCTAAATCTTTCACGATACGCTTAAATTCACCAATACTGGGTTGCACATTAAAGCCAGCGATACTTTCTAACTTATCAGATGTACCACCGGTATGGCCTAAACCACGACCTGAGATCATAGGTACATAAGCACCACAGGCTGAAACAATGGCTGCTAACATAAAGCTAACTTTGTCACCAACTCCACCCGTTGAATGTTTATCAACCACTGGGCCGTCTAATTCTGGCCAAGATAGCACATCACCTGAATTTTTCATCGCCATGGTAAAATCAATAATTTCACGCGTTTCCATGCCTTTTAGAAAAATAGCCATTGCCATCGAACCTGCTTGAGCATCATTAAAATTTAATGTTACTAAACCATCAACAAAATATTGTATTTGTTCTTGGGAGAGTGAACCACCATTGCGTTTGGTGCGAATTATTTCTTGTGGTAATAACATTAATTTTAATCCTTATTTTTCAAGTAAATCTTTTGGCGTAAAAGCATCAGGTAATAATTCATTAACTGTCCATTGCTTTCTATCGTTGTTATGGTTAACGGCCATCACCAATGCCTCAGGTGCTAAAAACTCAACAATAACTTGTCGACAAGCACCACAAGGCGGTGTTAGCTTTTCTTGATTGGTATAAATAACTATCGCAGAAAACGCTTGCTCGCCTGAAATCACACCTTGTGCTAAACAGTTGCGTTCGGCACAAACTGTTAAACCATAGGAGGCATTTTCAACATTACAGCCTTTGACAATGTTGCCATTAACGGTTAACGCAGCGGCACCAACATGAAAATTACTGTAAGGTGCATATGCTTTTGTGAAACCATCTTTTGCGGCAGTAATAAGCGCTGAGATTTCGTTATCTTCAATATTTGACATTATCAAACCCTTTAACTGACCAAGTGGTCAACTTATTTCTTATCCTAATAAAATAGTCTGTAAAAAGCAACTTAAGAATGATGATTTTCAATACTTTTATTCGGGTAACACTTCAACAAAATGGATGTTACGCATTGAATTTAGAGTAAAAAAAACCGCACTATAAAGTGCGGTTTTAAAAAAGTGTCAGTTTAGATCACTAATTAATCATCTTTGATTAGAAAGTGTATCTAACACCTACTTTAATGTACCAAACTGAATCTTCGCCTTCAATATCATATGAGCTATTATCTGAACCAATTGGTCCAATACTGCTACGACTGTTCGGGCTATAAACGATTTGGCCATCATCATTCCACTCAGCGTTAGCAAATTCTTTATTGAAATCGCCATCTGTTGGGCTATAGACATGACCCCAGTCTTTATTGATTAAGTTAGCTAAGTTTTGTACAGTAAAAGTTAACGTACCTTTATGTCCCTTCATTAAGCCTGGAATATCTTGTTGAATTGATAAATCCATGGTCGTTAACCAAGGACGTTTTGATGAGTTTTTATCAACAAAACCACCAGCATAACCAGCCAAACCTGCAGGGTTCACATAATCAGCCATAAGATCAGCATAAGTCATACCATTCTTATAAGCTACGTTTGGATCATCAGCACCTGATGGGATATAAGGCGTTTTAGCGTTATACTTAGATAAGTAATCTTGATCACCCAAATCACCGTTTCTATATGTACCTAATACCCAACCAAAAGGTCGACCTGAACGACGTTCAAAGAATAAGTTAACACGGGTATTATAGCCTTCGAAGAATTCTTTCGTATAACCTAAAGTTATTTTTAAACTATGCTCTATTTCATAGTTACCTGTACCTAAAGCATCAACATTACGGCCTTCACTATAAACATTATACTTATAGTTAGAAGCTGCTTGTGAACTCGTACCGGTATTACCATCAACAACATCTTGATTAGTATAAGAAATATTCATATCCAAACCGTTTTCCCAACTTTTGTACAAGCTAGTTGAAATAACATTCGAATAACCATCTCTATCAGCATTAGTTAACAAGATATCGTAATTATCTGGGCTAGTTGCATCGAATGGTTCATAAATAATACGACCATCTTTAGTTACTTCACCACTTGGCTGACGATTTAAGTCACGCCATGCTAATGAGTCTTGCTTATCAACATAAATGTATTCACCTGACCAAGTCCAGTTATCACCTAAAAGTTCACTATCGAAGTTATAATCGAAACCAATACTATAACGCCACTCAGATGGTGTTTCAAAGTCAGAATCAATAACGTTAGTTTCACCATCAGGGGTAACATTAGCTAATGAGTCCTTGATATCTTGAGGCACAGCAAGTGAAGTTAAATCGGTATAATCTTGAGTATTCGTTACGTAATTAATACCTGTTTTACTGTAAGAGTTAGATATCCATACATTTGGCTTACCGCCACTGAATAGACCAAAGCCACCACGAACCGTTAGATCATCACTTGCATACCAGGTCATGCCAACACGTGGTAACCAGATATCTGTACCATCAAGATTTTCTTGGTTGCCATAACCGTAACGATCATAGAACTTTGCGTTAAACGAAGGTGTGTCATCAGAAAAAATTCTTTCGTAACGTAAACCAAATGATACGTCAATATCGGAATTAAATGCCCAGTCATCTTGCACATAAAACGAGTAAGTACCCATCACTAATGACGCAGCAGTATCAGCTTGATTATTAGTCGGTGCATTACCGTAATAAAGCTCAGCGTTACCGGCAGCAAAATCATCAATACTATCAAAAGTCCATGTACCTAGGGTCGCTTCAGCAAACATGTTGAAAATGTCATTTCTTTCATATTGAACACCAAAACCCAATTTATGATCGCCAACTAAGTATTCGGCATCAAAGTTTGCACGCCAAGTTTTAGTTTCTAACGCATTAGCATGACGGTAGTTATCTGGACCAAAATCAATTGCTCTATCAATGCTAACTTTACCATAATCACGTGTTGCCACGCCTGAGATAGATTCAACATCTTTATAAGATACAGCAAATTCTGTCGTTAAATCAGAATTCCAATCAGAATAAAGGTGTAAAGCATAAGAATTCATATTCTGCTGATAGTCATACCAGTTAGTCGAAGTATTTAGCGTACTACTTCCATCAGTAACATTACGAATACTGTTGCTTTCATCTTGATTGAATGTAAACGCAGCACGATGATCATCATTAATATTCCAATCTAGTTTGATTAGAATTTTATCATCGACTTCTTTTGGGTTACCTTCCCAACCACCAATATCAGCAATACCGTATCTTTCACTAGCGATTGCAGCAATTTGATTATATTCATCCAACGTTAAATTGGTTGAAAGTGGTTTACCACTACCTTCTGGACCATAGTCAGAAACAGTAGGTTTTTCAAAACTTTCATAGTTAGCAAAGAAGAACAATTTATCTTCAATCAGTGCTCCACCTAAGTGAGCACCCCAAGTGTCACTTTTAACACCTTCAACTTCATTACCTTTTGAATTGTTGGTATCGTAATCGCCAGCCCAACTATCTGATGTTTTCTCATAGAAAACACCACCATGTAATTCATTAGTACCTGATTTAGTTACCGCATTGATACGCGCACCACTAAAACCACCAAACTTTGCATTATAAGGATTAGTGTCAATTGAAATTTGCTCGATAGCATCTAATGAAATAGGAGAACGTTGAGTAGGATAGCCATTACCATTCAAACCAAAGTCATCATTAAGGCCTACACCATCGACATTTAAGCTATTAAAGCGAGGGTTAGAGCCCGCAACTGAAAAACCATTGTCATTACCACCTAAAGAAGTAGCTAATGGGTTTTGTCTTAAAATGTCTTTTAAATCACGGTTAAATGAAGGTGAGTTTTCAATAGCATCTGAACCAAAGAAACTTGAGCTACCCGCATTACTAGTAAATGATGTTTGACTACCAGTAACCGTAATTGTTTCAATATTTTGTGCTGCGTTTAATTGTTCATTCAAACGCAGAGTTTGTCCTAACAGAAGAAAAATATCGTTTTTGGCCACATCTTGAAACTTATCTGAATCGATAACAATCTGATATGGACCACCAACGCGTAAGCCACCTGCATTGAAGGCACCTGTTTCGTTTGTAACAACTTCAGTAACCGTACCTGAAGGCTGATGGATAAGCATAATCTTAGTGTTAGGCGCAGCTTGACCGTTAGGCCCTACTATTGTACCCCTTACAGAAGACGTAGTATCAGCAGCCATAGCTGATGTTGACAATCCTAGTGCAAGTACAACTGCGCCAGTAATACGTGAGAGACGATGATTTTTCATCATATTATTCCTTGGTAATAGTTAAATTTTGTTATGTAAAATGTTTAATTAATTTTCACTTAGCTAATTTTTAATCTATTTATTATTTTTTTAAGTGTATTTCGGGTGAAATTAAAACAGAGTTTTCTTACATTTTCATTACAAAAATTTACAAAGCTGTTTTCAATTATTAATATTTTTTAAAAAAAATATTAAACAAAACAGAGCAAAGACAATTAATAACATAATTAACAATGAGTTACACATAAGATTTAAACGTAAATCAAAAACACTTATAACGTTAATTATATAAAAGCAAAAAACATATAACAAAAAATCATAAAAACAAACCATCTGGTCAAGATAAAATAAAGTATGATTTTAATGAAGTTTACAAAGGGCTGCGTTAATAAAAATAAATTAACCATCAGAACAGATCATTTATAAATATCGTATTTGCACTATTTATATAGTAGAAAACGTATTAAAACAGTGTCTTAAACAATAAATCAAATTAAACTAGCTAATTTCTAGCAAAAATCCATTGATTTAATGTCGTAACCGCTAGTGTTAACTTGTAAGATCACTTGAAATTTTCAATATGTAAAAGCGCTTTTTTATCATAATGAAATAAGTCCAGTAAAATGTAACATCAATGTAATAGACTAGCGTTAATTAAAGTAGCTAATATAAATAGAAAGGTTATTCATGTGAGCAACAATACCACAAATGAAAAGCAAGGAAGCATTCGGGCAAGAAGTGAAGCTATTATTTTAGCTTCGGCCCAAAAAGAGTTTATCTTGCAAGGATATAAAGGCGCAACAGTTCAATCTATTGCCGACACCGCAGGTCTACCGAAAGCAAATGTACTGTACTACTTCAAAAATAAAGAAAACATTTATCATGCGGTATTACAATTAACCCTAGATACTTGGGATCAAGGTATTGGTGATATAGATAGTAGCGATGGTCCGGTTGTGGCTATTGAAAAATTTATTGCTGCAAAAGTAAAAATGTCTTTTGAGCATCCCCAAGCTTCAAAAATCTATGCCATGGAAATTATTCAAGGTGCACTGCATTTGAAGGAGTTTGCCCGTACTTATTTGCGTCAATGGGTACGAGAAAAAGCAAAATTATTCCAAGTGTGGATTGATAATGGTGAAATGGTCAATGTAGATCCCGTAAAATTGATTTTTCTAATTTGGTCTTCAACGCAACATTATGCTGACTTTGAACAACAAATATTAACCATAATGAATCGTGCTGATTATGAAGAAGACGATATTACCCAAGTTACCGAATTTTTGACGGATTTTATATTGCGCGGTTGCGGTTTAAAATAAGGATTCACCTGTATGAAAATTATAACAAATATATTAACAACAACGTTGTTAATATATTCGGGGATGGTCATGTCAGAAACAAGCGAGCAATCTTCATCAAAGCTACGTATTGCCACTTTTAATGTCAGTATGGAAGCCTTAAATTACTTACCATCAACACCAGATAAAACAGTCGATGTTAAAGGTAATGAACTTGCCTTGGCTCTTGCTCAAGATCATCAGCAAATAAGAAATATTGCTGAAATTATTCAGCGTGTTAATCCCGATATTATTTTATTGAATGAATTCGATGGTAATGATGCAAAGCATCAATCATTAAAACTTTTCTTATCGCAATACTTAGCCAAGAGCCAACAAGGTAACGCCGCGGTAAACTACCCTTATTTTTATCAAGGGCCGGTTAATACTGGTGTTGCTACGGGATATGATTTAAATAACGATGGTAAAATAGGTAAATTGCCTGGCGATGCCTACGGTTATGGTCATTTTTCAGGCCATTTTTCGATGGCACTGTTATCCAAGTATCCGATTGATGTTGATAAAATTAGAACATTTCAATTATTTAAATGGCGTGATATGCCTAACGCGTTGATGCCTGTAGAGCAAAAAACTCAGCGACCTTGGTATAGCGCGCAAGCATGGAATAATTTTCGCTTGTCATCAAAATCTCACTGGGATATTCCGCTTAACGTTAATGGCAATGAGCTACACATATTAGCAAGTCACCCTACTCCGCCAGTTTTCGACGGGCCTGAAGATAGAAACGGCAAAAGAAATTTTGATGAAATACGGTTTTGGACTGATTACTTGACTCCTAGCGCTGCTAGTTATATTTATGACGATAATAATAACTTTGGTGGTTTAGCTAAAGACAAAGCCTTCGTTATTCTAGGTGATTTAAATGCTGATGCTATCGATGGTAATGCGATAAAAACAGGTATCCAGCGTTTAACACATCACCCTCGCATTATCGATCCTAAACCAAGTAGCGACGGTGGTAAAATGCATCGAAAAGACAACCCAAATGCGCAACATCATACCGCATTTTGGGGCATGCGCGCCGACTACGTTTTACCGGCTAAAGCGCAATTGAACGTACTCGACGCGGGTATTTTTTGGCCGCAAGTCAACGAGCCAGAATTTCGCTTAGTTAAAGACCGTGCAGCATCGTCTGATCACCGACTTGTGTGGGTAGATCTGACATTTAAAAATTCACCTAGCAAATAGCAACTTAAGCTTAAGCTTAAAACGAAGCTGAGCGGTTATATTTATCTCAAACATTTAGTGGAAAAAAGATGAAAAAATTCATTCCAACATTATTAACTAGCCTATTGGTCATGTCATGTAGCCAATTACAAGCTGACACGAGTTCTCAAGCAAGTGCTGTTATTGCAGATGCCGCAGCCGTTAATGCGCCAAAAAATATTATTATGATTGTTGGTGACGGTATGGGACCTGCTTATACCAGTGCCTATCGCTATTTTCATGATGACCCTAACACCGATACTATCGAAGAAACGGTATTTGATCGTCACCTCGTTGGCAGTAGCAGCACATACCCTGCGCGTATTTCTGGCTACGTAACTGATTCAGCAGCCGGTGCAACCGCACTTGCTACGGCAACAAAATCTTATAATGGTGCCATTGCTGTCGATGTAAATAAAAACCCTGTTGAATCTGTGCTTGTTTGGGCAAAAAAACAAGGTAAGAAAACTGGCATGGTGGTTACATCACAAATCAACCATGCTACGCCAGCGTCTTATTTGGCACATAACGAAAGTCGTAATAATTACAATGAAATAGCAGACAGCTTCTTAGAATCCGCTGACAATATTGATGTCATGTTAGGTGGTGGCTGGCAGTATTTCCTTCGCAAGGATGTCAACCTTGTCGATGGTTTTAAAAATAAAGGTTTCCAATATATTGATAACTACGGGCAACTCAACCAATTAACACCACAAAAGAAAGTATTGGGCTTATTTGCTGATAAAGGCTTGCCATGGGCGCTTGATGACAGCAATAAACACCGTTTGTCAGCAATGACTAAAGCGGCCATTTCACAGTTAGAAAATGAGCAAGGTTATTTCATGCTCGTTGAAGCAAGCCAAGTTGATTGGGGCGGTCATAGCAATGATATTGCTTCTGCGATGGCTGAAATGGATGATTTAGCAAAAACACTCGAATATTTAGAAGCTTATATTGCGAAAAACCCAAATACTTTAGTGGTGCTAACCGCAGATCACAGTACCGGTGGTTTCACTATTGGTAAAGATGGCGATTACTTATGGCAGCCAGACGTATTGCGCAGCATGATCATGTCGGCAGAGACGATTGGTAAAATCTTAGCAAAAGAGCAAATAATTAAAGCTAACGTTAGTAAAATGCTTAACTTCACCATTACCGATGCTGAATTTCAGGCGCTAAAAGCAGCAAAAGCTAACGCTAAAAAATCGCTTGCTGACTATAATAATGCTAGTGCTGCCGTAAAAAAACAGACCCGTAAGCCAACGATTAAACGTGCCATGCACTTAAGTGTTAACAACCTTATAGATCAACGTTCTATAACAGGTTGGACAACGTTTGGTCACACGGGTGTTGATGTGCCAGTATTTGCGATGGGCAAACAAAAAGAGCTTTTCCAAGGTTTAAGCGATAATACAGAAATTGCAAGTAAGATATTTCAGTTATTAGGCAAAAAATAGACGATAACACGCTCTCTTTTGCCAACTAAACAAAAACGCCGAGTAAGTACATTTACTCGGCGTTTTTATTGATACTTTATAACCCGCTACTTTTCATTATTATCTTGTTCAAGCACCTGATTAAAGCGGGCAAAACCTTGTTCGAGATCGTTAATCAGATCATCAACATTTTCTAAGCCGACATGTAAACGGATCAGCGGAAATTGATATGGCCATTTCGTTGCGCTACGCATATTTTTAACGCTGGAAATGCCTAAAATTAAACTTTCAAACCCGCCCCACGAATAACCCATTTTAAAATGTTCCATACCATCTAATAAGGCAGTTAGCGCGGCTTGGTTACCTTGGTTTAAAACAAAAGAAAACAAACCGTTCGAGCCAGTAAAGTCACGCTTAAAAAATTCATGACCTGGGCACGATGGTAAAGCGGGATGTAAAATCGTTTCAACCTCAGCACGCGTTGCTAGCCAATCGGCTATTTTAAGTGCACTGGTTTGATGTTGCTGCAAACGCACGCTCAAGGTTCTAATACCGCGCATGGCTAAATATAAATCATCCGGCGAAGTACATTGCCCCATAATATAACTACTTTCGCGTAACTGAGGCCAATGTTCTGCGGTTGCCGTTGCTGTGCCTAACATGACGTCTGAATGGCCAACAATATATTTTGTTGCCGCTTGAATTGAGACATCAACACCGTAATCAAACGGTTGAAAATTCACTCCTGCTGACCAAGTATTATCTAACATCACGATACAATCATGACGATGAGCAACCTCAGCAATCGTCGGCACGTCTTGCACTTCCATGGTAATAGAGCCAGGTGATTCTAGAAAAACCAGTCGTGTATTCGGTTTAATGAGTGCTTCAATACCTTTACCGATAAGGGGATCATAGTAAGTTGTTTCAATGCCCAATTTAACCAGTATTTTATCGCAATAATCACGCGTCGGTTCATAGGCGGTATCTACCATTAAAATATGATCGCCTGTTTTAACGAAAGCTAAGATGGCATTGGTTATTGCTGCAGTACCTGATGGATAGAGCGCACAACCTGCTCCGCCCTCAAGCTCGGTCATAGCATCGCTAAAAGCAAACGAAGTGGACGTTCCTCGTCGACCGTAAAACAATACCTGATTAGTTTTATTTGCTGTGGCATGTTTCATTTCTTTGACAGAATTAAAGACTACCGTCGAGGCACGCTCTACCGGTGGATTAACCACACCACGTGTCCATTGGCTTTTACGGCCGGCATTAATGAGTTTCGTTTCTTTTTTCATGTCTAGGTTACATCCCACAGTAAATATTAAATCATGGCTATCTAGCCATCTATAATATATATAACGTGAATTACCTTAAGAAGCACGATTTATTTTGACATATCATAGTCATGATATTTATTGATGGCTAAATTGATGGAAAAATAAGGGAATAATACTGGACATCAAACGTTAGCGATCAAATAAACTCATTTGACTATTGGTGATTTCATCAAAGCTGGTATTAATAAAAGGTAGAATGGCATCGGCAACTGCCATTAACTGTCGGTCGATATACAATTGATAATCTAATGCCGCGCTTTGACAACCTCTAGCTTGCGGGCCATTAATCGTCATCACATATTCAATCCAGCCTTTATTTTGATACTTAAGCGGCTTACCTTGCTGCTGATATATCTCATCAGCTAACCTCGCCGCTCTGACATGGGGTGGAACATTCTTAACGTACAGGTCGAGCTTACGACGTAAACGTTTACGATAATACAGCAAATCATCGTGCTTGCCCGCTAATGTGTCAGCAACCATTTGTTTAATATATTCGGCGACAGGTTGGCGATTAAATACTTTTAAATACAAAGCGCGTTGAAATTGTTTCGCCAGTTCAGTCCAATCGGTACGAACACTCTCTAAACCCTTAAATATCAACTGCTGTTCATCACCTTTTTGCACCAACCCCGCATAACGTTTCTTCGTGCCGACGTCTTGCCCGCGAATGGTCGGCATCAAAAATTGGCTAAAATGAGTTTCAAATTCAATTTCAAGTTCACTAGCGATGGCAAATTGTTCAGTCAAACGTTGTTGCCACATGACGTTAATATCATCTTGTAAGCTTTTGCCAAGTGCCCTACTGTCAGCCGCACTTTTATCATTACCGACATGAACAAATATCGAATCGGTATCGCCATAAATCACTTGATAACCTTTGTCTTGGATCCAAGACTTGGTAATTTTTAATATGCTATGACTTCTTTTGGTGATTGACCCAGATAAACGCGGATCAAAGAAACGACAGCCAGTTGAACCTAAAACGCCGTAAAACGAGTTCATAATAATTTTTATCGCCTGTGATAACGCGGCGTTTTGATCTTGTTTGGCAATGTCGCGCTCTTTCCACAAGCCATTAATAATATCCGGCAGAAAGTGCTGCTCTCTAGAGAAATAAGCACCATCAAAGCCCTCTATCGCTGTTTCTGGCGACTTTAAACCTTCTATCAAGCCCATAGGGTCAATATTAAAACTACGGATAATACTGGGGTATAGGCTTTTAAAATCTAACACTAAAACATTTTGATAAAGTCCCGGTGTTGAATCCATGACAAAACCACCGGGCGATTCAAAACCTTGATCGCCATCGCCCATGTTTGGCGCAACATAACCACTTCTATGCAGCTTTGGCAGATATAAATTAGTAAAGGCGGCCACTGAGCCACCGACGCGATCGATGGCTAAACCGGTTAATTGCGCGCGCAGCATGGCAAATTCTAATAATTGCGTATGCTGAAAAATTAATAACACTAAGCGGCAATCTTCTAAGTTATAAGTGGCGAGCGCAGTTTTATCATGATGAAAATTATCGGTAATTTCTTGCACACGATTATCAACATCAATAACTTTTTTTCCTATACCTAATAAGGTATTAGCGACATTGTCGAGTGAAAAGCTCGGAAAGTTGTAAGTAGCGGTTTTAAGTAAATCGATACCATCAAGCACCACACGGCCTGCTATTTCGATAAACTGTTGTTCGCTAGCTTTATTTTTACGCCAATAAGGCGTTGTACCGTCACGACCAAGCGTAAACTTAACACCATGTAAATCATAGCGTTTTTGTAATAAATCAAAGTCAAAGTTAATAACATTCCAACCGATAATAATATCGGGGTCATGGTCGCTGAACCAAAGTAATAAGTTGGTTAATAATTGTTTTTCATCTGCTTGCCAAACAATGTCGATATCGGTAGTTTTTGCTTGTTCGCGGGTAATTTCTTGTTGATCAGCAATCATCAATACTTGCTGACAATGCTCGCTATATAACCCGATAGAATACAACTCGCCTGACATTGAGCATTCGATATCTAGCGAGACCGTTGTTAAGGTAATATCTTTTTGCAAAGCTTTATCAACGCGTTTACATTTAGCCTGTTCAAAACGACGATATTGATGGCTACCCGTTAAGAGGACGTTAGCTTTTTGGCCGGCAAAGGTAATATCAGCGGTAATAAAACGTTCCATTAAAAAACGATCATCTGGCCTAATATCATCTTCATAACACTTGATGCCCCATTGTTTTAAGACCTCTCGCGCTTGATAAAACTCACGTAAAGTTGAAAAATATAATGCCACTACACTCACTTGATTAAATGCCTTTAAAGCCACCGGCTTTATTTCATCAAGGTAAATGGCTTCTTGGTTTAAAGCGCTTTCAGCTTGTGGCGCCGCCGTTTGTTCAACAAAAAATACCGCGCGTTCATTACTGACAATAAGTTGTACCGGCCCTGCGGGTGTTTTCAACCATAAGCAAACTTCAATATGATTATTGCGGTCTCTAGTACTTCGGGTCAGCAAAAATCCCCGCATGGCAGCAGGCAATTGTTTAGCTTCGGTTAATTGTTGCGGAGAAATTTGCATTAAGGGTTCTAATTGTTGGCGGTAAACTGTTAATATATACAGCAGTGTAAATCATCTATTGTCGATAGGAAACTACAGCGCCGATGTTAAGCGATAAAATTAAGCAAGTTATTAGAAGCTCCTATAAAGCCATAGGTGAAAACCTGACTAACTTTAACCCACGCAAGCAGCAAACATTTTTGATTGCCGAAATCGCTAAAACCCTCGCCGGTGACTACGACAAAGTACGTAAAATTATTACCATTGAAGCCGGCACAGGTACCGGTAAATCATTAGCTTATGCTCTGGGTTCTATTCCATTAGCCTTAAGCCGAAACAAAAAAGTCTGTATCGCTACCGCAACCGTAGCACTGCAAGAGCAACTGGTTGATAAAGATTTACCGTTTTTGAAAAAGCACAGTGGTTTAGATTTTAATTTTACCTTAGCAAAAGGTCGACAACGCTATGTTTGTCGCCAAAAGCTCGCGCTTGCTGTTGCCAATGACGATAGCCCACAAGCCGGTTTTACTTTTGCAGAAAAGCCCCAAGCTAGTGATATTCGCACCTTAAATAATATGCACAAAGCGCTCAATGATAACACTTGGCCAGGCGATATTGATGCTTGGCCAGAGCCGGTAAATCATCATATTTGGCAACAAATACAAGCGGACAAACATAGCTGTTTAAAGCACTTATCAGATCACAGTCATTGCCCTTTTCATAAGGCAAGAGAGACCATGGAAGCGGCTGATGTACTGGTGGTAAATCACAGTTTATTACTGGCTGATTTAGAGCTTGGCGGCGGGAAAATTTTACCGTCTCCAGAAGACACTTTTTACATAATTGATGAAGCTCATCACCTACCAAAGGTAACGCGTGACCACTCTAGCGCCAACTTAACCATTAAGGGAGCCATTGACTGGCTTGGAAAGTTACAAGAAACCGGTGATAAAATCGCAAAATTGGTTAAATCTAATAGTGCAATATCGCCGTCAATAAAACTGGCCGACGATTGCCAAGATATTTTGCTCGATATGCAAAAAGTATTGAGCTTAATCGACAATAATCGCAGCCTATATTTCAATCAATCGGCGAACAGTCATAGTCAATTCCAAGGGCAAAATCAAACCCTACAATACCGTTTTGAAAACGGCATTATTCCTCAAACATTGAAAAATTTAGCTGAAGATTTAACCGATAGTTCAAAGAAGTGTTTAGCGCATTTAAACAAGCTTTATAATTTATTGATGGAGTCGGTTAAAGACGGCGATACCCAGATGTATTTAGCTGAGCCATTATTAGCTGAATCCGGTTTTATGATCCAACGTTTAGAAAATTTTAATGCCTTATGGCAGATGTACGCTAAAACCGATAACGAAAAAGGCGCACCTATGGCGCGTTGGTTAGAGCAAATTGAAGGTAAACGTAGCGACTATCTTATTAGCGGCTCGCCTATCGAAGTGGGCTTTACCTTAGAGGATATGCTGTGGTCTAAATGTGAAGGCGCGGTGTTATGCTCTGCCACCATTTTAGCGCTTAACTCTTTTGATCATTTTCGCCGCCAAGCAGGTTTAAGAAACGATGACGGCAGCCAATATCAAAAAGTCGATTCTCCTTTTGATTACCAAAACAATGCTCAACTGGTTGTGCCGAAAATGCAATATGAACCCAGTGCAGATCAGTTTACCGATGAATTGATTGCCAAATTACCTGAGCAAATTAAACGCGGTAAAGCGACATTGGTGCTTTTTTCGTCCTATTGGCAAATGGATAAAGTGGTTACTGCCCTGCGCGAGAAAACTAAACTCAGTATTTTGGTGCAAGGTGAGCAATCGCGACAAAAAATTATCGAAACCCATAAAGCGCTCTGTGACAAAAAACAAGACAGCATTATTTTTGGTACGCAAAGCTTTTCTGAAGGGCTAGATTTACCCGGTGACTATCTCACCAACGTAATAATCACTAAATTACCTTTTTCAGTGCCATCTTCACCTGTCGAAGAAGCACAAGCTGAATATATTACGGCAAAAGGTGGTAATCCGTTTATGTCTATTTCAGTGCCTGAAACCTCTAAAAAACTCATTCAAGCCACCGGACGTTTACTCAGAAATGAAAAAGATTACGGGGTTATCATCTTAATGGACCGACGTGTGGTCAATAAACGTTACGGCAAAGACCTATTAAACTCCTTGCCGCCATTTAAACGCGTCATTGAATAATTTATAAATCATAGCGAGATAAACATAAACAAATAGCTTTTTGGCCTATTTGCTTAAGATTTTAGAAACCTTAGTGACAGTGCTGACTCGTACTTCTCCTGTTTCATTGCCCGTAAAATTACTATTTGGTGATCAACCATATGGCGTGTAATACCCCGGGAACAAAAAATAACAAAGATAAAATAATATTAATGACTAAATCTTTTCCTACGCCAGACTTGATGAAAACAGCAACAGGTGGCAGTAATATCGCGATAATAATATGGACTAATTTGTTCATCGTTGCTCCCTACATTAATTATTTTTCTTGTCCTTAATTATTAGCACAACGGATAGGGTTTGCTTATTAAAATAATACTTGAGTCTTTATTTATTAAAATGAAGAATTGGGCTGTTGCAGAAAACTATCTTCATCGGCAGTTGATGAACGGGCCAATATTTTATTACGATGCGGGTATCGTCCAAATTTTTTGATGATCTCTAAGTGTTTTATCTCAAACGCCAAACTATTCGCGTTGCCAAGCTTTTCATACAAAGCTAACGCTTGCTGGTGAATAACCATTGATTCACTATGCATAAAAGGTAAGTAAAATAAGCTCCGTTGATTTTCTGCCACTTTCATATCCATGCCTAACGCTATAGCTTCTTGCGCTAACACTAATGCCAATGAATCGCTGGCGAATGATTTAGCCGTATCGCGGTAGATATTACGCGAGAATTGGTCAAGTACAATAATCTCCGCCAAGCGCCCTTTAGGCGTATCTCGCCAGGTAAAAAGTTCGGCTTTATTCGCTGCATTATGCAAGTTGATAAAACGATGCTTAATTTCTTGGTCAAAGGTTAAATCTTTAAGCCACCACTTTTCAGGTAATATTTCATTAAACCAAAAATGCAGTACCTGGTGCGCGGTGATCATAGACATTTTTTCCTTATCATTAAAAGATGAGATAAAGTCAGTGTAGCATTAAGCTCTGCTACACCAGAGCAATTAGACTTTTTAAGACAGTAAATAACCTGAATTCGAGATAAGTAAAACAAAGCAATGGGCAAAGGTATTAGGGGCTGTTGAGCTTTCGAGATTATTTTTGCAGCAAAGATCCCCCTTGCTAAAACAAGAAAAGCCAAGGTGGGAGGCCTTGGCTTTATTAAGCTTTTTTTATCAACGTTATGTTATTTCAATAGCAAGCAATAGCGGTTGGGGACGCCTGCAGCTGGTTAGTTCACCTCCTTACTTTATTAAAACTCGTTAAATAAATAGAAAACCTTATTAACCCAATAGGCTTAAAAACCTAGTAACACGTCTATAAATTAATAATTTTGTGCTGTTTGCGCATTTTCTGACTTAGTTTTATTTGTTGCTACAGCAGTATTTTTTAGTTTAATAACCACTCGACGATCATAAAAGCTGATTTCTTTATCTACCGAGGCAACAACCGGTTGCTGCTCGCCATAAGCAAATAAATTAATTTGCTCTGCCATTACCCCTTGGTCAATCAGTGCGTTTTTAACGGCATTAATACGTGCTAATGAAAGCGCTTGGTTTAACGCTTCACTACCTTGCTTATCGGTATAGCCAGAAAGGTCTAACACTAAATGCGGTGATTGCTTAACAATGCGCGCTAAACTGATAATTTGATCTTGATAATGTGCTTTAATTTCGCTTGAGCCGGTTGAAAACTGTAAGCTCATTAATAAATTTTGTGCTTGCAATAAGCTCGCTGTTTGATAATTCTGCTCTAACGCAAGCAACTCAGCTTGGTAACGCTGCTCTGATGCTGCTATTTCTTCTTTATAACGGGCCAAAGCCATTGTATTGCTTTGCTTTTCTAATAAGTAAGCGGTCGATATGCTTTCAACTTCATCTTCTGCGTTCATATTCTTGGCAATAAGGTTACCCGCTACTCCTGTAACAAATGCGCCAATTGGCCCACCAAAAATGGCCCCAATAACCATACCTGTGCCTAAGCCAATTTCTTCTTTCAGCTGTGCTGCATCTTCTTGCTGAGTTTTTAATTTTGTTGCGCTTTCATAATCATTAGCGAAAACAGGGCTTATGGTTAAGCTTGAAATTAAAGCGGCGCTAATTAACGTTTTTTTCGAAAGATTTTTAACAACATTGTGAGTTGCTTGTGTATTTTTTGCTGTCATTGAATAAGTCATCATCTGAGTACCTCGAGTTAATAATGTGAGTGATATATCTTTACTAACTAATCACTTAATTAGCTTGTTTGTTTTGATGATGCTATTAAACCTTAACAAAACGACCACTTAAGGCCGCAAAAGTGACAATTCGCTGAGCAAATGTGGCAACATTATGGCAATTGCAATAATTAGCAGCTTAAATAGGATTAATTCGATATTATCAAGCTCATATCACCCCCCAAAGGATCAGCAATAATCATGTTAAAACGCATCGCTATCGTCGAAGATGATGCCGCAATCAGAGAAAACTATGCGGACGTTCTACGTTTACAGGGCTACCAAGTGCAAACTTATGCTGATAAAACATCTGCCATGCAAGCTTTTAACCTTCGCTTGCCTAATTTAGCGATTTTAGATATTGGCTTAGCACACGAATACGACGCCGGTTTTGAGCTATGCCAATGGCTACGATCTATGTCGACAACGCTACCGATTATATTTTTAACTGCACGCGATAGTGAAGTTGATACAGTATCTGGCCTGCGCATTGGTGCTGATGATTACCTCACCAAAGATATTAGCTTGCCGCACCTTGCTGCACGTATTGCTGCCCTTTTTCGACGCCAAGATGCACTCGGCAAACCCCAACAAGCTGATCATATGCTCACTATCGGACCATTAACCGTTGATAGTCAACGTATGAGCATTGAATGGCAAGGTCAAAGTGTAGATTTGACCATTACCGAGTTTTGGATGCTATACGCACTGGCTAAGCATCCCGGCCATGTAAAAAATCGTAGCCAATTAATGCAAGATTCCAAAATATATGTTGATGACTCCACCATTACCTCGCATATCAAACGGATACGAAAAAAATTCAGCCATATAGATAGCGAGTTTAATTGTATTGAAACGGTATATGGCATGGGCTATCGCTGGAACCAAAGCCCGGCAGCAATCACACAAGGTCGCTAAGTACAGATGAAAATGAAGTGGCGTTTTGGCTTAAGAAGTAAATTATTTCTATTATCCGGTTTTCTCTTTACCATTCCATGGTTTGGCTATCAGTACGTTTGGGAAATGGAAAAATACCTCAGATATGGCCAAGAACAGACTATTATCGGCACCGCTAGAGCCCTTGCCACTGCGATGCACGAACGTGCTAACTTGTTTAATAACCAAGCGAGCTTTTTACCTAGTGTCGAAAAAGGTAAAGACTTATACAGTTATGGTTTATCTGCCCCCATTCAGCTTGATGGTTTGAATAATGATTGGCCAGATTTCGCCAATAAAGCCCATTTTTATCAGCAAAATAATCAACTTTATCAAAAGCTATCACCCGAGCAATTATCAGTAAACTTCACCGCAGCGGTCGGCACCTATGGTAAGTATTTGTATTTATATTTCGCGGTGATCGACGACAAGGTGATTTATCGTGATAATAATGCCCGTAGTATTACCAATAATGACCATTTAGAATTAGCATTTATTAACCCTGAAGGCATTTTTAGCCGCTTTATTATCAGTAATAAAAATACCGGTTGGATTGACGCCTATCGTATTACTAACCTTGAAAATAACATTCCGGTACCGGCACGACAAATTCAGGGTCATTGGCGTGATACAACACAAGGTTACAATGTAGAAGTACGGGTACCACTGATTGAATTCAACGATAACATCGCCTTTGCTGTTCATGATGTTGATAGTCCATTAGGCACTATTCAAGCTTCTATAGGTTCGGCAGATCCAAGTTCAGCTGAAACCTTAGGGACAATATTAGTGCCCTCACCCGAAATAGAGCGCATTGTTAAAGGCATGAGCTATACCAACTCTAGTATCTGGGTGGTTGATCAACATCACCGGGTATTGGCGACAACAGGCAATATAAAACAGGCTAGCGGTGTTTGGGATAAACGTGTCAACCTCAACAATGAGCGTAGCGACAATGACGATGATAATGTTATTTATAAGGCTTGGCATATCATTGAAAGCAACGTGCTTAAACCGCTTTATGACCGAATGATCAGCCAGCCACCGCGTAATTTTATCGATCAACTCTATGATTCAGAAAACCTTACCGGTAAACATATCGAAAGCGCTTTGACAGGTAAGCCCATGTCACAATGGCGCTTAAGTACCGATCAACAAGCCGTAGTATTATCAGCAGCTTATCCAATATTTATTGATGAACATGTTAAAGGAGCGGTGATTGTTGAAGAAACAACCAATGGTATTCGCACCTTAAGAAATCAAGCACTAGAAAAACTCTTCAGTTCCATTTTGGCCATCATGCTTTTAGGGGCCTTAGCCTTTTTCTTATTTGCTTCACGTATTTCGAACCGCATCAGAACCTTAAGCAATCAAGCAGAAATGGCCATTGATGAACACGGTCGTATTAATGGCAATGTCGACACATCAAATACTAATGATGAAATTGGCGACTTATCACGAAGCTTTTCCACTGCAGTTAACCGCCTTGGTCAATATAATCATTACTTAGAGAATATGTCATCACGCTTATCACATGAATTACGCACTCCAATTGCTGTGGTGCGAACATCACTAGAAACACTCGCGATGCAACAACAAAGTATCAGTAAATTATCCCCAAATGATGACAATTTGACATCGATGATAAATCAGGAACTAACCAATGAAAACCCGTACCTGTCACGTGCTCAGCAAGGTATTGAGCGTTTAAGCTTGATCTTAACCAATATGAACGAAGCCACTCGCATAGAACAAATTCTACAAAACACAGATAAAAGTACATTCGATATTGGCTTAGTGATCAATGGTTGCATGCAGGGCTATCACCTCATTTATCCAGAGATTAATTTTGCTTTTAATGAGATAGCACTCAAAAAGCATTATGTGCTGGGTTCACCAGAGCATATAGCGCAACTATTAGATAAAGTTGTCGCCAATGCGATAGAATTTTCTGAAGATGATAACGTAGTCATTAATTTTGCTCGTGACAGTCAGCAACTTACATTAACTATCAGTAACAATGGTGAACTATTACCCGAACAAATGAATGAACAACTTTTTGACTCTATGGTATCAATCAGGCAAAAGCATAATAACGAGCAGCCTCATCTAGGTTTAGGTTTATATATTGCGCGCTTAATTTGTCAGTTCCATGGTGGGACAATAAAAGCAGTGAACAAGCTAAGCCAACAAGGTGTCGATGTGATAATCAAACTACCTTTGAGTAAATAGAGTTTATCTGGGTCAATTTAAAAAGTGCAATACTAAGATTATTTTTTTACTTTATTTATATTTAAATCAATTAGATGAGTAGCTAAGCACAAATAAACTGAACGATCGTTCAAAAACTAACTTGAACGATCGTTCATACCGCCTTATAGTACACTCATTAGTAAGGGAGTTTTCTCCTTTGCACACATATATAAAGCACTATCAGCTAAGTAAAGCTGGATTAACTATTATTGATTGGAGTAGATAAAATGAAAGAATTTAAATTACATAGCGTCGAGTCAGCACCTGAAAAAAGTAAAGCAATGTTAGCCGGCGCGGTAAAGCAAATGGGCGTTATTCCAAGTTTGTATGCGGTAATGGCTGAATCTCCAGAAATCTTGAAAGCCTACCAAGAGTTACATCAATTATTTACCGCGACTTCTTTCAATGCTGAAGAGCTAACCGTTGTATGGCAAACCATTAATGTTGAACATGAATGTCATTACTGCGTACCAGCACATACCGGTATTGCACATTCGATGAAAGTTGACCCTGCGATAACCGAAGCATTACGTAACCAAGAACCAATGCCAACGGCTAAGTTACAAGCACTTCATGACTTTACTTTGGCGATGGTGCGTGACCGTGGTGCTGTTTCACAAGAGCAAATGATGGCATTTTTTAACGCGGGTTACAGTCAAAAACAAGTATTGGAAGTCATTCTTGGCTTATCTCAAAAAGTCATTAGTAACTATGTCAACCATGTAGCAGATACACCTGTTGACTCAATGTTCAAAGAATTTGTTTGGACAAAGTAATATAAAACGTTAAGGAGTAAATAGTTATTGCCCCACTATTAATACTCATAAGGTAACAACATCATGATGATTTCACTGCTTGGTTTTATGCTGTTGAATATTGCATTAGTCCACTACTTTTATAAGCTAAAGAAGAATCAAACACCTAAGAAGGCTATTTTTCTTATATTTTCGATGCTTATCGGCTCTTTATTGTCGTTATCGGCAATAGCAACAGCATTTACCGAACCGGTATCAAACTTAAACCTCATCGTCGTGGTTATTTTAGCTTTGTTGATATGGTCTACATCGGCAATTTTTAGCTTTTTCCTCGCAACTAAAGCAACGCCAATTGGTGAAATAAAGGTTTCAGTAGGTGAACAAATTTTACCCTTTACAACAGCTAATTTTGATTATGCATCCTTGATGGGAAAAGGTATATTATTGAAGTTTTATCGCGGCTCATGGTGCCCCTATTGCTCAGCAGAATTAATCATGTTTGAACAACTAAAACCCAAACTCGCTGAGTATAATATTGAAATTTTTGCTATCTCAAATGACAGTACGGCTCAACAACAAGCCCATTGTTTACGAGATAATATTTCACATACCTTAATATCAGATGAAGATTTAGCGGTTATTCGTCAATATGGCGTTGAACATCATAAAGCACTTGCTGCCACTGCTGATGACACTATTAATATATTGGGTATTGCAATGCCTTTGCCTTGGAAAATGAAATATCGACCTATGGCTATCCCAACATCTTTGCTTATTGACGAGACAGGAAACATAATTTGGATTGATCAATCAGCAGACTATAGATTACGTGCTAGCGAAGCGGCGCTAATGTCTGCTGTTAAAAACAATTTTTCAATGAAATAATTAAGAGAATAATTTATGAATAATAAAATTAAATTAGACATCATTTCAGATGTTGTCTGCCCTTGGTGTATTGTCGGTTATAACCATTTATCGGCAGCAATTATAGAATTAGGCTTGCAAGATAAAGTGGAAATTGAATGGCAACCATTTGAGCTAAATCCAGATATGCCACCTGAAGGAGAAGAGCTTCGCGCCCATGTGGCAAGAAAGTATGGCTCATCAAAGGCCGATAGTGATCGCGCAAGAGAAAATATCACACAAGCAGGCGCGCAATATGGTTTTAAGTTCAATTATGTCGACGGCATGAAAATAGTTAATACTCTAGATGCTCATATTTTATTGGATTATGCTCACCAATTAGGTTTGCAAACAGCGCTTAAAATGCGCCTTTTCTCAGCCTTCTTTACCGAAAATAAAGATGTATCCGATCGAAACATACTTATTCAAGAAGCGGAAACAGTCGGCATTAGTGCGCAACAATCACAAACCGCATTTGCCGATGAGGAAAACAAAAGTCGAATTAAAGCGCGAATAGCACAGTGGCAAAAAATGGGGGTGAGTGGCGTGCCAACCGTGGTATTCAATCAAACCAGTGCGCTTACAGGTGCTCAACCTCAAGCAACTTTCAAGCAAGTGTTATTGGAACTTGCCGAATCTTTACCTAAATAACTGTACTTCTGAGCCATTCCGCTAACCTGCTTCACTAGATATATTAGCTAAACATGTTAGTCCATAATTGTTCGGGGTCACTGTTCATCCTTGCAAAAATAAGATCTCTAAACGCTACCACACGTGAAGAGATCATTTTTCTATCTGTCCAAACCAGATAAGCCGTCCCTTTTTGACATTCAAGGTCAGGTAAAACAGGTAAAAGTTTAGCTTGCTGAGTTAAATGTTCTAGCGCTACTTTAGGTAACACGCAAATGCCAGCATCAGCTATAGCTGCGCGAATATTAAGCCGTAAGCTATTGATAGTGTATTTCGCTTTAATAGGCACTTTTATCAATTCACCCGCTTCTTTTAATGACCAGTAAGATAAGTTGTTACTTGCCAATAAATGATGATTTATTAATTCTTTAGCATTTCTGGGCTCGCCATAACGCGCTAAATAGCTTGGTGAAGCCGCTAAAGCAAGCTCAGTTTCAAACAAGCGTCTTTGCACTAAATGGGCAGTTCTTGTTGGCACGGTTGCAATAGCTAAATCAATTTTTTCATTAATAAATTCGTCAGTATCTAAAGCAAACTGCACATGAATATTAACCTTTGGATGGGTATTCATAAACTCAATAGCAAGTGGCTGCAAAAAGAAATCGGCAAATGGCTCTGGACAAGAAATTTGAATATCACCGGTCAACTCTCCTTGGCTATTAGATAAACTCGTCCATTGTTGATCAAGCTCGGCAAAAACATGCGCAAACTTGCGATAAACTTCCTCACCAGCATTGGTTAATTGAAAGTTTTTAGCATCACGATGAAGCAGTTTTTCATTTAATTGTGTTTCTAAATGAGCAACCGATCGGGAGACCGTCGGCGCAGATATTCTGGCTTTAATACTAGCAGCAGAAAAACCGCCACATTCAACGGAAAGACAAAACCAATAAAGGTTTGTTATATGCTTGGTATTTATCAATATTATCTCTCTTAATAACTCAGCAAACAGTTTGTTTAATCATACATATTTGTATCTTTAAAGTTCATTATTATCTATTTTTGAATTCAATGCGAACATTTATAATAGCTTCAATAAATAGCCTAAACGGCTTAATTACTGCACGGAGATACAAATGAAAAAATTTCCAAGAAAATTTCAATATCCCCTCATGGTATCTATGGTACTTCCAACTATGTTGTTCGGTATGTCGGGCATTATGGCTTATCGTAACTTACCTGAAGGGGCTAACTTTTTTAGTGCTTGGGGCACTGCTATTGAACAAATAGTGCCATCTGCTTTGCTATTGTTAGCTGTTGTAGCGCCAACGGTAAGGTTATTCGTGACAAAAGTCTTATTACAACCAGATAAAGCCTAAACAGAATTTTACTTTCATGGCTTGTAAAATTTCAATTAAGAATAACGTTTAAGTACATGGTATGACTAAAAGACTTCATGATAACAAGGTACGCTATTGGCTTTGTAGTGATAGTTTTCAGTTAATTTTTCACTCTATTAATACCAAGTTTATGAAGTTTGTTCTCACTCAGAGCTTAGTAAAATTGGTATGAGATATCTAAGAATTAGCATCTAATAACGCTTATGGTATTTACAATAAAATAAAATGAGACATGAAAAATAGACAAATTGATTGATTGGAAGATTATGACTTATCTGCGATTAAACGCATGCTTTTTAAGATAAAACCACTATTTAAAGTGGCTTTATTAATAAACTAACAACACGCTAATAAAACACTAGAGCGCCTTGTTTAGCTGTAAAGAACGGTATTCAACGATATCTTCAATGCTCAAAACCACCATGTCATGTTTGATAGCAAATTGGCATATTTCAGGTAACCTTGCCATGGTGCCATCTTCATTGGTCAGTTCGCATAAAATTCCTTTCGAATTTAATCCTGCAAGTTTGATCAAATCTAAGGTTCCTTCTGTATGTCCTCTTCTGCCAAGAACACCTTCAGGGTCTGCAAGTAATGGAAATATATGGCCCGGAGTATTAAGATCATTTGCCGTACTATTTTGATCAGCGGCCGCTTTGACCGTTTGCATTCGATCAGCGGCTGAAACACCGGTGGTAACACCTTCTTTCGCTTCAATTGAAACGGTATAAGCTGTTTTATTACGACTGTTATTCACTGATACCATTTGTGGTAGCTTAAGTCGCTTGACATCATTTCCCTCTAAAACTAAACAAACGATACCGCTACATTCACGGATCATCATCGCCATTTGTTGTTGAGTAAGATGCTGGGTTGAAAAAATAAGATCACCTTCATTTTCGCGATCTTCATCGTCTACAAGCAGTAGACCTTTACCCGATTGAAGAGCATGTATTGCAGACTCAACCCTTTGAAAGGCTGTGCCAAATTGACTAAGTAGTGACTGACTCATGGTAAAATTCCTCTTAAATTCTCAATGATAAAATTGAGTTACCAGAATCAGGGCGTAAAGAGATACAAAAAATAAATTTTCTGTGAACAAAACGATCCATTTAATGCTCAATTATATCGCGAAAAACGCATAAACTGAGTACTAAAGTAAAAGCTTGTTTTAAACTCTCTCATCCGGACTATGACCGTCGGCTCTGGAGTTACACCAGATCTGCTGACCTCTTTTTGCTAAATAAAACAATAAGAGCGCTCGCGGGCTATCTTAAAATAAATCGGAACTGACTTATGGTTAAGTTACCGCCGGTGGGGAGTTTCGCCCCGCCCTGAGATTAAAACATTATGTATGCGGTTAAATTTCCGCGAGAGAAGTTTACTGACAAATGTGTCAATACACAATTAAATGAGTAAGTTAACAACAAAAATTTTTGAATGAAGGCCTTCCTAGATGAAAGGCTTTAGTGAGATATCAAAATAAACACTTCAGATAAATAGCACTTTTATTCCGATTAAGATCAGTATTATTCCGCCGAGAAGTTCAGCTTTGCTTTCCAAGTAGCTGCCACTTCTAGCGCCAATAATAACACCGAGCCAACTAAACAGAAAAGTAACACAGCCAATAATAAAACTAGCAATAAAGGCATTAACATTTAAAACCGTTAAACTAAAACCTGCGGCCATTGCATCTATGCTTGTTGCAATCGCTAACATTAACATAACGCGATGAGTGACTTTACTGATGTCTTCCTCAATACCTTCTTGAAAAGACTCATAAATCATTTTTATGCCAATAAGTAGTAACAGTACAAAAGCGATTAAGGGCGCGTATGAATCTATCCAACCTAAAACACCGCGTCCGCCAAGGTAACCGATTAAAGGCATAACCCCTTGAAATATCCCAAAGTAAGCAGCAGACATAAAGCCTAACGATACGGTTTTTTTATTGTGTTTTGCGCCCAGACCTATGGAAACAGCAAAAGCATCCATACTTAATGCTATCGCTAAAATAACAACTTCTATCATGGATTATCCTCAACATTAAGCTCTAAAAATTACTTCATGTAACTTTTAAGAATAGTAATCACCTGTTCTATTTCATTTTGCCGTTGTTCTTGGGTAATATCATCTGCGCCTAAATGCTCCCTTAAATGATCCTCTAACACTTCTTTCATCAAGCCGTTTACAGCTCCTTTTAAAGCGGCTACTTGCTGTAAAACTGCCATGCAATCATTAGCCGCTTCTAATGAACTTTCTACAGCAACCGCCTGTCCTTTTATGCGTCTGATTCGGGCTATTAGTTTCTTTTTTCCTGCCTGAGTATGTGACATTACAATATTTCCACTTCAATTATACTAGGGGGGAGTATATACTAAATGTGTTTTTTTCAAAATAAATATTTTTTACTTAAGGAATAAAAGTAGTGAGTAACTCAAATATAAACTGGGACCACTCCCATAATTTCGGCATAGATAATGAAAAGAATACCAGTAAAGTAAAAATCGTTTTTTGGCTTACTAGCATCATTATGGTGCTTGAGATAAGCGCAGGAACATGGTCTGGCTCTATGGCATTACTTGCTGATGGCTGGCACATGGGCACACATTCAGCAGCATTTCTTATTACCATTTTTGCTTATTCATATGCTAAAAAACATGCTAATAATAAGTCCTTTAGTTTTGGCACCGGAAAGGTTAATTATCTTGGTGGTTTTGCTAGTGCTATAGCATTAGCTATTGTTGCCTTAATGATGGTTTTGGAATCTATACAGCGACTAGTTGAGCCACATAACATACAATTTAACGAAGCTATAATCGTGGCTTTTATTGGCCTTGCGGTAAATGTAATTTCCGCCTTTATTTTGCAAGATGAGCACCACCATCACCACGAAGAAAATTCAGACCATCATCATGACCATAACCTAAAAGCTGCTTATCTTCATGTTTTGGCAGACACCTTAACTTCTGTGCTCGCGATCATTGCATTATTAATCGGTAAGTATATCGGCTTGATTTGGCTTGACCCCATTATAGGAATAGTAGGAGCTGTAGTTATTTTTCATTGGTCATTTGGTCTAATTAAAGAATCAAGTACCGTACTTTTAGATAAATCTGTCGATAGCTCAATACTAGATAAAATATCGCTGGCAATGAAAGAGAAAAACACTATTATTAAAGATATCCATATATGGAAAATAGCAAATTCTCACCAAGCTGCCATTCTTTCTGTGTCATCACACGAAGCGTTAGACTTAGATGAGTACAAGCATATCCTCAAGGGATTTCTCCCCAAACTCTCTCATATTTCTATTGAGGTTGTTGACAAATAACGAGTCGTTCAAGCCTTTTACATCGCAAAATATGAATCAGCTGTATTTATACCTTGCAGCATAAATGCAGTTAATCACTTACAGAATATTGTTATGTCTAGGCTTCATAAGCAAAAAAGTAGCGCTAAATAGTAGTAAAACTTACTGTCATAAGAGCGCTTATTCAATACCAATATATTTATGTACTTGCACGGATAAGCGCCAGTTGTTTTCAATACAGGTGGTAATCGCAAGTTCAGTTGCACGTTGTTTTTGGCTGATGGGCTGTAAATAAATTTGTTTATTTTCAACTTGGTGCTGAGCGAGTAATGCTTTTAAGTCAACTACATGTTGTTCAGTTGCCACCGGGTGTTTGATTTCATTTGCGCGTTGCATCGCACTGGCTAAAATTTCATAACCACCACGCATATTCACTTTCGGTGACACCGTAACCCAACATTGTCTTGATACTCTAATTTCAAAAGTGCCGGAGGTTTCAACTTGGCAACTGTAACCTTGGGCTTCAAAATATAAACACAATTCGGTTAAATCCACCATACAAGGTTCGCCACCAGTAATGACAATATGTTTCGCTTTAAAACCTTGCTGAGCAAAGATTGTGGCAATATCATCAAGTGATAAGTTCGACCATTGCTCGGTTTCTTGCGATTTACTTAATAGTTGCTTACTACTAATTTCTAATTCAGGATGAATATCCCAAGTATGTTTAGTATCGCACCATGAGCAACCGACAGGGCAGCCTTGTAAACGGAGAAAGATTGACGGTTGGCCAGTAAAAGAGCCCTCGCCTTGCAGAGTTTCAAACAGTTCATTTATTTTATAACGTGTGGTCATTACTTTAATGCTTAGATAATTTCGAGTAGAATGCGCAAGTTTTCATTATACCTCAAGAGACCTGTAAATATGAGTAATAAAGTCGTAGTAATTTTTTCCGGTGGCATGGATTCATTCACGGTACTTAACCGCGCATTAAAAGACGGAAAAGAAGTCTATGCTTTAACCTTTGATTATGGCCAAAAGCACGTGAAAGAAATTGCCTGTGCAAGTAAAGTATGCGAACAGTTAGGTGTTGCTCATAAAGTTATTGATATTTCGGCAATTAACCAGTTATTAGCCGGTTCATCTTTAACCGATGATATCGACATTCCTGAGGGGCATTACGAAGCCGAAAGTATGAAATCAACGGTAGTGCCTAATCGTAATATGATTTTATTGTCATTAGCGGTGGGTTATGCCGTGTCGGTAAAAGCGTCACAAGTTTATTATGGCGCTCATTCGGGCGATCATGCTATTTATCCCGATTGTCGACCTGAGTTCGTGATGAAAATGAACGATGTTTGTCAAATTGCCAACTATGAAGCCGTTGAGATTTTCAGCCCATATTTAACCGATACTAAATCTGACATATTAACTGATGGCTTAAAAATGGGCCTGAGTTATGAAAATACTTGGACTTGTTACAATGGTCGAGAAAAGGCCTGTGGAAGATGTGGTGCCTGCCAAGAGCGTTTAGAAGCCTTTGCTGATAACAAAACTACCGATCCTTTAGCTTACGAATAAAGCTAATCACACAATAAAATAACTAGTGAAAAGGCCATCAATATGGCCCTTTTTGCTTTCATTATTTATCTCATAGCCTAGCAGTTATTGCATAAATAGTGTCTCGTGCAAGCGCTCAACAACCTGATTCGCATCAGCCTCTGGTACCAGAAAACACAGGTTATGGTTACTCGCGCCATGACAGATCATACGGATATTAAAGTCATTCACCTTGTCGAAAATACTGCTACCCACACCTTTCGTACCGTGAATTTTATTCCCGATCACCGCAATTAGACTTAAGCCATGTTCGACACTGACTTCACAAAGTTGTTCTAACTCTTCCACAACCGCTTGAGTTAATAAGGCTTGCGTTGAACCGTGTGGATTATCAAAAGTTAGCGCGACACTGATCTCACTGGTGGTAATTAAATCAACACTGAGTTGATGTTTTGCCAAGACAGTAAATACTTTCGCTAAAAAACCACTGGCATGTAGCATTTGTGGACTTTTTACCGTCACTAGCGTCTGCTCACGCCGCAGGGCAATTGAACGATATGTTGGACTAGACTCTACATGACGTTGAATGCGTGTACCACCGGCTTCTGGCTCTTTACTTGAACCAACGAATACCGGAATATCTTGGCGCATAGCAGGAATAAGCGTAGCAGGATGGAGGATTTTAGCGCCAAATGTTGCCATTTCAGCGGCTTCACCAAAGCTTATTTCGTTAATTGAGCGTGCTTGTTCAGTAATACGCGGATCAGTGGTAAAAATACCGACTACATCAGTCCAAATACTTAAGTTGCTGGCTTGCAATGCTTCAGCTAAAAGTGCTGCACTATAATCAGAGCCACCTCGACCTAGCGTGGTGGTGTTGCCCTGTTGATCACTACCAATAAAACCTTGAGTAACGATAATTTGGTCTGCTAATTGTGGTAAAAGCAACGCCTGAGCATTGCTCGCTAGTTGTGTTAAATCAACTTGTGCTTTGCCATAAAGATCATCAGTTTTCATCACTTGACGAACATCAAAATAATGACCATTAACACCAACGGTTTGTAATACTTGTGCAAAGATGCGCGAACTTAATTGTTCGCCAAAACTTAGAATTTGATCACTATTTTGCAAGCTAAAGGCTGTTGCTTGTTTTTCTGCGCAAATTGTTAAAGCCTTTAAAAGTTCGGCAATTTCTAGATCTAAATTTGCTTGGCAAGTTAAATGCTGTGTGATAGCAAACTGAATGTTACCAATAGCGCTAATGATTTCTTCCCGTTCAGTTTCGGCTACATTTTCTTGGCTCAATCGTACTAATTTATTGGTTACACCGGCACTTGCTGAAACAACAACGACACGATTACAGGCATCGTTTTTAATAATATGCGCGCAACGCATCATGGCTTGGTAGTCAGCGACACTGGTGCCACCAAATTTTGCAACGGTTATTTCACCAGTCCTTGCTTTACTAACGACTACTGACATGCAAGTTCTCCATGCGATTGAACATTTGAATAACAGAAATTAGCCAAAAGTATGTGGCTAGATAGATATATCACTAAAGACCGACTAATACGGCTTGTAAGATGAGATGTTAACATAAAAATTCTCCCTAATAGCGAGCTAATACTTGATAGTTGTAAAATAAATCAAATATAAAAAGCTAATAATAAACAGGAAGAGCATGACTGAGTGTAGAGCGAATAAGGTTAAAAAAACCGGAAATTCAGGCGGTACTATTCAGCCAGAAGCTCTCCACCCAAACCTAGAAAAACACTTGTGTTTCTAGCGGTGACAGCCCTAAGGATTCAGCCTTAGTGACCGAATGCGATATGCCCCATATCAACATTCTCGGCAATTGTCCCCCTCAATAACAGTCCAAGGATGGGGTCCTCATGTTACTTACCTGGCAATTGCACCTCTTCTGGTGTGAAAGTTAGTATAATTACTCATAAACATTAGATTTATAATGTTATTATAAAATAGTCGAGTAAAAATTCTAATTTTCAACTCAGCTATTAAACCCTATCTAAATTAAAATATCAACAGACTTTTAGACGTCCAAAGATTAAGTTAATTAGCTGCTGATACCGCCTCACATAATTGCTATGCTTGAACAGAAAACAACTTAAAATCAATTATTGCTTTGGAATGAATAACATGGATTTATTTTTACTGAAAAAGATTATCAGTTTTATGCTGATGCCATTGAGCATTATTTTATTACTTTTATTTATCGCTATAGTTTTTTATCGTCTGAAACCTAAACTCAGTTTTTGGTCATTATTGCTCGCCACCACACTACTATTTTTCAGTAGTTTTCCACCGTTGTCAGACACCTTAATGACACCATTAGAAGATAACTACCCTGCTTTTACTAAAAGCGTAAAGCCGGTTGATTATATTATTATTTTAGGCGGAGCTCATAGCTCTGCAGAAGGTTTACCTGCAACAAGTCAATTAAAGTCTAGTTCGCTTGAAAGATTAGTTGAGGCGGTGCGTATTTATCACTTACACCCTGAGGCACAAATAATAACCTCAGGTTATGCTAGCGATGATGAGAGTTCAAATGCAGAAAAAGTTAAACAAGCTGCCATTATATTAGGTATACCTAAACATAAAATACTGACAGAAAATTTTCCACAAGATACCGAAGAGGAAGCGCAACTTATCGCACCAAGAGTATTAAATAGAAATGTTGTGCTAGTCACTAGTGCCAGTCATTTACCTCGCGCTATGGCGTATTTCAAAAAGTATGGCGTTAACGCAATACCAGCTCCTGCAAGCCCTTCGGTGAAAAACAACGGGCAAGTAGCTTGGCCATATTACCTGCCTCATGTGAAAACACTACAACAAACCACTGGCGCTTGGTATGAAACACTAGGCCGGATCGTGCAATGGTTTAAAAGCTAACCGATATTAAATAACCGATAGCTATCTATGCGGGATTATCAATATCGATAAATTTAGCATCTACTGGCAGATGTTGATTAAAGTAATCTGCCAGTGCTTTTGCCCCGTAACGCTCGGTGGCATGATGACCCGCACAATAAAAATGAATGTCCATTTCGCGGGCAATATGCGTTGTTTGTTCAGACACTTCGCCACTTATAAAGGCATCTATGCCCTGTTCAGCAGCTAATTCAATATAGTTTTGACCACCGCCACTACACCAAGCAACCGTTTTAATTATTTTGTTTGATGGCGGTGCAATGTGCAGACAAGTACGATTAAGCTTGGTGTTAATCCGTTGCTCCAATGCTTGGGCGCTTAGCGCTTGTGAAAACTCTCCGCGCACAGCTACACTGAAGTCGTTACCTGCTTCTAGTGGTTTAACGTTTTCGATAGCAAACAATTTAGCTAATTGTGCGTTGTTACCTAGCGTTGGATGAATATCTAACGGCAAGTGATAGGCAAATAAATTAATATCATGATCTAACAAGGCCTTAATACGCTTATGTTTCATGCCTCGAATGACATAACTTTCATTCTTCCAAAAAAAGCCATGATGTACGACTAACGCATCAGCTTCTTCCACAATCGCTTGTTCAATTAACGCTTGGGTTGCGGTTACACCGGTAATAACTTTGGTTATTTTTTCACGGCCTTGGATCTGTAAGCCATTTGGACAGAAATCTTTGATCTGTTCAGGCTTTAATAAAGTGTTTAAATATTTTTCGAATTCATGAAGATGCATGGCTTAATTTTGACCTTAAATGACACGTTATTATTGAGTAATGCGTAAATATGCTCATTACTTAGTTAATTTGTTTATTTTTCTTGATGAGTTCATCGTTGGTACTTTTACCGGCTCAAAGCGCGGCCTTAGCTGCCATTTCGCTTTAATAGGCGTTAAAGGTAATACCCGCTTTTTCGCAACAATGACATAAACAGAGCCTAAGCTTGGGAAATAACGGTCAGCTAACTTACGCCAATGTTCACTGATAAGCCCAGAGCTGGTTTGTCCGGATAACGATGAGTGTAAGAATCGTCGATCGAGTTGGATTTCAAAGCCCATTAAATGTAGCCAATCTTTCACTCGCATCGGCGAGAAAAACCTTTCATTCCAAGGGCTTTGTTTACGTCGATAAGGCACAAACTTATTTAGCCCAACGAGACTAAAAGGGTTGAAGCCGGTGATCACTAAATAACCATTTGGGATCAATACTCGATTAGCTTCACGCACAACATGATGTGGATCTAATGAAAACTCTAACGCATGTGCCAGTAAACACACATCAACGCTATGCTCTTGTAGTGGTAAGTCATCTATCTCTGCAACAATATCACTGTTTTCATGCTGACTCGTTAACGTTAACTGGTGCTTGATCAGACTTTTCTCACTATCAATACCACCACTTAAGGCGCCAATTTTTAGCATATGATAGCCAAAAAATTTCGGCCACCAAGGCGCTAAGGTTTGATTTATATTAGCAACAATCAATTCACCATTAGGCAAATGTTGCCATGATATAGGATGATAGGGATGCCTAAACGCAAGTGCTGGCTTCATTATATTAAACGTAAGAAAAAATGAGTATAATCATAACTTCAGTATACTCAGGAGCCGCACATGCTGCAAAGTCAAAGCACCACTAATATGAAAGTTTCTATGATAAAGGCCTTTTCAGATAATTATATTTGGGCCATTTCATCAAATTTAGCTAACAGTATGGCCTTAGTGGATCCCGGCGATGCTGATGCTTGCATCGAGTTTATTGAGCAACAACAGCTGCAATTATCGACTATTTTAATCACCCATCATCATGCTGATCACGTTGGCGGCATTAATAAATTAGTCGCTTATTGCCAGAGTAAGCAATGGCCATTAACCATTTATGGCCCTGAAAGTGAAAATATCCCACATTGTGATATTGCGCTCAATGAAAGTCATACCGTGAAATTAGCTGATTTAGACTTTGAATTTGAGGTAATTGATCTTCCAGGGCACACCAGTGGTCATATTGCTTATTTATCACAGGATAATTTATTTTGCGGCGACACTTTGTTTTCTGGCGGTTGTGGTCGACTGTTCGAAGGCACCCCGAACCAAATGCTAAGCTCTTTGGAAAAGCTCAGCGCGCTACCTGAACGTACACACGTTTATTGCGCACATGAATACACTCTAGCCAACTTAAACTTTGCCCTCACCGTCGAGCCTTGTAATAGTGAATTAGTGCATTATTACAACCAAGTGCTGCAAAAACGTGAGCAAGACATTGCCACTATTCCAAGCTCTATTATGCTGGAAAAGAAAATCAATCCATTTTTACGCTGCGATAAAGACAGTTTAATGACCAGCGCCAGTGAATTTAGTGGTGATGAGGTTAATGATAAATTAAAAACCTTTAGCATTATTCGTGCTTGGAAAGATAATTTCTGATGCTTTTTATCGTGCAATTCTTGAATAAGCACACTAAATAAGTGACACTGACGGCAAGTAAATTTAAAAAGACACTGCATGAAGTACCTAACATTATCTATCGCAACCGTTCTACTATTGTCCGGTTGCCAATCAATTTTAAATCAAACTGACTCGAATAACCTTGAAACTAATGCAGAAAATCAAGCACTAGTGGATGTAGCCTCAGCAGCAGAAATCAATCAGGCCTTACTGATGGATGAAGCCATAGATGTTATTCACCCGATTGCTGATGGCAATATTGACCTAGGCAATGATGTTCAAGAAGACTATTTGTCTAATGATGTTTGGCAACGTATTAGAAGTAAACTTGAGTTCAGCATACCTGAAAACCCACGTGTTGCTAGTCAACGAGCCTGGTTTATAAAGCATCCCAGTTATTTAAATCGTGTCGCAAAACGTGCAGAGCCTTTTTTATATTATATAGTAGAAGCATTAGAAGCTAACGATATCCCTGTCGAAATTGCCTTACTGCCTATTGTTGAAAGTGCTTTTGATCCCTTCGCCTACTCGCATGGTCGTGCATCAGGTATGTGGCAGTTTGTACCAGACACAGGCAAACGTTTTGGTATGAAACAGAATTGGTGGTATGACGGACGACGCGATGTTGTTGCCTCAACTCAAGGTGCGATTAAGTATCTAAAGTATTTACATAAATTTTTTGACGGTGATTGGATGCTCGCCCTTGCAGCCTATAATTCTGGTGAAGGCCGTGTACAACGTGCAGTTAGAAGTAACAAAAAGAAAAATCGCCCTACTGACTTTTGGTCTTTAGACTTACCAAAAGAAACCCGTGCCTATGTGCCTAAATTATTAGCCCTAGCCGATATCGTCAAGCGTAGTGATGAATTTAAAATAAAACTGCATAAAATTGATAATAACGCAGTGCTCAGTCAAGTAGATATTGGCTCACAACTGGATTTAGCAAAAGCAGCACAATTAGCACAATTATCATTAACCGAATTGCAACGTCTTAATCCCGGCTTTAATCGTTGGGCGACAGATCCTGACGGGCCACATTACTTACTACTACCAAATCATAAAGTGGCAGCATTTCAACAAGGCTTAGCAAAACTTGCGAAAAAAGACCGTTTAGCTTGGCAACGTTACAAAATAAAAAATGGTGATAGTTTAGGCAAAATAGCACAAAAATTTAATACCGAGATTGCCTTAATAAAACAAGTTAACAATGTTAAAGGTAATCAAATTAGAGCAGGAAAATTTTTATTAATTCCTGTAGCAACAGCTTCTTTAGATAGTTATTTGTTATCACAAGACCAACGTTTAGCAAAAACACAAAATAAAGTACTTGCTGGTGAAAAACGTATTCATATTGTTAAATCCGGCGATACACTGTGGGACATTAGCCGTGCCTATAAGGTTTCAACGCGTAGCATAGCAAAGTGGAATGGTATGGCGCCAAGAGATACCATTAAGCCAGGACAAAAACTGGTTATTTGGCAAAAAGCAAGCGTGAAAAAGTTAGCTTCAAACAGTCAAAGGCCCAGCGAGCAAGCGATAATGCGTAACATTAATTATCGGGTTCGCAAAGGCGACTCTTTTGCCCGTATCGCCGATAAGTTTAATGTTTCCATTACTGATATTGAGCGCTGGAATAGTCTGAATCGTAAGAAGTATTTACAACCGGGACAAATGTTAAAGCTATCGGTAGATGTTACTAATAACATTTAACGCACTAATTATATATTTAATGCTTACCAAATCTTTGTACATTGAGTAATCATTACAAAATTAGAAATGAAAAACGCTAACTTTGTTAGCGTTTTTTTTGTCCTGAATTTGAAATTGCCTACTATTTTGAGGAGTTACCTCATAGCTTTTATTTTCTAGACTAGAACTCCATACGCATACCTAACGTTAAAGAGCGTCCCGCTTGTGGAGCGATATCTTTAATAAAGGAGGTATGATTGATAACTTCATCATCAAGTAAATTAGTTGCTCTTATGAAAAAAGTATAATCGTTGTTTTCTGTCGAAAGTTGATAATTAAAATCGACGTTCACGAGAGTATAACCATCTGTACTGGTTTCAAAATCTGCAATGTCATCTTGTTTCATATATCGAATGATATCGAGATCAATAAACCAATCATTCATTTCATACAGTATGCCTGCGCCAATTCTTAGTGGTGATATTCGCGGTAAGTCGCCTCCATTTGAAAGCTGCCCTTTTACATAATCAGCTTGGCTATGAAAGGTTATCGTCCTTGAAGCAGAATTCGATAATACCCAGTCCAATTCAAATTCCAACCCACTAAAAGTGGCATCCTCTTGAGTGAATTGGAATACTGGCAAGCCGTCTTCTACATTGCCTGTCGATTTTTCATAAATAAATTGATCAAAGCTATTATAAAAAGCGTTCAATGTGAACTTGATATCCCCTTGATGTTTACGTAGAGAAAGGTCAATGTTATTAGCACTTTCTTTTTTAAGATCAATATTTCCCAGCTCAAAAGATTGTGTTGCTAAGTGTGGACCATACGAAAGTAATTCTTCAGCATTAGGTATGCGCTGTGCGCGTGCTAAAGCTAATGAGAGAGAATATGAGGGATGGAATTTCCATAAGCCACCGATTGAAGCACTGAAGGCATTATCTGTTAATGAATTACGTAGATTGTCAGAGTTCAAGGTTTGCTTGTCGCTGCGGATCCCAACTTCAACATTTACATTATTGAACGACTTTTCTTCAACTATAAATACACCTAGTGATTCCGTTGTTGATGGTGGTACAAATGCTTCTTCTCCAATCGCTGAAAAATCACGATTATTTACTTGTACCCCTAAAGCGCCCTGCCAGCCATCAAGAGGAATATGCAGCAATTCCAAACGAGCTTCGTCAGCTTTATTGGTAAAAGTTGTACCAATTTCTTCGCCTTCAAGCTCGACATGCTTATAGTTATTACGACCATATCTGAACTTAATTTTTTTCACACCAGTAAAAGGTTCGAACAGAGACCCTTTTATGTCAAATCGATCTTGTTCTACATCTAAGCGCACCAATTCATCAGCATTTTCTTCTGCTGGTAGTCCATAATTATTGTTATATTGTCCAAAAGAAACACCAATAAAGCTTTGATCTTCATTTATCCATGACAACCCTGCTGTTGCACCATCAGCGGAAATATCGCTATTACTTAGCTCTTCACCTAAAGCAGAAGGTAAGGTAATATCTTCGGTTTCGCGTTTATAGCCGTCTACATGCCAAGCCCATTGACCAAAACCGCCATCAAGGCGAGCCACTGCTGCCTTTTCCTCTGAGGCAGAGGCATAACGAACTTCAGCTGCCCCCTCTAATCCATTTTCGGGTAATTTTTCTGGGATCCTATTGTCGACAACATTGATCACTCCACCGATGGCTCCACCACCATAAAGTAACGTTACAGGCCCCTTTAATATTTCAATTTGTTCAGCTAAAAGCGGTTCGCTAGATACGGCATGATCAGGGCTGGTAGATGATGCATCCAAAGTACCAAGACCATTTTGCAAAATACTAATCCGGCTTCCACTGATGCCTCGTATCACTGGTCGCCCTGCACCTGAGCCATAAGACGACACTGAAACCCCAGGCTCTTGTGCTAATGTTTCCCCTAAATTAGTACTTCTTTTATTGATTAATTCTTCCCCACTTAAAACAATGACTGGAATAGCCATGTCTAATACGTCTCTGTCACGAACGCTTGCGGTCACTTTTATAGTCTCAATATCTGAACGTTTGACTATAATAAGTGTTGTTTTATCCGAGGCAAAAGAAATATTTTTATGATTAGTGATGTAAGAATCTACTTCAACTTCAGTAGTATAATTAGTTTTATTAACAACATTAAACTGAAAGAATCCACGTTCATCGGTGGTTTTAATAATGTCATCTCCAACAATACGGACTTTTGCATTCGTTACTGGGCTGGCATTTTGAAGGACAATTTGACCTGAAAAAGTATTTACTTGGCCTGATATATTGTTACTGTTTGCTATAAAAGTAGCAAAAAGCATTAAAATAGTGATTATTTTACGCATTTTATGTTTCTCAAATTTTTCTAATTACCGTTAACCACTAAAAATTAAAATGGCATCAACTGACAGACGACTAAATAAAATTATTCTTTCGAATAAAAATAATCAGCTATCGATAAATAAGTACTGCTTTATGGTATTTAGCTGAAACTTTGAGGTGGGCCGCGTAAATAAATAAGGCGATGAGTTATTAACTCATGCAATGAAATGTTGGTAAAGCGGTAGATAAAACTCGCAGTCGTTGAGAAACTGAAGGAATTATCTGGTGCTGTATGTAAATTACTCAGAGAGGAAAGTTTATTACAGACTTTACAAACATGGACTGATTGATGTTCATCGCCATCATACTGATGGCTTAGGTAAGCAAATTGCATAAAAAGAAAACAAATCAATGCAAGCGATAGCACTAAATTTAGGTTCTTTCGAAAGTTAAAAATTTGCTTCATTTAAGTAATAAAATAATAAATATATAAAATTTCGATATTATCACACCGACAAAAAGTGAGCAATAATCTGATCAGGGTAAAAGTATATAGCATTGCATTTAATAAGTGTTACTGTATGCAATCGTCTTGATTAAACTTCCATAAGACTAGTTAAATGGCCATTAGCTTATACGAATGGCCATACATTACAAAGCCGTGGCGTTCCTATTACTTCATTATAGCTCTGTAACACCTTGAGTTATAATGCTTTTGGTTTGTTTAACAATATCGCTTAATGCTTGTTTATCAAAGGCACTAATTTTAGGGGTATGAATATGACCAACAGGTAAGCCAGCATTAAATTTATTTCTGAGCAAGATACTTCTATAGCTGATCTCATTCGACAAATAACCTCCACCAGAGCCACTGACCGAGGTTTGCTTAGTAATATCAGCTAATGCTTGCGCGTTAAAGGCGCCACCCGACAGCGTCGATACGTTGCGGTTATCGTTGACAATATAGTTACCCTCAGCCTTTTGCATTGCCATTATAGGTAGGCTAAATTCGACAAATTCTGGCCCAAGTAATGGCATTGACTTTAATTTTGGCACTAACGGATTAGTTTTTGTCGCACCGGTGTGGACATTAAGGTTATCCGGTGCATTAGCGCTGCGTCTTAACGCAGGATAGCGCTCTAAATCAAAATTCTCTCTACCCATGCTAACCGTTAACACCATATCAACCAATTTATCTTGAATATAAGGGGTAAGAAGTTCTTCTATCATGCCTTGAGCAAAGTCGCGAAAGCGTACAGGTACAATTAGTACCTCAATTTCTGCCGTTTGCCCTTCAATGCTCACCACTAAGTCATCCAAAGATAACGCTATCACGCCCGACGGATTACTTTGATCTATATGGCGATCAAGAAAAAATGGGTCAAAATCGGTTAATAATATTTTCTTATTGGCTTTTTTATCGAATTTAATATCCATTTGACCCCGAGACTGTAATTCGAGTGTCCAGAGGAGTTTCTGTTGTTGGCTAGCAAATAATTTGGCAAATGCTGTTGACGAGCGTAATGCTTTACTCATTTGTCAACGCGCCCAATATAACGGCCGGTCGTCATAATCCTTTGATTGATTAAAAGATTGTTTTGCATCACGCCATAACCCTGAGGCATGACGGATGGTTAATTGTGTTAACACGGTATAATTATTTGCTTTATTTAGCTGGCTTGAGAATTTTCAACCCTTGTGGTTAATCGCAATGTAACTTTGGGCATTGATTTCTGCGTTTTATCAATACGCGATTCCTCAGCTGTTAATGTCGAAAGCAAAACATCTTGTGCATGAGTAAAGAAACTCAAGCCAAGCGATACAGCGGCCATAAGCATAGTAAGTTTTTTAATTTTAAAGGTCGTTAACATAGCGGACTCTTATCAAGGTAAACGTTGGAGTTATAAAGACATTGTATCTAGTTAGATGGCTGCTAAAAGCAACTGCTCTAAACTATTAATAAATACTTTAATACGCGTATAATGCCATATTAATGTATTCAGTTTTTAAAACTAGCGCTTTATATCGGCGCAACTGGCGTTATATCAATTTACCTAAGTTGCGATACTAAAGCACAACATCCTGATATAACGCGCAGAGAAAGGGTAAATTAACAAAATAAATAATCATTTTGTTCTGCTTGCCCACAAAGTTTTTGTTTATAACTAGCACAAGTGTTGTTTAACTTATTTCGTAATGCAGAGAGAAATCCGCCATTTTGCGTAAACTTATCACTAATAATATCCGGAAGAAGTGCGATGTAAGCAGCTTCAAATACCGATTTCGGCTCTTGAAACATACCTACGTTAACATTACTCAAAGCATTATATAAACTCGTATCTGATTGCTTAGCGAAGAAATTTTGGCATGTGCTGGCACGTTGATTGACGATATTTGTTTTCTTAACTTCAGCTATTTGATCACATTGGTAGGTGTCATAAGCAACAATGGTTTTAGCAAACTTTATTTTTCCCTCTGAGGAGGCGTTAAAAGCGGATAGTCGTTTACTAATAGCTTGCCAGTTAGCAGGATCTAGATTGTTTTTTTGGGTTTTTCCGATCATCATATCGGCAACACATTGAGCTGAAGCTGCTGTAAGTGTAAAAGCATCACTTTGCAAGGCGCCAATATCAATTGTCCCGGAATATAAGGTTTGCGGATTTACGCCATATTCAAGTAATAAATTAACCTTATCTAGGCTGCCAATATAAGCCGCGTGTTGCAAGTAGCGTTGCTCAAAATTAGCACCACTGCTCGGGTGTTGCTTGAAAAAATCGAGTATTTTTTCTAATTTATCTAGTGATAAATAGATTATTCTGTGCTCTAAACGTACGACAAAGTCATCATCGTAAGCATCATTGAAGGTCATTCCACCTTTAACAAACAACGCCATCACCGCGATATCAGCACGCATAATCGCCTTACCAAACTCTTTACCGTTAAATGGTACACCTCGGTTCATTAGCTCTTTACGAGGGTTGAGACTTGTTTCTTGCTTAACATTACCCAGCATCATATTAGTCGTTGCAAGTTTTTCATTCATTGCCGTTAATTGCTTGGCAATGTCTGTATTAATACTTTTTTCAACAACCATTTTAGATTTTTCGTAATCATCTTTGTGTAGACGAACTTTGCTCCAAATAATACAATATTCTAAATCATTCCAAGACTGCTCTATAAAAGCGTTGGCGAGAAAAAGATCGGTTTGACTGTGCATATTGCTGGTAACGGTTTCATTAAGTAAATTTGCTCCTGCTTTACGTGTTAACTCACTATTTTGCAAAAAACTGTATTTTATTTTGGTACTTAACGATGTTGCCAACTCACTTCTTGCATTGATATGACTGGCCTTTCTCGCTTGTATATAGGAGAGGTTTTTAGCTTCAGCAACTCCATAAGCATAATAATATTCCTCTGATTCTGGCACTGGCGTTTGTATCCACGCTGGCGCTATTCCGCTATCCGACAAACTACAGCTTGCTGTTATTGAACTTTTATTACTCTCAGTAGATACACAGCCCAAAGTGATTAATGCTGCAAATAAAATAATTAATTTTTTCATAACTTCCTAATTAGAAATGGTAGACCACACAATAAAACAGCTATCGATATTGGATATTGCGCTATTTAGATAGATAAAATGTTATTGTCAAAACACTAGAATATTGAATTATTTATGGTTTTTATCATTAAAAAAGGTTTATGTCTGCTTTTTAATAATAAATAAATATTTCAATTCTTATCGAATCAAGCGATATAAAAATAATTATCAAGTTATTTTATATTAATAACCTACAGCCTTATTGTAGGTGTAAGGATATATTTAAACTGTCTTATGCTTTGCTGTATCCCCTACCATTTAGCAATGCATAAAACCAAACAATAAAAATTTTTTTCATTTTAAATCAATAACGAATATAACGGTATCAATTTACTTAAAATTTAGAGTAAAAATTCTATTGATTTTTTATCAAATGCTGTCAAAGTGTCTAGACAGCAATTTTGCTGAGCGATACTTTCAAGAAGCCTATTTTCCTGAGATCAGCGCGCATATTTCTCTTGGGTATAACACCTCGGCGTAATAACCACACAATTTGTCATTTTTTAAATATAAAGGGGTAGCACTTCAATGTGTTCGATATTTTGTATATTAGATATTAAAACGGGTGCTGACGCACTACGTCCAAAAGCTTTAGAATATTCACGCTTACTTCGTCATCGTGGTCCAGATTGGTCTGGCATCTACAACAATGAACATGCAATTTTAGTCCATGAACGTCTATCAATCGTCGACACTGAACATGGTGCTCAACCACTATATAGCAGCGATAGAAAACTCGTTTTAGCCGTTAATGGCGAAATATATAATCACAAAATATTGTCGAGCCAACACACACCTGACTATGACTTTCAAACGGCATCAGATTGCGAAATCATTATTCCGATGTATGAAAAATTTGGTCGTGATTTTGTCGATAAACTCCAAGGCATGTTTGCTTTTTGTTTATACAACGAACGCGATAATAGCTACCTAATTGCTCGTGATCACATGGGGATTATTCCGCTATATACCGGTTATGATGATGAAGGTAACTTTTATGTTGCCTCAGAAATGAAAGCCTTAATGCCAATATGCAAAACCGTGGCAGAATTTCCTCCTGGCCATATATTGGATAGTCGAGTTGGCAAGCTTGAAAAGTATTATCAGCGTAACTGGCAAAAATATTCAGCAATTAAAGATAACAACACCAGCAAAGAAAAACTACGTGAAGCATTAGAAGATTCAGTGAAAAGCCATTTAATGACTGACGTGCCTTATGGTGTGTTACTTTCAGGTGGTTTGGACTCTTCATTAATTTCCGCTATCACCCAGAAATTCGCGGCTAGACGTATTGAAGAGAACGATTTGTCTGAAGCGTGGTGGCCAAAAGTGCATTCTTTTGCTTGTGGCTTAGCGGGTTCACCGGATTTAATCGCCGCGCAAACCGTTGCTGATAGCATAGGAACCATACATCACAGTGTCGTATTTACTGAGCAAGAAGGTATTGATGCCTTAAGAGAAGTGATTTATCACTTAGAGACTTATGATGTAACCACCATTCGTGCCTCTACCCCGATGTATTTAATGGCGCGTAAAATTAAAGCCATGGGGATTAAAATGGTGCTTTCTGGTGAAGGTGCGGATGAAATATTCGGCGGATATTTATATTTTCACAAAGCACCAAACTCTCAAGAATTTCATGAAGAGCTACTGCGTAAACTTGATCGTTTACATAAGTTTGATTGCCTTCGTGCAAACAAATCTATGTCCGCTTGGGGCATTGAAGCACGCGTCCCCTTTTTAGATAAAAACTTTATGGATGTTGCTATGCGCATCAACCCAGAAGATAAAATGTGCGGCAACGGCAAAATGGAAAAAGCCATTTTACGTGAGTCATTTGAAGGTTATTTACCTAAAGAAATATTATGGCGTCAAAAAGAGCAATTTTCTGATGGTGTAGGTTACTCTTGGATTGATGGGTTAAAAAGCTATGTAGAATCACAAGTGAGTGATCAACAACTTGCCAGTGCCAGTTTCAAATTTCCGGTGAATACACCAGATAGTAAAGAAGCTTATTTTTATCGCTGTATTTTTGAAGAGAAGTTCCCATTAGCCACTGCAGCTGATTGTGTTATCGGCGGAAAATCTGTTGCTTGTAGTACGCAGGAAGCATTAGCTTGGGATGAAAGCTTTCAAAACAATGCCGATCCTTCTGGGCGAGCGGTATTAAGTGTTCATAATGAGAGTTACTAGCAGTAGGTAGATAACGTTTGTTAGTAACACAAATAAAAACCGACGAATATGTCGGTTTTTTTGTACATATTTTACTAAATATTATACAGTTACTGGTAACTGTTATTTATACATATTTACTTAGATTAGTTACGGAAATATGTATTCGCCATTGTTAGTAGGACACGCTCTTGTCAAACCGTGAAGAACCTGAAATTCCAACCATTACCATAGATCGAGATCAAGTTAAAACAACTCGAGAATCTTCGACCAAAATACAGAAAAAATCGGCTCCTCAAGCAGCTGATAATGAAGCGAAGCCGACTTCTTTATTGCGATCACTACTAATACTTATGCCATACCTTGCGTTAGCGGGTACTGGTTGGTATTTTTATCAACAGCAGCAAACGGTCAATCAAGCACTGAGCCACAGTGTTGAAAGAATTCAGCAACTAGAAAACCAGTTGTCTGCTACCGGTGAAGAAATGGGTGAGTCAACCGTAGCGTTAAAAGTGAAACTAGAAGCAGTAAGTGAGAAAACTGAATTATTACTATCAGAAATGGATAAGCTATGGGCTTCAGCATGGCGTAGAAATCAAACTGAAATTAAAGCACTAAATTCACAAAGTCAAAAAATAGTACAGCAACAAACTAAAAACACTGCTGCTGTTAATCAGCAAAGTAACGAAATTAATTTATTGGCAGATAAAGTAACCGCGACAGAGTTTTCAATTAACGCGGTTACTGAACAAATGATTGCGGCAAATAGCTTAAAAGACGATATTAAAAAGCTCTCATCTGCGCTTAACACCTTAGACGCTGATGCCAAAAGTCGCGATAAACAACAAATGTTTACCGCAACTAGCATTAATGAGTTTGATACCAGTTTGCGCTTATTGATAGAGCGTATTGAACGTATAGAAGCTAGAATACCTAAGCAACAGGCTTCATCGAGTCCTTAAGTTATATTTAATTCAAGCACTATAATAACCTCGACATTAGCCCATACAAGCTAAACAAGAAGTCACTCTTAGTAGAGTGACTTTTTTATAGCTAAAATAACCATCAGGTTAAAAAGATAAATTTCGCTATAAATAACATCGTCAGAGCCCAGACACCTTTGGATACTTGCTGAGATTTACCCGCGCCAAGCTTAAGTACCGTATAAGTAATAAAACCAAAGGCGATGCCATTAGCAATAGAGAAAGTGAACGCCATCATCACCGTCGTACAAACGGCTGGAGCATATTCCGTTAAATCTTCCCAATCTAAGCCTTTTAAAGAGCTCATCATCAGCATGGCAACATAAATCAGTGCGCCATCAACAGCAAAGCCAGGTAGCATTTGCGCTAACGGCAGAAAAAACATCCCAACAACGAATAGCAAGCCTATAGTAACAGCTGTTAAACCAGTGCGGCCACCAACAGCAACCCCTGCGGCGGACTCAACATATGAAGTTACTGGTGGACAACCAAAGCCGGTGCCAATAACAGAAGCAATAGAGTCTGCTTTCAATGACTTACTTAAGCCTTGAATTTTACCATTTTTATCTTGCAAGTTAGCGCGTTCTGCAACGCCCATTAAGGTGCCTGCGGTATCAAAAATATTCACAAATAAGAAAGTGACAATAACGGGGATCAAAGCGACTTGGAATGCACCGGCAATATCAGCTTGCCATAAAATAGGCGTCAATGCGGAAAAATCTGGTACAGCTAACATGCCATTGTAACTAACAAAGCCAGAAGCAGGTGCAAAAGATTTAGCGGCTTCAGCAACCACAAAAAAGTCAGCCGGTAATAGCCAAGTCATTATAAAAGCAATTAAAGTTGTGATTGCAATACCAATGATAACTGCACCAAAAACTTTCCGATAACTTAAAATAGTGATCAATAAGAAACTCAAAAAGCCCAAGGCTGGCGCTTCTGGGCCAAATGCACCAAAGCCAAAATGGGTTAAATCCGCAATAGCAACAACATTATCAGCATCAGGTATAACAATGCCGGTAAAACGTAAACCAATAAAGCCCAAAAATAACCCCACTCCAGCTGTCATAGCAAGCCTTAGGCTCATGGGTATACTATCAAGCATCCATTCTCTTAGCCGAGTAACGCTCATTAAAACAAAAATAACACCGGACAGAAAAACAGCGCCTAAGGCAATTTCCCAACTATAGCCCATTGCACCGACGACAGAGAAAGTAAAAAATGCATTTAACCCCATACCAGGAGCCAGTCCGACAGGCCAATTAGCATAAAGCCCCATCAGAATAGTAGCGACAGCCGCACCTAAACAAGTCGCCAAAAATAAGCCATCAAACGGCATACCTGTTTTCGACATAATGATAGGATTCAAAAACATAATATAAGACATGGTGACAAAGGTTGTCAGGCCAGCCATAAGCTCGATTTTTATCGTTGTATTATGTGCAGATAATTTAAAGAAACGCTCTAAAAATCCTAAACCCATGATGTTTTCACCTTGATTTTTGCTCGCTTTTTCATCCATTACGGCAGCTCTCTTGTTGTTGATAAATAATATTAATTTATGTTATTTTTGTATTTAACAATTTACTAGTTTAGCACTATAAATGTATAAATATTATCATGCACTTTATTCATTCATTTTATTGCATCTGCTTTATTTTTTGTTCGTTTTTTAAGTTTTTACTTGCTCATATACTTATACTAAACACAGAAAACCTGTCAAAAGTGTCAAGTAATTAGTTTTTATTATATAATTACACCTTAGTTCTGTAGCCTGCTATACCGTAGACATGCTAGTAATTTTCTTTTGGCATTTACATAAAAAATGCCCTTAATCAGGTTTCACTTAGGTCGTTATGCTTTCCTTATCACATTTTAATCAACAAACCATTAAGGGCGACATTTTTGGTGCCCTAACATCCACTATTGTTGCTCTGCCTTTTGCTTTAGCTTTCGGTGTAACTTCAGGTGCTGGTGCTAGCGCCGGTATATATTGTGCGATTATAACCGGCTTATTTGCCTCGATATTCGGTGGTACGAATCAACAAATATCAGGTCCTAACACCGGCTTAACTATCGCCATGGTGGCAATATTAACCAGCTTTGTTTCACAAACACCTGAGCATGGCGTAGCACTCGCCTTTACCGTTGTTAGCCTAGCGGGGGTGTTTCAAATGCTGTTTGGTTTTTTTAAGCTAGGTAAATATTTTACGTTAATATCATACCCTGTGATATCGGGCTTTACCTCCGGCATTGGCGTGCTGATCATTTTATCTCAAATTGAGCCATTGTTTGGCGCGACATTGGCCGATTTATCCTTATCGTTTAGCGTAATGAACACAGCAAACACATTCGTTGGGCTAGCCTGTTTACTGGTGCTATTTTTATGGCCACAAAAATATAGCCGAATAGTACCTGCCAGTATTATTGTTGTGCTAGGTGCAACCTTCTTTTATCTATTTTCTGGCGCTGATATGCCTGTTGTTGGAGCTATTTCGAACGAACTGCCCTCTTTCACGCTTCCAACATGGGATAACAACTTAGCCGGAGAAATAATTCAATCAGCTTTACTTATTGCCACATTAAGTACATTAGATTCCCTGATGACCTCACTTACGGTAGATAGTATTAGCAATGATTTACACGATTCTGATCAAGAGCTTGTTGGTCAAGGTATAGGAAATATCATCGCGGGCTTATTTGGCGCTTTACCGGGTGGTGGTGCAACCATGCGTACTGTGACCAATTTACGGGCCGGGGGCACAACACCTTTATCGGGTATTTTGCATGCCCTTTTTATTCTCGCCATTGTTTTATGGGCAGGCGAATATACTGCCTATATCCCTGTTGCTGTGCTAGCCGCAATACTAACCCATGTAGGGCTTAATATTATTGACTGGAATTTTCTTAAACGCGTACATCAAATCCCACTATTTAGTGTCAGCTTAATGCTCACAACAATGGTGATGGCGATTGTGTTTGATTTAATTACCGCTGTATTAGTCGGTACTTTTGTCGCTAATTTAGTCACAATACGACGCCTATCAGAAATTCAATTAGACAATATTAAATGGTTTACCGCCCAAGATGAGCAACATTTATCAAGCATAGAAAGAGACTTACTAACAACGTTGGATGACAAAGTACTGTTACTGAGTATTTCAGGGCCTATCGGATTTGGAGTAGCGCGAGGTTTAAAGCAAAGTGTCTCAAAGGTCGATGAAAACAAAACCCTGTTGATAGATTTAACTGATGCTCGTTTTGTGGGTATTACCAGTACCATCGCCATTGAAGAAATTATCATGAACTATCAAAACCAAGGAAAAAAAGTTCTCTTATCCTGTATTTGTAAACGTGTACGTGATGACTTTAATAAACTTAATTTATTTAACAAAATATCAAGTGAACACGTTTTTGCAACCAGAATTGCAGCGCTAAATTACTTAAAACAAACCTTAGTAAAATAAAATGATAACCAGATAACTTTAATCCGGATTATGCCCAATACGAAGGTCACTAAAAAATATTTAGTGACCTGGTCATGACAAGCAGAGCAGTTGAATAAACCTTAACTAAGTTATTTATGAAAACCTTCATTTTATTAATTTGATAAAACATCCTTAATATCAAAACCTCCCTTCTAACTTATTTAACACGCATAGTTTTCAAACCTGCTAAGGGTATTTTTAGGTAAGCTTTAATTAATCCCCTGTTCTTAAAATAACTGAAGTCAAAATTTACTTGTCATATTTTATGCTTTATCTAGAGCTTGGCTAACATCCGCAATAATATCGTCGATATGTTCGATACCTACCGATATTCTGATCAAATCAGCGCTAACCCCAGCAGAAGCCAATTCTTTAGCATTCAATTGTCGATGTGTGGTCGATGCTGGGTGACAGGCTAATGATTTAGCATCGCCTATATTCACTAAGCGTAAAATCATCTCCAGTGCATCTATAAACTTTGCACAAGCTTCAATGCCACCATCAACACCGAAACTAATAATGCCAGAGGCTTTACCGCTGGTTATTTTTTTACAATTGTTAAAATAAGGACTGTCAGGTAAAGCGGCATAGTTTACCCATTTTACTTTTTCATGTTGTTGCAGATAGGTGGCAAGCTTTTCTGCATTTTCGCAATGGCGGTCCATACGTAAGCCTAGTGTTTCAAGACCTTGTAGAATTTGAAAAGCATTCATTGGCGATAATGCTGCACCGGTATTACGCAAGGGTACAACACGACAGCGGCCTATATAAGCTGCGGCACCTAAAGCTTGTGTATAAATTACATTATGGTATGAAGGGTCTGGTTCATTTAAAACAGGAAAACGTGCTTTATTAGCTATCCAATCAAATTTTCCAGAATCGATAATCACCCCACCAATCGACGTACCATGACCTCCAATATATTTGGTCAACGAATGCACAACAATATCAGCGCCTAATTCAAATGGTCGGCATAAATAAGGCGTTGCAACGGTATTATCAACAATTAACGGTACACCATGTTTATGAGCAATCTCTGCTAAGCGCGCAATATCAACAACATTACCCGCGGGATTACCAATAGACTCACAAAAAACTGCTTTCGTTTTATCATCAATCGCTTGCTCAAAACCTTGATAATCATCATACGAGACCATTCGGGCTTCAACACCTTGCCTTGGTAACGTGTGAGCAAACAAATTATAAGTGCCTCCATATAATTCACTGGTACTCACAATATTATCTCCCACTTCACAGAGGCATTGAATAGCATACGTGATCGCCGCCATACCGGAAGCGACACATAACGCGCCAATGCCCCCTTCCATCGCTGCTAACCGCTTTTCCAATACATCAGTGGTAGGGTTCATAATACGGGTATAAATATTACCTGGGACTTTAAGATCAAATAAATCAGCACCATGCTGAGTATTATCAAAGGTATAGGATGTTGTTTGATAAATTGGCACTGCGGCAGATTTAGTGGTCTCTTCCGACTTGTAACCTTCATGTAAAGCAATTGATTCTAGTTTCATCCGACTTCTCTTCTCAGTAGTAACTTAATGGCAGCCCCCGCAAAAGCGGGTAGCAATCGTTGGCGTAAACAGTTTAAGTTAAAGATAAGCTAATGATGACATTAGAAATAACTCGCTATTTATAACCTAGGGTTAATATATAACTGAAAATTAAATTTTTATAGTGCTTTTTTTTGTTCACTCGTAATTTCGAATGCAAAAAAGATAATAGTGCCTATCAAAAACTGAAAAACAAAAGTTAAAAATGCGATTAAATGTTATCTATCTTTGCACAAATTTCTCTCGTCACAGCTGAAAGAAGCCATGGCTATAAATTAACAGCGATCACTGGCGATTTTGTTTCGACAATAAAACGTTGAGATTATTGTGGTGATGGTTCGGGTATATCGAAGATAAATACTTAGTATTACGAGGTTGAATATAGCGTTGAATAACATGATTTGTTATAAACTGTCGGATAAAATCAACACAAGTGCAGCCAGCTAATATTATTGATAAAACTGGCCATTATGCTTTAACTAGCCTCCAATATGACGACCTTGAGGATCATGGTGAGTCCAATGCACTACACCACCTTTATTATTCCATTCATACTCACCATAAAACTCAATAATATCGCCGGTTGAAATTGAATTAATTTTTGATGCTAAATCAATATGATAAGCGATTAAAATAGTGTTGTTTGAGGCGAGTCTAAGAATGAACTTCTGGTGACGTGAACCTTAATTATCATCTATTAATAGGCGAATAACCCTACCCGAACCTTTAACTTGTACATTGCTTGTGCGACTTTCAATTGCTTGCTTTAGGGATATCGCATTGGCAATGGATGGTCATTGTCATAAAACAGCACCGACGAGCAACATGAAAAATAATTGTTTTTTCATCAGACGAACCTTAGTCCGTTTCGGTTCTCAACAAGACAAATAAGTAGACTAAAAAATGGTTAGTCGACTTATCAAAGGTAAAGTCATGCCATGATTTAAGTTATAAAATCACCAAGACTCAATGGATAACATTGGCCATTTTGCTTGCCAGTCCATCGATTTTTTTTCATAAATCACTCGATTTACCAGGACTTTATTTGGCCTAACCCGTAGCGAAAACATATCTTGAAAGCCATAAGGTGCAATAAATTCTAATCGGCCATTTTTAATTCTCATCGCCATACAAGCACCAATCACTGGCCATGTGGATACCGACTCCTGAACACTAAAGTATTCAGCTTTAGGGATGCCAAAACGCTTTTCATACCATAAGTGTATTCTAGCTATATTCTTGACATCAAATGGAATTTTAGTCGTTGTAAAGGTTTTATTAAGCGCCGTTATGTAGTGGTTTTCAGCTTGCCAAGTTAAATTTTGATCATCCCAATACAAAATATCAATATCTTTTATATAAGTATTTAGCGCAAAGCCATGCATCACATTCCAGACATTTTGAAATATAACACCTGCTCCAAGCCATGCATCAGGTAGCTTACTGATCTCATTTAATATTTGAGGAATATGATCTATTGTCATCACAAACTCTGATAACAATTCAATTTGTTCATTAAGGGATAAGTGTTGCCCCTGTAATAATCGTGTTTGCATACTCAGGTTTACCTACTAATTTAAATCATCATGAGCAGTAAACCTAACAACATATACACTCACTCTTGACCGAATAAGGTAATGATGCACGGCCTTTAACACATTTGCTCTCACGAATGAGCGTTGCTCAGATGAGCTAATGTAATAGCCAAGCATATTCTATAATTTAACGCCTTAAAGGTCATTATGCTCAACAAATTCAGGTTGCTTTGCCAATAAAACTAAAAGCAAAGTCGCTATAGGTCCCATAAACAGAGACAATACAAACCACAGCAAGCCTCTGCGATTTTTACTTTGCGCTAAACCTGCATTAAGTAAAGCCAGCGTTCCGACCCCAACAAAGAATTGTCCGCCTTGAACAATCAACTCACTTCCTGTCATATTTTTTCCTTAATGTCTGCTTTATGTAAATTATTAACTGCTCTATTAAAGCTGTACTATTAAGCAATGAAAGAATAAATCCCCAACATTAATAGCTTAAGGGCTAAGTACGATTGATAGACCAGTATTTTGGTATTAGGTAGATATTAACTTGCCTTTATAATGTGACTAAAATGCGATAAAAAATAGAGAACTCATAAAAATTCAATTACTTACTCTATTTCTTACGCAAAGAAGCATTTAACATCATTGAATTTTGTTCGCTAAAACCAGGTTCTACAAATCTCTCAGGACAAGTACATAACTCTGTTGCCAATGCTGCATTACCTAATGCGGCTAGCACACAAGCTATGGCAAATTGTTCGTCCGGGCATGTTGAAATATTATTCATCGAAGTGTTTAAGGTGTATGAGTCGCCAGACTTAACAAAAATGCTTTTCATACGCCGCGCATCATAACCATATTGCGTTAATATAAGCGCTAGTTCAGCCCATGATTTTTTGCCAAAACCGTAAAAAAAACTCATCATATATCCTAAAATAAAACAGCATAATCAATCGCTAAGCAAAAACTCTTAAGCACGTGTGCGACGGGAAAGTGCTTTTTTGTATCGATATTCACATAAATACCACATTGACACGCCAAACAGTAACCCTGCTAACAACCAAGTAATAACATGAATGATAGCGGCGGTTAGCGTAAAGCCCGCTGAAAATGGCTTACTGATAAATGCCATAATAATTAGCATAGGTAAGCCATACGACAAAATACCATTGACGAGAAAGAAACGATATTTACCTTTTTCTCGTAGCGCTTTCCAAGCATTAAATTGCTTTGTATTCATCTAAAAATTTCCAACATTGAATATTAATTTAAAGGATTAGTCATAGTTTAATAAAATTTTTACTCAACGCGACTAGATAAAAATTATTGAATACCACAACCTTTGAGAATAATTTTTGTCAGTGAACTCACCACAGCGTCGAAATCATCATCACTCATTGCCTCTTTATCCAATGCAGCGACAACTTGTACGTTAAAGTCAGCATAATGCTGCGTTGAGCTCCAGATTAAAAATAGTAAATGATGAGGGTTAACATCGTCTATCAAACCTTGCTTTATCCAAGTTTCGATAACATTAACTTTACTTTGCAACCAAATTTTAAAATCACTGTGTAGATATTCATTTAATACGGGGGCACCATGAATCAACTCGCTGGCAAATATTCTGGAAGCATCAGGATCGTCTTTAGCATGCATCACTTTTGCCCTAATATAGTCGCTAAGTACTTGTTTAGGTTCTTTATCAGCAGTTAGCGTATCATAATCATTATTCCATACCGCAATGATGCTACTGAGTAATTGCTGATACAAGTCTGTTTTATCTTTAAAATAATAATGAATATTAGCGCGAGCAATATTGGCCCGTTCAGCAATACGTTTAATTGACGCACCTTTGAAGCCATAAGTAACAAACTCTTTCTTTGCCGCATTGAAGATAATTGCTTTATTCTTTTGTCGAATACTCCCTTCAGATACTTTTTCTTTCGCCACAAAAACTCCGATTAAAAGATAAAAATCAAGAAATTAGAATAAAAATTCAAATACCTTTAATTAAATCGATTATTAAATAGCAAAATAGTCATATTTTCAACCATCGACGCTAAGTAAACGACATTTAACTTAACTATTTTTGATCTACTTTCGCTAACCAGCGAGCTAATTGGCCACGCTCTTGTGACGTCATGCCGGTTTTATTCATGAAAGGCATATCTTTAGCGTCAATTACTCGTGCTTTAATGCGTGGAGCCCATTGCTTTATCGTCGCTATATTTGAAAAAACAAGCCCTGTCGGTGCTATGGTGAAAACAGCATCGCTAGGCTTTTCTGAGTGGCAAGAGTTGCAACGTTGTTCAATAATTTGGCTCACCTGTTTATCTGTGACCACTTGCTGTTGCTGTTCTGTCGTTAAGTCAATCGAGCGTGGCGCAATAGCACAGGCCAACACTATGGTGGCTAACACAGAGGCCACTAATATTAACGGTTTTTGTTGTCCAAAATGACGTAAAACAAAGTATTGTCGGACGGCGGCAGTAATTAAAACAATCACCATTAACACCAACCAATTAGCACTATGATTAAAGGTCATTGGATAATGATTTGAAATCATAATAAACAAAATAGGCAAGGTAGTATAAGTGTTATGCGTTGAGCGTACTTTCGCGTTTAAACCATAGGCAGGGTCTGGGGCAGTACCCGCTTCAACAGCTTTAACTAAAGCTCGTTGTGATGGCATAATACCAAAAAACACATTACCAGCCATTATGGTGCCAATAATCGCGCCCATATGCATGTAAGCGCCACGGGCGCTGAATATTTGCGTTAAACCATAAGATAACGCTGTACCAACTAGCAGTAAAATAATGCCTAAAATAATGCCATGACTTTTCAGTTTAGTGCGGACTAGTACTTCATATATACCCACACCAATAACGATTGAACCAATGCCCAATAAAACAGCTTGTAATTGGGTTAAATCAGCAACACGCTTATCAATCAGATAAGTTTCAGCGCCAAGATAAAACATTAACGATAATAATAAAAATCCGGTGATCCACGTTGTATAAGCTTCCCACTTAAACCAGTGTAAAGTGCTAGGTATTTTCGGTGGTGCAAGCTTATATTTTGCCACTTCATAAAAGCCGCCCCCGTGAATAGCCCAAAGATCGCCACCAATCCCCTTTTCGGCTTTTTCTTGTGGTGGCGTTTGTAAATGATTATCTAACCAAACAAAATAGAAAGATGCTCCTATCCATGCAATACCCGTAATAAGGTGAGCAAAGCGAATTACCAAATTTAGCCATTCATTAAGATACGGATCCATAATTTCCCTTAGTATAAAAAATCATTATTTTTATTATGTTTTTTCGTGTTATTGGGTTCAATATTAACTAATCGCACTACCTTTGATTACCCAGTGAGTTTAGAAATGCTGGCTATTCATTTTGCTTCACCAGTGACTCTTTCACCCATAATATGCGTCGCTTTTACATGACGCTCATCACCTAGCATACTTAAAATAAATAATTTTTCTGATAACGTTGTACAGTGCTGCATGCGTCTGGCCATCAAGGGCGTAGCATGATAATCAAGTAAAACAAAATCGGCTTCTGCGCCTCGAACAAAATTACCTATCGTGCCTTCAAGGTCTAACGCACGTGCGCCACCTAATGTTGCTAAATAAAGTGATTGAAATGGGCTGAGTTTTTCTTGGCGTAGTTGTTGTGTTTTATAGCCTTCGTTAATGGTACTTAACATTGAGAATGTTGTACCAGCACCAATGTCGCTACCTAAACCAACATTAACATCGAACTTTTGTGCTTGTTGTAAATTAAATAAGCCACTGCCTAAAAATAAATTAGAGCTTGGGCAAAAAGCAATGGCAGAATTAGTTTCACCTAAACGCTGACATTCTTCATCATGTAAATGCACACCATGAGCAAAAACACTACGGCGACCCAGCAATTTACTCTTATCATAGACATCTAAATAACCAGTGCTGTCAGGAAAAAGCGCTTTTACCCAAGCAATTTCAGCTTTGTTTTCACTTAAATGCGTATGCAAATAGACGCTTGGATGTTCAGCCAGCAATTGCCCTGCTTTATTAAGTTGTTCTGTTGAACAAGTTGGCGCAAATCGCGGCGTAATCGCATATTGTAAACGATCAGTATTATGCCACTTTTCTATTAACGCTTTGCTGTCGTCATAACCTGTTTGCGCAGTATCTGATAAATAGTCAGGGCAGTTTTGATCCATTAACACTTTACCGCAAATCATGCGTAATTTTTTCTGTTGGGCAACGGTAAAAAACGCATCAACTGATGCTTTATGAACCGTACCAAAAACTAAAGCCGTTGTGGTACCTGCTTCGAGTAGTTGACTTAAAAAGAATTCAGCAACATTTTTACCGTGTTCTAGATCAGAGAATTGACGTTCAAATGGGAACGTATAGTTCTCCAACCATTCTAGTAACTGCTCACCATAAGAGGCGATCATTTCTGTTTGCGGATAATGCACATGGGTATCAATAAAGCCAGGCATCATTAAGCCACTTTTATAGTGGGTAACGTCAATACTTTCATCAAGTGTTGGAAGCAGTTCATTTGCCTCGCCAATGCTTTCAATCAGGCCATCTTTGATGATCATAAGCCCATCTTCGAAATACTGATAACTTTCTTGTAGTGCAACTTTTGCTGGATCGGCTAAAAAATGAAGCAGCTCACCACGATATACTCTTAACATGCTTTTTACCTTATTTACCTATCGACAATACTTTATAATTTGCCAACGATAGTCATTATTTAATTGTCAGTGTTAACTGACCTACATTGATTTGTCTTAACTTGCCTTAACTTGTCGCGATCACTAACGAACCATCCAACGTAACAACATCACAATTATCACCTTCGCCGCCTCGATCAATGACTAAAAAATCACTTTCACCGCCTAGCGCCAAACAAAAGTGATGCCAAGTGCCTTTATGGTAATTCACGCCTTGGTTAGATTGAGCAATAAACACTTGCAACTGACTAACATCAAAGTCGCCCTTCGGCGCAACCACCACTAAATAAGGCTTAGCACCCATTGGAATAAATGCTTGGCTCCCCTTAGGATGGCGCTCCATCATTTTAATCGCAATCGGTTGTGGCAGCGGTGTCGAACGAAAGATATTAATTAACGCGCGGCCACCTTGATCATTAACGTCTACCTCAGCTAAATCATGATAACGTTGGGTATAGCCGTCATTAATGGCAATTTTATGATTATCGTCATGCGCTTCTATCACATCGCCAAAAGCACTAAAAGCTTGACTTGTTAATGCTTTTGGGGTGATCGTCTTTATCTTATTATTCATCACTACTTCCAAGTACTAACGTTAACTGCCACGATAAGTCGAATAGCCAAACGCAGTTAATAACAATGGAATATGATAATGCTTGCCACTGCCATCTAATTCAAAAACGATATCAACATAAGGGTAAAAACCTTGTTCATTATTGGCAGCAAAATAAGTCTTAGTGGCAAAGTGCATACGATAAATTCCCGCAGCGAGTACAATATCATCTGCGAGTAAACCGGCAATGCGACCATCGGTATTTGTTATACCTGACGCCAATTTATGCCAACCGTTGCTAGTTTGAGCAAATAAGGTAATTGGCAAGTTTGGTGCAGGTAAACCGCGAGTGGTATCAAGTACATGGGTGGTTATTTGGCTCATAGTAACTTCTCTAATCGTAGGTGAAATATTTTCTGCTGCTCTTGCGCTGCAATAATCAACTCTGTCGCCCTATCATTGGGTAATCGTGCTTGTAATAGCGCTAACATTTGCTCAGCGCTTTTACCGGTTGCACAAACAATAAAAATAAAGCCAAATTTTGCCAAATAATCGGCATTACCTTGTGCTAACGCTGTAATGACTTGTTCTGTCGCATTATTGACCGAGCGTTGTTCACCACTAGCAAGGGCTTTAGTATTGGCATATTTAGCTCTTAACGTATCGACATTACCAATTTGCGGATGGCCTTCAAAGGCTTCTAGGTAGTCGTGCTCAGTCAAGTCTTGCCAAGCTGAGTCTGCTTGTTCAGCTAAGGCTTGTATATCAGCAAAAGGCCGTGCCTTTACCATGGCATCAACCCAAACGCTTGATGTACAACATTGCATAAAGCATTCTTGTGCTTCATTAATAGCTAAACTATTCAACTGTGTTAAATTCATTTTATCTCCAGTAACACTGAGCGTTACTTACTTTAACCGCGACTAAATCGCACGGCTCTATTGACTCGTAGGCAGACAACTTAGTTTGATTTAATACTTAAAATTGACCTTTTAGTAATGGTCGACCTACGGGTGAATCAAGAAATTCATCTTGTTGGTAGACATGATGACCACGTACATAAGTATGCAAAATTTGTCCAGTCACACGGCGACCCGCATAGGGCGTAATATGATGACGATGCTTGATCATATCATTGGTAATGGTGTAGCTTTTATTGGCATCAAAGACCAAAAAGTCAGCATGAAAGCCAACACTTATTTGCCCCTTAATGGTGTTTAAACCCGCAAACTTTGCGGTTTCACTCGACATTAAACGTGCCAAGTCAACTAAACTGAAGCCGCGCTCTTTTGCTTGAGTCCAAATAAGTGGTAAACCAAACTGTAGTGCTGAAATGCCGCCCCAAGCTTTTTCAATATCGCCGGTATCAATGTGCTTTAGTTCCGGCGTACAAGGCGAATGGTCCGACACGATAAAATCTATTCGACCGTCTTTTACTGCCTGCCACAAATGTTCACGATTATTTTCTTCCCTAATGGGCGGACAGCACTTAAAAAGTGTTTTACCATCAGGAATATGCTCTGCAGCAAGGGTTAAATAATGCGGACACGTTTCAGCACTAAAACGTAAGCCTTCGCGCTTAGCATCAGCAATCGTCGCTAGCGCTTCATCAGACGATAAATGGACAATGTGGACCTTACAATCATCACCTTTAGCTTTTGATTCACGCGCCATCTCAACCATCAATGCGATGGCATCGTTTTCCCATTTTTTCGGCCGTGACGCTAAAAAACTGTTATATTTTTCGTTGATCACAGCGTTATTAAAACCACCACAATCAAGCTCAGCATGAATTAAATAGGGTACATCATGCTTGGCTAAGATCGGCATAGCTGCGCGAATATCTTGCGCTGCTACATTAGGAAACTCAGCAATACCAGAATCAATTAAAAAAGACTTAACACCCAATACGCCAGCATTGAGTAAGTCGTCTAAATCTGCAATGTTTTGTGGGATGACTCCGCCCCAAAAACCACAATCTACCCATAATTTATCATCAACAGCAGCAAGTTTTTCTGCGAATGCCGCTTTAGTCGTGGTCACTGGAATACAGTTTAACGGCATGTCTACCAAAGCCGTAATACCCCCAGCGGCTGCGGCTTGTGTCGCGGTATTAAAACCTTCCCATTCAGTACGACCGGGTTCATTGATGTGAACATGTGAATCAACCAGGCCAGGCATAATCACATGCTCGGCGTAATCAATCACCTGACACGACAATTTACTACCATAGGGATGAATCGCATGAATAAGCTGATCTTTGATTTCAACACATGCAGCAACCATTTCACTGTTACCGTTATGATTAACGATGACATTTTTACTTTGCAGGGCAAAATGCGACACCTTGCTACTCCTCTTATTTAATTCCATGTTTACTCATGTTAACTCTAGCCGATATTTCATACCGCTAACCTTTCATGCAACCAAGGCGTTTGCCAAAATCCTAATCAGCAGTAATTAACGGTTTAAGCGCTTGCCAATGAATGCCCTGCTGCGATTTAGCTCTCATCTTAACATCGGGTTTTACTGCCGCATGTTGTTGATTATTTGGCGCAAAC